>OIAV01000006.1_pt1 | contig 158180 bp, 142 predicted proteins | sample 1580881 | NCBI WGS metagenome assembly OIAV01 (sample SAMEA3882541, study PRJEB24775) | human gut metagenome | biome: human-associated habitat; feature: intestine environment; material: feces | place: Netherlands | collected 2009/2010
AGAGGTGGTGTGTTTGACGACATAATTGGAAATAAAAAACTCAGAGACGACATGATGGAGATTCTTGGGAAGATAAGCTTTCTCAAGGATTACGGCAGCTTTAAACGCGATTATGATGAGAATTCAGGTATATGGGATCTTATGCACAGACTTGATGAGATAGACGATTACATAGAATGCGTAGATTCGTTATATTCCTGCCTGAAGGATAAAAACTTGCATTCAGAGGGATTTACAGGTCTTAAGGAGTATGTTCAGAATATATATGAGGACAACGGTTTCAGTGAGCTGAAGAAGGACATATCAGAGCTGAAAAAGGTGAGTGGTGAGGTTCGAAGTATAACTATAGGAATTAATCTGAACAGCAGATATGAGGCTGATGGCGTTGGCTTGATATCTGTAAATAGTAAGCAATTTACGAGGGGCGGTGTGCTGAGCAATTTCTACGGTCATTTGATGTCCAGAGATAAGATAAGTGACAACCTCGACGCTAAGAGTGACTTCAGATTTCAGCCGTTAGATGCGGTAAATGAAGCATTATCCAAATTTCAGCAGGAACTTCAGGGAAGAGTGGTAACTGGAGGTGCAAATAACTTGGCGGCAGGAATGGTTGGTATTCCTGATTCTGACAAATCCAAAGATATTACGCGGTATACAGACAGGGTATTCACCAAGCTCATAACAAGAATTGTCAAGAGGATGAGGGAGACGTTAAATAAGTACGTGTCGATTACCATAACTGATATGACGGATCTCATACCTGAGCTCACTTACTATATAAGATGGGCTGAGTACATAGAAAAACTGCAGAAACGCGGCGCAGCATTTTCCAAGGCAAAGGTTGTGAACTCTGCATATCAGCCGGACGCAGGTACATCTAAGGAAGCCAATTCCAAGAGCAGATATTATATGAAGGCTCGTGGCGTATACAATATCAAGCTTGCAGCATTTGATACGGAGGAGTCGGATCACATAGTGACCAATGATCTGGACTTTGATAGCGAGCACAGAGTGTATATTCTGACAGGAGCAAATAGGGGTGGAAAGACGACCATAACACAGACGATAGGTCAGCTTTTTGTACTGGCTCAGGGTGGTATATATATCCCAGGTGATGAATTTGAATTTGCTCCAGTGGACTGCGTATTTACACATTTCCCTGCTGACGAAGACAAGACCCTGGATCTTGGAAGACTTGGTGAGGAGTGCAAGAGATTCAGGGAGATATTTGACGGTGCGAATGATCGCAGTCTCATACTTCTCAATGAGACATTTTCAACCACATCATTTGAGGAGGGCTATTATATAGCCAGGGATTCCGTGAGAGCTATTCTGACAAAGGGAACGAGAACGATATACAACACGCATATGCATAAGCTGGGCTTTGATGTGGATGAGATGAATGAAAGGCGTACAGAGGGCAAGGTATATTCGCTGATCGTACACAACGAGGGCTCACAAAGATCTTACAAGATCGAGATAGCGCCACCTGCTGGTAAATCATATGCCAGTGACATAGCGGAGAAGTATGGTGTTACATATGACATGCTGGTGAATAAAGAAAAATAGTTGGCTGTATGCAATGCTTGTGGATGATATTACAGACGATATGTGGGCAGTTTAGAGTCATATAATATGAATTGTCTACAGTGAAGACATTGGAGGGTATAGGATGACAGAAAAGCATACAGACAAGAGAACAATACTTATAGTGGATGATGACGCTGATCTGTCTATGCTGATACAGGATATGCTGGAGGACAACGGCTATGCTTTTCTGTACGCAGCCAGCATAGACGATGCATATGAAGTGCTGACAGATAACAAATGTGATCTCATACTTCTGGATATCAATCTTCCCGATGGTACAGGTTTCTCATTCTGTAAAGAACTCAGGCATACTTCGCAGGTGCCAATCATATTTGCAAGTGCAAGGACGAGTGAGGATGACAAGGTGAATGGCCTTGATATGGGTGGAGATGACTATATCGCAAAGCCGTATTCACTGAAAGAGCTTATGTCTCGTATCCGTTCGATACTCAGGAGAACTTATGGTGTTGATGACAATAAGTCTGAGATGTTGACCCTGAACACAGACGGGAACGAGATAGAGATCAACAGGCACGCACGGACTGTGAGCAGAAACAAAAGTAATGTGGATATGAAGCCGAAGGAATTTGACCTGCTTGTATACATGGCGGAGAACAGAGGCAGGGTATTGACAAAGGAACAGATCATGAGTGCCGTGTGGGGGCTGTACAGTGATGTGGAGCCATCCACGGTTGCGGTGCATGTGAGGTGGCTCAGAGAAAAGCTTGAGACAGATCCGTCACATCCGCAGCTTATCCGTACGGTATGGGGAACGGGATATGTGCTGGGAGATAATGAATAGACAAAGACAGTGAGGATAATATGAGCTTGTAATGTGGATGTCCACTTGGCAGCTATAGGGAGTTTATATGAAACGACATTCAGTAAGAAACAATATAATAAAAATGCTGATCGTGTTCATGTGCGCCATAACCATAGTTTTTGGCTGGCTGTTCTACAGGGAGAAGCAGGACGAGACACGGCGGATAAAAGATGATGAATATGGGCAGTATATAGTGGAACTGAATGAAGTGAAACAACTGTATGATTCGGGATCCACAGATGCTGACGAAAAGCTTGACGCTGTAATGAATGAACTCAGGGAACAAAAGCTAGATACCGGCAAGTCAGGACTTAGAAATATATTGATCATTTATATTGTTGTCCTGTGTGTTGTGATTGTATTATTCCTGTACATATACGTGTGTGTTCTCAGGCCATTTGATGAGCTGGAGGATTATGCATCACATCTGGCAGCAGGGGATATGGACACCAAACTTAAGTACAGACGGGTAAATATGTTCGGAAGCTTCACGTGGGCATTTGACCATATGAGAACGGAGATAGTGCATGCAAGGCGTAGAGAGCAGGAAGCGATAGAGAACAACAAGACAGTTATAGCCACGCTGTCACATGATATAAAGACTCCGATCGCATCCATAAGAGGATATGCGGAGGCATTGGTCATGAATATGGATGCCACCCAGGAGCGCAGGGAGAGGTATGCGTCGGTCATCATGAAGAAATGTGATGAGGTTACGTCCATAACGAATGACATGTTTATTCATTCCTTGCATGATCTGGACAGACTGGTGGTGAAGAGTGATAAGGTTGAGATAAAACCTCTGCTGGAACAGGTCCTGTCAGATATAGGTCTCGGAATGGATATCGTGGTGAATGGAGATATAACCGAGGCAGTGCTTGAGCATTCAGATTCGGGAAGAGTGGTTCAGGTGATAGAAAATATACTGTCAAATGCCGCTAAGTATGCCAGAGACACAGAGATAAGTATTGTTACGGAATGTATATCGCCCGAAAAACTTCCAAGGAATGTCCATGTGAGCGGCGCTGATATGGTATACAGGCTGTCCATAAAGGATCATGGAACAGGAATCCCGGATAAGGACATGCCGTTCATATATGAGAAGTTTTATCGAGGGGAAAACTCCGGTGATGAACCTGGAGCGGGCCTTGGACTATTTATTGTCCATTATCTCATGGACAGAATGGGCGGAGATGTGGAACTTGTAAATCATGCTGATGGCCTGGAGGCAGTGTTATATTTTGCAGCAAGAAAGGTTTGTTAAGGACTTGTTAATAAATAGGGTGATATGGTTGTAGCACGGTGGCGAGGTGAAGATCTGTAGAGGATGTCTGAATGCCCCCGTGCTACAACTATAAAAAGGAGAGAAAAATGGCAGATATAATTCTTCAGGCAAGAGACCTTTGCAAAAGCTTTTCCAGTGAGGGCGTGCAGAATCATGTGCTCAACAATATGGATCTGGATATCTATAAGGGAGATTTTACAGTCATCATGGGAGCGTCAGGCTCGGGAAAATCCACACTGCTTTACAGTCTGTCCGGGATGGACAGACCGACTTCGGGAAAGGTCATATATGATGGCGAGGATATAACAGAATACAATGAGAAGCGCATGGCAGAACTCAGAGTGTATGAGTTTGGATTTGTGTTTCAGCAGATACATCTTGTTAGTAACCTCAGCATTAGAGAGAACATACTTGTGCCGGGTTATATGAATAAGGATACGAGAACAAAAGAGACTGAAAACAGGGCTGATGAACTCATAAAAAAGATGAATATAGAAAGTGCTGCTGACCGACTTCCTGCACAGGTGTCCGGCGGAGAGGCACAGAGGGGCGCTATTGCCAGAGCGGTCATCAACAGTCCGGGTATCCTTTTCGCGGATGAGCCGACAGGCGCATTAAACCGCAGAAATACCCAGGATGTGCTGGATCTTCTCACCGAGCTCAACGTGGAGGGACAGAGCATACTCATGGTTACCCACGATGTGAGGGCTGCTATCAGGGCGAACAGGATCATCTACATAGAGGACGGAAGGATCATAGGTGAGCTGAAGCTGTCACAATATATTGAAGAAGATCGCAAGAGCCGTGAGAGCCAGATAGATGCATGGCTTGGTTCCATGCAGTGGTAGGAGGTGCCGGGATGAGATATATCATGATGGTGCTTCGAGGAAATATGAGAAGAAACAAGGGCGTGCATATAAGTGTGTTCGTGCTTATGCTTATCATTTCTCTGGCATTCTGTTCAGTGCTTTCTTACTACACGAATTCCATAAGGCATGATTCGGAAGCTATGGAAGAGGTTGGTTATGGAGGTATGCTTGCCGCACTTTACGGGGAGAACAGGCTGGATGCCTATGGAACAAGTGCAGACAAGATAATAAAGAATATTGGCAAATGTGATGCGGTGCAGGAAGTGAAAGCAGCAGATGTTGTATATCTGCTGCTTAAGGACTGCAATGGAAAAGGCGGAAACAGCAGCTTCGTTTTGAATGATACAGACAGCGTGCTCACATATGATCAGTATGATGTGGATAACAAAATGACAGATCGCCGGCTTGAAAAAGGTGAGGTAAGTGTGCCGTTCAGTTTCATAAGTATGTATGACTGCAAGATTGGTGATACAGTCGAGCTGGGCAATGATAACGGTTCTTATACCTTCAAAGTTGCGTCATTTTTCGAGGATCCATATATGGGATCTTCGGTCATGGGAATAAAGACGATATTGATCTCAGATGAGGATTTTGCGGATCTCAAGGCAAAGGCTGCGGAAGATAATAGAAGCGGACTGGAAGATGACAAGAGATCCTTTGAATTGTCAAAGCTTATCATAATAGATAAAAAGCCGGGCCTGGACCTCACGGAGATGGAGTTTGAGAGAGAACTGAATAATGTGAGTGATTTCGCGTCATATTGCTGGATAACTTTATCAAAGGAGCAGGCGGGAAACTACATGCTTCTTATGACAAAGGTATTCTCCGCGGTGCTGCTTATATTTGTTGTGCTGCTTCTGGTGGCGGCTATGATAGTTCTAGGACACAACATCGGCAGCAGCATAGACATGGATTTTGTTAACATAGGAATACTCAAAGCGGTCGGAATGACAAATGCATCGGTGAAGCTGGCGTTGCTTGCCGGGTATATGTGCACTGTGGCGGCTGGACTGTTTGCTGGAATACCACTGGCCATTCCGATACTAAAAATTATAAATAGTGCCACAAGATCTTCTTCAGGACTTGAAGTTCCGTCTGATATTAATGTAGGACTTGTGCTGTGTGTCATATTGGCGATACTGCTTCTGGTAGCAGCATTTATCATGTTGAAGACAAGGAGAATATCCGAGGCCACACCTATAAAGGCGATAAGAGGTGGACGGGACAGTGTGCATTTCTCAAGCGTTCTGAAGCTTCCGGTCTCAGGCAAGAAACTTGGTGTGAGTCTTGCATACAGACAGTTTATATCTGAGAAGAAACAGTATGCCGCAGCCATCATAGTGACTGCTATACTTGCCATGTTCATGATACTTATGAATGATATGATGCGCTGGTTTAATTCACAGAATATGCTGGCGGATATGTTTTCAGTCACGAAGTATGACCTGACTGCTTCGTTTGTCGATGAGGATACGCAGAAGGATATAGAGAATGTTATATCAGAACACACAGCGTATAGAAAATATCAAATGTCCAGCGAGTACCTTCTGTTCGATGATGTGCAGATGTATTGTTATATAGTGGAGGACCCTGATATGATCAACACGATAAGAAAGGGAAGAACCTGCACATATGACAATGAAGTGCTGATAACCCAGTATGTGGCTGATGGATTTCACATGAACGTAGGTGACACAGTCACAGTCAAGCGCGGCGGCGTGGCAAGGAAGATGGTGATCTCCGGCATATACGATTCGGCAAATGATATGGGCAAGAACTTTGCAATTAGTAAGGCTGCATATAGTAAGTTTGCCAGCGAAGAGACCGTAAGTGAGTCTGGTGTCAGTGGAGCTGCCAAAAGCAGTTCAGATGAGGAGGAATGGAGCGGCAAAGGAATATGTTATGATCTTGACAATACTGATGAATGTGATGCGATAATCCAGGAGATAGATAAGAGATATGGCGATAATCAGGGCATCACGTATTCAATACATTCAGCAAAGGATGATTTTGAAGAAGTGGCGGGTACAGTCAACATTGCAATACAGGGACTCACATTGCTCACATATATGTTAGGGGCTGTATTCGTGATAGTCACGGTCATAATCGTGTGTGGCAAGGTTCTCATGCGTGAGCAGAAGGATATCGGAATATACAAGGCACTTGGATTTACATCCTTCAGACTCAGATGCCAGCTTGCGGTCCGCTTTATCGTGACGGCAGTTGTGGGTTCGCTGCTTGGTATAGTTCTGGCACTTATCGTCAGCAAGCCATTCTTCAAGGCAGGATTTGAATCATTTGGAATATACAGTTTTAATTTAAGTACAAGCGTGATATCACTGGTTATACCATTGGTATTTATGAGCGTGTTATTCTCTGTGGTAGCATTTATCAGAGCGGGGAACATCAGAAAGGTTCAGCCGCAGGTGCTCATCGCAGATCAGTAGAAGTATATAGGAGAGTGGAACTATGTATACAATGTCAGTAGACAAGGTGGGTATATATAATGGATAAGTTGATCATATATCTGATATGTATAAATATACTAGGAGCTGTCCTTGATGGAGTGACGGCTGCGAGACGCAGGAGAACAAGCCATAAGGCGCTCAGTGTTCTGCTGGGGATCATAGCCATTGCCGGTGGTGCCCCTGGCATGATAATAGCATTTGCGTTGTGTGACAGGACGGCCTCCAAGACGAATATGATGCTGAGAGTGTTCACTGTGTGCGTGTGTGTGATAGAACTTGCGGTGTTCATGACGTGGAAGCTCAGACCTGTGGGCAAATGGAGCTTTGCATTCTGGGATGTGTTTGTGGAATACAGATGGACACTTTGGTTCGTTGCGGCAGTGAGTGTTGTAACATTTGTCATGTTCGGAATTGACAAATACAGAGCGGTCAAGGGCGGATACAGGATACCTATAGCGGTCCTTCTCGGTATGGCATTTGCCGGTGGAAGTATCGGTGCTCTGCTTGGAATGGTGGTGTTTAGGCACAAGATAAGGAAGAATTATTTCTCGGTTGGAGTGCCACTTATACTTGTAATGCAGGTGGTGCTTTTGATGTGTGTGGTTAATCTGCTGTAGGATCCGCAAATATCCCAAGTTCAGGCGGATAGTTGGTAAATGCGAAGAAGGCAACCGTGAGAATAGCCAGGATGGTCATGGCAACGTAGTCATTTATGCACATTTGCTTAGATTCTAATCTGTTCTCAGCCCTCAATGCATACATAACACCGGCGAAATAAAGTGCGATATTCAGAAACTCATAATTCCTGCCCAGTACACCATTTAGAGTGTAGAAACCGACCACAATGAAAGCCATACCTGACAGGATACCGACAGTCCTTGCCGGAAGATAATGTTCCGGCAGGGGCTTATCTTTTATATGAGCCCAGAGAAATTCCATCATTGTAAGCAGGAGCATTGGAAAGAATATAAGTTTCAGGTGTTCCCAGGTTGACTCGTTCACTGCCGAGAATAGTCCGACAGCGGGATTGTCATTTGACCACTCGTAGGTGAAATGCAGCAGCACTCCGAGGATCGATATGAAGAAAAAACGAAAAAAATTGAGTTTGTTAGTAGTTGCCATAGAACGTTCTCCGATGAAAACTAGTGCTATATTACATAGTATATGACGAATATGGTATTTCATGTAGCGGAGAAACCGAAATCAACGAAATTAAGATAAACATAATTGGGATATATTGTCGGTGATGTTATAATTATTTCAACGAATGTTTTGTTTAAAGGGGAAGTGTATATGCGTTTGATCCATTTATCTGATCTTCACATAGGAAAGCGTGTAAATGAATTTTCTATGTTGGAGGATCAGGAGTATATATTAAAAGAAATACTGGGCATCATCGATGATGAGCAGCCGGATGGAGTCATCATAGCCGGGGATGTATATGATAAGTCTGTGCCGAGCGAGGAGGCGGTGAAACTGCTGGACAGCTTCCTGACCTCGCTTGCAAAGAGAAAGCTGCAGGTATATATCATCAGCGGCAACCATGATTCGGCGGCCAAGCTGGCATTTGCATCAAGTCTGATTGATCTCAGTGGAATCCATATATCGCCGGTATATGATTCGGCACAGATAGCCATGATGGAAGATGGGTTGGTCAGACCATATAAGCTGGAGGATGGAAAAGGACAGATGGTGAACATATACATGCTGCCATTTGTGAAGCCGGCAATGGTCAGAGCGGTATTCCCTGATGAGGCGGATGATATAAAGGATTACACGGATGCCTGCCGTGTGGCGGTGGAGCACATGGATGTTGATGAGAAGGTTACAAATATCCTTGTGGCCCACCAGTTCGTGACCGGGGCTGTGCGCTCGGAGTCGGAGGAGAATGTGGGCGGTCTGGACAATGTGGATGTGTCGGTATTCGACTCATTTGACTATGTGGCGCTGGGGCATATACATGGGCCGCAGAAGGTGGGCAGGGAGACTGTCAGATACTGTGGAACACCGCTTAAGTATTCACTTTCGGAGGCTAACCACACCAAATCGGTGACAGTTGTTGACATCCCTGAGAACAAGAAAATAGAGATAAGGACTGTTCCGCTTGTTCCGATGCATGAGCTGCGCGAGGTAAAGGGAACATTTGACGAGCTGATGGACAGGCGAAACTATGAGGGGACGGCTGTGGATGATTATCTGTATGTGGTTCTCACGGACGAGGATGACGTGCCGGATGCTTTGGGAAAACTCAGAACGGTCTATCCAAATGTGATGAAGCTGGGATACGACAACACCAGAACCCGTGTGACACAGACGATAGACGATGGCGCTGTGCTTGAAGGGAAAAAGCCTATAGATCTGTTTGGAGAGTTGTATGAGAAGCAGAACAACCAGGAAATGAGCGATGAACAGAGGAGTTTTGTTCAGGATATTATAGACGTTATATGGAAGGAGGAGCGTTTATGAGACCCATAAATCTTACGATGTCGGCATTTGGACCATATGCGGGAGTCCAGATGCTTGACATGGCCCAGCTTGGGGCTGAAGGCTTGTATCTTGTGACTGGGGATACTGGTGCGGGAAAGACCACGATATTCGATGCCATCTGTTATGCGCTGTATGATGAGCCGAGCGGAGCGAGCCGTGATGCGAGGATGATGAGATCAACGTATGCCGATGTGGACACAGATACCTACGTTGAACTGACATTTGATCATATGGGGAAGACTTACAGAGTTAAAAGAAATCCTTCCTATGAGAGACGTAAGAAAAAAGGTGAAGGAACTACCATGCAGGATGCGGCTGCAGAACTGTATCTGCCGGATGACTCGGTCATCGTCAACAGAACGAAGGTAAATTCATATCTTCAGGAATTGTTGGGTGTGGACAGAGAGCAGTTTTCGCAGATATCCATGCTTGCTCAGGGTGAGTTCAAGGAACTGTTGGTGGCGGAGTCCGGGGACAGACAGAAGATATTCAGCAAGCTTTTTCACACATCAAGGTATTTTGTTCTGCAGAAGCGTCTTCAGGATGAGACGAGAAAGCTTCAGAGTGAACGGGACGATATGAAGAAGAGTATAGAGCAGTATATATCCGGGATAGTCTGCGGAGAGGATGACCCTCTTGGACTCAGTGTCCAGAAGGCAAAGGACGGCCAGATGCCAATTGATGAGGTGATCACACTCATCGGAAAGCTTATTGTAATGGAGAAGGCAAGAACGGATTCATATGAGAAGCAGATCGGTACACTTGAAACCCGGGTCGGGGAACTTGACACGCTGATAGGCAAGGCACAGCAGACAGAGAAAGCCAGAGTGCAGCTTGAAAAGGCACATTTGGAGCTTGCAAATGTACAGAATGACAGAACTGCTGCTGAGGCAGAGTTAAACAGGACAAAGGAAGCGCGCCCAGAAACGGAAGAGCTCCAAAGGCAGGCAGCAGTTATAAATAACGAGCTTCCAAACTATGAGAAACTGGATGAGAAGCGAAAAAATGTTGCAGACGAGGAACAGCTCCTACAAAGGCAAAATGAACAGGCAGAGAAGGGCAGAATGCTTGTGACAGACAAACAGAAGAGCATAGAAAAGCTGAGACTGGAACAGACACAGCTTGCGGATGCGGGGGAGAAAATAGTTGCAATCACGGCATCGAGGGAGAAGATGGCTGACGCTGTTGACTATCTGAATGGCATAAGCAGACTGCTCATGGAATACAGCAGAAGAAAGCAGGCGGTGGACAAAGCACAGAAGCAGTATCTGTTTGATAATGAGATGTATACCAGAAAGCAGGATATATATGAGCATATGAGCACGCTCTACAGGAATGCCCAGGCGGGAATCCTTGCAAAGGATCTGAAGGAGGGACAGGCGTGCCCTGTGTGTGGTGCGACGGAGCACAAACTCCTTGCGTTGCTGCCAAAGGAGGCTCCGACAGATGCGCAGTTAGAGGACGCGAAGAAGGATGCGGACAGAGCACGCGACAGGGCAAATGCCAGCGCTACGGATGCAAAGGTAAAGCTTGCCAGTGTCACTGAGATCAGAAACAGCATCATTGAGCAGGCCAGGAAGAAATTTGACACCCCGGAGGATATAGACGGTCTGCCGGAAAAGGTTGAGAAGAATATAGGATATTACGATGAGAAGATTGCCGATACTGACAGACAGATCGAGGCTGAACGCAAAAGGGTCAGCAGAAGGGATGAGCTTGCTGCAAAACTTCCTCAGGAGGAAGAAGCATTTGCTGGGATGCAGGTGAAGCTGGCGGAGCTTGAGAGAAATATATCGGCGCTCACGGCAAAGGTTGTCTCAGACAGAGAACAGGCGACAGAACTGGCCGCGGGGCTCAGATTCAGAAATCGGAGTGAGGCGGAAACGAAGATGAATGAGATTCTTGGCAGAGCAAAGAAACTGCAGGATTCATTTGATGCCGCTGAGAAGAGATATAATGCTGTGATCCAGGATATTAAGACACTGGAGGGGCAGATAAAGGCTCTGACAGACACGCTGGAATCAGCAGAGAAGCTCGAACTTGCTAAGCTTGAGGAAGATAAAACCGCAGTGAGAGATGAGCTGGGAAGGATCAGACTTCTCATGCAGGATGGAAACAGCCGCATCCGTGCAAATGAAACGGCTATGGCGAATATAAGCAGAAAGTCCGATGAGCTTTTGGCAAAAGAAAAGAAATATGTAAGCGTGAAGTCGCTCTATGACACTGCCTCAGGAAATGTATCCGGCAAGAACAAGATAAACCTTGAGGCGTATATACAGATGTCGTATTTTGACAGGATAATTCAGCGTGCAAATCTGAGATTCCTGAAGATGTCAGATGGTCAGTATGAGCTGGGGCGTGTGACGGACAGCAGTGACAAGAGAAGCCAGATCGGCCTTGACCTCTGTGTTGTGGATCATTACAACGGCAGCAGACGAGACGTTAAGTCTCTTTCTGGGGGCGAGTCATTCATGGCATCACTCTCCCTTGCGCTTGGACTCTCCGATGAGGTGCAGGCTTCGGCTGGCGGCATACAGATAGATACGATGTTTGTGGATGAGGGCTTTGGCTCACTGGACACAGAAAAGACTCTGCCACAGGCATACAAAGCGCTGGTCAGCGTGACCGAGGGACGCAAGCTGGTGGGAATAATATCGCACGTGACTGAACTCAAGGAGAAGATTGACAAGCAGATCGTGGTGGAAAAGGACAGAACCGGCAGGGCGAAGGCCCGGCTGGTGGTGTAGGAATTTTAGTCATCCGAGTATTGGGCTAAAATGTGCTCAAGTTTATTAAAGTCTACACATCTTTTTGTAAGGTTGCGATTTTTGTCGGGAAAATCAGTTATGAGAGAGTAGACTTTATTGGCTCTATTGATTATAGTATCGGAATGATCCCGACACCAGGATAATTGTTTCTGCATAAGAATCTTTCGTTTTGTTTTATCTGGGGTATCGTGAGGGTTTAATTTCAGATTGACCTTAGATATAACTGAGTTGTTAACTGGAATCATATTGTTTAGATTGAGAATTCCTATGATTTTAGAAGAATACTCAGGATGCCTGCTGTTGTGGTCAAATATTTTGATGAAATCAATCTGGCTTTTCATATTTTCAAATTTCTTTTTTGGTGAGGTAAGGGGGATGCAATATTTCTGACCACCTATAAGAATGATTATTCCAAGAAATGGTCGATTCTCCTTACCTACCTGAGGGGAGACTGACATTACGTTGTCATCTGCACGAGACAGATTTCTTATGTATTTTAAATCAATATAGTAAAAATTTAGGATATCCATTATCGCCTTTCTGAGAATATAAAAGAGCTGTGCTAAAATGCACAGCTCTTAAAAACCTTTTTGCATGGTAGGGCTCCCATAAAATTGTTCCATTTTGTATGGTAGAACATCCATATTAAAATTGTTCATTTGTTTTATATGGTAGAACACCCATCTCTTAAAGTTCCCATTTCGCATGGTAAGGTTACCATAATCATATCATACAAGAATTCTAACATTCAATAATGTTAGTGTCAATTAGAGCTGACTTATTTAGTAACTTATTGTGATCTGAGGATATCCTAAAAAGTGGTCAATATCAAGTGTAATTACTGATATTTTATAAAACGTTTATAAAAGTATACAAAGTGTAGAATAGTAGAAAAATGTTAGCTGTTTGCTTTACAAATCGGAGTTGATAAACAATAATGGTTCATGTATGAATGAATAAGGACGGTACACTATAATGGAACTTTTTGATATATGCGACGAACAGGGCAACCCTACCGGAGACACAGTGGAGAGGAGCGAGGCACATGCAAAAGGCATATGTCACAGGACTGCCCATATCTGGATAGCGAAGCAAGAGAATGGAAGGTATAAGGTTCTTCTGCAGAAGAGGTCGATGGATAAGGATTCTTTTCCCGGAAGGTATGACACTTCCTCTGCCGGACATATACAGGCGGGCGATGAACCGATGGAGTCGGCACTCAGGGAACTCGGAGAGGAGCTTGGCATCAAAGCTGAGGCCGCAGATCTTGATTTCGCGGGAACATTCAGGATCCGGTATGAGAAGGAATTTCATGGCAGAATGTTCAGGGACAACGAGGTGGCATTTGTGTTCGTGTATCAGAAACAGGTGGACATAGCAGATCTGACAATACAGAAGGAAGAGCTTGACGGCGTGTGCTGGTTTGATCTTGAGGACACTTATGAGGCATGTAAGAATCATGACCAGAAGTTCTGCGTGCCAATTGGAGGGCTTGAGACGGTAAGGAAATACCTGAAAGAAAGAATACGTTAAAGTTACTGAAAGAATGTTGTGTGTAGTGGATAGTAGGAAAAATGCCAGGGCGTAAAGAAAGGCATTACATATAAAAAATATGTTGCCAGACTAGTTAGTTTGTGCTAACATAACATGTGTTATGGAAAACGACAAGCGCAGTGAAACGATAGAAAAACTGAAAAAAGCAGGTAAAGAGGAATTCCTTGAAAATGGTTACCAGAGGGCAAGCCTCAGAAAGATATGCAAGAGTGCTGGAGTTACCACCGGAGCTTTCTACTTTTCATTTGAGAGCAAGGAGGCTCTGTTTAAGGCGATACTTGAACCGCTTGTGAACCAATATGAAGCCATGCTTGGAGAACTTATGAAGGGGGAGATTGAGAACCCCGCCACGGGCGTAGATGCAGATAAGATTATGATGCAATTCCTTCTGGCACACAGGGAAGAGGTAATGATCATCATGCATGGCGCTGACGGCAGCTGCTATGAGAATTATCACCAGAGGGTTGAGGAGTTCATGAGACATTCATTTGCGGCATATTACAGGTCACAGCTTGGATGCGAGCCGGATGAGACTTTGGTTCGCGTGCTGGCTAAGATGCGGCTTGAGGGAGCCATGGCGATACTGAACGAGGATGTAGATGTGGAGAAGAAAATGTATCTGACAGAAAAGATTGGCATTCATGCCACAGGCGGTACAGAAAAGTTGATAGAGAGTTTAAAGAAAGAGGTTCATCGATGATGAACCTCTTATTTTTATGAACATAACAAAACAAGACAAATGTTATATTTCATAAGGAGGGGCCCACGTAAGTGGGAGGATTCCGGCAGAGGAAGCGCACTGATGTGCGCGCAGGTCATCAAGCTGCGCTTGACGACATGTTGTGAGGCACGTAAACGCCGCGCGCAGCGCCTCTCATGCGTTTGCACAATTAAAAAGCAGGAGGAAATGAGAAAATGGTTAGCACACAGAACAATACAGTAAGCAGATCAAAGGTAGATATAACGGGAGTCCCGGAGACGATGCTCCAGACACTCTATGCCAGGGCGAAAGAATCAAGAAAGCCGGATCATGTCATATACGATGGCAAGGCCATAGAGATAGTTGACAGCCTGGATTATGACTTTTCACTGGCGGACAAGGATCTGGCAATGGGAAGCGGAGTTATAGCGAGAACCATAGTGCTTGATAAGCTTGTATCAGAATACCTGAAAAAGCATAAGGGTGCTGTGGTTGTGAATATCGCCTGTGGTCTTGACACCCGTTGCTATAGAAATGAGGGTAAATATAAAGGCTGGTACAACATTGATCTCCCGGAGACCATGACTGTAAGGGCAAAGTTCCTGCAGGAGGATGGACCGGTGTACCAGATAGCGGAATCCGCCATGGACGGCAAATGGGCAGACATGGTAGAGTATGCAGGCGAACCTGTGCTGGTCATCATAGAGGGGCTTACGATGTATCTCACAGAAGCTGATGTGAAGAAAATATTCGACATAATAGACAGGAAATTTACTCATGCTACGGTGCTCGTAGAGACTATGGCTCCGTTCATGGCAAAGCATATCAAGGAGAAATCCATCCATGGAAGCCATGCCGGGTTTTCCTGGGGCGTGTCAAATGGAAAGAAGCTGGCGGAGATCATACCGAAATACAGATACATAGAACAGCACAGTCTTGTAGAAGGAATGGCTGAGTTCATACCGGTATATAAAGTCATTGGCAAAATACCATTTGTCAGTAATATATCAAACAAGATAGTAGTGATGGAAAAGTGATAAAAAAGTGTTGACATAAAGTTAAAAGCCGTTTATGATGCAGTAAAATGCAAATGACTTGCAAATTCAAAAAAGAGGAATATTATGGCGAGGGAGTATAAAACGAGAATAAGTCAGGCTATAGAGGCATTTGCTGCAGAGAGGCAGGACAGAGGGTTTTGCGCGGCTGATGTAAGTGTGTATTTGGATGAGAATGGCATAGATGCGAATACAACAACTGTATATCGCAACCTTGACCGCATGGTTACCCAGGACAAATTGATAAAGTATCAGAGTGCTGATGGTGGTTCAAGTATGTATAGAATGGAAAAGGCTGATCATAGTTGTCACGAACACCTTCATATGCAGTGTGTTAAGTGCGGAAGAGTTATACATATTGACCGCGATACCATGAATCACATAGCTAAAGGAGTTCAGGAGAGGTATGGATTTATGATCGACTGTGACAGATCGTCGATATGTGGTATTTGCAAAGATTGTCAGAGGCGTTGTGGAGTCGCTGTAGTCTAAACTAAACGTGATTGTTACAGATGGGATTGCATCGTTACGGTCACAACGAAAACTATATATCCCCAAATTCCTACAATGAAAAGGAGGTGTGCAGAATGAGTAAAAAGAGAATAATGTCATGGATTCTTATAGTGTTCTTTGTGTCGGGAGTACTTTTCTCTTACGGCTATATTGCGCGCAATGTGGAGCATGACTGTACGGGGCAGGAATGTCCTATATGTATGCATTTGCAGCAGGCTGCACAGTTCCTTTCAAATATAAAGACAATGTCAACTACGCCAGTGTTCCTGGCGTTCTTAAGTGTGTTCACACTTGGAGTTGTATTGGTGTATACCCACGAGTATTGTACCGATACGCTCGTTTCCCTGAAGGTGGAATTGCTGAATTGATTTAAAGTACGGATATTGACTGAGAATTGCGTCTGGAAATACATCTAAAGATAAGGGCGAATACTTATTATTGGTGTTTTTTGATCTAGAGGCAGTTTATTAAATTTACCCAATTATAGGCATCAAAATATGCCTGTCAATTTTATCAATCAATTCGGAGGTTTATTGATCATTATGAAAAATAGAATATTTGGCCTTGTTATGGCATCGGTACTTACTGTTTCAGCATTTTGTGGCTGCGGAGCATCAATGACGGCAGCAGATTCTGATCAGAAAGGGGGCAGTGCGCCTGAAAATGCGGCAAATGCTGCGGCGTACAGCATTGTATGTACGACTTTTCCTCAGTATGACTGGATCCGCAATATTATAGGCGGTGATTCCGACAAGTTTCAGCTTACTATGCTGCTCGATCAGGGGATGGATCTTCACAGTTATCAGCCAACTGCAGAGGATATAGCAAAGATAGCTGACGCAGATATGTTTGTGTATGTTGGCGGTGAGTCTGATGGCTGGGTGGATAGTGCCCTGAAAGAAGCGACTAATAAGGATATGAAGGTTGTAAATATGCTTGACGCTTTGGGAACTGCAGTCAAAGAGGAAGAGGTAGTTCCAGGCATGCAGGCAGAGGAAGAAGAGGAAGGAGAGGAAGGCCCGGAGTATGATGAACATGTATGGCTTTCACTCAAGAACGTAGTGGCGTTGACGAATGTGTTGGCGGATAATATCCAGACACTTGATCAAGATAATAAATCTGATTACATGGAGAATGCAGGCAAGTACGTTGATGAACTCAATGATCTTGATGGAAGGTACGAACTAACAGTTTCTAAGGGAAAACGTCAGGCAATTCTGTTTGGCGACAGATTCCCTTTCCGATATATGGCGGATGATTATGGGCTTACTTACTATGCTGCATTTGTGGGATGCAGTGCTGAGTCGGAGGCAGGTTTTGAGACAATAACATTCCTTGCGCAGAAGGTGGATGAGTTAAAGCTTCCGGTTATTCTGACGATAGAGGGTGCGGATCACAGTATAGCAGAGTCGATAAAGAACGCGACCGAGTCAAAGAATCAGGAGATACTGACAATGAACTCAATGCAGTCTGTAACCGCAGAGGATGTGGCTGATGGAGAGACATATCTGAACGTGATGGAAGATAACTTGAACGTACTTTCTCAGGCATTGAATTAATTGCTGAACAATAAAACAAATTTAGATTTATAGGAGAAAACAAATGTCATATATAACGTGCAAGGACCTGGCAGTCGGGTACGACGGAAGAGCAGTTGCGTCAGGCCTTAATTTCAGTATAGACAAGGGAGATTATCTCTGTATAGTTGGAGAGAACGGAGCGGGAAAGAGTACCTTGGTAAAAACTTTACTTGGGCTGCTGAAACCGGTTTCAGGAGAGATAAAGTTTGGCGATGATCTGACATCGCGTGATATAGGCTATCTGCCGCAGCAGACACCTGTGCAGAAGGACTTCCCTGCGACTGTATGGGAGGTGGCTTTGTCGGGAACGCTGCCTAAGTGCGGAGCACGTCCTTTTTATGGCAGAAAGGAAAAGCAGCTTGCACAATCTCAACTTGAACGACTTGGAATATGGGATATACGCAGGAAATGTTACAGGCATTTGTCGGGAGGACAGCAGCAGCGCGTCCTTCTGGCGAGAGCCCTGTGTGCAACTGAGAATCTTCTTCTGCTTGACGAACCGGTAACTGGCCTTGATCCTGTCGCAACGGCCCAGTTCTATCAGATGATACAGCAGTTAAATGAAAATGGTGTGGCAGTGATCATGATATCACATGATCTGAGGGCAATAGATTGCGCCAGACATGTGCTTCATATGAATCATGGGGGCTCGTTCTGGGGCAGCAGAGAGGAATATAAGAACAGCAGATATTGGAACATCATTTCGGTAGAATACGAGAAAGGTGGTGGACAGAGTGCAGCTTGTTGATAAGTTAATTTACTATATGCAGTATCCATTTGTTAAGTATGCTCTTGTGGTTGGTATTCTTATAGCATTGTGTTCGTCACTTTTCGGTGCAACATTGGTTTTGAAAAGATTTTCATTTATCGGCGATGGACTTTCGCATGTTGCATTTGGAGCAATGGCGGTAGGATCTGTTCTGAAACTGACAAACAACACGATCATAGTGATGCCGGTGACTGTGGCTGCTGCAATTCTCATACTTATGTCGGGACAAAATGCGAAGCTTAAGGGAGATGCCGCGATAGCTATGATGTCTGTCGGTGCTTTAGCCGTAGGTTATCTGATAATGAATGTATTTTCCACGTCGGCAAATGTATCTGGCGACGTGTGCTCAACGTTGTTTGGTTCAACCTCAATACTTACATTGACAATGGGAGAAGTGTGGCTGTGTATAGTTATGTCAATATGTGTAATAGCGTTTTTCTGTTTATTCTACAACAGGATATTTGCAGTCACATTTGACGAGAGTTTTACCGGGGCAATCGGGAAAAATGCAGGGGCATATAATCTGGCGCTGGCGGTGATAATCGCTGTGATAATAGTGCTTGCAATGAATCTGGTGGGCTCCCTGCTCATTACGGCACTTCTGGTATTCCCTGCACTTTCGGCAATGAGAGTTATGTATAGTTTCAGATCAGTGGTATTATATTCGGCTGTATTGTCAGTTGTGGGAACTTTGACCGGCATGCTGGTATCTATATTATTTTCAACACCGGTAGGATCTACGATAGTTGCGTGTGATATGGTTATATTTGCTTTTAACAGTATAGCAGGGAAAGTGATGAGGAGATAAGAATATGTATATGAATAGAAATAGAAGAATGCATGGATGCAGACACAGATTTAAGCGATTGATTATGTCAATATTGGTGCTTAGTATGTTGCTGACTGTCACAGGCTGTGGTGGAGCATCTCAGACTGCGGGCAGTCGCTTGAACACACAGAATGCAGTGGATAAGGTGCTTAATCAGAAAACAGGCGATGGTGATGTGGAAAGTAAGTCGTCAGTGGGAGCCACAACAGAGACGACGACCACAACAGGGACGACGATCACAACAGAGATGCAAACCACGACAGAGACAGAATCCGCATCTGTAACTGGGGCAACATCAGAACCTACATATGGGCAGGTCGTGAATGGAGACAGCTCAGTTATAGCACAATACAAATCTGAGGGTGTGGATGTTGACCTCACTCTTATGGGAAAAGATCTTATATATGCAACTGTATATCAGATGATGTCAAAACCTGAGGAATATGAGGGCAAGACGATAAGGATAGAAGGAAAGTATTATGCATCCTATTATCCGATAACCGACAAATATTATAATTATTGTCTCATAGCCGATGCTCTTGCATGTTGCAGTCAGGGACTTGAATTTGAACTTGGTGGAGGTGCAGTATATCCAGGCGATTACCCGGCGGACCAGAGTGAGGTGATCGTTACGGGAGTATTTGAAACCTACACAGAGGAGGCTGGACAGACATTTTATTACTGCAGGTTGAGAGATGCAGAATATCAACTGATATCGGAAGATGATCAGTAGAATATAAACAGCATAATGTTATGTAGAATCCGGGCAGATTAAAGTGCCCGGATTTTTTGAGTAAAAAATATTCAGAATCAGGAGGCACATAGCTGCATCAAAACCAGGAATCACATAGAAAAATATGGCAAAATGACGCAAATATACTAAAAAGCATTAAAAATAGCTAAAAAATGATAAAATTACTTAAAAAAGAATTTGATATATTGTAAAAACTATGCTAATTTTGAATAAAGGTAAATATTCAGCCGTGCAGGATAAGAACAGCGGATTCGACATGCTTGCATGTAAGAATCAGGTGTTCTTATCCTGTGGTGACTCGAATAGAGTCACCGCCCCATACAATGAGCAAAATAGCTGCGCAGCAGCGAAAGAACACGGGAACCGTGCGGTTTTGCGAATGTATGGTCGGCTGAATACATTAAAATACACAGAAGGGATGTGATGAAGTGAAAGAGAAATACAAAGGCGTACAAAAACTCACAGACAATCCGTTCCTCAACCTCTATCATATAGATGCGGTTGACACGGCTGGAAAAGACTTCAATTATTACTTTGCTTCAAGGAATAAAGAGAACGACATCAAGATAAAGACCCACGATATAAAACCGGAAGGAATAGTTATATATGGAGTTAAGCTGGAAGATGAGCCGAAGCTGGTGCTCATAAGGCAGTACAGATACCCACTCGATGCATATATATATGAACTTCCTGCAGGACTGGTGGACGGAGATGAGACTCCGGCGCAGGCAGCAGTCAGGGAGATGAAGGAAGAGACAGGGCTTACCCTTGATGTATATGAGGGCGGAGAAGAACTCTACAGAAGGCCATTCTATATGGGCCCGGGATTTACGGATGAGATGAGCAGTGCTGTATTTGGAACGGTTACAGGAACACCAAATCTCGACAGCAAGGAGAGCACAGAGGACATACAGGTCATACTCGCAGACCGAGGTGAGGTCAGAAGAATCCTGTCAGAGGAACAGGTGTCGCTCAGAGGAGCATACCTCATGACACATTTTCTGGCTGAGGGAGATCCACTAGAATTCCTGAGAAAATAGGAAGCGCTGAGCAGTGATTGCTCAAACAGCAGAACGTTCATAAAAGGGCATACTAAATGAGAAAAAAGAAGGAGAAGTAGAAAGATGAGTTACAGAGACACATATGATTTTTGGATGACAGATGATTATTTCGATGAGGACACCAAGAAGGAGCTTGCAGCCATAGCTGATGATGAGGCTGAGATCGAGGACAGATTCTATCGTGATCTTGTATTTGGAACTGGTGGACTCAGAGGTGTGATAGGCGCGGGAACCAACAGAATGAACTTCTACACCGTCCGCAAGGCTACACAGGGTCTTGCAAACTTCATTGTGAAGCAGAATGCGCAGGACAAGGGCGTGGCAATAGCATACGATTCAAGAAAGTATTCTCCAGAGTTTGCAGCAGAAGCAGCTCTCTGCCTGTGTGCAAATGGAATCAAGTCATATCTCTTTGAGTCACTCAGACCTACACCTGAGCTTTCATATGCAGTCAGAAAGCTTGGATGTACAGCAGGTATAGTTATAACAGCCAGCCACAATCCACCAGAGTACAACGGTTACAAGGTATACTGGGAGGATGGCGCGCAGATCACAGCTCCAAAGGACAGAGAGATCATCGCAGAGGTTAAGGCTGTAACAGATTTCCATACAGTAAAGACCATGGATAAGCAGGAGGCACTTGACAAGGGCCTTCTCACTATCATAGGTGCCGAGATAGATGACGCGTATATGGAGGAACTCAAGAAGCAGATCATTCATCCTGAGATCATCAAGGAGCAGTCAGAGAACATCAAGATCGTATACACACCGTTCCACGGAACCGGTCTTGTACCTGTAAAGAGAGTCCTGTCCGAGCTTGGTTTCAAAAACGTATACATTGTTCCTGAGCAGGAGCTTCCAGACCCTGAGTTCACAACGCTTGAGTATCCAAACCCAGAGGATCCAAAGGCATTTGAGCTTGCCCTCAAGCTGGCAAAGGAGAAGAATGCGGACATAGTTCTCGCTACAGATCCTGATGCAGACCGTCTTGGAATATACGCACTCGATACAAAGACAGGCAAGTATATGCCATTTACAGGAAATATGTCAGGACTTATAATCGCTGAATACCAGTTCAGAGAGAGAACAAAATGCGGTCTCATGCCAAAGAATCCGGCCATGGTCAAGACTATTGTAACCACAAATATGGCTGATCCACTGGCTGCAGATTACAATGTCAACCTCATCGAGGTTCTAACAGGCTTCAAGTTCATCGGTGAGCAGATCAAGTTCTTCGAGCAGAATAATTCATACAATTTCGTAATGGGTATGGAGGAGAGCTACGGATGTCTCGTTGGAACATACGCAAGAGACAAGGATGCTCCGGTTGCAGTTATGTGTCTCTGCGAGGCTGCTGCATACTGCAAGAGCCAGGGAATCACTCTGTGGGATCACATGCTTGATCTCTATGAGAAGTACGGATATTACAAGGAAGGCCTCTACACAATAACGCTCAAGGGTGTTACAGGAGCAGAGAAGATCCGCAAGATCATGTCCTCACTCAGAGCTGAGTCACTTACTCAGATCGATACACTCAAGGTTCTCAAGGTTCGTGATTACGAGAAGAACACGATCACAGATCTTGCCACCGGAGAGGTCACAGAGTCAGGACTTCCACAGTCCAACGTTCTCTACTACGACCTTGAGGATGGCGCATGGGCATGTGTACGTCCATCAGGAACAGAGCCAAAGATCAAGCTGTACTACGGAATCAAGGGAACAAGCCTTGATGATGCAGATGCAAAGCTTGAAGCTCTCCAGACAGCACTTGTTGAGAAGCTCAACAAGCTGGCAGAGTAGCATAAGTATAATATATAGCAAATACAAAAAAGCGCCGTCTGGTCTGGTGACCGGACGGCGCTTTGCTGTCATTATACGATGACGTCGAACTGTATGTAGTCTCCCTGGTCGGTATTTACCGTGTCGAGATATATTTTACCATTGTACTTGTCGGTCAGTTTTTTCAGGTTGTAGAGACCGTAACCATGGCCATGTCTGTCTCCGGTTTTGGTGGTATATCCCGGTGAGAACATATTCTGGCGGAATTCGTTGGTTTTGACGGAACCCTTGTTTCTTGTTCTTATTTCTATCTGGTTCTGCCTGCTGTCCAGGTACAGATATGCAGTGCCAAATGGGGCGGTCGATTCAAGCGCATTATCGATCAGTATGCCGATGATCCTGATCAGTTCATACTCCGGCATTCGGCTCTTCAGATCCCTGGATGCCACCTGGACTACGAGCTCCTTCTGATCCTTCTGTGCCTCCGTGATCTTGCTGTACACAAATCCGGCTACAATGCTCAGGTTGATCTTGAGCAGATCACAAATGGCCTCTGTAAAGGAATAAAAAAGGTCGGTTATATTACAAGTCAATTGCAGAAAATATAATTCTTTTAGTTAATACCGCCATAATAAAACGGCTGCAATATACATCTGCGCAACAAAGTGATATAAATTGCAAGATTAAATATTGAATTTAAAAACTGCTTAATATATTATACAAATAACAATAAATTAGCTAAAAATAGCCTAATAAAATGAACGGAAGATAAATTGTGGATAGATAAAAAAGGAAAAATCTGTGTGGCCTGTGAGGTCAGGAAAGGGGTAGAAGATGGACGCAAAGCAGAGATACGAGATGTGGCTTGGCAGCGATCAGGTAGATGATGTTACGAAGCAGGAGCTCGTAAACATAAAGGATAATGAAGCGGAGATTGAAGATAGATTTTACACAAACCTTGAGTTTGGAACAGGTGGACTTCGAGGCGTGATGGGAGCGGGAACGAACCGCATGAACATTTACACGGTTCGCATGGCAACACAGGGAATTGCTAACTACCTGGCGAAGATCGGAATATCAGAGCCGTCGGCAGCTATAGCATTTGACAACAGAAACAATGCTTCGCTGTATGCGCTTGAAACTGCTCTCTGCCTGTGTGCAAATGGCGTGAAGGTGTATCTGTTTGATGCGCTCCGCCCGACACCGGAGCTTTCATTTGCAGTGAGACATCTGCACTGCAATATCGGCGTGAATATAACGGCAAGCCACAATCCAAAGGAATACAACGGATATAAGGTTTACTGGGATGATGGAGCCCAGATCGTATCTCCTCAGGATAAGGAGATCATTGCAGAGGTCAACAATATAGAAGATTTCTCCATGGTTAAGACTATGGACAAGGACGCTGCAATAGATGCAGGACTGTTGAATGTGATCGGTCAGGAGATCGATGACGCATATATAGGAGAGCTTCACAAGCTTGTCATGAATCCGGAGGAGATTCAGAAGGCGGGAGATCTGAAGATCGTATATTCTCCGCTTCACGGAACAGGCCTTAAGCCTGTTACAAGAGTTCTCAGCGAACTTGGTTTCAAGGATGTACATGTCGTTGAGGAACAGGCTGTTCAAGATGGTAATTTCCCAACTGTAAAGTCCCCAAATCCTGAGGGCGCAGAGGCGTATGCCCTGAGTCTTGAGCTGGCGAAGAAGGTCGGCGGAGAGCTGATTCTTGTCACAGATCCTGATGCGGATAGGCTTGGAATGTATGGATATGACAGCAAGAATAATGAGTATAAAGAATTTACGGGCAATATGTTCGGTGCGATCCTCTGTGATTACGTGCTGATGCAGAGATCCCAGAGCGGAAGACTGCCTGAGAATCCGGCGATTGTAACTACGGTTGTTATCACCAATATGGTCAAGGAGATATGTAAGAAGTACGACACCTTCTGTGACTGCAACAACCTGATCGGATTTAAGAATATAGCATCGAGAATGAGAGCTTACGAGCAGACTGGCGAACACAATTATGTGTTCGGGCTTGAGGATACATTTGGTTGTCTGCCTGGCACATATGCAAGGGACAAGGACTCGGTTGGAACGCTGATGCTTCTCTGTGAGGCTGCGGCATACTACAAGAACCGCGGAATGACTCTGTGGGACAGAATGGTTGAGCTGTGGCAGGAATATGGCTTCTACAAGGAGAAGGTTCAGACCATGAAGTTTGACGGACGTGAGGGCGCTGCAAAGATACAGTCTATGATTCAGACTTTGAGAGATAATCCGGTGCAGAAGGTCGGAACTTACAGCGTGGAGAAGATCTACGACTACAAGCTTGGAACAGAGACAGACGCAGCGACAGGCAAGTCCGAGGCGGCGGTGCTTCCAAAGTCCAACATGATATATTATCAGCTTGCGGATGGCGCATGGTTCCTTGTGAGACCTTCAGGCACAGAGCCGAAGATCAAGTTCTATCTCGGGGTAAAGGGAAACTCACAGGAGGATGCGGCAGAGCAGCTTGACGGGCTTGCGGTAAATGTGAAGGCGATGTTCTCGTAAAACGGGATGACTGGTAAGAAACGAAATGGCTGGCAAATAAATGTCAGCAGAAAATAGATTCGAAGATCGCGGTAGCGACTAAAAATAATTACAAGGTGGAGGTAAAAAAGATGGGTTACATGGACGAATACAAGTTCTGGCTTGAGTCAGACTGCTTTGATGAGAAGACCAAGGAAGAGCTTAGAAGTATCGCAGATGATGACAAAGAGATCCAGGACAGATTCTACAAGAATCTGAAATTTGGAACCGGCGGAATGCGCGGAATCATGGGTGCTGGAACCAACAGAATGAATATATATACAGTTACAAAGGCTACACAGGGCCTTGCAGAATACATACTTGAGGTTGGCCCTGAGGCTGCTAAGAGAGGTGTAGTAATTGCACATGACTGCCGAAATATGTCAGCAGAGTTCACAGAGGCATCAGCTCTGTGTCTCAATGCAAATGGCATAAAGACTTATGTGTTTGATGCACTCCGCCCTACACCTGAACTGTCATTTGCAGTGAGAGAGCTTGGATGTATAGCCGGAATCGTGGTAACAGCAAGCCACAATCCACCTGAGTACAACGGCTATAAGGTGTACTGGGAGGACGGCAGCCAGATCGTATCCCCTCAGGATCAGGATATCCTGAAGCATGTGGCGGATGTTGAGAGATACGAGGATGTCAAGACCATGGACAAGGACAAGGCGGTTGCAGACGGTCTGTTCTGTATGGTTCCTGCAAGTGTTGATGAGAACTATTATCAGGCGCTCATAAAGCAGACCATCCACGGCGACATAATTCCGAAGGTTGCAGACGATATCAAGATAGTATACACACCACTTCATGGAACAGGAAATGTACCTGTAAGGGAAGTGCTCAAGAGACTTGGCTTCAAGCACGTATATGTTGTAGAGGAGCAGACTGTTCCTGACGGGGACTTCAGTACAGTCAAGTCACCAAATCCGGAGGAACCATCAGCATTTGCCATGGGAATAGAACTGGCAAAGAAGGTTGATGCGGACGTTATCATGGCCACAGATCCTGATGCAGACAGACTTGGAATATACGTCAAGGACAGCACGGGAATCTGGAAGGACACGGAATTTGCAGATGATCCGGCATATCCATATGTCCGATTCAATGCCAATATGACAGGTGCCCTGATAGCAGAATATGTATGCCGCGAGCAGAAGGCAGTCGGCAAGCTGCCGGCAAACGGAGCTATCTGTAACACGGTTGTCAGCACCAATCTTACAAAGGCGATAGCAGAGAATTACAAACTGAAATATATAGAGACACTCACCGGATTCAAGTACATAGGTGAGCAGATACTTCTCTTTGAGAAGAACAACACATACAAGTTCATCTTCGGAATGGAGGAGAGCTTTGGATGTTTGGTAGGAGACTACACTCGTGACAAGGACGCCTGCGCAGCCGTTGTCATTTTATGTGAAATAGCAGCATTTTATAAGCTGCAGGGAGAAACCATCTGTAATGCCATGGAAGAGGTTTACCGCAAATATGGCTATTACTTTGAAGGTGCGTTTGGGATAACTCTAAAGGGTGTAGATGGTGCAGCACAGATTAAGGAGATGATGGAGAACTTCAGAAACCATCCACTTACGACCTTTGCAGGTATCAAGGTTATCGGCATGAGGGACTATGTGAGCGGAATCCGCAAGCCGCTTGATGGCGAGGAGGAGAATATGGGCCTTCCAAAGTCGAACGTGCTGTACTATGAGCTGGAAAATAATGCGTGGTTCGCGGTTAGGCCTTCCGGAAATGAACCAAAGATCAAATTCTACTTTGGCGTGAATGAAAACAGCCTAAAAAATGCCATGTCAAAGATAGACGAGATGAAAGCATGTGTGCAGGAGCTTGTTAAATAAACAATCACAAAGTATGGCAGAATTTACTGCCGAAAAATAAAAACATTCCTTCCATATACTACAAAAATTAACATACGAATGCACTTTCCAGCCAATGCGCTGAACAAGAGGGATCTCGGCTTTGAGGCTGAGGTCCCTTTTGTGAAAGTAAAATATAGTTAAAAATGCTAAAAACCTGTTTAAAAATTAACTAAAAAATGCTACAATGTATAAAGTAACGGCAGTGTGTGGCAAACGCGTATAGGAGTAGTATAGGAGATTATATGCCAGAAAAAGAAATAGAAAAAGAAATAAAAAAAGAGAGAGAAATAGAAAAGAAAAATATAAAAAGTATCGCTGGACATATCATCGATGAGAAAACCGATGAAAAAGAGAAACGAGAGCCGGAGAGCGTCTTGGATGTGGATGAGCATATGTCTGAGAAACAGAAACTCAGCCTTATGAACAAACAGCAGAAAAAGGAATACATACTGGAGTATTATGCTCCGAAGGCTCTATTTGCACTTGTTGTTGTTGGCATAGTTGTATTCCTTGTCGTAAAACATTTTACGGCGGAATCTGCTGCACTCAACATCCTTGCGGTCAACACTACACAACAGGAATCTGCGGCGAATGACAAGGCATATTATGAGGAATTCCTCAGTGAAAATGGCCTTGATGCGGAGAAGGAATATGTCAGCATAAGTACAGGGATCGGCGTATCAACTGATCCGAATGATGCCATGAGTCAGGATAGTCTACAGCTTATACAGAACAAATTCATGGCGAATGCGGTGGACGTGTTCTTTGCCGACACAGACCTTGTCATGAGTTTTGGAGAGTTCGGATATATGCAGGATCTTGATAAGGTACTGACTGATGAACTGAAAGAAAAGTATAAAGATTCGTTTGTGTATGCAACGGTTATTGAAACGGGTGAGAAGATACCTGTCGGAATAAAGATCGGTGATAATTCCTGGGTGAAGGATACCGGCTGGTATGAAATGGATGCTGCAGTGGGATTTGGTGAGAATGCCAAGAATATGGATCTTGCACTTGAATTTCTTGAATACATAAGCAGAGAGTGATACCCATAAATAAAACGAGGAGACTATAGATACATATGAGCATAAGATATGATGAGGCAAACAGAATATTTGAACTTGATACGAGAAACACGAGTTACCGGATCGGAATCGTCGATGAAGAGGGGTTTGTCGGACATATATATTATGGACAGAAGATTCGTCCGCAGAAATGTGATCAGTTTTTGAGAACGTGTGAGGCTCCTTTTGTTCCGTCCAAGAATAACAGGGAGAGATGTTCATTTATGGATACATTTCCGACAGAGTATTCCGGAAATGGAATAGGAGACTACAGGGAGAGTTGTATTGCAGTAAAGACCGCAAATGGCAGCAGAACCGTTGATCTGAAATTTGTGGATTACGATATTGTAAATGGAAAACCGGGGATTAGTGGCCTTCCGGCATCATTTGCGGGAGAAGAGGAGGTTCAGACTCTCGTTGTCCATATGATGGATGGGGGATGTGGCATTGATGTTGACCTGATATATTCTGTGTTTGAGGATGAGAATGTTATAACCAGAAGTGTGAGCGTGAAAAATGCAGGTGATAAGGATGTCAGGCTCACAAAGGTATATTCTGCATGTATAGACATGGATGACGAGGATTTTGAGATGCTTACTCTTCATGGCTCATGGGCCAGGGAGAGACAGATCGAGAGACGCCCGATAGCTTATGGCAAGCAGAGTGTAAGCTCTCTCCGTGGTGAGTCATCCCACCAGGACCATCCGTTTATGGCATGGATGACAAAGGGGACAGATCAGACTACGGGTGATGTATATGGAATGCATTTTGTGTACTCGGGTAACTTCATCGCACAGATAGAGAAATCACAGTTTGATTCCATACGCGCAGTCATGGGCATACATTCAGAGGGATTTGAGTGGTGGCTCACGCCTGGAGAGACGTTTACAGCGCCTGAGGTTGTGCTTACATACAGCCATGATGGACTTGGACAGATGACTAGAAATCTTCATGATTTTTACAGATGCCACATGATAAGGAGCAGATATCTTCACCAGAAGAGACCTGTCCTCATCAACAACTGGGAGGCTACATATTTTGACTTTGATACCGATAAGCTCCTTGCGATAGCAAAGAGTGCGGCAGAACATGGAATAGAGATGTTGGTCATGGATGATGGCTGGTTTGGACATAGAAATGATGATGCCACAAGTCTTGGAGACTGGTTTGTAAATGAAAACAAGATCAAGGGCGGTTTGAAACATCTTGTCGATGAGGTGAATAAGCTGGGACTGAAATTTGGAATATGGATGGAGCCTGAAATGATTTCCCCTGATTCTGAACTTTACAGAAAGCATCCCGACTGGGCGTTTGCGGTTCCGGAGAGAACGGCTACATTATCGCGAAATCAGTACGTGCTTGATCTCTCGAGAAAAGAAGTTAGAGACTACGTGTATGAATGTGTGCATAACGTGATCTCATCAGCAAATATTGAGTATGTTAAGTGGGATATGAACAGACAGCTCACGGATATCGGCAGCGTAGAATTCACCGGAGACAGGCAGGGAGAATTGGCTCACAGGTATGTGCTTGGAGTATATGAGCTGCAAGAGCGCCTTGTTAACGATTTCCCAGATCTTTTGCTTGAGAACTGCTCGGGCGGTGGTGCAAGATTTGACCCTGGCATGCTTTACTACAGTCCGCAGATATGGTGCTCCGATGACACGGATGCCATAGAGAGACTTTCTATACAGGAGGGAACGGAACTGATATATCCGCTTTCGACCATGGGCGCCCATGTGTCGGATTGCCCTAATCACACAGTTGGAAGGAGTACACCTTTTATGACCAGGGCACATGTGGCTCTAGCGGGAACATTTGGCTATGAACTCGATATCACAAAAATAAGTGAAGAAGAACGTGCGATGATCCCTGAGCAGGTGTCTATGTATCATAAATATAATGATCTTGTAAGGGAGGGTGATTATTATAGGGTTGCATCGTACAGGGAAAATGGACTGTATGATTGCTGGATGGTTGTTGCAAAGGATAAGAGTGAGGCGTTGGTGACTTACGTTCAGGTGCTTGGAAGACCTAACGTACACAGTAGAAAGATAAAACTTTTAGGGCTTGACGTGGCTACAGATTACAGACTTGACGGAACGGAGAAAGTGTATGGGGGAGATCTCCTCATGAATGCCGGAATGCTCATTGAAACTATGCGTGGAGATTATATGAGCAGACTGTATCACTTTGTACTTGACAATAGTTTAACCTAAAAATAAAATAAAAATTAAGTTATTTAACCACGTGAAAAAATAAAGTGAGAAGGACTAGTTATGGCAAAATCAGTAAAATTGGGAGACATAGCTGCCATTGTTGGCGTGAGTACCGTGACGGTCTCAAAGGCACTTTCAGATCAGAAGGGTGTCAGCGAGGAGCTCAGAGCACAGATCAAACAATTGGCAGATGAGATGGGATACCAGTCACCATCTGAGATCAGAAAGAAGACGGCAAAGAAAAAGTATAATATTGGTGTTCTCATTCAAGAGATATATCTTGGAAAGTATCCGTCGTTCTATTGGCAGTTATATCAGGTGCTTAACAAAAAGGCGGTGGCAAGAGGCTGCTTTACTATGCTGGAGTTTGTTTCCAGAGATAGTGTATTGAACGCTGAGATGCCTATGCTCTTGGAGGACGACAAGGTTGATGGAATAGTTGTTGTAGGTTCCATGGGTAAGGAATACCTGGAAAAGCTGGAGAAGACAGCCAAGGTTCCTGTAGAATATGTGGATTACTATGACAATTCGAGACCGATAGACACGGTTATAGCAAACAGTTTCTATGGAAGCTATATGCTGACTAATTATCTGTATGATATGGGACATAGAGATATTGCATATGTTGGCACGATAGGTTCAACGAACAGTATAACTGACAGATATTTGGGCTATATAAAGTCTTTGTTGGAGCATGATATTCCGCTCAGAGAAGACTGGGTTATTCCGGACAGAGATGTGAAGACGGGTCAGTTTGACGAGGAGAACTGTTTTAAACTTCCAAAGAATATGCCTACAGCGTTTGTGTGCAACTGTGATCTTGCGGCAGCTACGCTCATAAAGATACTCAATGCTGCGGGCTACAGAGTTCCTGAGGATGTGTCCGTTGTGGGGTTTGATAATTACATGTATCCTGGAAGCTGCGATATAGGCGTGACCACATACGAGATCAATATGCAGGAGATGGCAGAGAGAACCATGCATAAGATTATAAAAAAGATATCCAACGAAAAATATACTGATGGCATATTTGTCGTGGATGGACGAATCGTGGTAAAAGATAGCGTTGCCAGAATAGAACGATAATGGAACGATAATAAAACTACATATCAATTGTAATGCAAATCGGAAATAGACACCGGTGCAGCCTGCTTGAAAGACAGCGGAGTTGTACCGGTGTCTTTTTTGAACAGATTTATAAAATGGTTTGTGTTCTCGATTCCAACCTGGGATCCGACCTCGTGGACGGACAGATCTGTTGTGAGAAGGAGCCTTTTGGCAGCATCGATCCTGCGACTGTTGAGATAGCGCATAGGTGATTCGCCGAAGTGAAATGAAAATTCTCTGCATATCCTGTATCTGCTGATCCTGTAAGTTGCCTCGAGGTCATCAAGCGACATCGGTTCGGCGTAGTTTGTATCCATCTGATTCTTTATCGATAAAAGATAAGAAGGCACACAATCCATCTTCTTGGATGAGTTTTCAATAAATACACATAATTCGGTCAGGATATCATTAAACCATTTGGAAATTCTGAAAATATCGGTGGCAGACAACTCCCCCTGGAGTCTGCTTATCAGTGAAAGATGGCTCCAGAGTATAGAGGCTCCGGCAGAGTCCTTTTTATAATATATGGATTCGGGGAGAAACTCGTGATACAGGCGAAGTGGAGCTCCGAGGATGAATGCATCGTAGAAACGACACTTGCCGTTCATGGCGTATGTTATTTCTGATCCTGCCTCAAAAAGCGCGGCTGTATTCTTGGAATATGATGATTTGCTGTTGCCCGATGTTACTGTAAGAGTTCCTTCATATATATAGAAGAAATGGTAACACGGAATGAAAGAGAAGGTATAACTGCATGAATAAGCAAAAGAAATATCGCCGTTGGCCAGAAGATGAATCAGGCCATCGTTAATCATTGATTCTTCATATGTAAAGAACGCACTGTGGAATCTTGCGTTCTCAATATCTTTCTGAATATTGTAACCTGACAGTACAGTGCAGGAAATTAATTCTTTAGCTAACATGCAAACCACCTCCTATCCATAATAATACAATTATTAAACAATCATCACAAGCTAAAAGCGATATAAATTAGTGGCTAATTAGCTAAAAAAACAATAAAATGCTAATTAAAGATAAAAATATATAGATAAAATGTCTATATGATATTGAAAAAAAATAGTGATAATGGTAAAATTAACGAAAAGTACAAAATACTGTGATTAAAAACAAAAATGAGTGATGACTAAAAAGTAAATTAATGTATACTTAATATAAAGTTAAAAACAAAGAAGGTTTTAAGGAGGACAAAACTATGAAATCAAAGCGTATTGCATGTATCGCAATGGCTGGTCTTATGGCAGCATCACTTGCAGGTTGTGGAGGCTCAGACAGCGATAACAAGGACACAACAGAGGCAACAAAGGCTGCCACAGAGGCAGCAGGAAGTGATTCAGCAGATGACACAACAGCTGATGCTGAGGGAATCAAGTCATATGCAGACATCCAGTTAGGAACAGACTTCACAGATCTTTCAGCGGAGATCAAGTTCTACAACAACAGAACTGATATGGACTCAGATGACTACGGCGGAAAGAACTGGAAGCAGTATCTTGAGGACTTCAACAAGGAGTATCCAAACATCAAGGTTGATGTCATCACAGATACAAACTATGCAGAAGATGCTCTTACACATCTTCAGTCAGGAAACTACGAGACAGTAATGTGTATCCCAGCAGTTGACATGGCAGACCTTTCAACATATTTCATGTCATATGGCGATTATGATACAATGAGCAGTCTTGTAAATTACTCAAACAGATGGCTGTATCAGGGTCAGGTATATGGTGTACCTCTTGCAGCTACAACACAGGGTATCGTATACAACAAGAAGGTATTTGCTGATGCAGGTGTGACAGACGTACCTAAGACACCAGAGGAGTTCATTGCGGCACTCAAGGCAATCAAGGATAAGAATCCGGATTGTATTCCACTTTACACAAACTATGCAGCAGGCTGGACAATGGGAGCATGGGATGATTATATCGCGATCACAGCAACAGGCGATGCTACATACAAGAACCAGAAGTTAGCCCATACAAAGGATCCATTCAAGAACTATGGCGACGATACACATGCTTATGCAGTATATAAGATCCTTTACGATGCAGTATCACAGGGACTTACAGAGGATGATTACTCAACAACAGATTGGGAGTCATGTAAGGGAATGATCAACAACGGCGAGATCGGATGTATGGTACTTGGTTCATGGGCATACCCACAGATGGAAGCAGGCGGACCTAACGCAGACGATATAGGATACATTCCTTTCCCTATCTCAGTAAATGGTAAGCAGTACGCTTCATCAGGTGCAGATTACTGCTTCGGTATCAACGTAAACGCTTCAGATGATGAGAAACAGGCAGCTCTTGTATTTGTTAAGTGGATGACAGAGAAGTCAGGATATGCTTACAACGAGGATTCACTTGCAATTGTTCCTGGTTCAGAGTCAAAGATCTCATTCGACGGTGTTGACTTCGTTGCAGACGAGCCAGCTCTTGAGGGCGAGGAGGATTACCTCAATCAGCTCAATTCAGAGTCAGAGCTTAACGTAAGCAATGGTGGTAACGACAAGATCCAGGCCATCATCGAGCATGCTGCAAACGGCGACATGTCATTCGACGATATCATGGCTGAGTGGAACCAGAAGTGGTCAGATGCTCAGGAGTCATTAGGAATCGAAGTTACTGAGAAGTAATAAAGATTTCAATATAAATAAGTAAGAATAAGCTACAGACCGGGGCGGGGGTTGCCCGCCCCGGTTTATTTTGAGAAAAATGTCATCAAACGAGTATTTGATGACAGGCTACCAGCAGTGTAGCTCATGATTATAAAAAGGCGGTGGAATGAGTATGGCTAACAAAAAACAATCCGGCTTTGGTAAATGGGCGTCAAGCAGGAAGGGGCAGCAGGTTATAATATGCGCAGCCTTCGCAATTATCCCATTGCTTTTGCTATTAGTATTTACATATATACCATTCGGAGAGATGGTTAAATTTAGTTTCTACAAGATGAAATATACGACGCCTGTAGAAAAGAGAGAATTCGTAGGATTAGCAAATTATATCGATGTGTTCACAAGAAAAGACTGTTTCGGTGCATTAAAGCTCAGTTTGTATTACATCGTAGGAGCACTTGTACAGTTAGTGCTTGCACTTTTCCTTGCAACTCTTCTGAGTTTCAAAGTAAAAGGTGGTAACCTTTTCAAGGGATTTATTTTCTTCCCTTATCTTATCAGTGGTATCGCTGTAGGTTTCATTTTCAAATTCTTCTTCACAAGAGGATTCGTGTTTGACTCAATCCTTCAGTTGTGTGGATTTAGCTTAGACAACCTTCCATACTGGCTCAAAGACCAGAGTGTCAACAACTGGACACTGGTTTCAACCTCGGTCTGGAGATACCTTGGACAGATGATGGTTCTCTTCGTTGGAGCTATCATGTCGGTAGATGCAGAACTTTATGAGGCGGCAGAGCTTGATGGTGCAAATAAATTCCAGCAGTTTAGATATATCATACTGCCAAGTATCAAGACAATCGTTACATTAAATGTAATTTTAGCAATAACAGGATCACTCAGTGCTTTCGAGCAGCCTTTCGTTATCACAACAGGTGCAAACGGAACAGGTACTTACTTCATCATCATGAACAAGATAGCACATACAAGCCAGAAGGTTGGTCTTGCATCAGCAATGGCCGTTGTACTTCTCCTTATCATACTTATATGTGCTGCGCTTCAGAAGCTGTTCTTTGAGTACATCTTCAAGGATTCAAGCTCAGATGATGAGAGTTATAAGGCAAAGAAGCTTCGTAAGAAACAGGAGAGAGATACCAAGAAATACGTGAAGCAGATGGCTGCTTCTGCGAAGGGAGGCAAGTAACATGGCAAGAGGAAAGACGGATGTGCCAAGCATAGCACCAATAAAAGAAAAACGAACCGTTGGATATTATGTAAGAGGTTTCCTCAAGTACTTTGTACTCATATTCTTCTCACTGTGTGCGGTTGTACCTCTTATATCATGTATTACAACAGCCTTCAAGACAACAGATGAGTATAAGGCTACTTCAGTAATGCAACTTCCTGAAAGCTTTCTGAACTTCAGCAACTTTGTAAAGGCATTCACGACTGCCAACATGGGACGTGCGTTCATCAATTCAGTCATAGTTATGATATGTGTACTCCTTGTGTCAGTAGTAATAGGAACACAGCTTGCATATGTGCTTAACAGATTCAAGTTCCCGGGAAACGGCTTTATCAGAACACTTTTCCTTGTGGCATCATTGCTCCCTGCAGTTGCTATGCAGGTTACAGTCTACAACATCATGGGTGATCTGAGATTCATAGATCACTTATATGGTTACATCATCATGAGCTGTGGTACAGATGTTATCTCGATCTACATCTTTATACAGTTTATGGAGAACATATCAGTATCTCTTGACGAGTCAGCTATCGTGGATGGTGCATCATACTGGACCATCTACTGGAAGATCATACTTCCACTTCTCAAGCCGGCTATCGTTACTGCTTGTATACTGAAAGGCGTTGTAATCTATAACGAGTACTACGCTGCAAACCTTTACCTCATAAGCCCGGAGATCAAGACAATGGCTATCTCACTTTACAAGTTCGTAGGACCTATGGGCAGCCAGTACAACCTGATATGTGCAGGTGTTATCATATCGATCATACCGGCACTTATAGTATTCATCTGCTGTCAGAAACAGATCTACAGTGGTATTACACAGGGTGCTGTAAAGGGTTAATAATTTATTAGAAGAAGAGAGTTCATGAATATGAGAAATGAAATTCAAAAAGAATTAATAGATGCTATCATCCCATTTTGGGAGGCCCTGAGGGATGATGAGTACGGCGGATTTTATGGGTATATGGATTATGACCTCAACCTTGATAAAAAGGCTGAGAAGGGTTGTATTCTTAACAGTAGAATTACCTGGTTCTTCGCAAGTGCGTATAAGGCACTCAAGGACCCGAAGCTTCTAGATGAGGCTGCTCATGGATATGAATTTCTGAAAGAATATTGTATAGACAGGGAATATGGCGGAATATATTGGTCCATGAATTACGATGGTTCACCCAAAGATACGACAAAACACACCTACAATCAGGCATTTAGTATATATGCCTTATCCGCCTATTACGAAGCTTCCGGTGATTCGGAAGCTTTGGACCTGGCCCTGCAGCTTTTCCATACAATAGAAGAGAAATGTACTGACGAAGGTGGCTATCTCGAGGCATTTACAAGAGAGTTCAAGCCAGAGTCAAATGATAAGCTTTCTGAGAATGGTGTTCTCGCAGAGAGAACAATGAACACACTGCTCCATGCACTTGAGGCTTACACAGAACTTTATAAGGTATCCAAGGATTCCAAGGTAAAGGAGCGCCTGAAATGGCTGCTCGATGTATTTGCTGATAAGGTATACAATCCGGAGCTTAAGAGACAGGAAGTGTTCTTTGATAAGGATTATAACTCTCTGATCGATCTGTACTCATACGGACATGACATTGAGACATCATGGCTCCTGGATAGGGCGACCGAGGTGCTTGGAGAGGCAGAGTACACAGAGAAGATTACAAAGATAACAGATATCCTTGCAGAGCAGATATATGAGATTGCTTTCGATGGACATTCAGTTCTGACAGAATGTGAAAAGGGCGTGCCATACACGGTAAGAGTATGGTGGGTTCAGGCGGAATCAATAGTAGGATTCATAAATGCTTATCAAAAGTCGGGTGATAAGAAGTATTACGAGGCTGCTGAGAAGGTGTGGGAGTATATAAAGGAATACTTCATAGACAAGAGACCGGGATCAGAGTGGTTCTGGGATCTGAATGCGGATGGAACACCAAGAGTCGGACGTCCTATAGTTGAGCCATGGAAGTGCCCATACCACAACGGCAGAATGTGCCTTGAGATTATGAACAGACTCGCTGACGGCAAATAAATAGCATTCAATTGCTTTCAAATTATAAGGAGAATGCCTAAATGATGAATGAGAAATATTATGTAGAGCTTGACAAACTGAACAAGCTTCTTGAGAGAAAGAATAAGAAGACAGATTTCTATAATGGAATCTATGACAGATATGAGTACCCTGTACTCACAAGAGAGATGATACCTCTCACATGGAGATATGACTTAAACCCTGAGACAAATCCATACTTCATTGAGCGTCTCGGAGTTAACGCTGTCATGAACTCAGGTGCTATCTACCTGAACGGCAAGTATTATCTTGTCGCAAGAATAGAGGGAAATGACAGAAAGTCATTCTTCGGCGTAGCTGAGAGTGACAACGGTATCGATGGATTCCGTTTCTGGGATTATCCAATCCTTCTGGATGATGTATGTCCTGATGAAACAAATGTATATGATATGAGACTGACACAGCACGAGGATGGATGGATCTACGGTGTGTTCTGTTCAGAGAGCAAGGATACAACTGTAAATGACCTCTCAGCAGCAGTTGCAGCAGCAGGTATCGTGAGAACAAAGGATTTAAAGCACTGGGAGCGCCTTGACAACCTCAAGACTCTTCGTTCCCCACAGCAGAGAAATGTTGTACTTCACCCTGAATTTGTGGATGGCAAGTACGCATTCTATACACGTCCAATGGATGATTTCATCGAGACAGGAAGCGGCAGCGGAATAGGATTCGGTCTCTGTGATGATATAGAGCATGCGGTTATAGACGAGGAGAAGATGACAAGTCTTCGTAAGTACCACACTATAACAGAGGCAAAGAACGGTGCAGGTGCACCTCCAATAAAGACAGACAAGGGCTGGATCCACATCGCACATGGTGTGAGAAACACAGCTGCCGGTCTTAGATATGTACTCTACGCATTTGCAACAGACCTCAATGATCCTTCAAAGGTTATCGCTGAGCCATCAGGAATGCTCATCGGACCTCGTGGTGAGGAGAGAGTCGGCGATGTATCCAACGTTGTATTCACAAATGGCGCCATCGTAAACGAGAACAACGAAGTGTTCATCTACTACGCATCAAGCGATACAAGAATGCATGTTGCAACAACAACAGTTGACAGACTTATCGATTATGTATTCAACACACCATCTGATCCGGGAAGAAGTGTAGAGTGCGTAGCACAGAGATGTGAGCTTATCAAGAAGAACCTGGAGTTTCTTAAGAATACAGACAAGTAAGAAAGTATAATATATGGGCTGCCAGATGAAACAGCACGTTGGTTAGTATGCCCTTTGCCTGTGCAGATACCATATAACGTGATAATAAAATAAAAAATCCGGCTAAGATGCCGGAAGAAAGAGGTACTTATGTCAGAAGTAAAAATGTTCAGCGAGCCTGTGCCAAACGTGCCATGGCAGGACAGACCGGCAAATGACAATCATGACGCTCCAATCTGGAGATATACAGAGAATCCTATAATAGGAAGAAATCCGGCAAAGGGTGTTGCAAGAATATTCAATAGTGCAGTAGTTCCATTTGATGGAAAGTTTGTTGGAGTATTCAGAGGTGAGCAGGTGAATGGAATTCCATACATCTACCTCGGAGAGAGCGAGGATGCTATCCACTGGAATATCAGCGAGGAGAAGATCAAGTTTGTTGATGAGAACGGTGAAGAGTTCATGCCTATATACGCATATGATCCAAGACTTGTAAAGGTAGAGGATACATATTATGCAATCTGGTGCCAGGATTTCTATGGTGCAGCGATAGGCATCGCAAAGTCAAAGGATCTCAAGACATTTGTGAGAATCGAGAACCCATTCCTTCCATTTAACAGAAATGCAGTTCTCTTCCCAAGAAAGATCAACGGTAATTTCGTGATGCTGTCACGCCCAAGTGACAGTGGACACACACCATTTGGTGATATATTCGTAAGTGAGAGTCCTGATATGGTTTACTGGGGTAAGCACAGACATGTCATGGGCAAGAGCAGCGAGTGGTGGGAGTCACTCAAGATTGGCGGCGGTGCAGCCCCTATTGAGACTTCTGAAGGATGGCTGTTATTCTACCATGGAGTAGCGGGAACATGTAACGGTTATGTATACTCAATCGGTGGAGCAATCCTTGATATCGACAACCCATCGATCGTTAAGTATCGGTGTGAGAACTTCCTTCTCACACCGGAAGAGTGGTACGAGGAGCGTGGATTTGTTCCTAATGTATGCTTCCCATGTGCTACTATTCACGACAGCGAGTCTGGAAAGATCGCCATTTACTACGGTGCAGCTGACAGCTATGTTGGCCTTGCGTTCACAAAGCTTGATGAGATCGTAGATTATATCAAGTCACACAGTGTGGTAACAACTTCTGATACCGAGATCGGTAGAAGATAGTTAGTTATAGATCGCTATGAGCCCCTACTCATACGCGGCAATTGTATTATTTTTTTCTCATTTCCCAAGGCGGTGCCCGCCGCCTTCGGGGCCCCTCTAAAAAGAAATGTAATGGCAGGTGATTGCCAAAACTTTTAGACTATGACAGCCTGGCAGTAAGCCGGGCTGAATTTGGTTCTGAGAGCTTTGGCAATCATATGACAGATTTTGGATCTAATAAGCCGGGAAAAGGACTCTGATGTATAGAAAAAGGCAACAGATGCAATAAAATAACAGTGGCATACATTATCATGGAAATGACGAGTGAAGAAGTCATAGTCAATGTAAAAATATGATTCCTTCAACGTCTTATATAGAACAGGCAATTGGGGAATGGTGTAATCAGTAACAGGTGTACATATTCGACATTGTCATGGTTCGGACATTTGAGCCCGCCGGTACTTAGATGGCGCGTTAGCGGCATCTTAGTATCCGCTGCAGGGCGAAACGAGCGGGAGCGTTCCGAGCCAGACAAGTCGGATGTGTACACCGTACGGATATGCACACAATTGCCGTACGTCAAAAGGAGGAAAATGACAATGAACAAGGAAATACTTTTTTTAAATCCCGTGTTTACGCACAATATCTGGGGCGGTACAAAGCTCAGAGAAGAATACGGATATGATGTTGAGGGCGATGATATAGGCGAGTGCTGGGGAGTTGCGGCACATGAGAATGGCAACTGTACAGTGAAAAATGGCGAGTTTGCAGGTCAGACGCTTGCCGACTTATGGGACAGCCACAGAGAGCTGTTTGGCGGCATAGACGGTGTCAGATTCCCACTGCTTATAAAGATAATCGATGCAAAAGATGATCTGAGTATTCAGGTGCATCCGGACGATGCATACGCAGCAGAACATGAGAATGGTTCATTTGGCAAGATGGAGTGCTGGTATATTCTTGACTGCAAGGAAGATTCAACACTTGTAATCGGTCATAATGCAAGGACAAAGGAAGAATTATGTGATATGATCGAAGGTAAGAAATGGAAGGAGTTTATCAGAGAGATCCCTGTTAAGAAGGGGGATTTCATTCAGATAGATCCTGGTACAGTACACGCGATCAAGGGTGGAATTACACTTCTTGAGACACAGCAGAACAGTGACATCACATACAGAGTTTATGATTATGACAGACTGAGCAATGGAAAGCCTAGAGATCTTCACGTAAAGCAGAGCATAGATGTTATAACAGTTCCTGCAAAGCCGGTTGAGGACAGCGTTATAAGTGTCAAGGCAGATAAGGCAAATGAACTCTGTGAGCTTATAAGCTGTAAGTATTACACAGTATACAAGCTGGATGTTGAGGGAAAGGCAGAGCTGAATGTGGGCGACAAGCCATTCCTTATCATGTCTGTAGTTGCGGGAAGTGGAACAGTGGATGGAAACGCTATAAAGAAGGGTGATCACTTTATCCTGCCAAACGGATACAGCAACCCAGTGTTTGAGGGCAATATGGAGATCGTAGCATCCACAGTCAGCAAGTAAGATCCTGCCTTTGGAAGAGAATGTCAAGGGGGATAGTTATGAAGAGAAAGACGATAGGTGTTCTGGTAGGTGGAATCACGGATGATTTTACGAGGCTGCTCTGTCATGGGGTTATAGAGAGAGCAAAGACGCTTGATGTCAATATAGTTGTTATTCCGGGTAAGTTTCTTGACCGGGAATACCCAGAAACGTCAGATATATATTATGAATATCAGTATCAGACACTGTTTTCCTATGCTACAAATGAGAATCTGGACGGCGTTATTGTTGCATCGAGTTGTATTGGCTGCTTTGCAACCAAGGAGCGTATCAGCGAATTTATGAAAAGATATCTGCAGATGCCGTGCGTGATAGTGGCTGCAGATGAGCCGGATCAGATTTGTGTCAGATATGACAATGGAGCAGGCATAAGAGAAGGACTCAATTACATGATCGAGGAACTTGGTTATACAAGAATAGGCATGATAGGCGGTCCGGACTCCAATTATGATGCAAAGGAGAGAAGGAGAACCTACATTGAGGTGCTTGAGGCTCATGGAATAGAGTTTGATCCGGGACTTTATGTGGAGGGCAATCTTACATCGGAATCAAAAGAGGTTTTCAGAGATATTCTGGACAGAAATCCGGATATGCAGGGAGTGTTCTGTGTGAATGATTCCTGTGCATCTGGTTTTTATGAAGAACTTAAGGCGAGGGATATTCTGCCGGGAAGAGATATATCAGTCATGGGTTACGATGATATTGAGTGGGCTACACAGATATATCCGACGCTCTCGACTGTGCGTGCAGACGCGGGAAAACTTGGCTCAGAGGCTGTAAATCTTATGGTCAGGCTCATTGATGGCAAGCAGGTTGAGAGTAAGATACTTCCTACTGAGTTTATCAGAAGAGATTCATTCTGTAAAAAAGGCGGATCAAGAAAACGTAGTAAGAATGTCATTGAGGGATATCTCTCAATGAACCATATGCTCTCAGAGCAGTGGGAAGAGCGGAATAAGACTCAGTTCAAGATGAAGACATTTATCCAGAAGGTCTTGAGCTTTGATAGAGGCAACGACAGAAGTTATGGAGAGATTCTTGGCACCATGGACTGGTTGGACATAGAGAATGCATTTATATTCTTATATAAAGAGCCAATAATACATCTGATCGGTGAGCCATTTGAACTGCCTGACCAGTTGTATCTCAAGACTAAGGATCTTAAAGAGAAGGTCAGCAGTGTGATCACTGTGAACCAGAAGGTGTCATCATCAAATCTTTATGATTTTGAGAGCCTCGGTGTGGAAGGAGCTGGAATATATGTACTCTTGCCGCTGTATTCCAACGAAATACTCTATGGAGTCCTTCTGTGTGATCTCACGGAAGGAGTTCTGGTGAATGGGGAGTTTCTTGGAAACCAGGTCTCAGCTGCTGTCAAGATGATCAATCTGCTCAAGACGAACGAGGAGATCATGAAGCGCCTTGAGGAGAGTATGGCGATCCTGCAAAAAAACAACATTATGCTTGACAATCTGTCAAAACAGGATCCCCTTACAGGAATCATGAACAGACGAGGTTTCTTTGACAGATCATTACAGCTGCTCAAGGAATGTGAGGAGCAGAAAAGGACGGCTACGGTATTCTACGCTGATATGAACAGTCTCAAGATCATCAATGACAGATATGGACATGATGAGGGTGATTTCTCTCTTAAAACCATAGGAGATATTCTGATCAAATCTGTAGGCGATAATGGAATCGTAGGCAGAATAGGTGGAGACGAGTATTGCTGTCTTGTACTCGGCCTTAAGGACTCTGACGCTGCAGATGCATTTGCTGAGGAAGTATACAGTTCATTTGAGAAGTTTAATGAGCACTGTGATAAGCCTTATAAAGTGAGTGTATCGCTTGGAAACTGTCAGATCGTAGAATATAACAAGAAAGGTCTTCAGAATGCCATGACTATGGCAGATGAGAAGCTGTATGAGGTGAAGAAGTACAGGAAGAAGGATGTTGTTAAGGTTAAGAATTGATAATTTATATAATAAATAAAAGGTATGATCAGGTTGCGTTGAGTGCAGCTTGATCATACCTTTTTTTTAAAATCTATACTCCCAGAAAAAATGTCTAAAATGTATAAATACAGAAAAAATATCTAATAATACTTGTGTGATGCATATTGTGCATGGAGGTGTTGTTGAGATGAAAAGAAATGATCATGGATGGAAACTGGTTTCGGATTCCGGCTGCAGTCTGCTTGTGCCGGATGAATCGGATGGACTGGCTGGAATAGATATAGATATAGATTATGCTGAGGTTCCGTTTGTAATATCTGTTGATAACACAGATTATATAGACGAACCGGGTATAGATATAGAGAAGATGCTTGAACATATTGCAAATTGCCGGTCAGGCGGAAGAACTAGCTGCCCTTCACCCCATGCGTGGCTTGAGGCGTGGGGGGATGCGGAAAATGTTATCGCATTTACGTTGTCAGCTGCATTGTCGGGAAGTTACAACAGCGCCATAGCTGCAAGACATATGGCGCTTGAGAAATATCCGGACAGGAATATTGCGGTGATAAACACATGTGGTGCCGGGGGGCTCCCGGAACAGCTGACAAATATAATATATGAAGGTATTCATGAAGGTGATTCATTTGATGCCATAGTAAGTGCTGCCGACAAAGCAGTGAAGGAGACTCAGGTGATGTTTGCCTTGGGGAGTCTGGACAACCTGATAAAGGCGGGCAGATTAAATAAGCTTGTGGGTTATGCGGCTCATAGATTCAATATATCCGCAATAGGTGTGGCATCACCTGGTGGACGAATTGAACTCAGACACAAATTCAGAGGTATGAAGAAGACATATGATAAGCTGATAGATACTCTCCGGGAGACGGGATTTGCAGGGGGAGAGCTGGTCATAAGCCACTGTATGAATGAGGAGGGAGCAGAAAAGCTGGGGCATCTTATCAAGGCTGAATGGCTCGACACGGATGTGAGCGTCGTACCTGCAAGCGGGCTGTGCAGCTATTATATGGGAAAAGATGGGCTGATAATAACATATCATGAGTAGACTGCTGCACGGATAAATTATATAAAATGCTTGAAATAGACAAAATAATGAAAAATAATGGAAGGCTGCCGCACCTTCTATTATTTTTTGTGTATTAACCTATTGACATAGTAGGTAAATGGGAATATCCTATTTTTGCGAGTCAGATATTGACTTATTACGCCAAAAAATGGCGGATGAGGGTGATGACTGGAATGACCGTGTATTTGCGGCTGGAATGTGATCACACTCATATGTAAGGAGGATTTACAGATATGGTGATTTCTTCAAAGGGAGAATATGCCCTGAGGGTCATGGCAGACCTTGCTATAAACCACGACGGCAGATTCATTCCGTTAAAAGAAATAGTTCAGAAAGAGGAACTGTCCCAGAAGTATCTGGAGAGTATAATGCGCATGCTGTCCAAGGCAAATCTGATAGAGGCAGCCAGCGGACATGGCGGAGGCTACAGACTCAAAAAGGCTCCTGAGGAATATACGCTTTGGGAGATACTTGAACTCACGGAAGGTGGACTTGCTCCGGTGGCATGCATGAAGAACAGCGCAATGACCTGTGACAGATCCGGACAGTGCTACACTTTGCCGATATGGCAGGGACTGGCGGAGTTGATACAGGATTATTTCCAGGGGAAGACACTGGCGGATATAGCCAGAAATGTGGAATGAGCAGAGTGATTTGATACAAGCAAAAAGTTAATTAAAGCGGGACAATTGAATCGCCGGATATAGAAGTGATAAAGCAATTGTCGGGCTTGGTATAAAAGGAGGCAGACTGATGTCAGATAAAAAATTATTGGAAGTTAAGAATTTACATGTTGATGTTGAGGATAAACAGATCCTTCACGGTGTGAACCTGGAGATCGGTAAGGGTGAGACACATGTACTTATGGGACCTAATGGAACCGGAAAGTCAACCCTTGGATATGCACTTATGGGCAATCCTAGATATACAGTCAGAGAGGGCGAGATATGGTTTGATGGTAAGAACATCACAGAAGAGGCTGTCAATGAGCGTGCAAAGGCAGGAATATTCCTCTCATTCCAGAATCCTCTAGAGGTGCCTGGTGTGACACTCAGCTCATTTATAAGAAATGCCCTTGAGCAGAAGACCGGCAAGAGAATCCGTCTCTGGGATTTCAAGAAGGAGCTTGAGAGAACCATGGAGATCCTTCAGATGGATCCATCTTATGCGGAGAGAGACCTGAATGTGGGATTTTCAGGTGGTGAGAAGAAGAAGGCAGAGATACTTCAGCTTCTGATGCTCAAGCCATCACTGGCAATCCTTGACGAGACAGATTCAGGACTTGACGTTGATGCAGTCCGTACAGTATCAGCAGGTATCGAGGAATACCAGAAGAACTGCAAGGGAAGTCTGCTTATCATCACACACAGCACCAAGATCCTTGAGTCACTCACCGTTGACTACACACATGTCATGGTTGAGGGCAAGATCATAGAGACTGGTGACGCATCACTTGTGGACAAGATCAACGAGTCTGGATTTGCAGAGTATGAAAGGATATAGAAGATGAAGGAAAAGACATATGTAGAGGACATAGACAGAAATATATATGACTTCAAGTATGATGACAAAGATGCCTATAAGCTTAAAGCTGGTCTCACACCTGAGATAGTTGAGCAGCTTTCAAAGGAGAAACATGATCCGGCATGGATGCAGAATTTCAGACTTGAGTCTTTACAGATATACAACAATATGCAGGTGCCTGACTGGGGCCCATCCATCGAGGGACTGGATATTGACAATATAGTTACTTACGTAAGACCAAATACCAAGATGAAGGGCAGCTGGGATGAAGTTCCTGAGGATATCAAGGATACATTTGAGAGACTTGGAATCCCTCAGGCTGAGAGAAAATCCCTTGCGGGAGTTGGTGCACAGTACGATTCAGAACTCGTATATCACAATGTCCGCCAGGAGGTTGCGGACATGGGAGTTGTGTACACTGATATGGAGAGTGCACTCACAGGTGAGTATGCAGACATGGTGCAGAAGCATTTCATGAAGCTTGTCACCCCTCATGATCACAAATTTGCAGCACTTCACGGAGCTGTGTGGTCAGGCGGTTCATTTGTATATGTGCCACCTGGAGTAAAGGTTGAGATCCCACTTCAGTCATACTTCAGACTTAATGCAGCGGGCGCGGGTCAGTTTGAGCACACACTCATCATAGTAGATGAGGGAGCAGACCTCCACTTTATAGAGGGATGTTCGGCACCGAAGTACAATGTGGCGAACCTTCACGCAGGCTGTGTGGAGTTGTTTGTCGGCAAGAACGCAAAGCTCAGATATTCAACCATAGAGAACTGGTCCAAGAACATGTACAACCTGAACACCAAGAGAGCTCGAGTTGAAGAGGGTGGAACCATCGAGTGGGTATCGGGTTCATTTGGATCACATGTGTCATACCTTTACCCGATGAGCGTGCTCAAGGGCAAGGGCGCCAGGATGGAGTTCACCGGAGTTACATTTGCTGGTAAGGGACAGAACCTTGACACAGGAGCGAAGGTAGTTCATGCGGCACCTGACACAAGCTCATATATCAACACAAAGTCTATCTCCAAGGACGGGGGTATAAGCACATTCCGTTCATCAGTTGTAGTGACAAAGGAGGCTGAGAACTCCAAGGCAGCAGTTTCCTGCCAGTCACTTATGCTTGATTCGATATCACGTTCGGACACCATACCGGCCATGGATATCAGAACCAAGAAGGTAAATGTGGGACATGAGGCACAGATAGGAAGCATCAGTGACGAGGCTGTGTTCTACCTGATGTCCAGAGGAATGAGTGAAGAAGACGCGAGAGCATGTATCGTCAGTGGATTTGCAGACAATGTATCGAAGGAGCTGCCGCTTGAGTATGCTCTTGAGATGAACAACCTCATCCGTCTTGAGATGAAGGGCAGCATAGGTTAAGGAGGTGCGGTGACATGGAGAACAATAACGAGATGAAGATCAACAAGCTCCCGGCAAAGACATGGTACTGGCTTCGCATGAACGACACAGCACTTAACTGGAATCCGGACATGGCGGGATGCAGTGTGAAGATAGATGGCGGCAAGGAAGCTGATAAGCAGGCTTCTGATTTCGATGGAATAGAGACTGGTGCAGGAAGAGATGCGGACGTACTCTTCGCACAGCAGGCAGCAGGAAGTGTACTCGTTGCGGACGAGACCAATAAAGGTCAGACAGTGCACGTGCTGATAAATGGAACCGGGGCAAATGGCAGCAGCGGTTATGCTTACGTGCAGGCAGATGCAGGTTCAGACATGACAGTCATAGAGACATTTGGCGAGAATGCGGAGGGCGGCAGCCTGGCATTCCGTACGCGTTTTAATATAGAGAAGGACGCACACATACGTCTTGTACAGATATTTATGCAGGATGAGAACACGACCATACTCAACGACGTGGGAAGTGAGTGTGCGGAGAATGGCCAGCTAGATGTGCTTCAGATATTTATCGGCAAGGGCAATCTGTACAACGGCGTGAGAACTGAGCTCATTGGTAAGCGTGCTTCAACCAACATGGATATAGGTTATCTGGGACAGAAAAAACAGGTGATAGATATAAATCTTGTCGTGAACCATATAGGCAAGAAGACCAATTGCAACATACAGGTGGATGGAACACTTAAGGATGCTGCGGAGAAGATATTCAGAGGTTCGATAGATTTCAAGACAGGTTCATCGGATTCGAAGGGCGCTGAGACTGAGAATGTACTGCTGCTCGGCGATGATGTGGTGAACAAGACTATACCGCTTATCCTCTGTGCAGAGGAAAATGTGGAGGGATCACATGGAGCGACCATCGGTGAGCTTGACGAGGATACTTTATTTTACTTCGCGTCAAGGGGAATCGATATGGAGACAGCCGAGGACATGATGACCAAGGGCAAGATGGAGGTCCTCTACCGCAAGATCCAGGACGAGGACACAGAGAAGCTGGTGGAGAAGCAGCTTGCGGAGGTAATGGAATATGACAGACAGGAATTATAGAGAGGATTTTCCTCTGTTGAGAAACAATGACACAGCTTATATAGACAATGCGGCCACAGCGCAGAAGCCACAGGTGGTCATAGACGCTGAGAGAGAGTTCTATGAGAAGAGCAATGCGAATCCACTCAGAGGATTCTATCCGCTCAGCCTTGAGGCGACAGAGAAGTATGAGAGTGCCAGAAAGGTAGTCAGGGACTTCATTCACGCTGACTCTGAGAAGGAGATAATCTTCACCAGGAATACCACAGAGAGCCTTAACCTTGTGGCATACAGCTACGCGCTGAATAACCTTAAGGCTGGTGACGAGATAGCAGTTACGATCATGGAGCACCACAGCAACATGCTTCCATGGCAGATGGCAGCCAGAGTCACAGGTGCAACTCTCAGATATCTCGACTGCGAGAAGGATGGAACGCTGACTGACGAGACCATCAATGCGGGAATCAACGAGCACACAAAGCTGCTTGCTGTCGGACATGTGTCAAATGTCCTCGGATGTGTGAATCCGGTCAGAAAGATGGCTGACAGAGCACACAGCTTTGGCGCGGTTGTCGTTGTCGACGGCGCACAGAGTACACCGCATATGGCTATAGATGTGCATGAGCTGGGAGCGGACTTCTTTGCATTCTCAGGCCACAAGCTCATGGGACCTATGGGAATAGGCGTGTTATACGGAAGACAGGAACTGCTTGACGCGATGCCTCCATTCATGTCAGGCGGAGAGATGATAGATTCGGTTTCAAGAGATGGTGCGGTATACGCGGAATTGCCTCACAAGTTTGAGGCAGGTACAGTCAATGCGGCAGGAGCTGCGGGACTTGCGGCTGCTATAGGCTACATCAAAGAGGTTGGATTTGACTATATAGAAAAGAGAGAGCTGGAGCTCACGACCCGTGCTATGGAGGGACTTGCAAAGCTTCCTCACGTACATGTCATCGGTTCAGATAAGCCGGAGAACCACACCGGAATAGTAGCGTTCACCATAGACAATGTACACCCACACGATGTCAGCGAGATCATGGCTGCGGATGGAATAGATGTGAGAGCGGGACATCACTGCGCACAGCCACTGCTTGTACATCTGGGCGTGTACAACACGACAAGGGCAAGTTTTATGTTCTACAATACAGATGAAGAGGTAGATGCATTTGTGGAGAGTGTCGCAAATGTGAGAAGGAGAATGGGATATGCAGAATAATATTCAGAACAGGAACTTTTATAATGAGATCCTTACAGAGCACAATATGAGACCTGAATTCAAATATGATCTTCCTGCAGCAAATGTTGTGCTGGAGGGTGTAAATCCCAACTGCGGTGATGACATCTGGCTTAAACTGAAGGTTGAGAACGGAGTCATCGAGGATGGATCATTCGTGGGAGATGGATGTGCTATATCCCAGGCGTCGGCAGATATAATGCTTGGAATGATCATAGGAAAGACCAAGGAGGAGGCCTTGAAGCTTGGACAGCTCTTTCTGAAGATGATACAGGGAGAGGCTACAGACGAGGAGATAGACCAGCTTGAGGAGGCATCAGCGCTCAAGGATATAGCGCACATGCCGGCCAGAGTAAAGTGTGCGGTCCTCGGATGGCACACCCTTGAGGAAGCACTGAAGAATATATCATAAGGGTGGATTCCTTATGATAATGCGGGCGCTGCGCGAAGCGCATCGGAATGCGTCTGCTCCACATATCGTAGATATTCTTTATCTGCATCTTAACTATAGGCATGATATACTTCACTTGAATGTGTGAAAGCGGGCGCCGCTGGTAAGATCTATGTCGTTTGTGACATAAGGTGTACTGGTGGCGCTTTCTTTAAAATAATCCAAAAGGGATTGATACATATGAAAAAAATAAATATACAAAAAAGCAAAAAAAATAAGGGGTGTAAATGTAAGGACATTATAAAAAATGTGCTGTTGATGCTGGTGATGATAGCCATAGGGGTTGGATTGTGTCTGATAATAAAGACAACATTTACTACAGACATATTGATACCGGCCGTCATGGTGTTTTCGGTATTTTTGATATCGGTGTTCACTGACGGATATGTGTATGGAATACTGGCATCTGTAGTCAGCGTGATAATAGTGAATTTTGCATTTACATTTCCGTATTTCAAGATAGATTTTCTTATTCCTGAAAATATCACATCGGCGATAATTATGATAGCCATAGCGTTTATTACCTGTGGTTTTACAAGCAAGATAAAGTATCAGGAAATGCTCAAGAAAGAAAGTGAGATGGAGAAAATGAGGGCGAACCTGCTGCGTGCAGTGTCACATGATTTTCGAACTCCGCTTACCACCATTTACGGGGCCAGCTCGGCACTTATAGAGAGTGGCAGCGAATTTACGGATGAGCAGAAGGAGAAGATGCTCAGGGGTATCCAGCAGGATTCACAGTGGCTCTACCGCATGGTGGAGAACCTTTTGTCCGTAACGAGGCTGGACGGAGACATAAATCTCATAAAGACCCCGATAGCCCTGGATGAGCTGATAGATTCGGTGCTTATCAAATTTGCAAAGAGATATCCTGATCAGGAGGTAGAAGTCGATCTGCCCGATGAGCTGGTCATCATACCAATGGATGCAATTCTCATAGAGCAGGTTATCATCAATATCCTTGAGAATGCAGTACAGCATGCAGAGGGAATGAAGAATCTGGCATTGAATGTGAAATGCGATGGCGACAGGGTTGTGTTTGAGGTACAGGATGATGGCGATGGAATACCGGAGGATAGGTTGAAACACCTGTTTGATGGAAGCCTTCTGGGGGACAGCTCTGATGAGGTGTCCGCGGACTGCAGGCCGAGAAGAAATGCCGGAATAGGTCTGTCGGTATGTGCGACCATCATAAAAGCACATGGAGGAGATATAAGTGCATACAATTCCGCGGAAGGTGGTGCAGTATTCAGGTTTACACTGAAGATAGAGGAGGTTACGGATGAGCAATAACAAATACAAAGTCTTGATAATAGAAGATGAACAAAATATCAACAACCTGCTGGATACCCTGATGCAGGCAAATGGTTATCAGACGATCATAGCCACATCCTGCGGGAGTGGACTTATGATGTATGCGTCTCATAGGCCTGACATAGTTATACTTGATCTCGGACTCCCGGATAAGGATGGTATATCGTTCCTCACAGAGATAAGAAAGACGGATTTCACGCCGGTCATAGTTCTCTCGGCGAGATCTGATGAGAAGGATAAGGTGGAGGCTCTCAATCTGGGTGCAAATGATTATGTTACAAAACCATTTGGTTCGGAGGAGCTGGTTGCCAGGGTCAGATCTGCACTCCGCACAGTGCTTTACCAGGCACATGACAGTGAACTGCCGACAGGGAAATTCCAGACTGGGGATTTGCTCATAGACTATGAGGCCAGACGAGTGTTCATAGGGGATGAGGAGATCAAGCTGACTCAGACTGAGTACAACATAGTCGATCTTCTGTCCAGACATCCGGGCAAGATGCTTACATACAGTTTTATAGTCAAGGAGGTCTGGGGCTACAATGACATGGGAAGCACCAAGAGACTTCAGGTCAATATGGCGAATATAAGAAAGAAGTTCGGAGTGAAGCCGGGCAAGAAGAGTTTTATCATCAATGAGCTGGGCGTGGGATACAGGATGTGTGATGACAGCGAAAAACTCATTGATAGTATTTGATGGTAGATTAATAAAATAAAGTCCGCTATACTGATTTTATGAAGTATAGCGGATTTTTTATTAAATCAGGAGGAGTGTTATGAAAGGGTACAGAAAAATCATGAAGGCTGTGGCGGTCATTCTTGCATTTGCACTGATATTTTCAGGTATGAATGTTCCGGGAACTGCGCTGGCAGCTACAACGGCGGCTACGGCAAAAAACACGGTTGTAAAGAGCATCACTGTGAGCAATCTGCCAGCCGGCACACTTACGCTCAAGGCGGGAAAGTCATTTGCTCTTAAGACAAATGTGGCGGCGAAAGAGCTGAAATTCGTAACCAGCAACAGAAGGATAGCAACCGTGACAACTGCGGGAGTGATCAAAGCAGGAAATGTAAAAAATGGGACAGCTAAGATTACAATGTCGCTGAAGGCTGATCCTAAGGTAAAGAAGGTTATTACGGTAACTGCAGGACAGCCTGTCACGATTGTAAAGCTTACTAAAAGCAAGCTGACGCTGGTAAAAGGAAAAAGTGCTGTGGTAAAGGCTTCTGTTGGAACAAGCAAGGCAAGCAATAAGAAGGTCGTATGGAAGAGCAGCAATATAAAGGTTGCTAAGGTTAATTCCAGAGGACGGATAACAGCAGCCGGAGGTGGTTCAGCAGTCATCACAGCAGTAGCTGCAGATGGTTCCGGCAAGAAGGCAAGTTGTAAGGTATCAGTCAAGGCGTATGTAACTTCTATAAAGTTCAAAAAGGGCAGCGGTAAGATGTATGTGGGAAAAACAGAACAGTTAAACCCAGTCATTGCACCGGCAGATGCAACAAACAAAAAGTGTACCTGGAAGTCTTCGAATGATAAGGTCGCTATGGTAAGTTCATTCGGACTCGTTGTGGCTGTTGGCGCTGGAACCACAGTGATTACAGCAACAACTACAGACGGAACAAAAAAGACAGTAAAATATAAGCTGACAGTTCTAAATGCTGTGAAGATTGCTTCGGCGCAGGTGGATAACAGGCAGACAATAAATGTTACATTGTCATCTGCACAGAAGCTGACAGCATCAAATTTTGCTGTTAAAGTAAAGACCACATTAAATGGCGGCATATACAACAAGAGCATTCCGATTGAAAGTGTGTCTACAGGAGACAATAAAAAATACACGATCAGGTTAAACAAGGAGAACAGGCTTTCATCTTCGGACAGAATATGTGTGTACGTAAGTGGACTTACAGGAACAGGAACCGGTAAGGTGGAGACATATTATTCTGACGGAAAGTATAATAAGACATATTATGAAGCCAGAGCAATTGAGCAGAATGCGAATGTGAATACAGACGTTAATTTATCTGGCAGTGGCTACCTCAAGGTTTCTGTAAAGGACGTTCCGGCTGGAATGAGGTATACAATAGGTGGAATGCGTTCCAACTGTATTACTTTCACAGGGAAAATAACCAAGTCTGGCACATCAGTCACGACAATTACAGCAGTTGATGAGTATGGTAATACAATGACAACTATCGTAACATGGTGTGTATACAACAGCTCCGTGATATCAGCTTATTACAGCCCAAGGTATTATCGCACTCGTGGTGAAAGTGGAGCGGCTGTGCATGTAGCTGCTGATATAAATTCTGTAGCTGGTGGCTCAGGAAATTATATCTATGATATAGTTGGCAATACTTATGGTCTTGATATTTATAGTAATGGTAAATTGGAGGGTTACATCAATAAGGCTGGTACTTATAATATAAAAGTCAGGATAACGGATTCCGATAATGCCGGAGTCAGCACAACTGTAGACTGTGTGATAAATGTTGCACAGGGAATTACAGTATCGGGATATATCAGGGATGTGGCAGGAGAAGTATTGTCAAATGCATATATTATATTTACGAATAGGGACAAATCCACAGAGTATACATATTACTGTTATTCTGATGTAAAAAGAGATGGATCGTATTCTGTAGATATTGTTCCTGGGACATATGATATAGCTATATATTCGGGTTCGGACACAACATACATATATTCACAGCGGTTTACCGGAAACATTTCGGGAAGAAATTATTCGTCGGATGTAAAAAAGATATCCGTTAGATCAAAGGATAACGGATATAATATAGAGAATATCGGCACATGGTATGACGAGGATGGCAACAGCGTTGGAGCTGGTGCATACGTTTATCTGGCGCCTGGTACTTACAGACTTACAGGTCGCGGGGTTGCTTTAGCCGGAACTATAACCGCAACGATAAACAGCAAGACTTCATATGTTGTAGCAGATATTAAGACAGACTATGAGGAGATTGGTGATAGAACCTCTATAAATGCATCAGTGGGAACATACTATAGATTTGTTCCAAAGATGACGGCAGCATACTATATCTATTCAAGCTCTGGATCGAGTAATAATCCATATGGACATCTTTATGATGCAGATGGAGAAGTGCTTACAATTAATGATGATGACAAGCAGGAGCATATCAGCACAGGAAATGACCACGATTTCTATATGTCATATAACTGTGAAGCAGGAAAAGTCTACTATATTAATGTTACACGAAACAGCAGTATGGTATATATAACCACAGAGTATCCTGGAAATTAAGTGGATACCCGTACGTCTTTTTATGTGGATATGAATAATGCTCAATAGCATGTGCGAGATTGACAAGCATAGTATATAATTTTTAATATATGATATGGTGTAATAAAAGGGAATGTTACATAAAAAAGGAGGAAATTTATGAAAAAAGGGAACAGGTTTATGGCTCTCGTTGCGCTGATCCTTGTGTTTGCGCTGACATTTACAGGTGTCAGCATTCCGGCAAAAGCAGCGACCACAACAACCATCAGTAGTATTACGGTGAAAAATCTTCCAAGTAATACACTAACACTCAAGGCAGGGAAAACATTTACTCTGAGGACAAATACGACTTCAGGCAATCTCAAATTCTCAACGAGCAATAAAAAGATAGTGACAGTGTCTTCTGCGGGAAAGATTAAAGCAGTGAAAAAGGGAAGTGCAAATATCACAATCTCACTCAAGTCAAACGCAAAGATCAAGAAGGTAGTGAAGGTCAAAGTCGGACAGCCGGCCACAAGAGTCAAGGTGAACAAATCTGCGCTGACGATCAAGAAGGGCAGGTCGGCAGTGATAAAGGCGACAGTAGGACCTAACACAACCAGCAATAAGAAGGTTATCTGGAAGAGTAGCAATTCCAAGATCGCAAAGGTAAGTGCTACAGGCAGGGTCACAGCGGTAAAAGGCGGAACAGTGACTATCACAGCAGTGGCTGCTGACGGTTCAGGAAAGAAAGCAGTCTGCAAGGTAACAGTAAAGGCACCGATAACATCATTAAAATTCAGCAAAATAAGTGGAAGGCTGTATGTAGGCAAAACGATGCAGCTCAGCCCAGTTATAAAGCCGGCATATGCAACCAATAAGAAATGTGCATGGAGTTCTTCAAATGATAAGGTAGCCATGGTAAATTCTGAAGGAAAAGTATATGCGGTTGCTGCAGGAACAGCAGTGATAACAGCAAAGGCTACAGATGGCACAGGTAAGAAGGCGACATACAAAGTCACAGTTGCGAAAGCGAACACCATAGCATCTGCAACTGTCAGTGACCCACAAACTGTGCAGGTTACATTATCGGGAAGTCAGAAACTTCCGGCTTCCAGTTTTGTTGTAAAGGCGAGCACGGTACTGAATGGAACATATAACTATACCATTCCATTGGACGGCGTGACGACAAAGGACAATAAAACCTACACCATAGCGCTGAGAAGAGGATGCTCATTAAGCGATTATGTGAGAGTCTGTGTCTATGTAGATGGACTGTATGGCACAGGTAAGTCAAGTATTGAGACATATTATTCCAAGGATCATTCAAATAGAAGGGTTTATATGACTTATGAACTTGAACAGAATGAGTCATTCAGCAGAGAATTTACAGTGGATCGCGCAAGAGGAATATGTAAAATTACTGTAGACAAGCTCCCTGATGGTGTGAAATATGCAATAAAAACGGATGGAAGTAACGCGATCAGTTTCAGTGGAACAGTGAGAAAGACAGGAACAACGAAAACAACAATTAAGTCTGTTGATGAGCTGGGGGATATAGTTACATACATAATCACATGGAATGTCAGCAGTTCGTCGGTGATCGCGGCGTATTATATACCTCAATACGGCATGATAGGCACGGATGATAAATATTATTCAGTAAGTGTGAAGCCTGCATCTGTCGCAGGCGGTTCAGGGAAATACACTTATAGCATAGACGGGGATGACTATGGCTTGAGTGTTGATATAACAGGAAGGGTCACAGGAAAAATTTATCAGGAGGGAACATATAACCTGAAGGTAAAGATAACGGATGACAACGATACGAAGATCAGCACCACAGTTAACTGTGAGATAAATGCTAAAAAGGCGATCAAGGTTGAGGGGTATGTTAAGGATATAAATGGAAATAACCTGAACGGGGTATCGATCAAGTTCTACAATCAGGATAAAGCAACTCCTTATAAGCTTGCGTGGAATGGTGCTACATCAAGAAATGATGGCTCATATTCGATGGATCTGTTCCCTGGTACATACGAAGTGGTAATATCCATAAGAGATGACAGCACATATCTGTATAATCAGAAATTTGACAAGTCTGAGACTGGCAGAAACTTTGTATCAGATGTATTAAAACTTACTGTAAATCCTGACAATGCCAAGTATTCTGTTGATGATATCGGAGCATGGTATGATGAATATGACAGACAATGCGGTACAAATGGGTATGTTTATCTTGTTCCAGGAACATCATATACACTTAAGGCCAAAGGAATGGGTAAGCGAGGAGTGATAACTGCAAAGGTAGACAGAAAGGCAGTTTCAGTCACAGCAAAAATGTCTGAGGATGTGATCGAGATTGGCGATAAAACATCATTTTATGCGGAAAAAGAAGAGTTATACAAATTTGTTCCAAAAACCACGGGCACATATTACTTCTATTCAATTTCGACAGGAGATCCGTATGGATATCTGTATGATGAGAACAGAAAAGAGCTGGCAGCAGTGGATGATGTAAATCACGATCTGTCAACTAATAAAAATGATTTTTGCATGAGTTATAAATGTGTTGCGGGCAAGGCATATTATATATCCGTAAGCAGATATTCGTCGAATGTATATATATCAAAAACTAACCCGAAATCGGGTAATTAACTATTGGGGGGGTAAGTTAAAATAAGAGGGACTGTATGAAAAGGTACAGAAAGATATGGCATTTGTTGCGGTGCTCCTTGCTTTCGCGCTGACATTTACGAGTGTCAGCGTGCCGGCAGAAGCAGCGACAACGAGTGTAAAGAGTATTACAGTGAAGAAGGTGATCACAGTAACGGTCGGACAGCCGGTGACAGGCGTGAAGCTGAGCAAGACATCGCTGATCGTGGTCAAGGGTAAGACCGCTGCACTTAAGGCTACGGTCACTCCAGCAAAGGTCAGCAACAAGAAAACTGTATATATCTTCCGTTTCTCCGTGATCGGGTGAATAAGTTAATTTAAAAATGTGGACAGGCTGTCGCCTGACTTATAGATTAAGTCGGGTGACAGCCTTTTTGTATACAAAAACACATAATCCCTATTGACATAGTAGGAAATAAGTTGTATACTCCAACACGTTGACAGATAATTACTACATATCAGATAGGATATATGTGGATTGATGATGAAATCCATTGAACAGAGCGAGGTTCAATAGACAGGAGGTGGACACATGCAACAGGTGTTGTGCTTTGGAGATTCCAATACATGGGGATACAATCCTGAGAATGGGGAGAGATTTCCCTGGGGAATCAGATGGACCAGTATATTGCAGCAGAAGCTGGCAAATAAAGATATAAGGATCATAGAGGAAGGCCTCTGTGGAAGAACAACAGTGTTCGAGGATCCACTGAGACAGGGAAGAAAGGGCGTGTCGCTGTTCCCAACTCTGCTGGAGACACACAAACCGGAGAATATAGTGATCATGCTTGGAACAAATGACTGTAAGACAGTGTTCTCGGCATCGCCGGATGTGATAGGCAAGGGAATACGGAGACTGCTCATTCAGGCAAAACAGTATTCAGCGGACAGCAGGATACTTCTCGTATCGCCGATACATTTGGGCGAGCAGGTGTGGAAGGATGAATTTGATCCTGAGTTCTCACCGGAATCCGTTGAGGTGTCAAGAAAACTCACAGATGTGTACAGGAAGATAGCCGATGAGTTTGGCGTGGACTTCCTGGCGGCATCATCTGTGGCGGACAGCAGCGAGGCAGATCAGGAACATATGAATCCTGAAGGCCACGCGGCACTGGCGGGAGCGATAGAGGAAAAGATTTATCAGATGGCCTGTTAAGAATTATATAGAAAATAATGTACAGTATATAAAGATAGTAAAGAATCAAGAAAGAACATAGAGACTTGAAAAAAGTAAAAAAAGAAAGGAAACAAAATCATGGCAAAGATAGCATCACAGTTAACAGAACTTATAGGAAACACTCCACTTCTGGAGCTCACAAATTATGAGAAGGAGCTTGGACTCAAGGCACACATCGTTGCAAAGCTTGAGTATTTCAACCCGCTTGGCTCAGTGAAGGATCGTGTGGCAGCAGCCATGATCGAGCAGGGAATAAAGGATGGCCTCATCAATCAGGAGACAGTCATCATCGAGCCTACATCAGGCAATACAGGAATCGGACTTGCATTTGTATCAGCAGCAAAGGGCCTTCACCTGATACTCACCATGCCGGACACCATGAGCGTTGAGCGTAGAAAGATCGTGTCAGCTCTCGGTGCTGAGATCGTGTTAACACCGGGCAGAGAGGGAATGAAGGGAGCCATCGCCAAGGCAAATGAGCTCAAAGAGCAGTACGGCAATGCATTCATCCCACAGCAGTTTGAGAACAAGGCAAATCCAGCTATCCACAAGAAGACAACGGCGGAGGAGATCTGGAGAGATACAGACGGAAAGGTTGATGCATTTGTATCAGCAGTAGGAACAGGCGGAACAGCTACAGGAACAGGAAGCGGACTCAAGGAGCACAATCCAAATGTCAAGCTGATTGCAGTTGAGCCTGCTGATTCACCGGTTCTCTCAGGCGGAGCACCTGGCCCACACAAGATCCAGGGAATCGGAGCCGGATTTATACCTGGCGTCATGGATCTGAGCATCGTGGACGAGATCATCAGAATCCAGAACGATGACGCATTTGACACAGCGAGAAAAATAGCAAAGACAGATGGTGTATTGGTTGGAATATCCGCAGGTGCGGCACTCTATGCGGCAACTGAGCTTGCAAAGAGACCTGAGTACGAGGGCAAGACTATTGTGGTTCTTTTCCCGGATACAGGAGAGAGATACCTCTCAACATCACTGTTTAACCTGTAATTAGGAGAAAAATATGAGACTTGGGAAAAGAGTATTGCTTCTGTCCATGGCGGCGGTGCTGGCGATAGGTGCTGCCGGCTGTGGCGGGAAGAAGGATGATGTTATCACAATTACAAATGTTTCGTATGACCCGACGAGGGAGCTGTATGAGCGATACAATGACATGTTCGAACAGTATTACAAAGAGCAGTACGGACAGGACATCAAGGTCATCCAGTCTCATGGAGGCTCCGGTTCACAGGCGAGGTCGGTGGTGGAGGGCTGTAATGCAGATGTTGTCACACTGGCACTTGAGCATGACATTGACCTCATATCGGCAAATGGTCTGATAGATCCGGGCTGGATAGATGAATTTGACAAGGATTCAGCACCCTACACATCTACTATCGTGTTCCTGGTGAGAAAGGGAAATGCTAAGGATATAAAGGACTGGGACGATCTGGTGAAGGACGATGTGGAAGTCATAACACCTGATCCGAAGAGTAGCGGCGGAGCCTGTTGGAATTTCCTTGCGGCTCTTGCCTATGCCAGAACTACATACAGCGATGAAGCTGATATATGGCAGTTTATGAAGAAGCTTTATCAGAATGTGTCGGTCATGGATTCGGGAGCCAGAGGTTCGACGACCACATTTGTGGAGAATGGCAAGGGTGATGTACTGATTGCCTGGGAGAATGAGGCGATAGCAACCCTGAGGGAATACCCGGAGGATTACGAGATAGTTAATCCGTCGGTGAGTATACTGGCTCAGCCGAGTGTGGCGGTTGTCGATGACAACGCAAAGCACAATGGAACAGAGTCGGTCAGCACAGAGTATCTGAAGTACCTGTACAGCGATGACGCTCAGAGGCTTGAGGCTGAGAGCGGCTATCGCCCGACAAATGAGAAGATACTTGCAGAGTATGCAGACGTATTTGATCTGGACATCAAGCAGTGGACCATAGATGATTTCGGAGGCTGGGACAAAGCCTATGAGGATTTCTTCGATGACGGTGCAAAGTTTGACGAGATATATGATTATTAAAATGGATTGGAAGACGAGATGGCAGCAGAGGGAAATGGCAAGAAGGATAAACTTAATAACGCAAAGAAGACCAGAGTTATCCCGGGATATCATCTGACGCTTGGAATAGTCATTGCAATGCTGTCGCTGATAGTTCTGATCCCGCTGGCATCGGTGCTGGTGTCATCGCTGAAGCTCTCACCGGGTGAATTCTGGCATCTGCTTCTGAAGAAGAATGTGCTGAATGCATTTAAGACCAGCATCGGCTGTTCGTTCATAGCGGCGATAACCAACACGGTGTTTGGTCTGATAATAGCGTGGACACTGGTCAAATACGATTTTCCCGGCAAGAAGATACTGGACGGATTCATAGAGCTTCCATTCTGTCTGCCAACGGCGGTTGCCGGTATCACACTGTCGAGACTTTACAGTGAGGATGGATTTCTTGGAAAAACGCTCAAGGCTCTTGGAATAGACGTTGCATACACGAAGATAGGACTTACCATCGCCCTCGTATTCGTTGGAATACCATTTGTCATAAGGGCGGTGCAGCCTATACTTGAGAAGATGGACAATCAGTACGAGGAGGCGGCCTACATGCTGGGAGCCACACCGAGAAGAACATTCTTCAAGGTTATTCTTCCGGAGCTCAGGCCGGCGCTGCTTACAGGATTTGGATTGGCATTTGCCAGAGGAATCGGAGAGTACGGCAGTGTCATCTACATATCGGGCAACAGCGCAAAGGAGCAGACGCAGGTCATATCATACGTGATCATGCAGAAGCTCAGCTACATAGACTATGCCAGCGCAACAGCCATAGCACTGGTGATGCTGGTAATATCATTTGTACTGTTGTTCGCGATCAACATAGTACAGCTGAGACAGTCCAGAAGGACTAACTTACTTTAATTTAGAAAAAGGAGGAAACACAATGAGCGAACAGGAAAAGCTGCAGCGCGGCAAGCGCAGGACAAAGATAATACTGATAACCGTGACGGTGCTTTTCATAGTGCTCATGCTTGTTGTTCCACTTATATCGGTGATAACAAGTGCGCTGAAGGAGGGCTTTAAGTTCTACCTGCAGTCCATCACGACAGAGTACGTGATAAGTGCACTTGGTGTCACACTTATTGCCACAGTCATAGCTGTGATGGTAAACACATTTTTCGGAATATGTGCGGCATGGCTGCTGACGAAGTTCTCCTTCAAAGGCAAGCAGGTGCTGGCGACACTGATAGACATTCCGTTTTCCATATCACCTGTCATCGTAGGTCTTGCCTACCTCATGACATTTGGAAGACTCGGATGGACGTATCCGGCGATCAGATGGATCAATGATATGCTGGGAACAAATATCAGGATAACTTTTGCAGTTCCGGGCGTTGTGCTTGCTACCATATTCGTGACATTCCCATTTGTGTCAAGGGAGCTTATCCCGGTGCTGAACGCCCAGGGCAAGGATGAGGAGGAGGCTGCGGCGCTCATGGGGGCGAAGGGCTTCACGATATTCAGAAGGATAACACTTCCCCAGATGAAATGGGGACTCATATACGGAATAATTCTCTGTACCGCCAGAGCACTCGGCGAGTTCGGTGCGGTAAATGCACTGTCCAAGACAAGGGGCGGGACATTTACACTTCCACTTGAGATCGATGCGCTGTACATGTCGGGAACGGAGGAATCCATCACAGCGGCATTTGCTGTATCGTCCATACTGGTGATCATAGCGGTCATCATATTGTTCCTGAGAAATCTGCTTGAGTACAGAGCGAAGAGGAAACGCGCTTATGAACGAAGTTCATAACTCTCATGCGCGTGACGACCTGCCGCTGAGCGGAGGCGAGGGGGCGATACCCGAAAAAGGGTGATATCCGATAAGGGCGAAGTGAGATAGTCTGCATATGGGATGGCTTGCAGGAGTTTCGAAAGATAGATCAGGTGCGGAAGAATAAGAGAACAAAAAGGAGGCTGACGACATGTACGTCGAGATGAAAAATATATATAAGAAATATGGAGATTTCCTGGCGTCCAACAATGTCAGCTTTGGTGTGGAGAAGGGCAAGCTGGTGGCGCTTCTGGGACCGTCGGGAAGCGGAAAGACGACACTTCTCCGAATGATAGCCGGACTTGAAAATCCAAATTCCGGTGACATATACATAGACGGCAGGCGTGTAAATGATATACCAGCTGCGAAGAGAGGAATAGGATTTGTATTCCAGAATTATGCACTGTTCCGTTACATGACGGTATTTGACAATGTGGCATTCGGACTTGAACTCATGAAGGTTCCAAAGAAGGAGATCAAGAAGAGAGTTATGGAGCTTCTGGAGCTTACAGGGCTGTCAGGTATGGAGAAGAGATATCCGAATCAGCTCTCAGGCGGACAACGGCAGAGAGTGGCATTTGCCAGGGCGCTGGCACCGAATCCACAGGTGTTGCTGCTGGACGAGCCATTTGCCGCGATAGATGCAAAGGTCAGGACGGAGCTTAGAACCTGGCTCAAGGAGATGGTTGAAAAGCTTGGCATAACGAGCATATTTGTCACTCACGATCAGGATGAGGCTGTGGAGGTTGCGGATGAGATCATCATCACCAATCACGGACAGATAGAGCAGATGGGATCGCCGATGGAGATATACAAGACGCCGTCCACACCGTTTGTGGCACAGTTCATCGGAAGGTCAACTGTTGTGGAGGACTACGAGAAGCTCAAGGGTTTTGACAGGGTGCCGGGGGCGGACAGAGCGGTCATCAGACCGGAGTTCGTCAAGATATCCAAGAGCGGCAGGCTGGATCAGTACCAGAGTGCGGCGGAGTCGGGGATAGTCAAGGATGTGCTGTTCCGCGGAAGCCATCTGGACGTCACGGTGGATGTCAACGGAGTGGAGATCGTCGCCGAGAGATCCATGGAGAAGGATGTCGTAAAGCCGGGGGAGCAGGTCCACGTTCTCATCTACAGGCTGTATGTATTTGATGAGAATCAGACATATCTGCTGGAGAACAAGGCAATGCAGGATAACGATGTATTCTACATCTAATTATAAAAGTGATTGGAGAGAAAATATGGGTATTGCAAACAGGAAAATACTTCATACGGACATTTTGATAATCGGTGGTGGTACGGCTGGCTGCTATGCAGCGCTGACCGTCAGAGAACATTCTGATTATTCCATCATCATCGCCGAGAAGGCGAACATAAAGAGAAGTGGATGTCTGGCGGCGGGTGTGAACGCCATCAACGCATACATAGTGAAGGGCAGAAAGCCTGAGGACTATGTGGATTACTGTAGGACTGATGCTGACGGGATCGTGAGAGAAGATCTTCTGCTTTCGATGTCACAGGGGCTGAACCGTGTCACAGACAAGATGGAGAAGCTGGGACTGGTCATCCTCAAGGACGAGAACGGTGAGTATGTTGCAAGAGGCAACAGAAATATTAAGATAAATGGTGAGAATATGAAGTCGCTGCTTGCAAAGGCAGTGGAGGAGCTTGACAACTGTCAGATACTGAACAGAGTCAACATCACGGATTATATAGTTGAAAATAATCAGATCCTCGGGGCATTTGGATTCTCCATAGAGGATAATACAGCCTACGAGATCAGAGCAAAGAAAGTGCTCTGTGCTACGGGCGGTGCGGCGGGACTTTACAGACCGAACAATCCGGGATTTTCGAGACATAAGATGTGGTATCCGCCGTTCAACACCGGAGCGGGATACGCAATGGGAATAAATGCCGGAGCGGAGATGACCACATTTGAGATGAGATTTATAGCACTCAGATGTAAGGACACAATAGCACCTACGGGAACCATAGCCCAGGGTGTCGGTGCAAAGCAGGTCAACTCACTAGGCGAGGTATACGAGAACAAATACGGACTCACCACATCCCAGAGAGTGTACGGAACGGTGAGAGAGAATATAGAGGGAAGAGGTCCATGTTACCTGAGAACAGAGGGCATCACCTCTGAGCAGGATGACTCACTGAAGAGAGCATACCTCAACATGGCTCCGAGCCAGACTCTCAAATGGCTTGAGTCCGGCAAGAATCCGAGTGAGCAGAATGTGGAGATAGAGGGCACAGAGCCTTATATAGTCGGCGGCCACACGGCGAGCGGTTACTGGGTGGACAACGACAGAGAGTCCACAATACGCGGACTGTTCGCAGCCGGAGATGTGGCGGGCGGATGTCCACAGAAGTATGTGACCGGAGCGATGGTTGAGGGAGAGATAGCAGCCATTGCCATGGTAAAGCAGCTTGACGAGGGATACCTTGATCCTGAGCTTGACGAGGAGGCTGCATTTGACAGAAAGATAGAAGAGTATGACCATTTCCTCGACACTGACGAGAAGATGTTCACGTACGAGGCGATAGAGGAGGCCATGCAGAAGGTCATGGACAACTACGCCGGAGGAATATCCACCCACTACCAGTTCAACGAGAAGCAGCTTGAGCTGGCAAAGGAGAAGATAGAGCAGCTCCAGAAACTTGTATGGCACATAAGTGCCCACGACATGCACGAGCTCATGTTTGTGTATGAGGTGAAGGAGAGACTCACAGTTGCACTCTCCGTAATCGCACACCTGAAGGACAGGAAGGAGACGAGATGGCACAGCTTTGCTGAGAACCTGGACTACCCGGAGAAGAGTAAAGACTGGGAGATATTTGTCAACTCCAAGATGGTGGACGGCGAGCTTAAGATGATACACAGAGACCTGGTTAATTTGTGTCAGGTTCCCGCAGGAAATATGGCATGCAGCGTCAGCCCCTCGCCGGAGGCGACTTCAAATGGGCTGATGTTCCAAGGAAAGGGGAATGTATATGAGCATAGTGATAAATAAAGAGCTTTGCAAAAACTGCGGCAAATGTGCAAATGTCTGCCCGGGTTCCCTCATAAAGAGAGATGAGGATGGACAGATATTCATGAAATACCCTAAGGATTGCTGGGGGTGCTCATCCTGTATCAAGGAGTGTGCATTTGACGCCATCTCATTATATCTCGGAGCTGACATCGGCGGAATGGGAAGCCAGATGTCGGTGGAGAACAAAGGAGATCTGCTTCTGTGGAATATCCGCAAGATGGATGGCACCACAGACCAGATAGTGATAGACAAGAAGGAAGCTAATAAATATTAAAAAGAAGAAAGGTTGGTATAGATATGGGTACATTATCACATCTTGACGAACTGGAGGCAGAGGCGATATACATCATCCGCGAAGTTGCTGCGGAGTGTGAGAAGCCGGTTATGCTTTATTCCATAGGAAAGGACAGCTCGGTAATGCTTCATCTGGCACTCAAGGCATTCTATCCTGAGAAGCCGCCATTTCCATTCTTGCATGTAAATACAACATGGAAGTTCAAGGAAATGATCGAGTTCAGAGACAAGACAGCGAAGAAATACGGACTTGACATGATCGAGTACATCAACGAGGAGGGGGTCAAGAAGGGCATCAACCCATTTGACCACGGCTCAGCATACACAGATATCATGAAGACACAGGCGCTCAAGCAGGCTCTTGACAAATACGGTTTCACAGCAGCATTTGGCGGCGGACGCAGAGACGAGGAGAAGTCCCGTGCGAAGGAGAGAATCCTCTCATTCAGAAATGCGCAGCATGCCTGGGATCCAAAGAACCAGAGACCGGAGATGTGGAAGCTGTTCAACACCAAGATCCAGAAGGGCGAGGAGGTCAGAGTATTCCCACTTTCCAACTGGACAGAGGCTGATATATGGGAGTACATAGAGCGTGAGAACATAGAGATCCCATCACTGTACTTTGCAAAGGAGAGACCTGTTGTATACCGTGACGGAAATATCATCATGGTCGATGATGACAGAATGAAACTCAGACCTGGTGAGAAGATAGAGATGAAGAGTGTTCGTTTCAGAACTCTCGGATGCTATCCACTGACAGGCGGCGTGGAGTCCACAGCGGACACACTCCCTGAGATCATCGAGGAGACGCTCAGTGCGGTATCCTCAGAGAGAACCACCAGAGTTATAGACAACGAGGCAGCAGGCAGCATGGAGCGTAGAAAGAGGGAGGGATACTTCTAAGATGAGCGGATTACTTAAATTTATAACATGCGGAAGTGTAGATGACGGAAAGTCAACACTTATAGGACATATATTATACGATTCAAAGCTTTTATATGCAGATCAGGAGAAGGCTCTGGAGCTTGATTCCAAGGTAGGAAGCCGCGGCGGTGCCATCGACTATTCACTTCTTCTGGACGGACTGATGGCAGAGCGTGAGCAGGGTATCACCATCGATGTTGCATACAGATATTTTACAACAGACAAGAGAAGCTTCATCGTGGCGGATACACCGGGGCATGAGGAGTACACAAGAAATATGGCGGTTGGAGCATCATTTGCCGACCTGGCAGTCATCCTCATCGATGCAAAGCAGGGCGTGCTGGTGCAGACCAGAAGACACGCAAGGATCTGCGCGCTGATGGGAATCAGATACTTTGTATTTGCAGTAAATAAGATGGATCTTGTCGGATACGATGAGAAGCGTTTCAACGAGATAGTTGAGCAGATAAATGAGCTGTCATCAGAGCTCAGTCTGCCAAATATCACTATCATCCCTGTGTCAGCGACAGAGGGTGACAATGTGACAAAGAAGTCGGAGAACATACCTTGGTATGAGGGTCCAGCACTCCTTACATACCTTGAGGATATAGATATCGCAGAGGATAACACAGAGGCAGGATTCTATATGCCTGTTCAGAGAGTGTGCCGTCCTGACCACACATTCAGAGGTTTCCAGGGTCAGATCGAGGATGGTGAGATCCACGTCGGAGACGAGATCAACACACTCCCAAGCAACGAGACCGCAAAGGTCAAGAGCATCCATGTGGGATTTGACACAGTGGACTCAGCACAGAAGGGACAGCCTGTAACAATACAGCTTGACCGTGAGGTTGATGTGTCAAGAGGATGCGTGCTCACAGTTGCTTCAGGTGCAAAGGTTGCATCTTCGATCACCGCAACACTCCTCTGGATGGATGACGATGAGCTGTACAACGGCAAGAACTTCTTTGTGAAGCTCGGAACAAAAATGATCCCTGGTACAGTTACACACATTGATTACACCATAGATGTAAATACAGGTGAGCAGAAATCAGCAGACACCCTTGCGAAGAATGGTATCGCAGTCTGCAGGATCGCATTTGCCGACAGGATCGTGGTAGACGAGTTCAAGAAGCATAAGACTCTCGGAGAACTCATACTCATCGATCGTGTAACAGACATGACAAGTGCCTGCGGTGTTGTTGAGGAGGTTCACACTGAGGAGACCGGACTTTACGAGGGACGCATAGACAGAAATGTGCGTGCAGCGATCAAGGGACAGAAGGCTGTCATAGTTCCATTTGCAGCAGGCAATGTCACAAGAGATTTCGTTGAGTCGGTGGAGAAGAAGCTCAGCATCGATGGACGTCATACATATCTGTACGCTCCAGATATCCGCGAGGATGTAAATGCTGTATTAAAGCATCTTCATCATGCCGGAATCATTGTGCTTCTCTTCGCAAGCGAGCAGCAGATCGCAGGAATCAAGGTAGAAGGCGCTGAGGTTTACAATGGCGACTGGAATGCTGACGGCGAGCTTGACTCAGACGAGATAGCAGACGAGATCCGAAAGGAGTCTGTATACGACGCGGCCCAGGTTCACGATGGAAACTACATCTAAAAAAGATCACGTAGTAATATAATAATAAAGCGAAGGACGGAGGTGTTTTATGCCTTCGTCCTTCGCTTTTGTATAGAAAGTAGTAATATGAAATATTTATTTGTCAGAACCTTTAAGTCTGGCTATTTCTGCCCTTAATTCGGCAAGCTCGTTGTCCTTGTCGGCGAGCTTCTTGTCTTTGTCGGCAATCTCCTTATCCATCTCAGCCATACGTTTTTCCATCCTGGCTTTCTCTTCCTGAAAAACATCCACAAATGTAATAATCGACTGTTCCACCATATCCGTAACCTCCTCGGTCTCTTCAAACTGCGAATATAGGCGAGTATAAAGCATCTGAGTAAATCTGTATAGTTGTGCTCCATCCTCAGCTGTTATATTCCCAAGTTCCACGTTCTTGTCTATGCTACCCATTATATCTGTTTTGATGAGGCTTTTCAATGAGGCTATATTCTCTGGTGTACGTGCTTTCTTATTCCTCAGCTTTTCGCGGAGTTTCAGAATGTAGAATGGAATCAGGATGATCATTTTCCTGTCGTTTATTTCCTTTACGGAGCAGGACGTGAGTTTTGTAACAGGGACGTTATAGGTTATGTTCTGGGTATGCCCGAATCCCACCTGCAACGAATATGTATCAGGTACTGATTTTGGTACATTGCTCAGATATATCACACAGGGTTCAGGAAAATGAATTCGATATACCTGACAGCCCTCTTCGTCCTGCAGTATCTCCTTAGTCTGATCTGCATATCCCGCTCCATATGAAAATACACGGAATACAATAGAATCATCCTTTTTCATCTGCGCTTCCATATGATATGCATCGGAATTGTTGATTACGAGTATGGTGTCGGCCAGAGTTGTGGTTATAGAATTCTGATTATCGTGAACATTTTCAGTCCAGTGATAAGATACTGTTGAGTTTTCCGGATCGTAAAACATGTTGAACAGGCCGTTAATCATGTTGATCACAGCTTTCGAGGACAGCGTGAGAATCTTCTTGAAGATGCTGTCATAAAGTTTTCTTGTTGTTGGCAAGAGTGTTCCTCCTTAGTATTTTATCCGGCCGGTAGGCACACTTTAGACCATTCAAATCGCTGTGTCAATAGGTTTTGGCAAATGCGTTTATAAAGCGCAGAGTGACGCTGTGAGTGGAAAAATAAGGGGGAAATGGGAGGTGATTTTACTATTTGTATAGTAGACGAGGGAATATGTTTTGCTCTTGTTTTGTTTGCTTCACATCCTCCATTGTGCCCCAACATACTCTGTGTTAAAATTGTTCATGGGACTAGGCACCAATGGTACGAGGTGCTGCGACTGGGAGACCGCCATGAAGCGGGCTGATGAATATATGTACAGGCAGAAGAGCGAACATAAGCATTGCTGTGTGTGATTTATCAGAACATATATGCTACTAGTTGGTGAGGAAAGAAATGAGTTCTACATTAAAACAAAATAAATATGAAATTGATATGTGCAACGGGACGATCATGGATAAGCTGATCTCATTTTCGCTCCCGCTTATGCTCTCGGGTATTCTGCAGCTGATGTTCAATGCGGTGGATATCATTGTTGTAGGGAAGTTCAGTGGTAACGAGTCGCTGGCGGCGGTCGGTTCAACCACAGCACTTATCAATGTATTCACAAATTTGTTCATAGGGATATCCCTTGGGGCAAATGTGCTTGCGGCAAGGCTTTATGCCGCAGGAAAAGATAAAGAAATGTCAGAGACAGTACATACCGCGATCGCGCTGGCGCTGGTCAGCGGTATTATTATGGCCTTTGTCGGGTGGATTTGCGCAAAACCGGCGCTTGAGCTTATGGATACTCCGGGGGATGTCATCGGACTTTCTTCTTTATATATGAGGATATATTTCCTGGGAATGCCATTTTTCATGCTGTACAATTACGGCGCTGCCATACTCAGGGCGGTGGGAGATACCAAAAGACCACTCCTTTTTCTGGTTATATCCGGAATTGCAAATACAGGCCTTAACCTGTGTTTTGTGATCATTTTCAAGCTTGGAGTTGCGGGGGTCGCAATCGGAACAGTCATCTCACAGCTGATATCCTGCGTACTCGTCCTCCGCTGCCTGTGCAGGTCAGAAACGAGCTATCAGCTTAGATTTTCAAAGCTTACCATCAAGGGTGCATATGTAAAGCAGATCTTTTCGGTCGGAGTTCCGGCTGGAATCCAGAGCACGGTCATCAACTTCTCAAATGTACTGCTGCAGTCGTCAGTCAACTCGTTTGGCTCGGTTGCCATGGCGGGCTACACGTCGGCAAATAATATATTTGGCTTTCTGTATGTGACGGTGAATGCTGTAACGCAGGCGTGCATGAGTTTTACGAGCCAGAACTACGGTGTCGGCAAATGGAAACGTATGGAGAGAGTACTGATCGACTGCCTGATATTGTCATTTGTGGCAATGATGGTTCTGGGCAATGGAGCGTATTTCTTTGGTCCGCAGCTGCTGCACATATATACGAGCAGCGAAGCGGTTATAAAGTGCGGAATGGAAATTCTGCTATATACGACAGTCACATATTTCCTGTGTGGATTTATGGATCTGTTTCCTGGTGCGCTTCGAGGGATGGGACATTCCGGAGTTCCGATGCTCCTCTCGATCATAGGAACGGTGGGAACCAGAATCGCGTGGATATATTGGATTTTTCCGAGACACAGATCCCTGGCGGTTCTGTTCATCTCATATCCGGCGTCCTGGATCATAACCCTTGCTATGCAGATAGTATGTTATTTCTATGTGAGGAAGATGCTGTATAAGAAAATTGCAAATAAGAAATGAGTGAAAACGTATGGGGAAGCTGCCAGAGAAATGGCATGTGCCGTGTATACCGTACGGAATTATAAAATAAGCAATGCGCCCCTCGCCGCTAACGCGGCCCTGAGGATGGCATGCGCCGTGGAAGACGGACGGAATTATAAAATAAGCCATGCTCCCCTCGCTGCTAACGCGGCTCGTGGAATGGCATGCGCCATATACAAGACAAAAAAAATATCTCCTGATCGTGAGAAAGCTCCCGATCAGGAGATATTTTTTTCACCTTGTGCATGGCTTATTTTATAATTCCTATTGACATAGTAGGGTATAAGAGCTATAATCCTATCATGTTCGTAGGAATTATAGGATTTATTATTTAGTGAGGCATAGAAGATCATGAGATTTAACACAGCATTATTACACAGCGCAAAGCTTGGTGATGAGAATACAGGCGCCACACTTACACCGATCTATCAATCCAGTGCATTCTATCAGCCTTCGGCAGAGCAGCATGAGAAGCTCTTCCACAACAAGGCGACGGGTTATTCTTATACGAGGATCAACAACCCGACGATAGTTGCATTTGAGGAGCGGATGACGAATCTTGAAAAGGGAGTAGGTTCGGTAGCGTGTTCTTCTGGAATGGCGGCACTCACAAATGCACTCTTAAATATAGTAGGAGCTGGCGGAGAGATAGTCTCCAGCACAGGGCTCTACGGTGGGACGATAGATCTGTTCCACGATCTGGAGGCATTTGGGATCAAGACGACATTTGTGGAGATATCGGATAAGGAAGCGGTTGAGGCAGCGATAAATGAGAATACCAGAGTGATATTTGCTGAGACGATCGGCAATCCGAAGCTTGATGTGGTGGATATAAAGGCGCTTTCGGAGCTGGCACATTCACACAGGCTTCCGCTCCTAATAGACAATACAGTGGCAACTGCATATCTGGTCACACCACTGACACTTGGAGCGGATATAGTCATCAATTCCACATCCAAGTACATCAATGGCAACAGCGATGCCATAAGCGGAGTCATCACCGACAGCGGCAATTTCAAATGGGACGCAGAGCGTTATCCGCTTCTGCAGCAGTACAAGATGTTCGGAAAGTTCGCCTACATAGCAAAACTCAGGAACGGACTTTTTAGAAATACAGGAGCCTGCATAGCTCCGCAGACAGCATTTTACAATATTCTGGGCATGGAGACATTGGGACTTCGAATGGAGCGATGCTCACACAATGCACTTGCCCTTGCTCAGTTTCTGGAAAGTCAGGAGGGTGTAAAGGTCAACTATCCGGGACTTGAATCCAGTCCTTGGCATGACATCGCAGATGAACAGCTCCACGGTGGTTATGGTGCCATAATCACCATCAGAGTCGGCAGCAAGGAGAAGGCATTTGCGGTGATGAACAAGCTCACAATACCGCAGATAGTGTCGAACATAGGAGACACAAAGACGCTCATCGTGCATCCTGAATCAACACTGAATGCGCACAGCACAGAGCAGGAGAAGCTTGACGCCAACGTATATGATGATATGATTCGTATTAGTGTCGGAATCGAGGATGTGGAGGATCTGATAGAAGATTTCCAGAAGGCCCTTGTCGACTAATACACAAATGATTTGGAGGAACTACATATGGCAGTAGATTACGCAGCTCTGAAAAAGGGCGGATTCATGAGACAGAAGCAGAAGAATAACTTTTCTCTGAGACTTCAGGTGGTGGGAGGAAATCTTACCGCAGAGAATCTCAAGAAGATAGCAGAGGTTGCCGAGAAATACGGAGATGGACATGTACATCTCACATCGAGACAGAGCGTCGAGATCCCATTTGTTAAGCTTGACGATGTGGAAGAGGTAAAGGAAGAACTGGCAAAGGGAGGCTGTAAGCCGGGTGTGTGTGGCCCAAGAGTAAGAACAGTCACAGCGTGCCAGGGAAATCAGATCTGTCCGAGCGGCAATATAGACACTTATGATATAGCAAAGAAGCTTGATGCGAGATATTACGCAAGGGAGCTTCCTCACAAGTTCAAGTTCGGTGTCACAGGATGCCAGAACAACTGTCTGAAGGCAGAGGAGAACGACGTGGGAATCAAGGGCGCAATGGTAGTAGAGTGGGATGAGCCATCATGTATCATGTGTGGCGTGTGCGTCAAGGCGTGCCGTGAGGGCGCGATCACCATGGCGGATGGCAAGATCATACTCGACACAGACAAATGTAACTACTGCGGTCGATGCGCAAAGGCATGTCCTACAGATGCATGGAAGGGCGAGACAGGATACCTTGTCTCATTCGGAGGATTATTTGGAAATACGATCCACCGCGGCGAGGAGTTACTTCCGGTTGTTAAATCTGAGGAACAGCTTTTCCGTATCACAGATGCGGCAATACAGTTCTTTGCAGACAATGCAAAGCCAAGCGAGCGTTTCCAGTTTACACTGGAGCGCGTGGGCTTAGACAAATTCAAAGAAGTATTAAAGGAGGCTTACAATGGCTGATTATGAAATCAATGACAGAGTAGATATAACTGATGTGGTGTGCCCGATGACATTTGTCAAGGCGAAGGTAGCCATGGAGGAGCTTGAGATAGGACAGGTGCTTGCGGTTACCATGAACGACGGCGAGCCTGTACAGAACGTACCAAGAAGCTTCAAGGAGGAAGGACAGCAGATCCTGAAGCTCATCGACAACGAGAATGGCACTTATGATCTTATAGTTAAAAAACTGGAGGATTGATCAGGAAAGGAGAAAATGAATGGCAGTAAGAGTCAGTGCAGAGGATTTCGATGTGAAGGTTCTTCAGTCGGAGCTTCCGGTCATCGTGGAATTCTATTCGGACAGCTGCATACCATGCAAGCAGCTCTCACCTATCCTTGGCGGCATCGAGGATGACTACGAGGACAAGGTAAATGTATACAAGGTAAATGTAAACTTCGACGCAGAGCTTGCTGAGAAGTACGCAGTGATGGCGTCACCAACCATACTCTTCTTCAAGGGAGGCGAGGAGGTTTCCCGCATCCGCGGTCTTGTGAAGAGAAATGCGCTGGAGGAGGAAGTTGGCAAATTATTGTAGAAATTCGTTGATAAAGTGACACAATGGAGTATTTGACTGTAGTCAATTACTTCCGGTGTACAGAAGAATGAAACTATATAATTAAAATTAGAAAGTATATAATCACATTTTATGTCAGTCCGGCAACGCCGGACAGGCAAATGAATCGTCAGGAGGAAAGAAAAATGACAGTCACAATAGCAGGAAAGAAGAAAGAGATAGCAGAGAAGACAACAATAGCTCAGATCATCGTGTCAGAGAACGTTGAGAATCCAGACTATGTCACAGTAACAGTCAATGATGAGTTTGTTGACTCAGATGCATTTGCAACAACAGAGCTCAAGGACGGTGATACAGTAGAGTTCCTCTACTTCATGGGAGGTGGCAGCTTCTAATGGCATTCACAAACGAACAGATGGAACGTTACTCACGTCACATCATCCTTCAGGAAGTTGGCGTGAAGGGACAGAAGAAATTGTTAAATGGCAAGGTGCTGATCATAGGCGCAGGTGGACTTGGAGCACCAGCCGCTATGTACCTGGCAGCAGCCGGAGTAGGAACCATCGGTATAGTTGATGCCGATGAGGTAGATCTGTCAAATCTTCAGAGACAGATCATTCACGGAACAGCAGATGTGGGCAAGGCAAAGGTCAAATCCGCAAAGGAGACCATGAACGCCATGAACCCTGATGTAAATGTGATCACATACAGAGAGTTCGTGACATCAGAGAACATCATGGATCTCATCAAGGACTATGATTTCATCATCGATGGAACAGACAACTTCCCTGCAAAATTCCTTATCAACGATGCCTGTGTTATGGCTAAGAAGCCATTTTCACATGCAGGAATCATCAGATTCAAGGGTCAGCTTATGACATATGTTCCAGATGAGGGACCATGTTATAGATGTGTATTCAAGGATCCACCTCCAAAGGATGCGGTTCCTACATGTAAGCAGGCCGGAGTCATCGGAGCAATGGGCGGTGTTATCGGAAGTCTTCAGGCTATGGAGGCGATCAAATATCTCATTGGAGTTGGCGATCTTCTGACAGGAAGACTCCTTACATTTGACGCACTTAAGATGGAATTCCACACAGTAAAGCTCCCTCACAAGAAGGGCTGTGGATGTGCTGTATGTGGACCAAATCCAACCATCACCAAGCTCATCGACTACGAGCAGGTAGAGTGTGACGGAAAGTAATTTTCATAAGGAGGACCCGCTTGCGGGAGATTCCTTATGAAGCACGCAGACGCCGCGCGAAGCGCCTTTTCATGCGTCTGCTCAATGCTTGATAATAAGGAGGATATGAAGTAAGATGTTGTACATGACAAAGTCTGATTACGAGAAGATACTTGCACACTGCAAGGAGGGCCTTCCAAATGAGTCCTGTGGTCTGATCGGCGGTGTCAGAGAGGGAGACAAGAAGTACATCAGGAAGGTGTATCTCCTGACAAATATTGACGCCAGCAACGAGCATTTTTCCATGGACCCGAGAGAGCAGCTTGCGGCAGTTAAGGATATGCGTGCAAATGGATACGAGCTTCTTGGCAACTTCCATTCCCATCCAGAGTCTCCATCCAGACCTTCGGAGGAGGATAAGAGACTTGCATATGATTCCAAGGTGAATTATCTGATTCTCTCCCTCATGGAGATAGACAATCCGGTACTCAAGGCCTTCAACATAGATGAGGAAAAGAATGTGACGATAGAGGAGCTTGTTATAGAATCATGATAGATAGCAGGCATTTGAAAGAACAGGGCGGGCTTTGATACCCGCCCTTGTCCTTTACGTGGGCTTGTCATAAATTTTCATTTGGAGTTACTGAAGATATGTTTTGCATAAGTATAAATCATAAGAATACACCGGCCGATGTCAGGGAGAGATTTGCATTTACGACAAAAGGACAGAGACAGTTCACTGAGCGCCTTAAGGCTGAGGTGGGTGGATGTGTCGTGTTGTCGACCTGCAACAGGATGGAGATATACTTCACAGATAAATATGAACAGGTGGAAAAGCTGTTGGCAAATGACAGGGAGGTTCCGGTCAGCCTCATAAGAAGATACAGCATGAATTATGAAGGATTTCAGTGTGTGTTACATCTGTGCAGAGTGGCGTGTGGTATGGATTCCATGGTGCTCGGCGAGGTGGAGATCATACATCAGGTGAAGAGCGCATATCTTGTGGCAAAGAAGCTTGGAGCCTGTGACGGCGAGCTGAATATAGCATTTCAGGGAGCACTTGCGGCGGCAAAGGCGGTGGCGACGGAGAGTGACACTACGAGACTTCCGGTATCCGTCGGAACCTTGTCAGCACGGGAGGCAGTGAATTTTACAAGAAATGGCGGCATTGAAAATACGTGCAGAGATGTTCGAAGTGATGTGGTAAGCAGCAGTCAAGTTGAGAGTGTGGATGCTGAAAAGGCAAATACCGGGCATATCCTAGTCGTAGGAGCCACAGGCAAGATAGGCAGCATAGTTGTCAAGGATATTGCAGATCTTGCGCCAGATATAGAGATAACAGGCACAAGCAGAAGTCACCACAGTGCAGATAGCATATTTGACAGACGTCAGCAGATCAGGATAGAGGACTACAGCAGAAGATATGAGCTGGCAGCCTGGGCGGATGTCATCATCAGTGCGACAGCAAGCCCTCATTATACATTTGTCAGGGATGAGCTGGCGGAGGCTGTGAAAATGCAGCCGAAGCGGAGATTGCTCCTTGATCTGGCAATGCCAAAGGACATTGATCCTGCGGTCTCAGATGTGGACGGATGTGTGCTGCGTGACATAGACTATATCAGAACACTCTCCAGAGAGAACAATGAAAGCAGGGCAAAAACAATCACAGAGATGGAGCCGTGGCTCATATCACAGGTTGACGAGATTATGAAGAACATAGCATTTTCGAGGTTCAACAGGGAGCACAGGGACGTGATGGCGAAGCTTAAGACTATAGATGGTGCAAAGATGGTATATAAACTCAAAGGACAGCTTGAGTATGAGGCATTTGAGAAAATGCTGGACAGTATTGTGACTGCCGGATGTGAGAACTGAATACTGCTTGTTTGCCTGAGGTTATGCAGTATCATCGGCTGATGATGGTTATGTCAGATAATTGGAACAACTTTTGGTGCTTTTTAATAGATACTCAATAATAGAAATTAGAGGTAGTGATGTCGTATTTCCCATTTATGATAGAATTGAATAATGAGAGATGCCTGATCGCAGGAGGCGGAACTGTTGCATACAGAAAGGTGTGCAGCATGCTGGAATTTGGCGCGGTGGTCACGGTGGTGTCACCGGAGTTCTGCCCGGAGCTTTTAGAACTGGTGGAGCAGGTGAATACGCCAGACAAATACTGTGCAGCGACAAGCGATGATCGTGGTTCTGTAGAGAATTTTGCAGATTATTCTGGATGCCTAACACTTGTAAAAAGACGTGTGCAGCCGCAGGATATTGACGGTGCATTTGTCGTCATAATGGCGACGGACGATGAGAAGGTCAACCACGACATGGCTGAGCTCTGCAGGCAGCAGCGCATACTGGTAAATGTGGTGGATGTGAAATCGGATTGTGGATTCTACTTTCCGGCGATCATAAAGGATAAAGAGGTCGTGATAAGCGTTTCCACCGGAGGACAGAGTCCGGTGCTTGCGGGAACAATCAAGAGAAATATAGAGAGCCATTTAGGCAGGAGTTATGGCGACATAGCGGAGCGGATGGGTGAGCTCCGGGAGCAGATCAAAGCACAGATAGACGGCGAGGAAGAGCGAAAGAAAGCATTTCAGCAAATGGTTAGGAGTCTGTTAGATGAGAGTTGAGAATGGACATGGTAAAAATAAACCGAATATTCGTAAATTTGCGGAGAATGACATGGCAGATGGATTCAATAGTGACGGTTTGGATTGCGAAAGCGGAGGACAGAAAAAAACAGTAAAAGTTGGAACCCGTGGTAGCAAGCTTGCTCTTGCTCAGACTGAACTGGTGATAAAGGCACTCAAGGAGAGATTTCCCCAGATTGATTTTCAGATGATTACAATGAGTACCCGGGGGGATCGGGACACCAGCAGAGCGCTTCTGGAATTCGGAGGCAAAGCGGTATTTGTCGAGGAGTTCGAGGAAGCTATACTTAAAGGTGACATAGACATAGCGGTACACAGTGCCAAGGATATGCCGATGGAGATCATGGAAGGTCTTACTATATCGGGTACACTTCCGAGGGCATGTCCGCAGGACGTTTTTATATATAAGAGTGGCAGGTCATTTGACAGAAATGACAGTTTCGTGGTGGGAACCAGCAGCCTGAGACGGCAGTACCAGATAAGAGACATGTATCCATATGCTGTGTGCAAGAATTTGAGAGGAAATGTCGGTACCCGCATACAGAAGCTGGAAGATGGCGAATACGATGCCATCATTCTTGCAGCGGCAGGGCTTGAGCGCCTGGGAGTTATTAAAGACAAAAGCAATGACAGCACAGAATGCTTTGAAGTGCACAAGGACGAACTTACATTCAGATACATCAGCACAGAGTCCATGCTTCCGGCAGCATGTCAGGGAATCATAGCCATAGAGACACGAACCTCTGGCGAGGTATACGATATGGTCAGAGCGATAAATGACACAGAGGCATACGCACAGCTCACATGCGAGCGCGCAGTTCTGAATCGCCTGAACGCCGGTTGTCACGAACCGATAGGCGTGTACTCAGAACTTCATGGCGACCACATGAAGCTAAGCCTGATGAAAGCAGATGCGGCTTCATCGGACAAAGAGAAAGATGAAGAAATCCAGATACACAGAAAGACGGTAGAAGGAAACACCGCAGAATGGGAACAGCTGGTAGAGGCGTTGATAAAGTAGGTTGTAGCACACCCAGCGTATTGGAGAACAAAATGGTATATTTAATAGGCGCAGGCCCCGGCGACCCGGGACTAATCACGGTGAAGGGCCTGGAATTCATAAAACAATGCGATACAATCATATATGACAGACTCGGAACTTACCAGCTTCTGGAGATGGTGAAGCCGGACTGCCGCAGGATATACGTTGGCAAGCAGGCGGGCAGCCATTACAAGAAGCAGCCTGAGATAAACGAGATACTTGTTGAGGAAGGCCGCAAAGGCAACATGGTGGTGCGCCTCAAAGGTGGCGATCCATTTGTATTTGGAAGAGGCGGCGAGGAAGTGACAGCACTTCTAGAAGCGGGGATCCCATTTCAGGTGATACCGGGAATAACGTCCGCCGTGGCGGTTCCGGAGGTGTGCGGCATACCGGTGACCCACCGCGGAACGAGCAGAAGCTTTCACGTGATAACAGGACACAAGCGGGCGGACATACACAGATCTGATGAAGGTGGTTTAGATGACTACGACTACATCAGAAATCAGGAAGGGACAAGCGTGTTCCTGATGGGGCTGCACAAACTGCCACAGATCATGGAGAGACTTGTTCAGACTGGGGCGGAGGAACATACTCCGGTCGCGGTCATTTCCAAAGGAACCATGCCAGGACAGAGGATAGTCCGCGGCGATATACAGACAATTGCGGACAAGGTGAACGAGGCAAAGCTTGAATCTCCTGCGATCATAGTTGTGGGTGAAAATGCAGCGTTGGATTTTACAGCACCAAACAGAGGACCGCTTCAGAATGTCCACGTTGGACTTGTTGGAACGCCAAAGCTTCGCGAGAAGATGAGAGTTGCAATAGATGCACTTGGCGGCCAATCCTACAGCATAGTGGATATGAGCGTGGAGCAGACAGAGGAGAAGAACAGGCTGCGAGTGGCTCTGGAACATATAGAAGATTACAGCTGGCTGGCATTTACCAGTCAGAACACCATAATCCTGTTTTTCAAATGGCTCAGAGAATGGAATATAGATGTCAGAAAACTGGCTCATCTGAAACTTGCAGTGGTCGGTGCCGGAACAAGGGACGCACTTAAGGCTGAGGGATATATAGCGGATTACGTGCCGGACGAGTACACTACAAGCGCCCTTGCCAGGGAACTTGCAAATGTGATGAATGACGGAGAGAAACTTCTCCTTCCGAGAGCCGTTCAGGGCAGTGAGACGATGCTTGATATACTTGATCAGGGCGGTGTGGCATATGAGGAGATTCCGGTTTATGATGTGGTTGGACGCAGGATGGAGAGCATACAGTATCTGAATGATCTGGATGTGATCACATTTGTCAGCGCGTCAGGAGTCAGAGGATTTCTAGATGTTCTTGATGCAGAGAAAAAAAACTGCGGTGTGGCCCATATGTTGAATGATATAGATTCATGTGGGGATCATACGGACAATACAGACGGCAGTTTTAAAATACATGATATAATGAAGAATATCCGCATAGCGGCACTTGGAAATGTGACCGAGAAGGCCTTGGAGAAGGCTGGTTATCATGCGGATATAGTTCCGGAGGTTGGTGATATCGAGCACCTTATATCAGCCATCGGTGATTATTATTTTAGAGAAAAGAGGCAGTAACATGATAAGACTCAGAAGACTTCGCGGAAGCGAGGCCATCAGAAATATGGTTAGAGAGAACAGGGTTAACAAGGAGGATCTTGTATACCCGATGTTTGTGGCGGAGGGCACAGGGATCAAGAATCCTGTTGATTCCATGCCAGGCATATATCAGTATTCACTCGACACATTTGAGGAGGAGCTTCGCAGAGTGGCGGACGCCGGAATCAGCGCGGTTCTCCTGTTCGGAATACCGGCTCACAAAGATGAGGTTGGAAGCAGTGCATATGATGATCAGGGAATCATGCAGAAGGCGGTCAGAAGGATAAAAGAGCTGTATCCGGATATGATAGTCATAGCGGACATTTGTCTGTGCGAGTACACATCACACGGTCACTGCGGAATTATCCATGACGGCAAGATACTCAACGATGAGACTCTTCCATATCTGGGCAAGATGGCTGTATCACTTGCAAAGGCTGGCGCAGACATGGTGGCTCCGTCGGATATGATGGATGGACACACCGCATACATCAGAAAGGCACTTGACGACAACGGGCTGACGGATGTACTGATCATGGGTTATAGTGCGAAATTTGCATCTGGTTACTATGCACCATTTCGCGATGCGGCACATTCTGCACCACAGTTTGGAGACAGAAGGACATACCAGATGGATCCCGCAAATGGCAGGGAGGCTCTGAGAGAGTGCGAGGCGGATATCGCCGAGGGAGCAGACATAATCATGGTCAAGCCGGCACTTGCTTATCTGGATGTAGTCAAGGATGTGAGAAACCACACGGACTATCCGATAGCGGTGTACAATGTCAGCGGCGAGTACTCCATGGTCAAGGCAGCTGCGGCAAATGGCTGGATAGACGAGAAGAGGATCGTCATGGAAAACATGACAGCCATGAAGAGAGCCGGCGCAGGGATCATCATAACTTATCATGCTATAGACGTGGCACACTGGCTTGAGTCGGAATCAATATGACGGAGTCATATTTCGGAATGATTCCGACGATCTGCCCCACTCGACGGAGGAGAGAGGGGCGTTTCAAAAGATGAGGAGAATGCGACATCAACACTTAAAAGAAGATAGAGCTGAGTAGGACAATAGTTGCTATGTATAACGAGGTGTTTTTATCTATTTGGAATATAAAATAGAAAAAGATACAATATTGTATCTAAACGGTTAAAATAACATAGCTTTGCGAAAAACAAAAGGAAACAAAGAAAAAATTCACACTGGACGATAAATTATAGAAAGAAGAATGGCAATGACAAATTCACAGGATCTATTTGAAAAATCACAGAAGGTAATTCCGGGCGGCGTCAATTCACCGGTCAGGGCATTTGGCTCGGTGGGACGGACACCTGTATTTATGAAGAAAGCAAAAGGTTCACGTATATTTGACGAGGATGGCAATTCCTACGTGGATTATGTTTGTTCCTGGGGCCCGGGAATTCTGGGGCATGCCGATGACAGAGTCATAGATGCGGTGAAGGCGGCTTGTGATGACGGACTTACATTCGGCGCACCGACAAGGAAAGAGCTCGAGATCGCAGAGCTGGTAAATGAGCTTATGCCTTCAATGGAGCTGACCAGGATGGTCAACTCGGGAACAGAGGCAGTGATGAGTGCGCTCAGAGTGGCGAGAGGATTTACAGGCAGAGACAAGATTGTAAAGTTCCGCGGCTGCTATCACGGACACAGTGATGGACTTCTGGTCAAGGCAGGCTCGGCGGCACTTACACAGTCAGTTCCGGACAGCCTGGGAGTTCCAAAGTCGTATACACAGCATACACTCATAGCAGAGTATAACAACGAGGACAGCGTAAAGAAGTTATTTGAGGCGGAGGGCAAAGACATTGCGGCAATCGTGGTCGAGCCGGTTGCCGCAAATATGGGAGTTGTTCCACCGCATGATGGATTCCTTCAGTTCCTCAGGGACATAACAAATGAGTACGGCGCACTTCTTATATTTGATGAGGTCATCACAGGTTTCAGACTCAGCCTTGGCGGTGCCCAGGAATACTTCGGGGTAAAGCCTGATCTCACAACACTTGGCAAGATAGTCGGAGGCGGAATGCCGGTGGGAGCATACGGCGGACGCCGCGATGTCATGAGCATGGTGGCACCACTTGGCGGAGTATACCAGGCGGGAACTCTGTCGGGCAATCCGATAGCCATGACAGCCGGACTCACAACGCTCCGCATACTCCAGAAGGAAAAGGATACAATATATCCGGCGATAGAAAAGAGCACAAGGCAGATAGCCGACACAGTCAGAGACACACTCGGCGACACAGTCCATGTCAACCAGATAGGCTCACTGATGAGCGTATTCTTCACAGATCAGGAAGTAGTGGATATGGACACGTCAATATCCAGCGACACCGCAAGGTATGCAAAGTATTTCTCATACATGCTGGACAACGGAATCTACCTTGCTCCATCACAGTTCGAGGCAATGTTCGTATCCTACGCACACAGCAAGGAAGACGTATCCAAAACCTGTGAGCTGATAAAGAAATACAAAGAGAACTAGAGAGACTTAGTAGGTCAGAAGATGTCTCATTAAAAAGGAATTTATATTCCTATATTGTAGAAATAATTAGATAAGTATTAAAAGAGTGGTTTGGAAATAACATAATAAAACTAACGGTTATCGAAGAGTAAGCTGTCATGTTTATGTGATGCTCCAAAGGCGGGTAGCACATAGACGACGGAAGCTTGTCGCTCCTTGCTGAGCGGGAGCCCCCCCTGTACTTATATGGGGGCGGGAGCGAATGCAAATAATGTGTCAAGTTTTCTGTGAAAACTTGACATGTAGCGTCAGCCCTCGCCGAAGGCGACTTTTGATGGGCTGATGTTCAATTCAGGAGCTAAGACAAGGTGACAGAGTCGTGCGTAGCCTTGGAGCATTACATAAACATGACAGCGACCTTCTTCGACAAGGAGGAAATATGAGAGATTTGGTTATTGTGGGCAGCGGCCCTGCGGGTCTGTCCGCCGCAGTCTACGCCAAGAGGGCGATGATGGACGTGGTGGTACTGGAGAAGGAGGCATTCTCCGGCGGGCAGATCGTGAATACAGAGCAGGTTGACAACTACCTTGGACTGCCGGGAATAAGCGGCTTTGACATGGGTATGAAGTTCAGAGAACACGCAGATACATTTGGCGTGGAGTTTGATGACAGAGAGGTGACAGCCATCGAGGATCACGGCGATCACAAGAAGGTCAGCCTGGAGGATGGCAGCAGCATAGAGACAAAGGCGGTTCTGATAGCCACGGGTGCAAAGCACAGAAAGCTTGGCGTTCCCGGTGAGGAGGAATTCACAGGGGCAGGAGTTTCTTACTGTGCCACATGTGATGGAGCGTTCTTTAGGAACAAAGAAGTCGCAGTTGTGGGCGGAGGCAATATAGCTCTTGAGGATGCCCTGTATCTGTCAAAGATGTGCAGCAAGGTATATCTGATCCACAGAAGAGATGAGTTCAGAGGCGAGAAAATACTCGGAGCGCAGGTGCTTGAGACTGAGAATATAGAATTCCACCCATTTGCGCAGGTGACAGAGATAGGCGGAACGCCGGGCAAGCTGGAACTCAATGTCGCTGTTAAGACACCGAAAACAGTGGACGGACAGACAGACAGCAATTTCACGCTTCCGGTAGCCGGTGTATTTATTGCCATAGGAACAAGCCCTATCACAGACTTCCTCGGTGACGTTGTGGAGCTTGATGACGCTGGTTATGTTGCAGCGGGCGAGACCGGACAGACCAGCACACCGGGAATATTTGCCGCGGGAGATGTGAGGACCAAGGCAGTGCGCCAGGTGGCGACAGCAGTTGGAGATGGTGCAGCAGTTATCCATTATGTTGAGGAATACCTGAACGGATTAAAAAAGAAGGTATAACTTGAGTATCTGATCAGCAACATATGGTAGGCAGCATAGAAACATAATCATAAAAATCAAGTGAATTAAACGGAAAATAATTGGCACGGAGATAAGGTAAGAACATCAATGATATAACTGCTTTTTCTCCCTGCCAAAAAAAATAAAACTAATTCATAGTAATTCTATAGGCAAAATATAACAATGAACAGGAGGCAGAAAAATGTTAATATCATCAAAGGGACAATATGCTTTGAGACTCATGGTAGATATATCGATAAACAGTGGCAGCACGGTTACTGTCAAAGCCGTAGCCAGAAGATGTGGATTGTCTGACAAATATCTTGAGCAGGTTACATCTTCTCTGCTAAAGGCAGGATATTTAAGGAGCGTGAGAGGACCGAGGGGCGGTTACCGTCTGAATATGCCGGCGGAGGAGATCACGGTTGGGATGGTGCTAAGGGCGATAGAGGGCAGGATATCACCGATAGATAACAGGGTTGATGAGGATGGCGACACCAACATGGTCATGAACGATGTCATTGGAGAGGTGTGGGATGACCTTGAATCTGCCATCAACAATGTCCTTGACAACAAAACCATCGCCGATCTTACCCGGGAGTACAGTGACCGGATCGGATACATGTACTCAATATAAATCAGGGACGGAGGGGACAGGTACCTCCGTCCCCGGAGGGGCAATAAGATTTCAGTTGAAAAAAAACTTATTTTGTATATAGTTGTAGTGGGATATATATCATATTAGGAGAATAAGAGATGTTAACACAGTTTTCGAGAACGGAGCTGCTATTTGGCAAGGAAGCCATGGACAAGCTGGCAGGCTCTAAGGTAGCGGTATTTGGAATAGGCGGAGTTGGCGGTTATGTATGCGAGGCACTGGTCAGGAGCGGTGTCGGAGCATTTGACCTGATAGATGACGACAAGGTGTGTCTGACAAATCTCAACAGACAGATCATAGCGACAAGGAGCACAGTTGGAAAGTATAAGACCGATGTTATGAGGGACAGGATGCTTGACATCAATCCAAATGTGGAGGTTGAGGTACACAAATGTTTCTTCCTTCCGGAAAATGCGGATGACTTCCCTTGGGACAGCTACGACTACGTAGTCGATGCGGTGGACACCGTGACAGCCAAGATCGCTCTTGTCATGAAGTGCAAGGAGAAGAATATCCCGATCATCAGCAGCATGGGTGCGGGAAACAAACTTGACGGAAGCCAGTTCAAGGTTGCAGATATATACAAGACAAAGGTGTGTCCGCTTGCGAAGGTCATGAGAAGAGAGCTGAAGAAGAGGGGCGTCAAGAAACTCAAGGTCGTATACTCGGAAGAGATTCCGACAAGGCCGATCGAAGATATGGCGATAAGCTGCAGAAACAACTGCATTTGTCCTCCGGGTGCAGAACACAAATGTACAGAGCGCAGAGACATCCCGGGCAGCGTGGCATTTGTGCCATCAGTCGCAGGGCTTATAATAGCCGGTGAGGTGGCAAAGGATCTCATCAGGAGGTAATAAAAAAGGACGCTGAGAAATCAGCGCCTTCTCCATAAAAATACCAGAGTTCCAAGCAGAACCGCACCACCATAGATGAATGGTGCATTTTTGTCACTGTTCATAGTTCTTTCCGTATAAGATACGGATGGATTATTCGGGTTGTAATATATTGCGATGGACGACATGGAGTTGTAATTTGTTATACCGCGGACGGAAAGAAAACCATTGTGCAATACTCCGGACTGGTCGCGGTATTCATAGTTGATATGGGTTCTTTTACTGAATCTTCTGACAGATGTGATATCGGCGGATGTTCTGGTATAGTCCCGCTCGATACGGCATGCCTTACCCCGTATGGAAAGGCCGATGACCACAGCTATGATGAATGATGCTATTGGAATAATGTAAGTCGTATAAGGTAATAGTCTGAAAAAAATACTGATAGAATCCCCCGATGTTAAAATCATAATGTACCCCCTGAAATTGTTGTTTCCCCAAAATATCAGACATGAGATCCCTATTTACATGCCGGACTTGTATGTGTAGATTATAATATAAAGAAGACTGGTTGAGAATCCCTTAATTTAAGAGGATAAGTCTGTTAATATAGCAAATTTCAGGTAATAAATATATTACTGTTTGCACTGCCACTCATAGTGGTCATAAGCTCAGTCATATTCGCGTTTGCCAGAAGTGATAACATGGTGATAATAGGCCAATAATATAATAGAGAATATACAAAAGGAAGATGAACGAGATGGATAAGAAAGAAGAAAAGAAAATCATAAGACAGGAGTTTCTGACAGGTGAGAGAGCTCTTTTCATGGGAAAAAATCTCGATATATATGATACGATATTTGACGACGGCGAGTCTCCGCTTAAGGAGAGCCGCGGCATAAATCTGTACGGCAGCATGTTCAAATGGAAGTATCCGCTGTGGTACAGCAAGAACATTGTTGCGGAGGATTGCCACTGGTTTGAGATGGCGAGAGCCGGAGTCTGGTACACTGATAATATCGCGGTGAGGCGGGCACTCATCCAGGCACCAAAGAACTTCCGCAGATGTAAAGGCCTGGAGCTTACGGATGTGACATTCACCCATGCGGAGGAGACACTGTGGAGCTGCGATGACGTGACAATGGACCACGTGACAGCAAAGGGCGACTATTTTGCCATGAACAGCAATAATATGAAGATAGACGACCTGAAGCTTGACGGCAACTATTCATTTGACGGATGCAGGAATGTGGAGATAAGAAACTCCAATCTGCTTTCAAAGGATGCATTCTGGAATACCGAGAACGTGACCGTATATGATTCATTCATATCGGGAGAGTATCTTGGCTGGAACGCAAAGAACCTCACCCTGGTGAACTGCACCATCGAGAGCCTTCAGGGCATGTGCTACATCGACAACCTTGTGATGAAGAACTGCAAGCTCATCAACACAACACTTGCATTTGAATATTCAACAGTGGATGCCGACATCTGCAGCAAGATAGACAGCGTCATGAATCCAACGTCAGGAACCATCAAAGCCCAGCACATCGACAACCTGATAATAGAAAAAGACAAAGTAGATCCGTCAAAGACAAAAATAATAGTACAGGACTAAACGAGTTTAAGATTTGGTGATATATCATAACGTAAATGAGATTCCGCGGCTGCTGTGGTGAAACGAGTTGGCACATATAGAGTGCTCAATCGGTAGTGAAGTCGACTGAGCATTGCTGCTTCTTGCCGGAGCGGCGCAAGCAACGCCCTTATCGCTTGCAGAGCGCAGTGCAGATAGAAGCAAAGCAAGGCGAGGGAAGACGAACGTGATGGAGCACTCTATATGTGCCAGCCGTTTGCCACAGCAGCCGCGGAATCTCTCCATGAAGTGGAGGGACAAACATGAAGTTTGATTTTGACAAGGTTATAGACAGACGCGGCACAGGCTCCCTGAAGTGGGACGTGCCGGAAAACGAACTGCCAATGTGGGTGGCAGACATGGACTTTCAGACGGCTCCATGCATCAGGGAGGCACTGGCAGCCCGGGTGGAGCACGGAATATTCGGATATTCCATCATCCCGGACGAGTGGGCAGATGCCTACGTGAACTGGTGGGGCAACAGACACGGATTTGCGATAGATAGGGATTGGCTGGTGTTCTGCTCCGGAGTCATCCCAGCCATATCAACGGCGGTGAGAAAGCTCACCACACCCGCAGAGAATGTTGTAGTGCAGACCCCTGTCTACAATATTTTCTTCAATTCTATATACAACAATGGGCGAAATATATTGGAGAGTCCTCTGAAATATGACGGCGAGGGATATGCCATGGACTTTGAGGATCTTGAGGCAAAGCTTGCAGATCCACAGACCAGCCTCATGATACTCTGCAATCCACAGAATCCTGCGGGGAAGATCTGGGATAAGGAGACACTTGCCCATGTGGGAGAGCTATGCGCAAAGTATGGTGTGACGGTCATCTCGGATGAGATACACTGCGATCTCACCGATCCTGGAAAGGAGTATGTGCCATTTGCCACGGCATCTGACACATGCAGGGATATAAGCGTGACCTGTATTGCGCCGACAAAGACCTTCAACATAGCTGGAATACAGACCGCAGCAATTGTGGTTCCGGATAAATTCCTGAGACACAAGATGTGGAGAGGTCTGAACACAGACGAGGTAGCCGAGCCAAATGCATTTGCGGTGGATGCGGCGATAGCAGCATTTACACAAGGCGGCGAGTGGCTGGACAGTCTCAGGCAGTATCTTTATGAGAACAAGCAGTATGTCAGGAAGTTTATAGATGAAAAAGTGCCGGGTATAAAGGTCGTGTATTCGGAGGCCACATATCTGCTCTGGCTTGACTGCAGCGGAATCTGCGGCGCTGCCGGCGAAGACGGCAATGCCAAGGCTCTGTCGAAATTCATCAGGAAGAACACAGGGCTCTATATGTCGCCGGGACTTTCGTACGGCAAGAACGGAAAAGCATTTATCAGACTTAACATTGCATGTCCAAGATCAACCGTGGAAGACGGTATGAGGAGACTTGCCAAGGGTGTCAGTGATTTTAAAAAAGGAGATATAGATGAGTAGCAGTGAAAACTTGCTGAAGGACATGATATCTGGAAAGTCCATGACCGCATCCCAGCAGATAGGACTTACGGTCAGGCTCAGTATCCCGGCGATCCTTGCCCAGATCTCGTCCATTGTCATGCAGTACATCGATGCATCCATGGTGGGGCGTCTTGGTGCAAATGCATCGGGAGCCATCGGACTTGTCTCGTCCACGACATGGCTGTTTGGCGGGCTATGCATTGCGGTGACTACAGGATTTACTGTGCAGATAGCCCAGGCTGTGGGGGCCGGTGAGGATAAATCTGCCAGAAATATCATGAAACAGGGACTCATAATAGCCTTGTGCATAAGCGTCATACTCGCACTCATTGCAGCACTTATAAGCACACCGCTTCCGAGATGGCTCGGCGGTGAGGCTGCGATACAGAAGATGGCAAGCCAGTATTTCCTCGTGTACATGCTGGGACTTCCCGCTCTGCAGATGAACAGCATAGCGGGCGGTATGCACCAGAGCTCCGGAAATATGAGACTCCCAGGTATACTGAATGTCATGTGCTGTGTGATGGATGTGATTTTTAATTTGTTCTTTATATTTCCGACAAGAATTGTAAATTTAAGTATTCCGTTTTTATCCAGCGTAAGGCTGTCTGGTTCTCAGATGGCAGGAACGGTTCAGGCAGGAGCCTTTGGTTCCCATTTGTCAACACTTGTGCAGTCTGAAACCTCGATGAATGGACTGACATTTACCATGCCGGGACTTGGACTTGGCGTTGCTGGGGCGGCACTTGGAACCATCACTGCTGAAGCAGTTACCTGTGCCATCATGGTCACTGCACTTCTTTGGAAGAACAGGACACTCCATTTAAGAAAGGGAGAACGTTTAAGATTTCACAGGGATACCCTTGCCAAGGCGGTGAAGATTGGAGCACCTGTGGGTCTTGAGCAGATGGTCATGTGCTCAGCGTATGTCATGTCCACAAAGATCGTGTCACCGCTTGGAACGATAGCCATCGCAGCCAACTCATTTGCGGTTACTGCGGAGAGCTTCTGTTACATGCCGGGGTACGGAGTACAGGCGGCATCAACCACACTTGTGGGACAATGCGTGGGAGCAGGACAAAAACAGTTGTCCAGAAGAATGGCATGGATTACAATGGGATTAGGTGTGTCGGTTATGACCATTGGCGGAGTCCTTATGTACATAGCAGCTCCGTCCATGATAGGTGTGCTGACACCGAACGAAGAGATAAGAAATCTTGGGGCGGCAGTGCTGAGGATAGAGGCATTTGCCGAACCATTTTATGCCGCATCCATAGTTGCATCGGGAGCACTCAGGGGAGCCGGGGACACTTTGGTTCCTAGCTGCATGAACTTTGCAAGTATGTGGTGTGTGCGGATACCGCTTGCAGCCATACTTGCACCTAGAGTCGGTCTCTACGGTGTATGGATCGCCATGTGCGTGGAGCTCTGTTTCAGAGGAATCCTGTTCACCACAAGGCTTAAACGGGAAAGATGGATGCGGGTGTTTGACGAACATTAAATATGATGTTTTATAATTGCAAGGCATGATTAAACTTGCAATAAAACATCGTTAAACAGGGAGGAAAATATGCCAGTATTTGATTTCAGCGGAAGTGACAACAAGAATAAGAACATAGTTACATATGAGACATTTCAGTCATCGGAAAGAACAGCCACAGCAGAGAAACCGATAATGCTCCTGGAGAACTCGACCAGGAAGTGGGCGCACCACTCCGGCGGAAAGTTCACAAATCCGATCAAAAGGACAGCATTTGAATTTGACGAGGTGGACGGAGTTCAGTCTGCCGACATATTGAAGATAGATGCGAGATTTGTAAGCCTTCTCAAATGGCTCGGCGAAAATCATATCAACGTCCGTCTGTCAGGAGAGAACAGACCGGAAGGCTATGCAGTATATAAGATAAGGGAGACCGAGTTCGGCGGCGGGGCAAAGCTGTCGGCAAATGACGGATTCCTCCAGTTCATGATAGAGCGACTTCTTGCAAGTGATGCCCCTTCAGAAGAGGAGAAATCCGAGGAGGAAGAAGAGGAGGAGGCACTTGGCGACGACATGAAACTCACAAGCATGCAGAGTATCATTGATTTCATGCACTGTGCCGGAAGAACGCTCCCTGACAATATAAGACTGTGGGCGAGAAGAAATCTTGCGGTTGCGAGATCCAGCGAGGTATCACCGGAGGAGAGACGCCACGCCCAGAGAGCACTTTCCATGGCGATGAACATCAGATGGAAGAGCAATTACTTTGAGGCGATAGATCCGGAAGAGGCCAGAAGGATACTGGACGAGGAACTCTACGGAATGGAGAAGGTAAAGCAGAGGATCATCGAGACAATCATCCAGATCAACCGTACACATACACTTCCTGCATACGGACTTCTGCTCTGCGGACCTGCCGGAACAGGAAAGTCACAGATAGCCTATGCGGTTGCGAGAATACTCAGACTTCCATGGACGACCCTTGACATGAGTTCCATCAACGATCCGGAACAGCTTACAGGAAGTTCAAGAGTATATTCCAATGCCAAGCCGGGAATCATCATGGAGGCATTTTCACAGGCTGGAGAATCTAACCTCGTATTCATCATCAACGAGCTGGACAAGGCAAATTCCGGCAAGGGCAACGGCAATCCTGCCGATGTACTGCTGACACTCCTGGATAACCTGGGATTCACCGACAACTACATGGAGTGCATGATCCCGACAAATGGCGTGTATCCTATAGCGACGGCAAATGACAAGGAGAACATCAGCAAGCCGATCATGTCGAGATTTGCTGTTATAGACATACCGGATTACACCCCGGATGAGAAGAAGGAGATATTCAACAAATTTGTTCTGCCGAAGGTGCTCAAGCGCATCGGACTTGAAGGGAGCGAGTGCATCATCCTTCCAGACGGCGTGGATGCTGTCATCAAGAAGTGCGACGGCGTGACCGGAATCAGAGATATAGAGCAGGCTGCAGAGCACATAGTTGCACATGCGCTTTACCAGATCGAGGTAAATCACGTTCAGAGCGTGACATTTGACGGAGCTATGATAGAGGAGCTTTTGAGCTGATTATCGTCATATTACACAATTTACATTACGGAAAGTATTATGGTATACTCTTCTTATGAAACAAGTTTCATGGACTACAGTCTGAAATTCATAAGGAGAGTATATTTATATATGGCAAGTATAAGAGACGTTGCGAAGGAGGCGGGGGTCGCCATCTGCACGGTGTCGAGACTTATCAACGGCACGGCAAATGTTGAACCTGAGACTCAGAAGAAGATAGAAGATGCGATGAAGAAACTGGATTATGTTCCAAATGAGCTTGCGCGAGGCATGTTCAAGGGCAGATCAAACTCCATTGCGATGTTGGTTCCAAATATCCAGCACCCATGGTTCTCATCACTGGCATCGGAGATAGAAAAGATACTTTATGAGAAGAAATACAAGTTTATGCTTTTTTCAACATCCGATGACAAGCAGAGGGAGAAGGAGTGTTTCAAGCTGTTAAAGTCCAACATCGTGGATGGGATCATATGCGGAACGTCGGCATGTACGGCGAAGGAATACCAGAAGATAGATAAGCCGATGGTCATGCTGGATTATAAGGTTGGCAGCAAATTTCCTGTCGTAGTGTCGGATCACAAGATGGGCGGACAGCTTGCTGCCCAGGAATTTATAAACAGTGGATGCAAATATGTCATCCACATATCAGGAATCAAGGTAGATAAGAATATCATGTCATTTGAGTGCCATGAGGAACTAGATAGAGTCCTTGCCGAGAATGGGATAAAATCCAGACGAGTTCCAATACAGTGGAACGACTTTGATTTTCATGGATATTTTGAGATGGCAAAATGCATACTGGAGGAGTATCCTGACGTGGACGGAATATTTGCCGCAGACATGCCAGCGATAGCATTCCTCAAGGCAGCACTTGCCATAGGCAAAAAGATTCCTGATGACCTGGCGATCGTGGCATACGACGGAACGTACATAACCAACGCCAGCACGACAAGGCTCACATCGATACATCAGCCGTACAAGGAGATCGCCCAGGAGGCAGTACGCCAGCTTATGGAGATGATCGACGGACCGGAGGAGGAAGATGATGCCGAAGGACAGGGTGAAAGTGCAACCGCAGATCAGATCGACAGCGTAAAAGAGAGAAACACACATATAGACGGAAATCTTATACTACTTCCGGTGAGCGTAGAAAAAGGCGATACAACTTTATAGTATGATTACGAAAAGAAGTTCATGAAGAGAAAATGAGGTGCCACTCAAAAATCATGAACTTCTTTTTTATGCGGGTACAAAACATAAAAAACTTACTAAGAGCACAAAATACAAAAATCTATAAATCCCCTATTGACGAAACATGTTTCATATGATAATCTTAATGCAAATGAAACATGTTTCATTTAAGCGCTTATGAAATGTGTTTTATCGGAACAATATGAATGATAGCGAGAATTAACAAGAGGGAAAATTCAAAGCAAGAAAAGGAGAAAAGGTTATGAGAGCAAAGAAATTAGTAGCATGTGCACTTTCAGCAGCTATGATGCTGGGACTTGCATCCATGACAGGATGTGGTTCAGCAAAGAAGGATTACGATCTGTATATTTACAACACAAAGTCTGAGATTGCAGACAGCATCCAGGATCTGTGCAAGGATTATGAGACAGAGACAGGAGTTAAGGTTAAGGTTTACACATGTGGTACACAGGAGACCATGGAGACACTCAGATCTGAGATGAATTCCAAGAACTATCCTACACTGTACGCGATAAATCAGGCACAGTTCACAGAGTGGAACGAGGGCGGATTTGTACTTCCATCAACATCAGTAAAGAATGAGGAGTTAAAGTCAATCTACGATTCAATTCCAGAGAGCATGCAGCTCGCAGATGAGAGCGGAGCAAGCTGCGGAATCCCTTACAACGTAGAGGGTTACGGACTTATCGCAGATACGCAGATGATATGTGATGTATTTGGACTTGACAGCGCAGACGCATTTGTCGCTGATTACAGAAGTGCCAATTATGAAGAGTTCACAGGCATGATCAAGGCAATCGATGATTACATAAACGGCAAGGGTGGTGAGAAGGTTACACTTTCAGGCAATGCATACACCACGGCAAAGGACAAGACAGCCACAACAGAGAACATGAACGGAGTATTTGCAATCGCAGGTGCTGAGAAGTGGACATATGCAAACCACTATACAAACTACGCACTGAATGCAGTGTTCTCTAATTACAATGCAACGGCAGCAGCTACAAAGGAAGATGTTGATAAGCTTGAGGAGCCACTTGTAAAGATGGTTCAGGAGCTTGATATGCTTTCAAGCTACACAGCAGGACCAAGCGGCAAGGTAGAGCGTGGATCAGAGTACATTAACTCAACAGTGACAGGATATGATCAGGCAGTTCAGACATTTGCCGAGGGTAAGGCAATGTTCATCAAGCAGGGTAACTGGGTATACGGAACCATCGCAGGCGTGGATGCAGACAAGGCATCAAGACTTACGATGCTCCCAATGAAGGTCAACCTTGAGCAGAGTGACATCTCAGCTGAGGGCGTTACAGTTGACAAGATGAACAGCTCAATCCCTGAGTTCGTTTCACAGTATTACGTTATCAACAAGAAGGATTCAGAAGAGGAGCAGAAAGCCGCTGAGGACTTCCTTGTATGGCTCTACACATCAGATACAGGAAAAGATTACATCACAAACAAATTCGCATTTGTCCCATTCAACGCAGACGAGAGCGAGAAGCTTGAGAATCCGCTCAGCAATTCACTTGTATACTATATGAGCAATGACCTTGTGATGGGCAATGACTTCGATGCTTTCCCTGAGTCATGGGGACTCAACACCATCGGTGCAACTATTCAGGAGCAGTTGTTTACAAATCCTGATCAGTGGGATGAGAACACTATAAGAACAGGTGTGGAAGATGCACTGACAAAGTGGAAGGACAGCATCAAAGAGTAATCGGTGCTAAATGGGATGTGTCAGGTTTTCTATGAAAACCTGACATGTAGCGCCAGCCATTTGCCGAAGGCAAATTTTGTATGGCTGGTGTTCAATGTAGGAAAGGAAAAACTATGAAAAGATTTTACAAGAGAAAATTCTGGTTTATGGTTCTGCCTTCTATAGTGTTGTTTCTGCTGGTTATCATAGTTCCTTTTATAGAGGGTGTGATCTATTCCTTCACCGAGTGGAGAGGTTCCTACTTCGTAGGTGGGGAGCACTGGTGGAATGCACTGGTGGGACTTAAGAATTATACAAGCATATTCAAGTCGAAGGATTTCCTTCAGTCACTTGGATACACGGCCATATATGCTGTACTCGCAGTAATAGCACAGAATGTTGTCAGTCTTCTTCTGGCACTCATGATCAAGAAGCTTACCAAGGGCAAGGGACTTTTCAGAACGGTACTGTTCCTTCCATATGTACTTGGAATGCTCGCAATGGGTTATGTATGGCGTTTCATATTTGAAAATGTATTTTCACAGACGCTGTTCGGAACAGACGGTGTGGTACACGTAGAGGTGCTCAACAACATGCTTCAGAATCAGTGGAAAGCACTTCTGGCATATGCGATCGTTGGTGTATGGCAGGTTGCAGGTTATTACCTGATAATCTACCTCAACGGACTCAACAATATTTCAGAGGATATTTATGAGGCTGCCAGAATAGATGGGGCTACGGGCTGGACAAGCTTCAGGAAGATCACACTTCCGCTTCTCATGCCTTCATTTACGATAGTGCTCTTCATGTCACTGGCAAACAGCTTCAAGATGCTTGACCTCAATGTTTCACTGACAGAGGGCAATTTCGGAACGACCATGATATCCTACATGATACTGAAAACAGTAAGAGAGAGCTCTCCTCCGGCATACGGAGAGGCGCAGGCACAGGCAGTTATATTCTTCGTTATCATTGCAGTTATATCTATAGCTCAGGTAATGATCACTAAGAGAAAGGAGATTGAATCATAATGGGAGTAAAAGGCAAGATCAAAAGAGCACTCATAGTGGTTATACTCGCTGTATTGGCAATCGTGACCATATTCCCGATATGGTTCCTGATCGTCAACTCATTCAAGGGACAGCAGGAGATAGTAGCATCTCCAATAGCTCTCCCGAAATCATGGAATCTGGACTATCTGAAGAATGCAGCTGAGCAGATAAATCTCGGCAGCAGCCTGCTTCAGACAGTACTCATAACAGTTGCGGCAGTGGCACTTATCGTGGTCATATCTTCATTTGCCGCATGGGCAATTGCCAGGACAGATTCCAAGGTGGCAAATATACTCTTCATCGCATACACAGCAGCCATGCTCATACCTTTCCAGTCAGTTATGTACCCATTGGTATCGCTGATGGACAAGCTGGGACTCAAAAACACACCGGGGCTGATCCTCATGTACGGAGGCTTTGGAATCAGTATGTCGGTTCTGCTGTACAGAGGATTCATCAAGAGTATCCCGCTGTCACTTGAGGAGGCAGCCATGCTCGATGGAGCAAATATATTCCAGATATACAGATATGTGGTCATGCCCCTCTTAAAGCCTACGACCATGACAGTTGTCATCACAAATGCAGTGTGGATATGGAACGATTACCTTCTTCCATTCCTCGTAATAGGAAATAACGACAAAAAGACGCTCACGCTGAGCTTATATTATGCAAAGAGTCTGTCAGGACAGTATGGAAATCCATGGGAGCTAATCTTCCCTGCGGTACTTCTCTGCATCATCCCTATCGTGATCATATTCATCATACTTCAGAAGAATATCATCGAGGGAATTTCAGCCGGAGCTGTGAAAGGATAAACATAAAATATGGACAGAAAATGGTGGAAAGAGGCGGTATTTTACCAGATATACCCTAGAAGCTTCTATGACAGCAACGGAGATGGAATAGGAGATCTGAAGGGAATAACTGAGAAATTGCCGTACCTCAAAAATCTTGGCGTGACCGCTGTGTGGATATGTCCATTCTTCAAGTCGCCTATGAAGGACAATGGATATGACATATCGGATTACTACGATGTGAATCCTGAGTTTGGAACCATAGAGGATGCGGATGAACTTATAAGATGCGCAAATGAAAATGGCATCAAGATCATCATGGACATGGTCATCAATCACACATCAGACCAGCACAGATGGTTCCAGGAGGCGTGCCGGGACAGACACAGCAAATACAGAAATTACTATATATTTAAGGACAACATAGATGGACTTGCAGATCTCAGATCCAACTTCGGTGGAAGCACATGGACACAGATTGAGGATGGCAGCTGGTATTTCCATTCATTTGCGAAGGAGCAGCCGGATCTCAACTGGGAATGTGAGGAGATGAGACAAGAGCTCTACGACATGATGAATTGGTGGCTTGACAAGGGAGTTTCAGGATTCCGAATGGATGCCATCACATTTATCAAGAAAGACCTCTCATTCCCGCCTATGCCGTCAGACGGCGAGGACGGCAGATGCGATGTTGGCAAATGCTGCCTCAATAGGCCGGGAATAGATGAGTTCCTTCACGAGTTAAAACTCAACACATATGGCAGAGGAGACTTTGTGACTGTCGCAGAGACTCCTGGAGTCCCAAATGAGGATTTGGACAGATATATTGGGAGAGATGGACATTTCTCCATGATATTTGACTTTAGCTACACAGATATAGATATCAATCCGGGCGATCTCTGGCTGCACCAGAGAGACTGGACGATAGAGGAATTCAAGGACAAGCTGTTCACCAATCAGAGACTTGTGAAAAAGATCGGATGGGCAGCAAATTACCTGGAAAACCACGATCAGCCTAGAAGTATAGGCAAGTACTTCCCAGCCGGTGATATTCCTGAATACAGAACACAGATGGCAAAGGCGCTGGGCGCGCTGTTCTTCTTCCTGAAGGGTACGCCGTTTGTATATCAGGGACAGGAACTTGGCATGATAAACACTCATTTTGATAACATAGATGAGCTGGACGATATCAACTCCAAGGGACAGTTTGCGAGATGCATTGAAGCCGGATACAGCGAGGCAGAGGCGATGGAATCTGTAAATATCAGGAGCCGCGACCAGTCAAGACTTCCGATGCAGTGGAACAGCGATAAGAACTTCGGATTCTCAGTGCATGAGCCATGGCTGGCATGCAACAATCAGTGTGACCTCCAGACAGTGGAGCTTGAGAGCGCTGATAAGGATTCTGTGCTTAACTTTTATAAGGCGATGATACAGCTCAGAAATCACTCGGAGTACACACAGACGCTCATCTACGGGGACCTGGAGGATGTGGAAACTGACAGCACTGGAATCATAGTGTACAGGCGCAAGCCGGTTCAGATTGAGTGTGCATGTGGAACTGGAGCAAATGCAGAAAGCACAGACAGATCGGTATATGTTGTTGTCAACATGACCGGTGAGGATGTGGGCTATGTAATTCCTGAGACTGCGGATGTGCTTATGGGTAATTATGCGGATTATGATGGTACGCTCAGACCTTATGAGACTGTGGTGTACGCGGTGTAGGCCGGAGCTGGCAGAAAAAGCCTGAATATTGGTGGAGACTGATTGAAAATTACAGTTGGTCTGGTATCAGTATTCAGGCTTTTTTCGTTGTCTGTATACTTTTGGGATACTTTGCTCAAATCTATAGACAAAGTGAATGGATCATTAAATGCAAGATATGTCTTAATGTTCAAAGCGTATTCACAGTTCAGAATAATCCCCCAACTTAACCATTATCGGTACCATATTTGGTCAACTTTTTTCCATATAAAATCTAATTCCCAGATATTAAAATAACTGTATTAAAAGCAGTCAGACATGAGATTTTAGAGCAGAGGGTGCGCAGTGCACAGGCGTAACGGAGGTTGTCTGCTCAGACAAATAAATGGAGAAAAGGAGTCACACTTATGGGTATTATTTTTCACGAAGAAACAAAGACATTTCACCTTACAAATGGCGAGATAAGCTACATCATGACAGTGCTCCCCAATGGACATCTGGGAAATCTGTACTATGGTAAGGCGATAAGGGACAGAGAGGATTTCTCACATCTGTTGGAGCTTGTCCAGAGACCTATGTTCCAGTATGTATATGACGATGACAGACTGTTCTCACTTGAGTCAGTGAAGCAGGAGCTTCCTGTGTACGGAACCAAAGACTACAGAGCACCGATGGTTGAGGTACTTCAGTCAAATGGCAGCAGGATATCAGATTTTGTATATGTATCACATGAGGTAAATGAGGGCAAGCCAAAGCTTGAGGCATTGCCGGCAACATACACAGAGAATGATGACGAGGCAGAGACATTGATCGTCACATTGAAGGATTCACTCACAGGCATAAAGGCGAGAATGCTCTATACGATATGGAGCGACAGACCAGTCATAGCAAAGAGTGTGGAGTATGTAAATGAAGGCACAGAGGCGGTATATCTCACCACTGCTTACAGTATGTGCCTGGATCTCCCTGATCCTGATTATCAGTGGATGCAGCTCTCAGGCGCATGGGCAAGGGAGCGCCACATAATAACAAGGGATCTCGAGCAGGGCGTACAGTCGATAGGTAGTAATCGTGGTCATTCATCCCATGAGCACAATCCGTTCATCGCATTGAAGAGAAAGACAACTGACGAGAACCAGGGAGAGGCGATTGGAATAAGCCTTGTATACAGCGGCAATTTTAAGATACAGGCAGAGGTTGACACGAGAAATACAGCCCGCATTCTTGCCGGAATAAATCCGGATACATTTGACTGGAAGCTCGATGCAGGTGAGCATTTCCAGACTCCTGAGGCAGTCATCGTATACTCAGATCAGGGTCTCAACAAGATGAGCCAGACCTTCCACAAGCTGTATCAGAAGAGACTTGCAAGAGGCGAGTGGAGAGACAAGCCAAGGCCGATCCTCATCAACAACTGGGAGGCTACATATTTTGATTTCACCAGAGAGAAGCTCATAGCCATCGCACAGAAGGCAAAAGAATGTGGAGTTGAGCTGTTCGTCCTTGACGATGGCTGGTTTGGAGCCAGAACTACAGACCATGCAGGTCTTGGAGACTGGGTTGCAAATCCAGACAGACTCCCGGAGGGAATCACAGGAATTGCAGAGGATATAGAGAAGGTAGGATTGAAGTTCGGACTGTGGTTCGAGCCGGAGATGACAAATAAAGATTCAGACCTCTACAGAGAGCACCCAGACTGGATACTTTCAGTTCCGGGAAGACATGACTCACACGGAAGATTCCAGTATGTTCTGGATTTCTCCAGAAAAGAGGTCGTTGACAGAATATATGAGATGATGGCAAAGATACTCAGCACGGCAAAGGTGTCATATGTGAAGTGGGATATGAACAGAAGTATCACCGAGTGCTATAGTGCAGTTCTTCCGGCTGACAGACAGGGCGAGGTGTTCCACAGATACATACTTGGTGTGTACGATTTGTATGAGAGACTCACAAGCACATTTCCACATGTACTCTTTGAGTCATGTGCCAGCGGCGGCGGACGTTTTGATCCGGGCATTCTCTACTATGCGCCACAGGGCTGGACAAGTGATGACACGGATGCCATAGAGAGAGTCAAGATCCAGTATGGAACATCCATGTGTTACCCGATCAGCAGTATGGGAAGCCACGTTTCGGTTGTGCCAAATCATCAGACAAGACGTGAGACTCCGCTTAAGACCCGTGCAAATGCTGCATACTTCGGAACATTTGGATATGAGCTGGATCTGAACAAGCTCACAGCCGAGGAGATAGAGGAGGTCAAGGAGCAGGTCAAGTTCATGAAGGCATACCGTGAGGTAATCCAGTACGGAACATTCTACAGGCTTGCAAGTCCATTTGACGATGAGGAGTGCGGCTGGATGGTCGTATCAGACGATAAGAAGACCGCCATCGTTGCGTGGTTCAGAACACTCTACACACCGAACAAATGCTTCACCAGAATGAAGCTCCACGGCCTTGATCCTGATGCGATATATAGCTGCAATGTGCTCGGGGGACAGGCGCTCACAGTGAGCAAGACACCGGATGGAAAGCTGATATATGAGAAAGTGTCAGGAGACAAAGGAGAGGATTCTGCAGTCAATGTCATCGCAGGCCCATCATGCTATGGCGATGAGCTGATGAACCTCGGACTCATCACCAGCGACACATCGGCGGGAGAGATAGTCGGAGAGGATATGCCTTGCGGAGACTATGATTCCAGACTCTATGTGCTCAAGGCAGAGTAAGCGGGTTTGCGAAAAATTTTCCTGCTTTTTCGGGCAGAAAAAGAAAAAAGACAGTATATCCGAGTCAAAAAACTAAGATAATAAATTCCAAATAACCGCACTCGTGGTCTATAATTGAAATAAGGCAGTTAAGATATGCCTGTATGGGTTATTTCTGACGACCAGCAAAGGGCATGGTACCAGAAAGGCCATAGTGGCAGGACTTCTGGGAATGCTGCCGGATGATACAAGGATTCCAGATGCCCTGGACATAGCAGACGAGCAGATGGCGCTGGCGGGAATAAACAGTGCTATCCCTGTAGATGAGGTCATAGATGCCATGAGACGTATCGGTGCAGACATGTCCGATACACTGAAGGAGACTGCGCGTGGAGGCCTTGCAACCACTCGCACGGCGCTTGAGGTGAAAAATAGACTAAAAATGTAGATAGAAACTATGGCATTTGTCAAATTGCATAAATAAGGTTTTTTTTAGCCTGCAAACATGATATAATTGCATAAAGAATGTTTTGAAAATGCAGTTGGGGATGATCAGATGAGCAACAGGAAGAGAATATGCGTTATAACAGCACAGGTTGAAGAGAGTACACAGAATCGCTTCATGCAGGGATTTCTGAAGCAGGCATATGATATGAATTACGATGTCTGCATATTTTCCATGTTTTTGAAGTACCAGGATTCAGCAGACAGGGAGGTTGGCGATTCAAACATCTACAACCTTATTAATTTTAACCTTTTTGATGCTGTGGTATTGTGTCAGGACACCATACAGACTCCGGGAGTCGTAGAAAAGCTGGAGAAGCGCCTGCAGTCAGAATTTGCAAATGGTGTGGTAGTGGTAGTCGACAAAGAGAATAACATATTCCCAACGGTCATGATGGATCATTATACCCCTATAGTAAAACTCGTGGATCACCTTATAGAGGTTCACGGACACAAGAATATATATTTCCTGGGCGGACTCAAAGAGCACATACACTCCAAGCAGCGACTCGCCGGTTACATAGACAGCATGAAGGCGCACAACCTGCCGGTTACGGACGACATGATATATTATGGAACATACTGGTACGACAGCGGCGACTACATGGTGGACGAGCTTGTGAAGGATAAGGAGCATCTGCCGGATGCCATCGTATGTGCAAATGACTGTATGGCCATCGGAGTGTGCACCGCATTTGACAGATATGGAATAAGAGTTCCCGAGGACATAGCCGTGGTGGGCTATGACTCCATAGAAGACGGAAGAAACAGTCCTGTTCCGATCACATCTGCGGACATACCGGCGGATGACTGCGGGCACTACTGTATGAAATATATAGATGCAAAGCTTAACGGACATGACGTACCGGAATTCAAGTCCAACGTGGAGCTGTACATAGGTGGAACCTGTGGCTGTGAGGGCTGGGAACGAGAGACAGTCAGGATCAGAAGAGACAAATGGGAGACAGACCTCTCAGAGACCGGCTTCTACTCTTGCTTCAACAACATGGCGGATGACCTTGTGGCGCAGACGAGCGTGGAGTCATTCTTCGACACCGTGTCGGAATACGTGTACCAGATAAGACCATTTGAGAGCTTCCATCTGTGCCTGAACGACTACTGGAGAAATCCGGAGGTCATGACCGGCGATGAGGCACTTCGCCACGGTTACACAGATCATGTATACAGACTGATAAAGTGTGGCCCGGATGAAAAAGAAGAGAGACACATACGCTACGACGACGTATTCGAGTCTGCGAAGCTGTTGCCGGAGCTGTACGAGGACAGGGATTATCCTACAGCGTTCATATTTACACCATTGTTCTTCCAGGACAGAAGCTTTGGCTATGCAGTGGTGAACTACGGTGCAGAGCCGAGGGTGTACGAAGATGTATACAGATCCTGGATCAAGACGGTTGCCAGGGACATGGAGTCATTTGCAAGACATCAGGGACTCAATGTACTTCTAAACAAGCTTGAGGCGGATCAGATAAGAGACGGTCTCACCGGAATGTACAACTACAGAGGCTTCATAGGCAGGGCAAATGACATGATAATCCAGGCCGCTGAAGAGAAGTCTGAGATACTTGTGTTGGCGGTGGATCTGAAGAATACACGCCAGATAAACAGCAATTACGGAAGAACAGAGGGTGACAGAGTCCTAAGCTATGTTGCCCAGTCGATAAATGAGGTACTTACCCCATACGAGATATCCATGAGGATGGGAAATGACGAGTTCGTCATAGCCACAGTGGCAAAGAGTGGCGATATCTCAAGGGGAGAATATATAGCCGAGGAACTCAAGAAGAAGCTTGAGGCGGCAAACAGTGGCGGAAAGGACGATTACGAGCTCGGTATATATTACGGATGTAAGAAGGCTCTGGTCAAGTCATCTGCCGAGTTGGAGACCCTCATCAACGATGCGGTCAACCAGAAGAACCGCATAAAAGAACAGAACAATGCCAAGGGACGCAACAAAGCGACGATAACGAACAGGGATCTGGAGAGAGATGAGATAGTAGCTATGATACTGGACAAAAACATGCTCACATATCATTTCCAGCCTATAGTAAGTGCCCGTGACGGAAGCATATTTGCATACGAGGCACTTATGAGGATACTGGTTCCTATGAGAATGTCACCCCCTGAGCTTCTGGAGAGTGCAGAGAGACTGAACAGACTGTACGATGTGGAAAAACTCACACTGTTCAACGTCGTGGAGATCGTGGCATCGAATCCTGAGATGTTCAGGGGCAAGAAGGTATTTATCAACAGCATGCCGGGGCATATGCTCAACGCACAGGACAGAAATGAATTCATTTCAAAGGTGAAGACGCTCCAGTGTGCAGGCATCGTCATAGAATTTACCGAGGGAGCAGAGTTGTCGGATGCGGAACTGAATGATCTCAAGGCATTCCTCAGAGGAAATGGCATGGAGATCGCCATAGACGACTACGGCTCAGGCTATTCAAATGTAAACAATCTTCTCAGGTATATGCCTGAGTATGTGAAGATAGACAGAATGCTTCTGACAGGGATCGATGCAGACCCACACAGACAGCATTTCGTCAAGGATATAATAGAATTCACCTCGACCAACGACATCAAGGCGCTGGCAGAGGGCGTTGAGACCACGAAGGAGATGAAGACCGTCATCCAGCTCGGTGCGGATCTCATTCAGGGATACTATACCGCCCATCCGAACGCGGAGGTGGTACAGCTCATATCCCCACAGGTTGTGAATGAGATAGTTCAGTACAACCAACAGGAAGAGGTGGCTGAGAACAGCAGCATATTTGTCATGGAGCATGAGAGAAGTGCATCACTTCTGAAGCTCACATCCCGGGGAATCAGGAAGATAGTTGTGGCACAGAGAGCCGGTGGCGACAACAATGTCCGCATAGTCGGCGCACAGGGCTTCAAGTCAGATATGACACTCAAGATAAAGGATGGTTTCACCGGAACCATAGTGTTGCAGAATGTAAGCTTCTCGGGCGACCGTGACAAGCCTTGTATAGACTGCGGTGAGAATACGGATCTGCACATCATGCTTGAGGGTAAGAATTTCTGCAGGAATGGCGGAATAAAGATACCGGAGTCGTCCAGAGTGACATTTATCGGAGATGGGGATATAATGATCCGCGTCAACGGTAACAGCTATTACGGAATAGGCAATGACATTCATTCAAAGCATGGAGTCATGAAGTTCAAGCAGGAGGGCGCCATTAATATAGAAACAAACGGTGTGAACGGAGTGGCAATAGGCGCCGGACTCGGAGGAGATATACGTATAGAGAAAGGACGATACGACCTGTATATCAACGGCGAGAACGGAGTTGCTATTGGAAGCATAAGCACCCCGGTGAATCTGAATCTCCTGCAGGCGGACATAGACATAACCTATGAGGCTGCAAATGGAGTCGCCATCGGCTCGATGAGCCAGCACGCAGATATCGCGATAAAGAACACATCCATATCGCTCAGAGGATCGGGCAACAGATACGTGGCGGTCGGAACCCTGGACGGAGATGGATGCAGCGTAGATATAAGCAGAGCACATGTGGACATGAACCTTAAGGGCAATTCGTGTATAGCCATGGGATCTGACCATGGAATAGCAGACATACGCATGACGGACGCCAACTCAAGGCTGGCGGTTCAGGGCGAAGCGTGCTTCGCACTTGGAAGCAGAGACGGTACAGGCATGCTGTCCAGCAATAATGCAGATCTGAATGTGGTTGTCAGGAATTCACTGAACATAGATATATCCGCGGCAGAGCAGGACATACGTCTGGTGAATGGAAGATACATGTTCATGCTTAACAATGAAAATATAGAGCGCAAGGTAGTAGAGCGTTATTAATTCAAAGGAGTATAAAGGAATAATGGAAAGAGAGACTATGTGTATACAGGCTGGATACCAGCCTAAGAATGGGGAGTCAAGAATGATACCGATCGTACAGAGCACAACGTTCAAGTACGACACGAGCGAGGATATGGGTAAGCTGTTTGACCTTGAGGAGAGCGGCTATTTCTACACCAGACTTGCAAATCCGACAAATGACTATGTGGCAGCCAAGATATGTGCCCTGGAGGGGGGATCGGCAGCAGTGCTCACATCGTCAGGACAGGCAGCAACATTCTTCTCGGTATTCAACATTGCCGGAGTGGGAGATCACGTTGTGGCATCATCCACCATATACGGAGGAAGCTTCAACCTTTTTGCTGTGACTATGAAGAGAATGGGTGTGGAATTCACATTTGTGGATCCTGACTGCTCGGACGAGGAACTTGAGGCAGCGTTCAGACCGAACACCAAGGCCGTGTTTGGCGAGACCATAGCCAATCCGGCACTCATAGTATTCGATATAGAGAGATTTGCAAATGCGGCACATGCACACGGAGTACCACTCATCGTGGACAACACATTTGCCACACCGATCAACTGCAGACCTATAGAGTGGGGCGCAGACATAGTCACACACTCCACCACGAAGTACATGGACGGACATGATGCAACCGTGGGTGGGGCGATCGTGGATTCAGGCAAATTCGACTGGATGGCACACGCAGACAAGTTCCCAGGACTCACCACACCTGATGAGTCATATCACGGAGTGGTATACGCAGAGAAATTCGGCCAGGGCGGCGCATATATCAACAAGATCGTGGCACAGCTTATGAGAGATCTCGGCCCGATACCTGCACCTATGAATTCGTACATGCTCAATCTTGGACTGGAGTCGCTTCACGTGCGTATGCCACGTCACTGTGAGAACGCACTGGCGGTTGCGAAGTTCCTCGAGGCACACGATAAGATAGCCTGGGTAAATTATCCTGGACTTGAGAGCAGCAAGTATTACGAGCGTGCTAAGAAGTATATGCCGGACGGCACATGTGGAGTTGTGTCATTTGGCGTCAAGGGAGGAAGAGCTGCTGCGGAGGCCTTCATGAAGGAACTCAAGGTTGCGATGATAGCAACACATGTGGCGGATGCACATACATGCGTTCTTCATCCTGCATCAGCTACACACAGACAGATGAATGACGAGGAGCTTCTGGCGGCAGGAGTAAGTCCTGATCTTGTGAGACTGTCGGTGGGCATTGAGAATGTAAAAGACATAATAGCAGATCTTGAAAATGCACTGGATAAGGTACAGATATGAGAATAATAAATATAACCGACCTTTCGGCACCTGAGCTTGATATATATGCGCGCATGTCAGAGAATCAACTGGCGCACATATATGAACCGGCTTCCGGGCTGTTCATAGCTGAGAGTCCAAAGGTCATAGAGAGGGCACTGGATGCGGGTTACGAGCCAGTGTCCATTCTATTGGAAGACAGGCACGTGGAAGGACAGTGCGCGGATATAATAAAGCGGTGCGGAGATATACCGATATACACAGCACCATTTGATGTCCTCACGAAGCTCACGGGATTTGCCCTGACAAGGGGGATGCTGTGCGCCATGAGGAGGGCAGAGCTGCCGTCTGTTGAGAGCGTGTGTGAACATGCCGCCAGAATAGCGGTGCTTGAGGAAGTGATGAACCCGACAAATGTGGGAGCGATATTTAGAAGTGCGGCGGCACTCGGGATGGATGCTGTACTGCTCACGCCGGGCTGCAGTGACCCGCTCTACAGGAGAGCGGTAAGGGTCAGCATGGGAACGGTGTTCCAGATACCGTGGACATATATTACATTTGACACCCTGGGTCTTGCACACAATAAAGCAGATCATGGCATATGGCCGGAGTTTGGGATGGAACAACTTCACAGTATGGGCTTCAGGACGGCATCCATGGCGCTAAGAAATGACACGATAGATATACACGACCCGGAGCTGAAGCAGATCGACAGACTTGCAGTAATACTGGGAACCGAGGGAGAAGGCCTCAAGACAGAGACCATAGATTCCAGCGACTACACAGTGAAGATACCAATGTATCACGGAGTGGACAGCCTGAATGTGGCTGCAGCCAGTGCCGTGGCATTCTGGGAACTTGGCAGACGCTCATGAAACGTCGAAAAACCTCCCTCAAAAAATACGCATACATATCTACAGGATATGGAAAATATGTTATAATAGTCAGGACGTGAACGGACAGGCTCACAGTCGGCAGAAGGAAAAGACTTAGGAGGATGATAGACATGTTTTATGCTATTTCAGGAATTAACGGGGATTATGAGGCATACAAGAGAGCACTCAAGAAACTTAAGTTTCAGAACCTTGACGATATAAAGGAAGAGGACATCATGAACGAGGAGGCAGTCATCAGCACTCTTGAGGGCGAGGATGTCCTGTATGTCCTTGGCAATATAATCGGAGCAGGCGGCGGATCCATGAAGATACTTCAGGATATGATGAGCAGAGATAATGTCATCGCAGTTGTCGGTGAGAACGAGTACAAGATCACACAGGCACTCAAGGCACTGAATGACCATATCCAGTCCACAGGTGAGGTGCCACCACAGATGCTGGTAGACAAGATAACATCCATGCTTGGAGAAGAGCTCTCAGGTGCGGTGGAGGAGTTCCTGCAGCTTGACGATGAAGAGCGTGAGGATGTCATAGAGTATATAGATGAGATTTCTGAGGAAGCGTTCCTCGAAGTGATGATGGCGAGAAAGAAATTTGTGCTGGTTCACGCCGGAATAAGAAACTTCGATCCGAAGAAGGAACTGGATGAGTACGACACAGAGGACTTCATCACAGAGCCAGCAGACCTGGACAAGACATATTACAAGAACAGAACACTCGTCGTTGGACATGTGCCAACCACAGAGCTCGGCGGTGAGGGCAAGATCGTTAAGAAGAACAACAACGTTGCCATCGACTGCGGGTGCGGCAAGGGCGGACAGCTTGGAATATACTGCCTGGGCAACGGCTCGGAGATGTATGTATAATAGAATAAAGAACAGATTGACACGGCGGGATATGAAATATCATATCCCGCTTTTTTTATGTATGTATGATGGAAGAAATTGGATTAAGAAAATAAAGTGTTTTATACAAATTGTATAGTTAAGCAAAAAATCAACGAGGATTTTTGTCGATTTTAAATCGCAAATGGAATTGAAAAATTGTGAAGAAACTGTTAAATTAGGGTGTGAGCATGTATAAAGAATTTTCCTATATAAATATTTATAGTTTTTTATAAAGAAAACAGGAGGAAAACATGGGTGTTATAGATTTTCATTCACATATACTGCCGGGTATAGACGATGGCAGCAGGAATGTCGAGACATCTATAGGCATGCTTCGGATGTGCAAAGAGCACGGCGTGGATACTATGATAGCGACGCCGCACTTTTATGCTGATTCAAATACTGTGGAGAGGTTCATTGATTCAAGACAGAAAGCATATGATAAAGTCATGGCTGAGAATATGGACATACCGCAGATTATAATGGGGGCAGAGGTCGCGTTCTTTGCAGGAATAAGCAGAGCGGAGAAAACGGACGCACTAAAAGTAGAAGAAACTGATATCATGTTGCTGGAGATGCCGTTTGTGACATGGAGTGATTCGGTAGTGCAGGAAGTACGAGACTTAATTGAGAAGAGACATTTCCATATCATACTAGCTCATATAGAGCGATTCTTACAGATACCAGGCAACAAGCCATATGTGAGACAGATCCTTGAACTGCCAGTTACGGTGCAGGTGAATGCGGAGACACTTCTGGATTTCAGACAGAAGGGCAAAATGCTCAAGATGTTCAAGAAAGGACAGGCACACATCATAGGAAGCGACTGCCATGGTATGCATCACAGGGTGCCGAACTTGTGGCTGGGCCGCGAGGTGCTGGAGAAGAAGCTGGGACATGAATTCCTGGAGAACATGGACAGCTACGGAACAAAGCTCCTGAAAGAACATCAGATACACCCATAATCAGCAATAACAACGAAACATGTAAAAGATAAACAGATAGATGGAGGACAACAACATGTCTAAGAAGACAGCGATAATCATCAGTATTGTGCTGTTCATAATACTGTGTGGTCTTATTGTGTGCGAGAAGAAGTGGCCTACAGCGGGAACAGACCTGCTTATGCTGAACGTCCTGAGATAGCACATTACATTCCGACGAGGTGATACATATGTCATACAGGAACAGAACACTATCAGAAAAAAAGAGAATATACAAGAAGCTTGGACTTGTGATCGCAGCCATACTGGTCGTATGCATTGCACTGGCGATAGCACTCAGACCGACAAAAGGAAATGCATCACACAATGCATCGGGCACACAGGCGGTCGAAGGCATGATCGAGGTGGACGGAGTCAAATACGTTCCCAAGAAGAATATAGAAACATATCTTTTTATGGGAATCGACAATATGGGCAAGGTTCAGAAAGTCACCGATTATGAGGGGGCAGGCCGATGCGATGTGGTCATGCTGATGGTCAGAGACCTGACAGATGGAACATACAAGACGCTGAGCATAGACAGAAATACCATAGTGGAGCAGGATACACTGGATCCCGACGGAACCTACGTTGCAACGAGCCCGGCACAGCTTGCTCTGTCACATGAGAATGGTGACGGAATGGAGATAAGCTGCGAGAACGTGGTCAAGGCGGTGTCAAACTTCCTTGGCGGCCAGAAGATAGACGGATACGCAGCGGTGAATATGGGGGCCATAGGAACCATCAACAATCTGGCTGGCGGAGTCACGGTTACCATAGAGGATGATTTCTCCAAGGTGGATAAGACAATGAAGCAGGGAGAGACCATCACACTGACCGATGAGCAGGCAGTACATTTTATCCATGACAGATTCGATGTGGGAGATGAATCCAACACCCAGCGAATGAAGCGTCAGGAGGTGTACAAGGCAGGACTCAAGGATAACCTGGCGGCAAAGTGCAGCGAGGATAACACATATCCACTGACCATATATGACGCCCTGGGAGATTACATGGTGACTGACATAAGCTCACAGAAATTCTCCAAGCTGGCACTCCTTGTTCTCAAGGAAAAGGACGCCGGAACGGTGTCGATAGCTGGAACAGAGACCGTAGATGATCTCGGATTTGTCGAGGTGGAGCCGGATGCGGATAGTCTTCAGCAGGCGATCGTAGAGCTGTTCTACAAGGGATATAACTAGCATCACACATTTGATGCAGGGGATATAGATACAAAAAACGGATGGAGGGAATATATGAATTCCAACAAGAAAATGGCTGCTGTGCAGGATGAGACCACACAGATAGCCGCAGTGAACACATACAAGAATACAGAGGATGATGAAAACGAGATCGATCTCCTGGACATGGGAATGGCGCTTCTTGAGAAGCTCCCATACATCATACTGTGCTTCCTGATCGGTGCGGTGCTGTTCAACGCATTTGCATACTTCCTGATCAAGCCGACATACCAGTCGACAGCCAAGCTGTACGTGGTATCAGCATCAGATGATTCCATAGTAAATCTCCAGGACCTTAACATCGGTTCATCCCTTACCAAGGATTACGAAGACTTGATACTCAGCTATCCGGTTCTCGACCAGGTCATCGAAAAGCTCGGCCTTGATATGGACTCAGAGGGGCTTGCCAAGATGATAACCCTTGAGAATCCTTCAGACACACGAGTCCTGAAGATCACGGTCACAAGCACTGATAAGCAGCAGGCATGTGACATTGCAAATACACTGGCAAACGTGTCGATAGAGTATCTCCCGGATACCATGAGCACAAGCGCACCTAACATAGCCCAGGTTGCAAGGGTAGCAGACCAGAAGGTCGGACCAAGCTACCTTAAGTACACCGCCATAGGTGCATTGCTTGGAGCACTCATCTACTGCCTGATCGTCATTGTGGGATACCTGATGGATGACACGATCCACTCAGCAGACGACATGGAGAAGTATTTCGGAATAGTACCGCTCACGACAATACCTGAGAGCGACCAGTTCAGAACAGACGATTCAGATGAAGAGCCTGGAAAGAAACATAACAGGAAAGAGAGGGTCAGAGCATGAAGAAGCTTAACATAGAGTTTCAGGAACTCCCATATGCAGTGGAGGAGGCGATGAACCGTCTCAGGATCAACATAAAGTTCTGTGGCAAGAACACAAGAAAGATACTCATAACCAGCAGCATGCCAAATGAGGGCAAGAGCAGCGTGGCGATCAACCTGTGGAAGATGCTCGCCGAGGCAGGATTCCCTGCTGTGCTGGTGGATGTGGATCTTCGTAAGTCAGTCATAAAGGACAGACATCACATAAAGGATGCTGACAAGCTTCCGGATCTTGGATATTTCCTGTCGGGACAGTCCGAGATGGAGGATGTCATCTATGAAACACAGGTAGAAAATGCATACATCGTACCTTGTATGAACCTTCTGGAGAACCCATCGGCTCTTCTGGAGGATGCTAGATTTGCAGAGCTTCTTGACAAGCTGGCAGAGACATATAGGTATGTCATTATAGACTCGCCACCGCTTGGCAGTGTGGCGGATGCCGCTCAGATCGCATCACTGTGCGATGGCGCAGCTCTGGTAGTCAGAGCAGGTGAGACATCAAGAAGTCTCATCAAACAGTCATTCCAGCAGCTTGACCAGGTAGGTTGTACGCTGCTTGGAGTCATACTCAATAGAGTTGAGACAACGGGTAGAGCATACAAGAAATACTACGGCAAGTATGGCAAATACTATAGCCAGTACGGCTATGGTTATGGCACTTACGGCAAAGAGGCTGCAGCCTCCAGCGACAGTACCCCGTCAAAATAATTCACTTTGGATATAACGCCATGTATAGTGGCGTGCAGGGCGTTTTATCATATATTCAATACAATAGAACTTTTTGGGAAGGAGGAATTTATTGTGAAGAATTTAAAGAAGCTTTTGGCTATAGTTGTATGTATCGCAATGATGGTGCCAACAGTTGCATTTGCAGCTACATCATCACCAGCTAAGGTAGACGTTAAGTCTGCTACAGCAAAGTCTCTTACATACAATGCAAAGAGCCAGACAACAACAATTGTTGTTAACGGTAAGACACTTACCCTGAACAAGGATTTCAAAGTCGTTTCAGGAAGCCTTAAGGCAACAAAGGCTGGTACATACACAGTTAAGATCAAGGGAATAGGTAACTATTCAGGCGATACAACAGTTAAGTACACAGTTAACGCACAGCAGAGCTACAAGGCTACTGCTGCTGCAAAGACATACAATGCTAAGAATCAGACAACCAAGGTTACAGTTAAGTATGGTAACACAGTTCTCAAGAGAGGTACTGATTACAAGATTACTGGTGTAACTAAGGCTAAGAACGCTGGCAAGTATAAGATTACCGTAAAGGGTATCAACAACTACAAGGGTACAAAGACAATTTACTACACAATTAACAAGGCTGCTCAGAAGTCTGTTAAGGTTAAGGTAAATGCTTCTAAGAAGAAGATCACTGTATCTGGTGTTAAGGCAAAGGCAAAGGTTACTTACAAGTCAGCCAATAAGAAGGTCAAGGTTAAGAATGGCAAGATTACTGTTGGTAAGGGTGTCAAGAAGGGCACAAAGGTAAGAATCACTGTTAAGGTTGCTGCAACAAAGAACTACAAGGCATACAGCAAGTCAATTATTTACAAGGTTAAATAATCATCCTGCTATGTTAAATAGTTCCAAGCCCTAGCCGGTGGCGCAAAACGAATGTCCATGCCACAGGACGTTCTGCGCCGCCAGTGTGGGTGATAAATAACAGGCAATTTAATGCGTATCATGGTTTACAGATGAAAAGGTTCAGCCGACAATCGCACGGGCTGAGTCATTTCATGTATGAATCAACAGACCGGGTCATGCGGGCACAAATATGACCCTGACGACAGAGAATGAGGAGAGAAAATTATGTATCAGAAAGGCGCAAAAGGGTGGCTGAAGCACTTTGACTTCATGCTGCTGGATCTTATAGTACTTCAATTATCATTTCTTGCGGCATTCCAGATCAGACACGGCATGGTAAATCCGTATGCAAACAGAGACTATCTCGCGCTGGCTATCATCACGGAGCTGGCGGATATAGTAGCCATGATATTTCTGAATACATATGAGGGCGTCATCAGAAGAGGATACTTCAAGGAATTCATATCCAGCTTCAAGAACGGTTTCGTGATAGTTGCACTGCTCCTTCTGTATGTGTTTGTCCTCAAGGATACATCTATATATTCCAGAACTACTATACTGCTCATGTGGGCCATATACGTATATGCTACATTTGCAGTGAGGAGCCTGTGGAAGAAGCATCTCGCGAAATATGCAGAGCATGGCAAGGGCAAGAAGCTCCTGGTCATGACCACCAGACATGTAGCAGATGAAGTGGTGGCAGGCCTCAAGGAGAAGAACTACTCCGGGTTTGATATAGTAGGAGTCATGGTGATAGATGCCAATCTCATCGGTCAGGAGATCCAGGGAGTGCCGGTGGTGGCGGATTACAACAGTGCAGTTGATTATGTGAGAACCGCATGGGTGGACGAGATATACGTGGATGTGCGTGGAGCATACGGATATGCGAACACCCTGATAGACGCATTTATCGAGGGCGGCATCACAGTTCACATGTGCATATCATCCATCGTGAGGACCCACGGCGACAAGCAGCTCATCCAGAAGATAAATGGTGAGACCGTGGTCACGACCATGATGAACTACGCAACACCAAAGCAGATGTTGCTCAAGAGAACGGCAGATATAATAGGAGGTCTGGTGGGCAGCATATTCACGCTCATCCTCACCATATTTATAGGACCTATCATATACATCAAGTCCCCAGGACCGATCTTCTTCAAGCAGGAGAGAGTGGGACTTAATGGCAAGATATTCAAGATGTACAAGTTCCGAAGCATGTACATGGACGCTGAGGAGCGCAAGAAGGAACTCATGGCGCAGAACACCATGAGCGATTCTAAGATGTTCAAGATGGACTTTGATCCGAGAGTCATAGGCAACAAGATCCTGTCGGACGGCACCAAGAAGAAGGGAATCGGCCAGTATATCAGGGACTTCTCCATAGACGAGTTCCCACAGTTCTTCAATGTGCTAAAAGGGGATCTGTCACTGGTTGGAACCAGGCCGCCTCTCATCTCTGAGGTGGAGCAGTACGAGATGCACCACAAGAGCCGTCTTGCTACGAAACCGGGTATCACCGGAATGTGGCAGGTGAGCGGCCGAAGCGACATCACGGACTTCGAGGAGGTCGTGAGACTGGATACGGAGTATATAGAAAACTGGAGCTTTGGACTGGATGTGAAGATAGTGCTGAAGACTATCAAGGTGGTGCTTGGTAGGGAAGGGTCGAAGTAAGAGGCACATACTGGAATGACACCGACGATAGGTCACAGGCGCGTCAGCGAGTGTGGCTACGTCGTTACGGCTCGTTGTGCCATGAAGATTAGAGGAAAAAGAATGCACTATCTGCAAACAGCGGATGCGTAGATAGATAATTTGGGAAAATAATTATAGCGGAGGAATACGTATGAGCATAGTTACTTTAGATAAAAAAACGATTTTAGTCACAGGTGCAGCTGGTTTTATCGGCTCCAACCTTGTGAAAAGGATCTATCAGGAGGATCCTTCTGCTACAGTCATAGGCATTGACAACATGAATGCCTACTATGATGTGGCATTGAAAGAGTTCCGGCTGAACGAGCTGGCCAAGTATCCCACATTTACTTTTGTTAAAGGCAACATCGCTGATAAGACACTGATCACTGAGATGTTTGAGATGTACAAGCCATCAGTGGTCGTTAACCTTGCAGCACAGGCAGGTGTGCGTTACTCCATCACCAACCCGGATGCTTATGTGGAATCTAACTTGGTCGGCTTTTTCAATATCCTTGAAGCCTGTCGACATTGTGAGAATCTAGAGCATTTGGTATATGCTTCTTCTTCCTCAGTATATGGTTCCAACAAGAAGGTTCCGTACAGTACGGATGATAAGGTTGACAATCCAGTTTCCCTATATGCAGCCACCAAGAAATCTAATGAACTGATGGCACATGCCTACTCGAAACTCTACAACATTCCTTCCACTGGTTTGCGCTTCTTCACTGTGTATGGTCCTGTTGGTCGTCCTGATATGGCTTACTTTGGTTTTACAAACAAGCTAGTGAATGGTGAGACCATCAAGATTTTCAACTACGGTAACTGCAAGCGCGACTTTACTTATGTGGATGATATTGTTGAGGGCGTTGTTCGTGTGATGAGGAAGGCTCCGGACAAAAAGAACGGCGAGGATGGTCTGCCGATTCCACCGTATGCGGTTTATAACATTGGTAACCAAAACCCGGAAAATTTGCTGGATTTCGTGCAGATTCTGAGTGAGGAACTGGTTCGTGCAAAGGTGCTACCAGAGGATTACAACTTCGAGGCCCACAAGGAGCTAGTTCCAATGCAACCTGGTGATGTACCTGTGACCTATGCAGATACCAGTGCACTGGAGCGTGACTTCGGATACAAGCCAAGTACAAGTCTGCGGACTGGTCTGAGAAAATTCGCTGAGTGGTACGCTGAGTTTTATAAGTAAAAGAATTAGAGGGACAGAGAAATGAGAGATTTTAAGAATTTAAAAATTGCTGTTGCTGGAACGGGATATGTTGGCCTTTCCATTGCTACGTTGTTATCGCAGCACCACAAGGTGACTGCTGTGGACATTGTTCCAGAGAAAGTGGAACTGATTAATAACAAGAAGTCTCCGATTCAGGACGAATACATTGAAAAATACCTGACAGAAAAAGGACTGGATTTGACCGCGACTCTGGACGCGAGGGAAGCATACTCTGATGCTGATTTTGTAGTAATCGCTGCTCCTACAAATTACGATAGCAAGAAGAACTTTTTTGATACAAGTGCAGTTGAAGCTGTTATAAAGCTGGTTATCGAGTACAACCCAGAAGCTATTATGGTGATTAAGTCCACGATCCCAGTTGGCTATACAGCCTCTATTCGTAAAAAGTTCCACTGCGACAATATCATCTTTAGTCCGGAATTTTTGAGAGAGAGCAAGGCACTGTACGATAACCTTTATCCTTCTCGTATCATTGTCGGTACAGATGTGGATAATGTCCGTCTGGTGAATGCAGCACATACTTTTGCAGAGCTCCTGCAGGAAGGCGCTATCAAGGAGAATATCGACACTCTGTTTATGGGATTCACTGAGGCAGAGGCGGTTAAACTGTTTGCTAACACCTATTTGGCTCTGCGTGTTAGCTACTTCAACGAGCTGGATACCTATGCTGAGATGAAAGGTTTGAACACACAGCAGATCATCAATGGTGTCTGTCTCGATCCTCGTATCGGTACTCATTATAACAATCCGTCCTTTGGCTACGGTGGCTATTGTTTGCCGAAGGATACGAAGCAACTGTTGGCGAACTATGCTGATGTGCCGGAAAATTTGATTGAAGCAATCGTTGAAAGTAATAGAACAAGAAAAGACTTCATTGCTGACCGTGTGCTTGAAATCGCTGGTGCTTATGAAGCAAATGACAGTTGGGATGAGAGCAAGGAGAAAGAAGTTGTTGTTGGTGTTTATCGCCTGACTATGAAGAGCAATAGCGATAACTTTCGTCAAAGTTCCATTCAGGGTGTCATGAAGCGCATCAAAGCTAAAGGAGCAACGGTCATCATTTACGAGCCGACTCTGAAAAATGGCGAGAAGTTCTTTGGTAGCGTTGTTGTAAATGATTTAGAGGAGTTTAAGAAGCAGAGTCAGGCCATCATTGCAAACCGCTATGACAAGTGCCTGGATGATGTAAAAGATAAGGTGTACACGAGGGACATTTTCCAGCGTGACTAAGTAGAACCAAGGAAGATTAGAGGAGAAAGTCAGATGAAAAACAAAGAAAATATAAAGGTGTGCTTGGTGGGTTCATCTGGCGGTCATTTAACCCACCTTTATATGTTAAAGCCATTTTGGAAAAACAAGGATCATTTTTGGGTAACTTTTGATAAGGAGGATGCAAGAAGCCTGCTCGAAGGTGAAAAAATGTATCCCTGCTATTATCCGACCAATAGAAGCCTGAAAGCCCTTATAAAAAACACCAAAATTGCATGGAATGTGTTGCACAAAGAGAAGCCGGATTTGATTATTTCCTGTGGTGCAGCAGTTGCGGTTCCATTCTTCTACATCGGAAAGATGATGGGAGCAAAATTAGTTTACATTGAGGTTTTTGATCGAATCGATAAACCGACAATGACAGGAAAGATGGTTTATCCCATTGTGGACAAGTTTGTTGTGCAGTGGGAAGAACAGAAAAAGGTTTATCAGAAGGCAGTTAATCTTGGCAGCATATTCTAAGTTGAGGATGGGAAAATGATCTTTGTGACGGTAGGAACACATGAGCAACCGTTTAATCGGCTGATTCAGAAAGTAGATGAATTAAAGAAAGATGGCACAATTCAGGATGATGTGATTATCCAAACGGGCTTTAGCACATATGAGCCGAAGTATTGCCAGTGGAGCAAGTTGATTCCATATCAGCAGATGGTAAAAAATGTGGCCGATGCCCGTATTGTAATCACTCACGGTGGTCCGGCAAGTTTTATTATGCCACTACAGATAGGTAAGACTCCTATTGTTGTGCCGCGCCAGCATCAGTTCAATGAACATGTGAATGACCATCAAGTTGAGTTCGCAAGGAATGTGGCGCAGAGAATGGAAACGATTATTCCGGTGGAGGACATTAATACACTGGGAGATATCATAACGAACTATGATCAGATTGTTGCCGGCATGGGGCATGGTATGAGTAGTAATAATGCCAAGTTTAATGAAGAACTTGAGAAACTGGTAAACGAATTGTATTGAGGATGAATGGATGAGAAAAGTTGGAATCATGTCGATGCAGCGTATTGCAAACTACGGATCGTTTTTGCAGGCATATGCATTAAAGCAGCTGATTGAAGAATTGGGCTGTAAAGTAGAGTTTGTAGACTACCATGTAGGCGCACCCGTAATTATGGAAAATGCTGACAGCAAAAACAAATTTGTCCGTAAGGTCGAAAAAGGGCTGGAAACTTTTCAATATCAGGCTCCATTTGCGCATAAGTTGTCGTTCATTCGTTATAAGCAGACTTTTTCAAAAAAGTATATGCCACTTTTAGGAATTACGGATGAAATGAACTATAACCCGACATTGGATTGCCTTGTGATTGGTAGCGATGAGGTTTTCAACTGCATTCAGAAAAATTCCAATGTGGGTTATTCGCTGGAATTGTTTGGAAAAGATAATCATGCGAAGAGACTTCTCACTTATGCAGCGTCTTTCGGCAATACTACATTGGAAAAGCTGAAAAAGTATAAAAAGACTGAAGAAGTCGGAGCATTGTTGAAGAAATTCGATGCGATTTCTGTACGAGATGCTAATTCAGGAACTATTGTAGAGCAGCTTACTGGGAAAGAACCAGTGTACAATCTTGATCCGGTTCTGACCTATGATTATATGAACTGCTGCGACAAAATCCCACGAGTTCAGACTCATGAGAAGTATTTGATTCTGTACGCGTATGCAGGTCGTATTTCTAATGAAGAGGCAGAATGGATTTCTGACTATGCAAAGAAAAAGAAACTAAAGGTTTATGCAATCGGCGGTATTCAGAAATGTGCAGACCGCTTTGTGGATTGCTCTCCGTTTGAAGTTCTGGCCTATTTCAGAAATGCAGAAGAAGTCATTACCGATACTTTCCACGGCAGTATCTTCTCAGTTATCACGCATCGGCCATTTACGACATTGATTCGCAAGAGCGTGGGTAATAGCTATGGTAATGAAGAAAAATTGAGTGATTTGCTGGAGCGGTTGGAATTGGCGAATCGGATGACAACGAAAATTGAAGATGCAGAAAACATCAATGAAAAGGCGATTGATTACGCGAAAGTTGATGAGCGGTTGAAAGCACATAGAGAAGTGGCGAAGGAGTATCTGAGAAAAAAAATAGAGGGATAAAATGGAGAACATATCGAGGATAAAAGAGAAATGTGTGGGATGTAAAAGCTGTGAGCAAAGCTGCCCAAAACACTGTATCTCTATGGTAGAAAACAAAGAGGGATTTTGGTATCCGTCTGTTGATGAAAAAAGCTGCATCGAGTGCAAGGTGTGCTTGAAAAAGTGTCCAGTAGAAAATACGGAATTTCATCGGAATGAGCCACATAAAGTTTGGGCGTGGCGCAATAAAAATGATGTGGATATTATGCGCTCTGCATCTGGCGGTGCGGCGGATAGTGCAGCGAAAACTGTACTGCAAATGGGCGGTGCGGTTTATGGTGCTGCCTATGATGAGCAGCTGGCAGTAAGCCACATTGAAGTGACAGATGAAGCAGAAAGAGAGAAACTACAGTCCTCTAAGTATGTTCAGTCTGACCCGAAAGATAGCTACGCAAAGGTCAAACAGCGTTTGTCTGAGGGAAAAACGGTACTTTTTACAGGAACTCCCTGCCAGATTGCAGGTCTGTATGTTTTTTTGGGTGGCAATCCAGAAAATCTATATACAGTTGACCTGATTTGCCACGGTGTGCCCTCGCCGAAGTTCTTCAAAAAGTATCTGGAATACCAGAACAAGAAGACGGCTGGCAGAGTAATCTATTTCAACTTCCGTTCCAAAGACAAGAGAGGTTGGGGAACACAATACCTGCTAAAAACAAAGACAGAGACAAAGACAAAGACAAAGACAAAGACAAAGACACTCTCCCTTGATCGCTATGGAAAACATTTTATGTATGGCGACTGCTATAGGGAGAGCTGTTATCAGTGTGCTTATGCGAATACGAGCCGTGTGGGAGATTTGACAGTGGGTGATTTCTGGGGAATTGCAAAGAGCCATCCGAACTTCAATTCTCCAAAGGGCGTGTCTAGTGTATTTGTAAATACCGAAAAAGGCCAAAAGCTCTTTGAAATGATGCGGGTTCTTGCAGAAGTGGAAGAAGCAACATTGGAAGAGGGCGTGGTGAAACAGGGAAATCTTGTAAAACCGAGTATAAGGCCGAACGATAGAAATATATTTTACGAGAAAATTGATGAGGATGATTTTATGGATAACTTAAAGGTTGGTATACAACCAAAGGAACGGCTTAAAGCAGTAATCCCGGCTGGGGCGGTTAGACTCCTCAAAAAAATGGGGGCAGGTAACAGAAGATAATTATAAAGTATCTGTTATAGTGCCCTTATATAATGTAGAGCCTTTCCTGGAGAAGTGTGTGGATTCTATTCTGGCGCAAACGTGGAATTTTATAGAGATTATTTTGGTTGATGATGGCTCAACTGATAATTCTGGCTTTATATGTGACCGGATGCAACAAAAGGATGATCGAGTAAAGGTACTTCATAAGAGCAATGGCGGTGTGAGTGCTGCTCGGAATTCAGGAATAGAAATGGCAAGCGGTGGCTTTATTTGCTTTGTCGATGGCGATGACTATGTGATGCCCGATTATATTGAATATATGATGGAGCAGATAATCAAAAATAATGCTGATATCACACTGACAACACAGATGTTCGGGAATTTTGATGAAAAACAAGTTAAGAAGGATGAAATTAAAACTTGGAATGGAGAGGATGCAGTAGAAACAATTCTATGCTACCAAGTTCCAATAGGATGCTACTGTAAATTGTTCAGAGTAAAGTTTTTAAAGGATATCCGTTTTATCCCTGAAATGTTTATAGGTGAGGGATTTAATTTCAACGTGATGGCTTTTCAGAAAGCAGAAAAGGTTATTGCAGGGAAAAGAAAAAACTATTATTATCGCCGCGATAATCCAACAAGTGCCATGACAAAGTTCTCGATTAAAAAGTGTGAATGTGGTTTATGGGCACTTGAGGTAATAAAACAGAATTTGACGATTCATTCGGATCGAATCCATGAGGCGTGTAAATATGCAAACTGGAGAACACACTCGGATTTTTACGATATGTGTATTCTTGCCGGGGTAGAAATAGAATATTCAGAAATGTATAAAAAATGCTTGAAAGTAACACAAAAAGATGCTTTGAGTGCATTACATGTACCGATATCTAAACAAAACAAATTAAGAGCAGTCATTATGTGGATATGTCTAGCAGCTATTCCGATTGCTATGAGGTTTAGAAAAATAAAATACCATGTTAATGTAAGCAATCGCTAGACTTTCAATGGATTTGTGACTGTGAGGATAATGTAAATGAATAATAAAAAGATTAAAGTGGCAATGGTAACAAATCATTTTGGAATTACCGGAATTGGAACGGTAATAATGAATTACTGTAAAGCGTTGGACAAGGAAAAGTATGATTTAACTATTCTTGCTGGACAACCAATATCAGAAAAATATGAAAAGGAATGCCTGGAGAACGATATCCATTTAGTGACACTTCCATCACGGCATGGAAACCCAAAGGACCATTATATTGCGCTGTGGAAAGCATTAAGAGCCGGACACTATGATATTGTACATGATCACGGTAGCAGTTCGATGATGGCAATAGAACTGACGATTGCAAAACTGGCAGGTGTAAAAAGTCGAATTGCCCATAGCCATAATAGTAATTGTCCCAACATGAAGGTGCATAAATTGCTAAATCCGTATTTTAGAACAGTTTATACAAAAGCACTGGCTTGTGGACAATTAGCGGGAAACTGGTTGTTTGGAGAAAATAATTTTGAAGTTTTGCCGAACGGTTTTCATACAGACGATTTTACATTTTCTAAAAAGGAACGAGATGCAGTAAGAAATAAATTGGGGGTAGAAAATCAATTACTTATTGGACATATCGGACGCATCAACGAACAAAAGAACCAAGAATACTTATTGGACATATTTGAAGAAGTAGCTGCGGAACGAGACGATGCGCTTCTTCTTATTGTGGGAACGGGACCGGATGAAGAAAAAATAAAAACTTGTGTCAAGGAGCATCCATATAAGAATCGCATTATTCTATATGGTGAAACAGATAATCCAACGGCTCTCTATTCGGCAATGGACATATTTGTTTTTCCATCTAAGTATGAGGGACTTCCGGTAGTATTGCTGGAAGCGCAAATTTCTGGCTTGCCATGCGTTGTATCGGATAAGATCACAAGAGAAGTTGACTTAGGTGATCTTATCTGGGAATCTATCGACGATGCTCCAAAACAGTGGGCAAAGGCCGTGCTTTCAGTTGAATGCCGATCAGAAAAAGAACGAATCTCATATAGAGAAAATCATTTAAAAACGATACGGAGTTATGATATTACACAGTCGGTAAAGCAACTGGATAAGATATATGTTGCTCTGATAAATGGTAAGGGAAAGGAAGATATGCAATGCCTACATATGAAGGACTGAGACTTAAAATATTAAAATATTGGCGGATTGGTTTTGCGGATTATAGAAAAAAGAAGCTAAAGTCTACAGACTTTACAATAATCTCTAATAACTGTTGGGGCGGCATGATTTATGAAAGCTACAACCTGCCCAAAGAATCTCCTACGGTGGGGATGTTCTTTATTGCAAAAGATTATATTGAGTTCTTGTCTGACATAAAAGGTTATGTCAATGGAAAATTGACCTTTATCAAGCCGGAGGAATCTCGTTGGAAAGATATGCCGCAGGTCTCAGAAGATAAGAGATTTGGCTCCTATCCTGTAGGTGTATTGTCTAACGGTAAAAATTCGATTGAAATCTTCTTCTTGCACTACCATAGTGAGCAGGAAGCAAGAGAAAAGTGGGAACGTCGAGTACAGAGAATTAACTGGAATAAGTTACTGGTGAAGTTTAATGACCAAAATGGCTGTACAGAGACAGAAGTGAACAAGTTTATGAATATGCCCTATAGAAATAAGGTATTCTTTACTTGTAAGCACTGGCCAAATGAAGATGAAAATTTTGTAATTATAAGGCAATTTCCAAAATACAATTATATGATGGCTTCATATGAGCCTTTCGGAAAAACAAAGTATATAGATATAACAAGTAAACTTAACCAATTATAAGAAAAACAAGGATAAGTGTCGATGAAAAACAATAAAAAAATATGTATTGTAACACGTGCACTGATAAATGGAGGAGCTGAAAGAGTTATTGCTCAATTGGCGAATTATTTTGTGAAAAATGGAATTGAATGTTCAATCATTACCATTGATGTAGCAGCAGTTGCATATGAGTTGGATACACGTATTAATGTAGATGCAATAGGAAAAAAAGCTGATAATAAAGTAAAAGATAGATTCTTTAGATACGCAGCACTGAGAAAAAAAATAATGCGGTATAAACCTGATGTTGTATTAAGTATGCCGGAGGATATCGGAATATATGTAATATTGGCATTGATTGGCTCCAAAATCCCTGTTTGTGTTTCAGAAAGAAATAATCCGTGGGTAATGCCAGATGTTAAAATTACACGATTGTTAAGGAAAATCGCATATCCACTTGCTGACGGAATAATCTTTCAAACTGATATGGCAAAATCTTATTTTCCGAAAAATATTCAGAAAAAGGGAATCGTGCTCTCTAATCCAGTTGATATTGCAAGAATTCCAGAACCATATAAGGGAATACGACAAAACGTGTTTGTTGCAGTGGGGCGTCTTGAAAGACAGAAAAATTTCCCAATGCTTATTAAGGCTTTCTCAATATTTTATCAGAGGGAAAAGAACTTCAAGTTGGTTATTTATGGAGAAGGACGAGAACGTGCTAATCTAGAAAGCTTGATTAAGGAACTTGACCTTGATGGTGTGGTATTACTTCCTGGAAGAAATAAAGATGTTCTTAATGCAATAAATGATGCTTCGGCATTTATCCTATCTTCAGATTACGAGGGAATGCCTAATGCTCTAATTGAGGCGATGTGCATGGGGATGCCGGTTATTTCGACGGATTGTCCTTCTGGAGGGCCACGTGAATTAATAGAGAATCAGGAAAATGGTATACTTATACCAGTTGGGGACGAAGATGCCCTTGTTGATGCATTGTTTTCAATAATAGATGTAACTTTAGCAGAAAAAATGTCAAAAAAATCAAGTGAATTGCGATATGCATTGACAAGTATCAGTATATTTGAAAACTGGGAGAAATATCTATTCTGTGAATAAAGAGAGAGGTACATTGATTGAATAGAAGCTGTGACATACGAATCAATAAAATATCCATTGTATCGCTAACGCTTTGGCTATATGCGATCGCAGCGGTTGTAACGGACGAAGGCTCCATGTTAATGAAATTGGCACGAGTTATTCTTATTGGAGTCTTTGCTATTTATTTGTTATTAAAAAAGGAATTTCGTAACAATAATTATATTCTTTGCATGGGCGTGTTTTGCCTGATTGCCATAAGCTCGACTAATTGGGCTATAAATAAAGTGCATGCCAATGCTATGGGTAAAACACTATTAATTAATTTAGTTTGCATGTATGCTCTTTTTTTCATTGTTGATAGAAAAAAAGAGAGGATAGAAGAAGTGTTAAAAGCACTTGTAGTGGCACCTTTGTTTCTTGAACTTCGAGTTATAGTTACGGGTGGTATTTTTGCATTTAGTTCTTCAAGAAAAACTGGAAATATAAACGGTAACACAGTAGGCGTATGTGCGGCATTTGCGATTTGTTTTGCAATTTATTTTATTTTAAAAGGTTACAAAGTGCGATGGTTTCGCACGATGGTAATAGCAAATCTTATTGTTGTTATATTGTCATCGTCGAGAAAAGCAATTTTATGCTTTTTGATACCATTAGCAATGATTTATGTGTTTGACAATAGGGATAATATAGTAAAAAATGCAAGTAAAATAGTAATAGTTATTCTAATAGGTTTTGTCGGTTATTATGCATTATTACATGTTCCGTTCCTGTATTCAATGGCTGGGCATAGAATTGAATCGATGGTTGCCGGATTATTTGGAACGGATGCTGCAGTGGACTCAAGCACATCAACAAGATTGAACTTGATACAATGGGGAATTGAATGGTTTAAAGAACGAATGTGGTTTGGGTATGGTATAGATAACTATAGGTTTGTTCTACATTCTTATCATTCAAACTGGTCATTAGCCTACTATGCGCATAACAATTATGTTGAATTATTAGTTGATGTTGGGCTGATAGGGACGATAGTATATTATTTTAATTACGTTTGGATGTTGGTTTCTAGTGCTAGAAATGTTCGCAAAATAACGAAACAAGAATTGCTATTTATAGGAATACTTGTGGCTATAATGATTAGTGAGTATGGACTGGTCACATATTATGATAAGTACATACAAGTCATTCTTTTACTTATATGGATGATTATAGAAACGTTAAAAGAATAAAAACAGAAGGTGGCAAAATGAAAAGAAATATTATACAGAGAGGACTGGCTAGAGCAGGCTATAAAGGATATATGAACTGGATACCGGATAGTTTATATCTCAAGCTTATGTTCTGGGCTCGTTTGGGATTAAAATTAAATTATTCGAATCCTAAAACACTAAATGAAAAAGTTCAATTGTTAAAGTTGAAAGACAGAAAAAAAGAGTATATTAAATGGGTAGATAAATATTCTGTGCGACAGTATATTGAAGATAAAATTGGTAGGGATTATTTAATCCCATTAGTAGGAGGTCCATGGAATAAGTTTGAGGATATAGATTTTGATAAATTGCCAGATCAATTTGTTCTTAAATGTACACATGATAGTGGCGGACTTGTTATTTGTACAGATAAAAGCACACTGAATTTTGAAGAGGCGAAAAACAAAATCAAAAAAAGCCTCAATAATAATTATTATTGGTCTGGAAGAGAGTGGCCTTATAAACAAGTGCCGCCTCAGATTATTGCGGAAAAATATATGGTTGATAAATCGGGAACGGAGTTAAAAGATTATAAAATTTTATGTTTTAATGGTAAGCCTGATAATATTATGATTTGTACTGGGCGGAATTCCTCTAGAGGCGTTAAATACTATTTCTTTTCACCCGATTGGCAATTTTTGAGATATAATTATGGTGATGAAGATTTACCGGAGGACTTTACGATATCACCGCCTGATAATTTGAATGAGATGCTTGATATTGCGAGAAAGCTATCTTTCGGAACAAAATTGTCGAGAATAGATTTATATGAGGCTGATGGCCGTGTTTGGTTTGGAGAGATAACACTATATCCAGATTCTGGGTTTGATACTGATATTTTACCAAGTACTGATTTGTTGTTTGGAAAAAAATTGGATGTTTCAGAGTATTTAAATAGATAAGGATGATAATATAGAATGCGAACGAAAAAAGCTGTCATTAATACAATGACGTCAATAATGGCAGAAGTTGTTTCTATAATTTGTGGCTTAATACTACCAAGACTTATTTTAGGAGCATTTGGGTCAAGTTATAACGGAATAACGTCATCAATTACACAATTTTTAAGTTGTATAGTTTTATTACGTGCTGGCGTTGGAAGCGTTACTAGGGCAGCACTGTATAATCCGCTGTCAAAAAAAGATAAAAGTGAGATTAGTGGAATAGTAAATGCGACTGCAATTTTTATGAAAAAAGTTGCACTTATATATGTGGGAGCATTAATTGTATTTGCTTGTGTCTATCCATTTCTTGTGAGAAATTCTTTTAGTTGGATTTTTTCAGCAACACTTGTTTTGATCATAGGGAGTAGTACATTTGTAGATAACTATTTTGGAATTGCCTATCAAATGTTATTACAAGCGGATCAAAAAAATTATGTTAATACAATTCCACAAATTGTCACTACGATTCTCAATACGATTGTTGCAGCAGTCTTGATACATTGTGGAGCAGGAATTCATCTAGTAAAATTAGGAAGTGCGATTGTTTATTTTATCCGCCCATTGTTTTTATCATATTATGTTAAGAAAAAATATGAAATTGATGCAGACATAAAGCCAAATAATTCTGCGATTTCTCAAAGATGGGATGCGTTTGCTCAACAGGCCGCAGCATTTGTTAATAACAACACGGATGTTATTGTTTTGACGATGTTTTCGGATATTAAAGAAGTATCCGTATATACTGTATATTATATGGTTGCAAATGGATTATATAAAGTCGAACAAACATTTACGGATGGTATAGAAGCAGCGTTTGGCAATATGCTTGCGAAAAAAGAGAATAGAGTATTGCAAGAAAATTTCCGGGTTGTTGAATATTTGGTTTTTACATCTGCAGCATTCTTGTTTATATGTGGTGCAGCGTTAATTGTTCCTTTTGCAGAAGTTTATACATTGGGAATAAGTGATGTATCGTATAATAGACCTCTTTTCGGCATGCTGATGTGCCTGAATCAATTTCTTTTTTGTGTCCGTCTCCCATACCATATGCTTGTTGATGCAGCAGGACATTTTAAACAAACTCGTAATGGAGCAATCTTTGAGGCTTTTCTTAATGTGATTGTGTCTGTAACGCTTGTTATTAAATTTGGATTGATTGGTGTTACAATTGGTACGTTTTGCGCATTACTTTTTAGAACATTACAATATTCTATATATGCTTCAAAAAATATTTTGCAGAGAAAATATAGATTTGTAGCAGAGCATATTGCTCTATCAATAGTTCAAGCAGTAATTGTTTCTTTAGTGTTGAAGTTAATATACGTGCCGATCTTCTCTTCATATATAAATTGGATTCTATATGCCATTGAGGTTGCGATTGTAGTTGTGATTGTTTTGATTATTTCGTCGGCAATTTTTTACAAACAGGAATTGAGAATTCTTAGAAGAAAAGCTAAAGTTTTTTGGGAAAGGAGAAGCAAAGCTAACTGAGATGAAAGTATGTATAGTGACGGTATATAATAGTGAAAATTGCGGTAGCTATTGGCAAGCTTTTGCATTATGCTCATATTTGAAACAGGGCGGCTGTGATGTTTCATTTATGAAACGAAAAAGAAAGGGAACCTCACATAGTATAGTTTATGTTGGTCGCCAGACTTTAAAATGGATACTAAAAGGTGAAATTGAAAAAGCTAAAGCACAGGTACAACAGTATTGGGCTTTTAACGAATCAATTAAGAAATTTAAAATTGTTGATGAAATAGATGCTAACTTTGATTTATGTATCATTGGTAGTGATACATTGTGGAATTTAGAAGATCAGTATTTTGAAGATAATAGAGCAATTTTCTTTGGGGAAAAATCTAAGGCAAAAAAAACAATTACATTTGCGGTTTCTGCAGCCAATACTTCGTATGATGCTTTTAAAAAACACGTCGAGATAATAGATGACTTAAAAAAAATGGACGCAATCGCTGTTCGAGATAAATATACAAGCTCGATTGTAAGGAAACTTCTTGGGAAAGTAACTCCTATCGTTGTTGATCCAACGATGTTGCTTGAAAAGACAGAATACCAAAGATATTGTATTGATTTACAGATTGATAAGTTTATATTTGTTTATTATTTTGGACGGATTCCCGACGATTTACAAAATAAAATAAGAGAGTATGCAAATAGCAAGAAACTTAAAATTGTTGTAATGGGACATGGAATGAAGGGTGATTATAAATTCGATGTTTTTTCACCGAGGGTATTCATAAGTTGTTTTAATAAAGCAGATTACGTAGTAACGAATACATTTCATGGTGTTATGTTTACCTTGATTTTCGAAAAGCAAGCTGTTTTTAATAGTTGTGGTAAGGAAAAGGTAAAAGACGTTATGAATGAATATGGTTTGAACGATAGTGACTATTCGGAAAACATGGCAATCAACTTGATAAACAACAATATTGATTATAATCGTGTCAAAATAAAGCTTAATGAAAATAAATTAGCAGCAAAAGAGTATATTAATGCGTTTATTGGAGGACGAGCACAATGAGTATTAAACAAAAACTAAGAATGAGATGGAATACATATAGGCAGGTTGATTATGTAAACCGAATTTGTGGAAATAAAAAGTTGACAGGCTATTATGAAGGAGAAATCATCCGAAATGTTCATTCAATTGAAAAAGGATTGTCATTAGATAAACCACGACAGTTCTTTGGTATTCCTAAAATAATTGAGATGCTTAATCTGGTGGCAGAATATGTTGGAATGGGCGGCTACTCTACAGATGTTGTAAATATGGCACTTGACGCTGTAGATGCGTATAAAGAATACCATCGAGACGTATTAAATAATTCAAAGCTAAGGAATATAATTAATAAACATGATGAACTTCGAGGAAAATATCCTAAGATGCCAAAGGCTTATGCGGGAACACTGAAAATTGAAAGAAAAGAAAAACAAAATCAATTTGATGAATTGAGTAGCCTTATAAACGAAAGACATAGTGTCAGAGATTTTAGTAAAGCTCCTGTTCCAATGAAATTGCTACGTAGTGCTTGCGAATTGGCATTACATGCACCGTCTGCCTGTAATCGTCAGGGAACGCGAATCTATATTCTATCGGAACAGAAAAAAGACTTACTTGACGAATGGCTTTCAGGAGTTGGTGGATTTGCAGAAGAAGTTGATAAATATATTATCATAACGGCAAAAGTCAGTGTCTATCGGTTTGAAGAGGCTTGCCAATTCCAGTATGTCGTTTCACCAGCAATTTTGGCGGGATACTTATCATTATCACTTCAAAGCCTTGGTATTGGTGCTTGCTTGATCCAAAGACCGCTTGTTCGAACGGGATCTTGGGTTAATTTTTCAAAAAAACTGGGAATCGCAGATGATGAGCAAATTGTTTTGATGATTGGTGTTGGTATGCTTAAAAGTGAGTATAATGTTCCAATCTCTAATAGATTAGACTATAAAACGATGGTTAAAGAATTATAATCCTATTGTTTTTTGACTGTGAAGGTTATATATGTGCCAACTAGAGGCAATGCCATTAAGATAAGTGTTCGATAAAGTGTTCTGTGTAAAAAATACTCGTCGGTAATCTGAGGTGACAGCTGCAGATAAACATTCTGAACAATAGAACATATTTGGGGTATTAGAGTAACGTTTTAGAGAAATAGAGATGTGATTATTTGAGCCTGAATATAATGTGTACGAGCCTGTTGTAAGAGGTGCCACTGTTGTAAGAGGTGCCACTGTTGTAAGAGGTGCCAGGTACAAGTGAACATTTGGTGAATAATACTAAGTTTTGGGCGTGGACGAATGAAAATTGATGAAATATATAATTATTGGAATATGCCAGAGCTGTACTAAACTAAACCGTTTGGTGGGAATTTACGAACGTAAAAAATAGTATATATTATTATCTGATTTTATTTGCGGATAATAATATGATCAGAAACATATTGGTTATGAGGAGAAAACAAATGGGGACTACCTTACTAATTATGGCCGCCGGGATCGGATCAAGATTTGGAACAGGAATTAAACAGCTGGCGCCAGTAGATGATGGTCAGCACATTGTTATGGATTATTCAATCCATGATGCCATAAAGGCAGGATTTAATCATGTAGTATTTATTATCCGTAAGGATATCGAGGAATAATTTAGATCTGTTATAGGTGATCGGATTGCTGCCATTTGCGGGAAATCCGGTGTTACGGTTGATTATGCATTTCAGGATATTGAGGATATTCCCGGGGAGCTGCCGGCAGGCAGAACTAAGCCATGGGGAACAGGACAGGCCGTGCTTGCTGCTAAAGCCGTGCTGAAGACACCATTTGTCGTGATAAATGCAGATGATTATTATGGCAAGGAAGGCTTCAGACTGGTTCATGAGTATCTGGTGAACGGAGGACAGTCATGTATGGCTGGATTCGTACTCAAGAATACATTGTCTGATAATGGTGGTGTGACCAGAGGCATTTGCAAGATGGATGATCAGAATAATCTGACGGAGGTGGTGGAGACCAAGAATATCGTCAAGACTGTGGATGGTGCAGCTGCGGACGGCACAGCCATTGATACGGAGTCTCTGGTGTCCATGAACATGTGGGTATTGACGCCGGAATTCTTGGATTTGTTGGAGGAAGGATTTGTGGAGTTCTTTGAGACGGAGGTTCCAACTGATCCGCTCAAGGCAGAGTTCCTTATTCCTACATTCATAGGAGAGCTTCTGGATGAGAAGAAGATGACGATTAAGGTTCTCCGGACGAATGATATCTGGTATGGTATGACGTATAAGGAGGATGTTGAGGCTGTTAAGGAGAGCTTTAAGGGGATGATTGAGGACGGTGTGTATGAGAAGGATTTGTTTGGGGATTTGTAGATAGGATGTTTATATGGATGTGATGTGATTGCCAGCCCGGGAGGGCTGGCAATTGGTGGTTATAGGAGATTTTTAAATAGAAATGTTGTATACAGAGTATATGAGATTGAAAAAGCTCGAAATGCATTATAGATTGTAAAGGAAAGTATCGCTTTACTATATTATGTAGATTGGAGTGTGAATGTATGGTATAATGATTACCATAATATGTTATAGATTCACGAGGAGGTGGTGAAATGCCATCATTAAGTAAGATAATTGTTGACAGTGTTGATGAAAAATACATAATACAATATTTAAAAAAACATAATATAGTTTATTCTGATGACGATCAGGGAAAAGAAGTGAATTATTGGGTTGATGAGTTGTTTAAAGAAAACAAGGTGGACATTGGTGATTTTGAGAATTTCTTATTCGACGAGCTTTTCTATGGTAAAAGAAAATACTCACGTATGTATAGAATAGAAAAACCATCTAGCTTGTCGAATCCAATAGATTGGTTTGAGAAATATCAAAGAACATTTGGAATTGATGTGCTAGATTTTACAAATATATTAGGAAGTGTAGCCAACTCTGCTGATCCTATGAAGATTGCTGCATCTGTTTCGGAGATAAATAGTAAGGGAGATTTAATTTCTTTAAAAATCTTGTTTTCATGTTACGCTGAGTGCAGTGATAAGGGGGATTATGCTCAGACAGGCATGTATTATCCTGTGGAAGTAAATTTAGAAAATAAGGAACTTATTATAAGAGGATGGAATCGCCAAGGATTATTGGAGTCATATAGGGCTGAAGAAGCCATGGATCATATACATAAAGTTATGGATATAACTTTTGGTGTCAGGACTACGAGTTATTCATTGGAACATAGAAAAGTTTTATATAATATGAGTCAAGGTGTAATCACTGATATTTACAATAAGATTCCATCTTATAGCGAAATGAGTGGCGTACAACATTATGTATTGGCTATGTGTAAGTCAGTTGTTAATAGATTACCATTAAAAAATCGGCATATTGTCGATAGTGAATATTGCCTGAACGATGGAGTTTTGGATTTTGAAGATGAATTAAATAAAACAATTGAAAAGCTATGTGTTAGCGACTTCTTTTTTGATATGCCATATGAATCAGTGTGGAAAATGGGTGTAGATACAATAATATCTAGAATTAAATTTAAAGATACTGAGCACGTGTTGACTTCGTTGAATGGAGAAACAAGTGATATGCCTATATTTTGTACGAAAACTTTTCTAGCACTAAAAAAATCTTTGGAAGAGTCGGAATTGGTGGAGAGAATATGGATTCAAAAAGAGCGGAAAAGAGGGAAAATGGAATTGGGGTATGATGCTACCAAGGATGACTATCTAGGTATTAGGGTACTTTCTGATATACGCTTTAAGGAAGAGGATTTTGTTTTTGCAAAGGAGATTTATAGAAAGTATGAACGAGGAGTTGTTACGACACTTAAAACAGAAAATCAGCAGGATGCCGTGTAATGCTTTAAGAAGAGTGTACCCATACCAATTAAAAGAATGGCTTGAGGCAACCGATATAGAAACTAAGGCATTTGTAGAAAGCGCAGCCAAGGAAGGGATTATTCGCATTAAATTTGATTTTATTTGTAACTGTGGAAATGCAAACACTGCATATTATAGAAGCATGAAGTTACTTGGAGGATTTATATGCGCATTTTGTGAAAAGAAATATTCCAAGGCAGATATAGTTAATTGTGGCGAAATATTATATGAACTTGATAAATTTGCAATAATGGAATATCAGAAGGATGCTACTGATTTTAAAGAATACTATAGTGATGACAGAAATGTTATTTGTATGCCAACAAAAAAGGAGAAGAACAAGATGGAGATTTTTATAGGGAGTTCGTCAGAGGCAGCTAAATTTATGGAGGATATAGCAGTAAAGCTGGAATCCTTGGGGCATAAACCATTGCTATGGAGTGATGTTGGAAAAGGAATTTTCCCGGCGAATAGCAATACTATTGATGCGTTGATAGCTATAACAGAGAGGGTTGATGCAGCGGTATTTATTTTTAGCGCAGATGATAAAACCTGGAATGATAAATTTGCAATTGGTGATAAAAAAGCGGTTAGGGACAATGTCTTATTGGAATATGGTTTATTTGTAGGTTCGTTGGGAAAAGATAAAGTATGTTTTGTTATTAAAGATGATCCTAAAGAGATAACAGATCTTAAGGGAATTATATATATAGATGGAAATCAAGGAGATAATACAATAAAGGCAGGACTAAGAGACTGGTTAGATGAAATGAATAAGAATTAATTATTATTTTTAAGATTGGATGTTAAAGTATGATACAAGACATGGTTTATGAAGTAGCTTTAGAATTTAGAAATGGAATAGTAAATGCAAATTTAAATGGTGAATTTAAAGGCGATAGGTTTATAGAAAGCTTCCCAAAAGGAAATTGTGGTATAGCAAGCAATTTGCTTGGAAGATATCTTCTGGAACGATATGGGATTAGAAGTTGGTATACATCTGGAGAGATAAAAAATGATAGTCATGTATGGCTTACATTGGAAGACCATTATATTGTAGATATTACAGGGGATCAGTATAAGAATCGGTTAGGAGTTATGTTTTATGATAAGCCTATTTATGTTGGGAAAATGGACATGTTTCACAAGCAATTTAAATTGAATAGTAAACCTGTGGAAATCACACCTAATGATTGGACTCCAGATTGGTTGGGAGAAGATGATTTGCAGTTGAAAAATCGGAAGGCATATGAAATTATTTTGAAATATGTTTCCTAGATAAAGAAAGAATAATAATATATGTGATTGTAAAGGCTTAATGGAGAATTTAATAGTCAAGAGCACAAGAAAAAGGTGCTTAGAGATGTGATATTTGTATTAGTAGTGAAAAGAGTAACTGAATAAATATAAGATTGAATTTCTGAATACAATTACGGAAATAAAATTAATCAGTGTGAATTATAACAAAAATGAGAGTAATATGAAAGGAGTAAATGTCATAAATAATTGACAGAGAAAGTTATGGGAATATTTAATGTTTTGTTTTCGGATATAGAGTGGGGAGAAGATGAAGCAAAAAATGATGAGGACCTTGATAATTATTTTGTTGAATTTCCAGGGTATGATAAAATTATCCAGGGTAAAAAAAGATTTATAGTTGGAAGAAAAAGGTACTGGTAAATCAGCAATTCTTCAAAAGATTAGATTGAAATCATTAAGCGATGCAACGTATTTTTATATAGATATATCGCTGAGGGATTTTCCTCTTAATGATTTTAAAGCATTAGGCGAAAAGGGGCATCAGGACAAATCAAAGTATGTAAGTGCTTGGAAATTTTTATTGTTGGTAGAGATAGCTGGAATGGTGTTAGAAGATAACTCTGTAGATGCATCAGAAGAATTGGATAATGTGAGAACTTTTATAAATCAAAATTTTCCTAATGGAATATCGGTTGTTCAGACTGTTAATACATTGAGAGAAAATGAGAATAAAGTAACGGTAATGTCTTCTTGGTTGGGGGGAGAAATAAAGCATTCAAGAAAATGTGAGCAAATGGCACAGGTGCACTATAATAAGCTTGTGACAAAGTTGGCACAATTATTAAAAAATATGAATATTGATTCACGATACTTTTTATTGATTGATGAATTAGATGAAGGATACAAACAAAAAAACTCTAACTTAAATGTTGTAATTTTGGCTCTTTTACGTGCTGCTGATGAAATTTATAATGAATTTAAAAATAATATGAATTGTATTCCAGTTACGGCTTTACGTTCAGATATATTTGACAATCTAGAAGATAATGATTTAAATAAGTTAGATGATTATGTTTTGAGATTAAACTGGACAACAGATGAAAATGCCCCATGGTCTTTGAAGAAAATTGCGGAAAAACGCATAGAGGCTACTTTAAGGAAAAAATATCCACAATTGCCTATAGCGGATTGCTGGGATATTGTAGCGGATGATTCTTCAGCCCCTAAGGGGTTGTGGCAATATATATGTGCATTAACATTTAGCCGACCGAGGGATATTATAAAATTACTGAAATATTGTTCCCAAGACATGAAGGGGAATAAATTAACTTTATCAGAAGTTCAGTCTGTTGAGGATAAGTATTCTGATTGGTTTTATAGAGAATTCCGGGATGAGGCTCAAAGTTTTCTTAGTTGTTGGAAAGGCGCCTTAAACTGTATCTCAGAAATTGCTCAGGGAAAAGATAAAGTTGAAAAATTAGAATTCAAGCTTTCAGAAAACAGCGAAGTTAAGGAGTGGTGTAAAAGTAACAATAAAACGGTTATGGATGTTATAAAGATATTATTTAATTATAGTGTTATTGGGTGTATAAATGAGAAGGGAAGATGGATATTTAAGTATAAGGATGAATATTTTGAATTTATGACTTCGTATCCAGATTATTGTGTACACTATGGATTTTGTAGAAAATTGAGAATTCCTAAATCGTATGATAAGATAGTATTAGATGCAAATAGGCAATATAAATAAGGCAAATTTAATTGTATAAAAACAACATTTATATTGGATTTTCATAAATTACTAATTAAAGGAAAGTTAAATGAACAAATCAGACCTAACGAATTTTTGAATTATTAGGACAGAAAGGAATGTTACAGAAAGAGTTATCTATTAGAACTGGGATAGCGACCACAACGATCAGTGAATGGCGGAAGAAGAATACGAATCCAGGTTCGGACAAGATATTGCTCATATGTGCAGCTTTGGATGTAACACCGGAATATCTCCTATCTGGAGTGACAGAAGATAGCAAGAGGGGGGCATTTGAATATATATTTTAGTTACAGTAAGAAATTTACTGCAAATGTTTGTTGCTACTCGATATGCAACTGAAATAAGGTCGAGTTTAAATGTTTGTCGTTACTCGATATGCGACTTATAAAAGATCGAGTTCAAATGTTTCGAGACTTCATTCGTGAGAGTGAAGTCTCTTTTTGTTAGGAGAAAGAAATGGGCAAGTGCTTGATAGACCTTGTTTTTATACATTCAAATTACCGATCTTTATGTTATACTTATACCAAACACAACTTGTTTTGCATAAAGAGGTATAACATATGAAGATTCTTATCACCGGCGGAGCTGGGTTTATTGGCAGTAATTTTATTTTTTATATGATGGACAGATATCCTGAGTATGAGTTTGTGTGCGTGGACAAACTTACATATGCGGGAAGTCTGGATACGATTAGACCTGTCTTGGACAGGTCTAATTTTGTTTTTTATAAGGCGGATATATGCGATAGAGGTGAGATGTATCGTATATTTGAGGCGGAGAGGCCGGATGTGGTCGTGAATTTTGCGGCAGAGTCGCATGTGGACAGATCTATAGATAACCCGGAGGTGTTCCTTGATTCGAATATCAAGGGTGTATCCGTGTTGATGGATGCGTGTATGCGATATGATGTCGGCAGATTTCATCAGATTAGTACGGATGAAGTGTATGGAGATCTGCCTCTTGACAGGCCGGATCTGTTATTCACTGAAGAATCGCCGATTTGTCCGAGCTCGCCGTACAGCAGCTCGAAGGCGGCAGCAGATCTTTTGGTTATGGCTTATCATAGAACGTATGGCTCACCGGTTACCATAAGCCGGTGTTCAAATAATTATGGACCATACCAGTACCCTGAGAAACTTATCCCTTTGATGGTGACAAATGCATTGGCAGACAGGCCACTGCCTGTTTATGGACAGGGTATAAATGTCAGGGATTGGATACATGTGGATGACCATTGCCGTGCCATAGATACGATATTGACCCAGGGAAAAGTTGGTGAGATATACAATGTGGGTGGTCATTGTGAACGGACAAATATTGAAATTGTAAGGATGATTTGCAGGGAATTGGGTAAGCCCGAGTCACTCATAACATTTGTCACCGATAGGAAAGGCCATGATTTGCGGTATTCTATTGATTCAACTAAGATTGAACAGACTCTTGGCTGGCGGCCGGAAGTGAATTTTGATGATGGAATACGGAGAACTATCAGGTGGTACGCAGATAGATTGAGGGGAATGTAGGATACGGGAGTGTGAAGGAATGAGTAAATATGTATATTTGTTTGAATTGGATTCTGTGCGCAAAACAGATGAGGAGATAATTGCGGGACAGGCTGCCTTGTACGATGAGATTGTGACAAATGGTAATATAGTTGTCTTGACTTATAATCAGATGGTGGATTCGAGGGGCTTTTTCAGCCTGCTAAAAAACGGAGAATACAAAGAGGCTTTGCTAAAATTGTTTGATAGTGGGGTTATCAAGATATCCCAGTATGGCGATATACGTACTGTGTCCCAGTATTTGATGGATTCGATAGAGGATGACAAGCAATTTATATATTCCGCACTTCCATTGAAATATAGCCAGAAACGACTTACCGCAATTATGAAGAGGTGCCTTCTGTATTCTGATTTGTCTGAAATATATGAGTACGGTCAGATGGCTTTGGCACTAAAGAAGAATGAGAATGGTGAGCAGTATAATGATGATTATAAGAACAGGCGAGATGAGCTCATAGATATATTTGTTGAAGTGGACAAGAATGGTGAGCACCAGACTAATCTATCCTGGGATGCTATGGCTGAGATATTGGAGAACTTGTATAGCTTTATGGAAACCGTGATCAAATTGAGCATGATGCATGATATATACATAAGTCCAAGGGCTGATGGTGAGTTGGGCTGTTGGAAATTCAGTTCGATATTGGATAAGGTTATACGTTTATATGTTCCGAAAGATAATGTGGAGCTGTGGGGAAGTGCTCAAACGATACTTGATAACATATATAAGCAAAATAAGAATGAAAATAATCGTTCAGTGTATATCAGAAAGCTTAAAAAATTGGTAGAAACAGGCACAAATGTCAAGGGGTGTCAATATGCACAGGCAATTGTTGATTTGTGTTATAACTATGCTTGCGAGAGCAGTATATCAAACGTGTCAAGGCATTATGATGTGAGGGATTTAGAAGATTGGGGTAGTGCCTGCCATGGTGAGAATACATTTGAATGTGACTTTTCTAAGCGATTGAAGCGCACGTGGGATGGTGGAAGGAAACGTGATGAAAGATATCTTGTTGATGAGAAAAATGATTTTAAGACATTCAAACTGGGAAAATATAGCCCCCCAAAGATCGTTAATGCTGCAAGAATTGTAGGTTATGTCAAGGATAAACCAGAAATAGATAGGAATTATGTATTCTATTATGAGAATAACGCTAAGAAGGACAAGTATAGAAGAAAACTGAAACTTTTATGTGGAATATTGAAGAAAATAGTATTTGCTATTTTGTGTTTTCTAATAGTGATAAGTCCCGAACTGACAGGTGATTATTGGACCGCAAAAGCTATGCAAAATAGTTGGATAAAACCTGCTGTAGCATTTTGGAATTCGGTTCCTTCGGGTATTCAGACAATGGTTATGCTGATAATTACAGAGATCGTGACTTCGCTCATAGCTAAGATTCCTGGACTTGATGCTTTGTCATTATCAGAATCCTTAGCGGAAATCTGGCAACTGCTTAGGGATATGGTTCGGATTACCTTTAGAAAAAGTAAGGCATATGTGAATTCGGTCATGAAAGGATTAGATAACTCTGAACATTTTTGTGAAGGCGAAAAAATAAGATACACATTGACAAAAGAACTGAAGAGATATTTAAAGCTTTGTGAAGATAGGAATATAACAAAAGAGGATTCGAAATATAAATCGTATCCGATAGCGTCCCTGGATACTTTAGAGGCCAGAAAACAGATCCTCCGTGACGAGGAGCTACATAGCCGTAAATATGGAGTTGTTTACAGCAGCGCATATAACATGATGGTGGTAGACCCGATACGCAAGGATGATAATGAACTTATGGCTTATGAGAGAGTCCTGCCAAATGGAAACGATGGTGTGGTTATTCTGGCGAAGCACAAAGGAAAATATGTTTTGCTGGAACAGTTCAGACATGCAATCAGAAGAAGACAGTATGCATGCCCTCGTGGTTTTTCTGATCCAAATTGTACACCGATTGAAGATGTACGCCGTGAGATTAGAGAGGAACTGGGCGCCGATATCATAGGAGAGCCGATTGAACTCGGCCGTATAGCCGCCGACAGTGGCCTCACAGGAGGTTGCGTTCATGTATATTTGGTCAATATAGGCATCTACAAACTATGTTACGGTCATGAAGGGATTATATCTACCATTGAGTTAACAAGGGAACAGATGGAGATATGGGTTAGTAAGAAGAAGATAGATGATGGATTTACGCTAGGGGCGTTGGAACTGGAGAGAAGCTGGTGTTTGAAGCGGAGAAGAGCCGGGGCGGAATTGTAATGTAGAAAACAAGGGCATATAAAATTTAAAAGAAAATAATGTAACAAAATATAAATGCAGAGGGTATAGAATAGGTTCCTCTGCATTTATATTTTGTTAGGCATGCGATGTATATAATAAATAGAATTTGACATAAAGATATGCTATATTATGTAGACATAAAGTATATACGCATGATATGATGCTTATATATAAATATTATGAAAAACATTAGATTAGAGATATTGCACAAGGGGGATTCTGTGAGTGCGTTAACAAGTGACGAAATAAAAAAATTGGAGATAATGTATGCAGGAGATAAGGCTAGAGATGCAACGTCAAAAATCAGAGGATTTTTGTATCAGGATTATGTGACTATTAGGTGTCTCTTGCAGGATAATGTAGAATATGTTTGTTCAGAATATCTAGAGGATATTGATGTTTTTTATGATGATGGAAAATTTGAATATATTCAGGTGAAATATTATCCGGCGTCAGAACCGAAACTTGATGAAATTTCTACAGATTTATATTATCAATATCAGCGTCTTATGTTGCTTCAGAGCAAACTTAAAGTGGTGCCTCAATTGTATATTCACAGAGAGAGAAAGACACGCAAGTTGACAAAAAAGAGGCTTGAAAATTATGTGAGGAAAATAGCGGGTATTCCAAACTTATTAACATCAAAAGAAAATGATGACATTGAGTTATGGTTGGAACAAAACATTAATATAATTACAGATAAAGATAAACAGAAAAAAATATTTTTTGATAAGTGGGCTTCAATCGAATCAATAGAAAAGTTTGTTGATGTAATGAAGATTGTTCATACGGAGAATATAAGTGATTATAAGCAGAAACTAATGAAAAAACTTTCTGACACATATCCGAATCCGGTCGAAGAAGGAGATGATGAAAAATGGGGGATGATTCTGCTGGGACTTGCTATTATCTATATTCAACGACGTTATAATGTTGAGCAAAATAGTTTCAATTCGATTAGGATGACTAGAATTGAATTTGATAAATACATGAAATCTTATACACAAACAAAAACGGAAAAGACAATTGTAGCATATCTTTTAGAATGCATTACGGAAGTGTACAACAGCATTATCATGTATAACACATCTCTTTCAAATATGAAAAAAATTATGCTTGATCGTATCTGTCATAACACACTGAATTGGATTAATATACTTGGTTCAACTAAGGAAGGACAATATAGATTATTGTATACTTGTAGTTATGCAGAAGTATCGCAGTTAAATAATTTCAAGAATATGGATATAAGCCATAGACTGGGCATGATACACGAAGCAAGAGAGGCATTTGTAGACTTCCTAAAATATTTATGGAAAATAATGTTGGATATCAGCGTTAAAAATGTTAAGTCAATAACACAGATTTCGGATCATAGGTGGTTATTTGATCCAGTTACTTATGTGGATGATTCCCAAAAAGATTTTATCTGTCTTAATTTTCCAGAGGATTATACCAATTGTAGCGTAATTCTCCCTGCAGCAAAAGGCACTTTCAAGGGAACAAAACGAAAATTGATCGATAGATTTATTAATCTCAGACATGTTCCAGAGAAATGGTTTTTTAATAATAATGATGATATGCAAGGAGAAAATTATTATAACTATCGTGTCACGGATATTAGAAAAAAAGCCACAATTGCAGAGCGGGAGAGGGATGGTTTCTGGATTGAGTGTATGCATTGCATAGGTATTGATGAAGGGGATTGGGATAAGGTTGAAGATTGTTCGATGTGTATATTTAAGGATACGTGTGTAAGGGGTGAGTAAAATGATTATTCTGCAGGATGAATTTAAAAAACAGGGATATATGGATCTCCTTATGGTAGAAGATGCGTTGGAATATGGCATAGATCTGAGTGAGCTCTTTGATGCTGATAAGCGGCCAATAGAGTTGTTGGGGCTGTTTATTAGTAAGCAAAATGTGCTAATTGTGTACCTTCCATGAAACATGATTTCTGCGATGCTAATAAGTTGTTGCAGGAGCATGATACTTTTGTAAAGGGACTCAATTAGTAATAACAAAGGTATTTACGTAATCCATGAAAGGAGGGCGGGCAGTGCCCGTGGCGATAAATACCTTTGTAATACTAGGAGGACTTATGAACAAAGATAATGTTGTGGCTACTTTGAAACAAAGTGCAATAGTTAGAAGGAATTTTACTGATGTTTGCATAAAAAATGTGAACGATTTGAACTATGGTTTAGTTGACTACGTTTACTTACAGGACAAGAAGAAAGGTATAGGTGTGCGTTTTCCAGTAGAAGGTGTGGACTCTGATATTAGTGAGGAAGCCTTTATTGATATTGTCTTACAGGCTTGTATTTCATATGCAAAAAGTGAGAGTAAGATACGAAAATGCTCCGATATAAGGTATGCTGTTAAAAATCATACACTACGTATTAAACTTAGTTACAAAGGTCTTGCACACACCATTGATGCTTGCATGATAGCAGGAGAGATTTTAGATCTTAATGTGCTTATACAGTCTGTTATTAGCAATAACGATGATAGCATGTACAGATCTTTTATTCCATGTAATGAATTGGAAAGGTTTGGTTATGATGTGTCATCTATCGTTACAACTGCGATACAGGATAGTATTGCCAGTGGATTTTCTCTAAAAAGTTTGGTGGATGTTTTAAAAGAACTGGAGGCACCAATTGATTTAAGGGATAAATCGAGTATGTATGTGCTACGCTTAAATGATGAAACTGCTTATAGTAGTACTATACTATTGTGTGATTCTATTTTACAGGCTGTTAGAGAGCGATTACAGGAGGATTATTATGTGTTGCCATCATCGCAGTATGAGTTGCTTGTTTTGTCAAAATCTTCAGCTAGTGGATTCGACGTTGATTATTTAAAGTCGATCATACACTCTGCTAACTGCGATATAGTCTCACCTAAAGACTTCTTATCTGATTCATTATACTATTTTGATGGTACTTTACAAGTAGTTGAATAATTATCTACAAAATTGAGGGGGCGGGCTTTCGAGCCTGCCCTTGTTTAATTGTGTATTTGGTATCGGATTGATACAGAATATACAATTAAGGAGGTAGTGAAAATGGCACAACGTATTTTCACGAAATGGGCTGACACAGATTTAGATCAGCTAAAACAATCAAATGACCCAGGTGCGTTAATAGAATTAGCATACCGCACCAAAAGAAAGGAGGACAGATACAAAGCATTAACAAGTTTAGATATGGACACATACAATGCATTGATGATATTGGAACTTGTTGATGATGAGGAATTGGATGAATTCCTTAGCAAGTATAATGGAATATTAGTTCCATTATTGGTCACTGGTAGGACTCTACCTGTTTATGGTAATGAAAGAGTCTATGAGTGGTTTGCCAATAGAGTGGTAACACATTCTGATGGTTTTTTAAATGTAATAGCCTCAGCATTACAACAGCTGAAGAAGAAAAAGCTTTTATGCAATTCTAAATGGTTTAAGACTTTACTTGATATGCGTTTTTCTGCGCAAGAGATAGTGTGGCTTAACTACAAGATGTTCGGTAAGTCTAGCTATGGAGATAGTGCAAAACTTTTATTAGTAAGATTTATGCAGACATGTTTAGAGCCTGAGGTAGACCTCGGTGATGACATGAGAAAGCTGATTGTAGAGGCTTTGTTGGATGAGCATGGTTTAAAGAAAGTAGAGCTGTTTAAGGACTGTAGATCAGTTGATAATGAGGCTAATTGGTTATTTATTAAATCACTGGTCGAGAGGAATTTATTGTGTTCTGACTGTCCTTTCTATTTGGTGCATCCTTTAATAAGTTTAGATCTGGATAAATTTAATCTTATGAGTGAACAAGATAAGTTTAATTGTCTAGATAAGGACGTTCTAGCAATTAAAACACAAGAGGAGCTGATATCTTTTCTTGATAGAATAGGAGAATCACAGTACTTGGAAGATTTATCTCGTGATTTCCCAAATGATACATTAAATCATTTGCTCAGTTTGGGTGTTTTTGATGAAAGGAGACTATCCGAAAATCAGGTGATAAAACTGATAGGTGTGGTAGAGAATCAATCTGCATATGAATGCTTTATGCACTATGAATTTAGTTCAGGGGCAGTGATCAATAATTTCATTGTATATGCATGGCAAGCAAGTATTGATGTGTATAGGAGTTTTTTAAGTACAGAGGGTAATAGAGCATTTGCAGATAAATTACAGTTATGAGTCTTCCACTGGGTGCAGTTATACCTCATTGAAGGTTCTGTTATTGAATAATGTTGGAGAAGTGCTGGGTTATGGCATAGGATTTGTGAATGATGTTCCAGTTGGTGAAAATGTAACCAGTACAATGTATGCAATTGCAGCACCACATTCACTGGATTCTTTAGCAGATATGGCTATGTTTTCATGTCCGACCTTGGAGTGAAAAACCTAAAATGCATCAAAATTATGTTATCTATAAATAGAGCTAAGAAATGATAAAACTTGCTCCTCTGAGTGTAGGTATTAGTAGTGTCAAAGCTACTAATACTTTTCGGTGTTGTCGTTGACACCTGTTGTGGATTTTTCCACAATACTCCTTGGTGCTGGTAGTGTAAAAGATACCAGCGTTATTTGGCAAGCCTGGTTTGTAGTATGGTACTAGGTATTGCTAGGATGTTGGCAGTAGTAAACTGCCAAAATAGTTAGGTGGTACGTACCACCGGTGCTAATACTTTCTTCAGTATGCACCTTCCCAGGCGTTGATAGTGTCACAGCTATCAACGCTTTTTGGCAGTACTGCCAATTTTCATTTCGCCAAGATGTTGGCGTTTTTTAACCTTCGGTGTTAGCAGTGTCAAAGCTGCTAACATTATTCGGTAACAGGCATATCCCCTCAGACTGTTACCATTGTCTGGCTATTTTTGCTTGAGTTATAGCCAGGGTACCTTTCTTACGCCAGTAGTGTTTCTACTGGCGTACTTTAATAGGTAGTAGTGGTGTCAAAGTTACTGCTACTTTTTGGAGTGCCGAGCTCCTTAACAACTATGGCTATATAGGCCAGGGCAGTGTGTTATCACTGCCCATTTTTACTTAATGGAGGTTGCAATGTTAACAGATTTTGGTTTAGGATTATTACAATATTTAGGAGTACCTAGGTCAATTGGGGAATACAGCGCAAGGGATATTGATCGAATTTGTTATGGGGACGTGTGCGTTGCTCCTACAAAAATTAGAGCTATTGCAGATACCTTAGGCACTGATTTTGATCATCTAGTTCAGCTTGGTAAAGAACAGAGAAAGCAATTGAGCAGCGGCTATGAACGTGTCACTAACTTGATTAACGATTATGTGTGGTTATGTAACGAGATGGTTGAGTGACAGGTGTGTTTAGGTAAGAGCCGTATTGTTGCGAGCAGATAAGTATGTAAATTTATAATGAAGCAGTGTTATTCTAATATAAATGTGTTAAAATGAATTAATTAGTTGAATATGGAGGTGTTATATATGGGGCTTTATCTCAATCCAAATAATGAGCAATTTTATGCTGATACAAGCAGTGATATATACGTTGATAAAACAGGTTTAATAAAGGAGTTAAACAAGGTACTTTGTAAATCAGATCGATGTGTTGCAGTGAGTCATGCCAGAAGATTTGGTAAAACCCAGGCGGCAAATCTTATAGAGGCATACTACAGTGTGGGGTGCAATTCAAGGGATATTTTTTCAAAGTACGAGATAGCGCAATCAGACGACTTTGAGGAACATCTTAACAAATACAATGTAATTCATATTGATGTTTCATCGTTTTCAGACTATTCCGGGGCAGATGTAGTAGAAAGTATAATTCAAGCATTAATTGATGATTTTCAGGATTTATTCCCGGATATTGAATACGATGTACCTTTACACAGAATCATTTACAAAATATATCAAAGAACAAAAAATAGATTTGTAATAATCGTAGATGAGTGGGACTGTATAATAAGAAACTATGCGGACCAGCCGAAGCTTGTGCACAGATATATGCAGTTTTTGCATTCTCTGTTTAAAAGTATGGAGGCAGGCAGATTTCTTGCTCTTGGGTATGTGACCGGTATTTTACCAATCAAGAAGATAAATGATGAATCGGCACTCAATAACTTCCGTGAGCGAACTATGATGGACTCAAAAAACATTGCCAGATACTATGGATTCACAGAGGAAGAGGTCAAAGTCCTATGCGATGAATATGATATGCCGTTTGATGAGATAAAGAGCTGGTATAATGGATATTTAATAAATGGACTCCATATGTACAATCCTAATTCTGTGTGTCAGGCGATGATGAATCATGACCTGTGTTCGTATTGGACCAATACATCAGCTTTCAGTTCTATAAACCAGTATATAACGTTGGGATTTGATGGACTTCGGGACGCTATAATAAAGATACTTGCAGGTGAGGAAGTTGTGGTGAATACCGCAACTTTCCGTAATGACTTGAGCAATATTAATTCCAGAGATGAGGCTCTCACAGCATTGATACATCTTGGGTATCTTGGATTTAAAAAGCAAGGGGATAACAGGGGAATAGCATATGTACCTAATTATGAGGTAAAACAGGCGTTCTGGCAGGCATTGTCCACCGGACCTTGGAAAGAGATAGCAAAGTCAGTTCAAAAGTGTGATGATCTGCTGGATGCCACGCTTAAGGCTGATGAGGAACAAGTGGCACAGCTTTTGGAGTTATCCCACGAAGCATATGTATCAATAAACAAATACAATGACGAGAATTCGCTTAGTTGTGCTATTACAATGGCGTATTTTACAGCATCTGCTTATTATACTGTCATCAGAGAACTGCCATCAGGAAAAGGCTTTGCGGATCTGGCGTTTATTCCACTTCCGGGAAACAGTTCAAAACCTGCAATGATAGTGGAACTTAAATATGATAAATCAGCAGAAACAGCTATAGATCAGATAAAAGATAAGAGATACACTGACGCACTTGCAGGGTATACAGGTGATATCCTTCTTGTTGGAATAAATTATGATCCAAAGAGTAAGAAACATACGTGTAAAATAGAACATTGGCATCCGGGTAAGCAAATTCCTAATAATAATAAGACAATAGATAATCCTTCTTTTGGATCAAAAACGTTAGATTACTTTGATACTATCAAGCCCTCAAATCAAGGAAATGATACTGAATAGCAACACAAGCCCTTGTCAACAAAAACCTAAATGAGGCTTTTTAATCCTTATATATAATTATCTAATGATTAAGAAGTAGTGACTGAAAAAAGTCACAAGAAGGAGGAGTATTATGAAAAACAACGACAACAAGAAAAAGAAGATCGCAGTAATTGTGATTGCAGTAGTGATTCTACTATTAGTAATAATCGGATCGGGCGTAGCCATCGGAGTATTCCGTAGCACAAAGGGAAGTGCATCAGGTAGAGGAGACAAGAAGGCTTTCACAAATAAGCTTACGACTGAGGCTACCACTTTAGCCAAAGCAACAACAAAGGCTACCACAGAGAAAGCAACGACAGAAAAGGCTAAGAAGACTACAACAAAGAAGGATAAGAAAAGAAAGGTGTTATTGTATTTACGAGGTGATTACTATAACAAAGGTGTTTTATTGGTATGGCGAAGAAAAATGGTATAGAGAAGATAGCAACTTTAGATTTTCTAAGTATTATCGATTTTTATTAGCTTTACATAAAAGTTACAACGGACTCAGCGGAGTAAAATTCTCTGGTCTTTTATAAATTGCTAAGGAAGGTATTTATGGAGGAATTAAATTTATTTAACGGCACTGATGTGTCATCAGCAGAAAAGAAAAGTAACTTAATTCATTACGAGGGTGAATTAGGCTGCTTTGATTATGATTCAGAAGACTATGAGTTAATAACTGATGATAACGGTGATTATCTGCATTACAGGGGAAGATCAACGGTTTTAAATTTACCTAAGGGAATAACAAATACAAGAAAAATGTTTCAATGGTGTACTTTCACAGAAGACTTTACTCTAGGCGACAACTTTGATACTAGTAATGTTACTGATATGGATTATATGTTTGGGTATTGTACTATGCCAGAGGGTTTTACTTTGGGCAATAAATTTGACACCAGCAAGGTTACTGATATGCATAGTATGTTTGCAGGGTGTACTATGCCGGAAGGCTTTACCTTGGGTACTAAGTTTGATACTAGTAGTGTCACTGATATGGACGGTATGTTTTGGGATTGTAAATTACCGGAAGGCTTTACCCTGGGCGATAAGTTTGATACTAGTAACGTTACTGGTATGTATTGTATGTTTAACAAATGTAGGTTACCGGAAGGCTTTACCCTGGGCGATAAATTTGATACTAGCAATGTTACAGATATGGGCTGTATGTTTAATGGGTGTAAGTTACCAGATGGCTTTACTCTGGGCAATAAATTTGATACTAGTAAGGTTACTGATATGAAACGTATGTTTAGTAGTTGCGGGTTACCGAAAGGCTTTACCCTCGGTCATAAGTTTGACACTAGTAAGGTTACTGATATGAGGTGTATGTTTAGTTGCTGTACTTTACCAGAAGGTCTTATCTTAGATAATAGGTTTGATACTAGTAGTACTGCAGACGTAATTGATGTGCTTACGACCGAGTTTGTAGATTTTTATAAAGCAACAGGACGGTACTACGATGAGTATCTGGAGAAGGCAGTTAGGTATTATAAGAGCAGTCCGGCAGTGAACCTGACTAGAGATTGCGATTTGTAATGGGAGGTGCTAAGAGATTTATCTGCCTGTAAGCCAGTAGGTTTCATGCATACTTTTGATACAGTTGACTAAACGAAGGTGCAGTGTAGTGCTTGATAAATATCGTTGTTGGATTACATAAGTAATAATAGTGAGCGTATTCAGAGTAATTTGTGGAGAAATCTTTTTGATGACTATACAAGATATAAAATCATAACTAAGATACCCGAATTTATGGTGAATGATCTGAAGAGTATGGGTGATAATGAATATTTGATTTTCAAAGGTTTAGTCAATGAACTTACTCTGTCCACAAAAGCCGCCTGCTCTTCTATAAAGCGGTTATATGCTGAGAAAATTATAACAGTTAATTCAAAAGATCAGGATGGTGCACTAGTAGGAAATGTTTTGCTAAGGAGCGTTAGCAGCTTGAAGAAATCATACTTAGAGCCTGGGTACGATGTATTTACAGTTTCTACAAGAATTACGAATACAAAAGATCCACACTGGTATTGTGAACAGAATAGATCTGTTGCTCTTTTATACGATTTTGATTGGAGATCATTGATCGTTATGGGAATCAATGATCTAGGCACTGATAATAGGCATAAAGTAGATTGGGAATATACAGTTGGTTTGAATGAAGTTGAGAGTAAACTTTTTATGAAATATCAGTTAGATAGCCGTGTTGGTATACAATATGGTGGTGTTGGTGCTTACCCAGCTATTCTGATAGAACTTTTGTCAGATGCCAATGAGCTTATTTTTACAATGAAAAATCAACCAGTGGGTATTGTAGTTTCCGAGGATTATGATTCAGAAGATAAAGATTACGCAGGCGTTAAAACATACAGTGATTACGCAGAAATACCAATTTACCATGTCTCAGGTGATAAATTTGCCAAGATAGTTTAACAGGCTCTGGTAGGGTAATTCCTACTAGAGCTTTTCACCCAGTAGTTCTGGGTTTCCCTTAAAACAAGACAGGTAGGAGTCGGTTAAGTCCGACTCCTATTTTTGCGTTTGAAAGCAATGTCTTTTCAAACACAATGTCGAGCTGAAAACAAGAAAATAACGAGGAAAGGAGCAGGAAGAAGAATGAATGTTGCAGAAAGGAGCAACAAGAAAGTAACTACAAGGAAAAGTTTTAAGGGAGGTAAATCATGTTTAAGGACAAAGTTAAAGTAACAGTAGTAGCTTTAGTCATGGTACTTCTTATGGTTCTTAGCATCACAACAGATCTTTTTGTAGGTCTTGCGGATGTATTTAGAGCCAAGGCAGAGGAGGCAACACCAACTGACGCTACACCAGTAACAAGGGATGTAACAGTCTACAAAGAGTTGAATGACTCTGATAAAGACAGGAACTTAGCAGGTGCAGTAATTAAAGTATTTAAGGATTCTGCGTGCACCGAGAGTATCACTGAGTTCGTACTCTCCTATGATGGAAAGTCATACGGCGGTGATGATAGAGTTGTGTACAAGAATCTTGAGGAGAGAGCTAATGCCAATGCATCAAAGGCAATAGCAAAGCTTCAGGAAGATACTTATTACTACCAGCTTGACGAGAAGTTATTCAGATCGAATGACGATTACAGTAAGACAGGTTACGATTACAATAATACAGTGGGTTCATTTTCTATTGTTGCAGGAGATGGAGTCCAGGAAATAAAGCTCGACAATAATATGTTTAGACCAACAGAAAAGGTCGCAACATCAACAGATGCTAGTAGCGAGGTTAGTACTGAGGTTACTACTGAGGCCATTACAGAGCCAGACACACAGGTCGCAACTACATCAGATGCAAGTTCTGAGGAAACAGAGACTACTACACAGGTAGCAACACCAACAGATTCTATTCCAGAGGTGAAGCCAGTAGCCACTTTAGCATCAGTGTTTAGGACAGCTGTTGCTGATGTATATGTCTGGGGTACTGAAACACAGGGATAAAACCTATTTCTTGATATTTGTTTGTTATTACTAAGTAAGAAAATAAGTATCAAGAGGAGGTGGTATTATGACAGTTTTCAATTGCAACGGTGAGTGTGAATCCTGCAGATTATCTAGGCGTTATCGAGAAGATGGAGATGATTATTACACGTGTGATAGTAACAAGACACGTGGAATAAGAGTGATGACACCAATGGATCGATTAATGATCAGAGAAAATAGAATAATGCAGCAGGGAGTATAGTAATGAAGTCAGTAGTTTAGGTGGTACTAGTTTAAAAGCTAGTACCATTTTTTATGGAGGTGATAACGTGTATTACAAATTTGAAGAAAGAAATTGTTGCCCACAGTGTGGTGGAACACTGAGCTATGTTGGTTCTATAAATACGCTTGATATGTTTGAGTGCATAGAATGCGGTACGAGATATTCAGTGAAGAAACGTTATAGGCTTGATTCAGAAAATCATGCAATATTTGATGGATATGATGAGCCAGTAAGATGTTAGGAGGCGTTATATGGAATGTACAAATGAATGTAGAAAGTGGTTTAGTAAAGAGCATTGTGATTACTGTCAGAGTCATTATGTTGTAAGTAAAGAACGTTATGTAGGTAATCGAGAAGCAAATGGAGCCGAGGTTTGTGGGTATCTAGTAAAGACGAAGACTGGAGAATTACATGGTATTTTGAATGAGAAGACTCATTATCAGGAGTTGGCATATGTAAGTGATGACTCAGTACACTTGGTTGAGAATTAGAAAGGATAGATGAATTAAATGCCAGAATACGTATTAGTATCTCAAGGGGTAGAGATATTCAGAACAAAGGATAAGAATGAGGCTGAGAAAATACAGCGAGAAAATAATGAAGAGTGGAATAAGTATGTTCAGAAGTGCCTTGATAATGGCGACACTCCTGCAGATAATGAGATTTTCTTATATGAGGAATAAAAGTTGTGTTTAAATGTGAGCATACTATTTTGTAGAGGAGTTTAGAATGCGGTATAACGAGATAAAATGTGATTTGTTTTCTCTAGGACCTGAATACTATTTAGCACATTGTATTAGCGCAGATTTTGCATTAGGTGCGGGTATAGCTGTTCAGTTTAACAGACGTTTTGATCTACATAAAAGGCTAAAGGCAGAGTATCCTAGGTATGCTAATTATTGGAATGAGGGTACTTGTTTGTTAGAGGATCATGTATTTAATCTTGTAACAAAGAGTCGTTATTGGCAGAAACCTACTTATAAGAGCATGTCAGATGCCTTGGTTGCTATGCGTGATATTTGTGTAGAACAAGATATCAATAGGATAGCGATGCCAATGATCGGTTGTGGGTTAGATAAATTGGATTGGCACAGAGTATCTAAACTTATAAAAGAGACTTTTGTTAACACAGAAGTAGAGATAATCGTGTGTAGATTGTAGGAGGTTCTATGAGTGATTTTATTGGACAGGTTAGAGTAATTTATCCATCACGAACTATGTTCAGAGTATTGAGTAAAATAAAAAGTGCTGATTGTTATAAATGTGTGAATCTAAGCGGAGCTGAAAAGGGTAATCGTAACTGATGACTTGTGGAGGTGATATATTGTTTAAAACAGAAACACCACCTGATATTGATAAATACAGTGTGGACGAAGTTTATAAATTAATACAGGATCCAGAAGGAAGTAATTTACCAAAACCGATAAAGAGATTGAAAATAATACAGATATTATTTGAAATACTTGGGTATGATTTATCCCCAGATTTAGCATTGGCTTTGGCTTCTGAACCAAATGCACAGTTGATTATAGCTACTGCTGGTGGTGGTAAGACTACTGGTTCACAGATAAAGGTTGTCCTGGAAAAGCTGTGGAGACAGTCTAAACGTGGTGGCAAATTATCAGGCGATAAGGTTCTTAGCCTGGTTTATAACAGACACAATGTTACACAGATGAAGGAAAAGCATGCGGCTATTGTGTCAAGAATAGCTCTTTCTGGAATAAAAGGATTTGATGTGGATCCAAATATAAATGCAGCAACTATGCATAGCTTCTGTGATCAGATACGAACTATGTTTGTAGCCAAAATTGGTATGCTGAATTATAAATTGTTGGATAATAATGAAGCTATCAAGTTAATGGATACAGTGAAAGTTTCCATTTTGAATAAGTTTTCTATTCGAGGATCAAATGCAAGAGCCGAGGATTTGATTACGTTATACAATTACTACAGAGAGAGTATGATCCCAGTGGAAAAAATTGATGGATTAGACCAGTCCGTAGATGTTCCACTTGACACAGAAGTTGTTATTGAGATTTTCAAACTGTACAACACTATGAAAAAGATGAAAAAGAAGTATGATTTTTCAGATATGTTGAATAGTGTGTATGAGTATCTTAAGAATAATCCAGATGACTTAAAACAGGTGCAGAAGTACTTTGATTATATTGTTGCAGATGAGGTACAGGATTTTACACCTATAATGATGAGTCTGCTTCAGTTGTTTGTAAGTGACGGCACTCCGTTATTGTGTATTGGAGACGAAGATCAGGGAATTTACAATTTCAGAGGAGCCGATATTTACAACACATTAGACTTCGAGAGCAAGTTTAACGATGGAAAGGTTTACTCCTTGTCACAGAACAGACGTTGTGCAGCTAATATACTTGAGCTGGCAAAGAAAGTAATTTCAGAGAATGATCTCAGATTTGATAAGCAGTTATTAGGAATCAGACCAGGTGGTTTAGTCCAGTATGTATCTTATAATACTGTTGCCGGAGAGAATATTCAGGTATTAGATCAGTTGAAGAAAATGTCTACTGATGAACTGTATGAGACTATTGTGTGTTATCGTGAGAAGAATAGTAGCATTATGCTTGCAGAGTTACTGGAAAATGAGGGTGTACCTTTTAACGTATTAAGTGGCTTCACACCATTCAGTCATCCGTTGTTTCGTGATGTGATTGCAGTTATGGATGCACTAGAGTCTCCGTTGGATAGAAAGTGTATGCTGAACCTGTATAAAGTTTTACCAATTACAAGAGAACAAATGCAGTATGCGGCTGGCTATAATCCAAAGACAAAGAAGTTTGATGATGTCGAACAGATGCCATTTTGGCGGTTGGATTATGGCAGTGCATACAATAGAGCTGGTTTTGGCGATTGTATGGAGTTATTGAAAACGATATCTATTGGTATTAGTAAGATACCTATGAAAAATTACTTCAATACCTTACTTTCTATGATTTGCAAGTATCATTGGAATTTTATTAGAAAATCCAGAGAGAATTTGGAAGTGTATGATGACTATATTGAGTCGAAGGTTAAGACTATCTTTGATGTCGATTACTTGTACAAAGAGGTGTATAATCGATTTTCTCAGAGAAAGGATATTTGTCGACGTAATCAGGAGGGACGTGTTGGAGTAACGCTGTCAACATTCCATAGTTTGAAGGGACTTGAGTACAAGAATGTCATTATTATGGATATGGATGATTCCATATTTCCAAAATTTTCTATGTTGGAAAATAGAGACTATACAGAGATGCAGAAAAAGGCTCTCAAGGAGTGTGAAACTAGGTTGTACTATGTAGCAGTTACGAGAGCAAAAGATAATCTCTATATTTACTACAATCAGGACAACCCATCTAGGTATGTAGCTCTGTATAAAGATGATTCTAAGAGTACAGTTTCTACTGATACCAGTGATATGAATTTCTTTAATGAGTCATTTGGGGATTATGATGATTTTGAGGATTTTGAAGATTTCGAGGATCTTCCGGAGGAGAATCTTATAGACAGCACAGAATTAGACACGCCTGATTTGACTGACACTGATTTGTCAAATACTTCGCAGGTAGGACAGTCATCATTTTTAGCAAATTTGTTAAAAAAGATTTAGCCAGGAGGTCATATGGATTTTTATAAAATACTGGAGGAGAGGAGGCTCTCCTCCTTATTACGTGTAGAGTTATATAATTATGTGGATTTTGAGAATTCACATACTGTCTACTCTGTGTTAGATTCTCTAAGAAGTGAACCCCAGAAAAGAGTTCTTATTTATGGAGATTACGATGTAGATGGTTTAATGTTTGCTCTAATTGCCAGGGATTTTGTGAGGTCTATTGGATGTAAAAATTACGAGGTTTTTAGGTATGAACATCGTACGCATGAGTTAGATAAAAATGCGGTTAGGTATTGTATTCAAAATCATTTTAACTATTTTATCATAGGAGATACTGCATCTTCTGATATGGATAGTTTGAAAATGTTACGTAGTTACGGCATACAGGTTATTGTACTTGATCACCATAACACTAGGTACAGTTACTCTGATTATCCGGATATCGGCATAGTTAATACTATGATCGAGAATCAAATACTTGGAGATAGTGTTTATGCGTACAGTGCAGCAGCATTGGGGTATGTAATTTTTGATGCCTACTTACACAGATGCGGTTTAGAGTTTATAACCAAAGCGGAGGCATATGCTTTAGTTAGTCTTTATTCAGATTGTATGGATATGAGCAATAGTTTAAATCGTGCAATTTATTATAAGGCTACTGATGTAGAGAAGGAACGGCTGCCAAAATTCATCAAGCATTTTATGAATCAGTATCAGCGGTTTAGTGCAAGATTCATTGGATTCTGGTTTGCACCTAGGATTAATTCAATGTTTCGTTCCGAGAATTTTCAGATACTAAATAGGTACTTCTTTGATGATTCTATTGATGCAGTTGGCATTACAGACTGTATAAATTCAATAAATGAGAGCTACCAGACGGATAGAGAGAATGTCCGTTTATTGTCTGATATTGTAGACTATGAAGAACTGGATCATTTTGTGTATAGCGATTTGGAGTCCGCTTATGAAAAAAGCGGTTTTCATATGAGAAACGTACAGAATTATACTGGATTGGTAGCGAATAAGTTATCAGAGCGTTGTGGTAAAACTGCTATTGTTTTCTGTGAGTATGAAGGTCAATATAAAGGTTCTGTACGAGACTTGTTTGGTAAAAATTATCTTAAGATATTCAAACAGCTTGGTTTTGCTGAGGGGCACAATTCAGCCTTTGGAATAAAGATAAGACTGTTTGAGCTTCAAAGATATCTAGACAGAGTAAAACGTATTGATGAGAAGTTTTATGTTTCAGATATGAATGAGCCTATTATGGAAGAAGTGTTGAATAAAGTACTGTGTGTATTAGCAGTGATTGTAAGTTTCCTTATAAGTAGCTGTATAACAGTCTACATTGTGGAACACCTTTAAGGAGGTGCCATGTGTTCAATTTAAATTTAACGCCTGAGGTTCAAAATATACTGAGCGTTCAGGGAATTTATGCCGAAGAGGATATACTGTACGCACTAGAACAGTATAAATTTTGGACAAATGATGAAATACTGAATTTATTTGATGATGACAGTAATTATTGTTTTCTGGATCCACAACTGAATTATTCGGAGTTTAAGGATATACAGGAGCAATACGGTGTAATTATAAAATCTTTGAATAGTAGAACTTTGGTAGTGTATATTCCTATCTTCACTCCAGAGCTTCCACCTTCATTCGATTTGGCATTAAGTTCTTTCAGTATAGAAAAGTGCTATATTACACGATACAACTATGATTGCATACGTGGAAATAAACGCATTGAGTACAATCCGGACATTCTTATAAAGAAGATTATACTTGATGCAATAAATTTACATGCTACTGATGTTCATTTAACGGTTGAACATATAAATAATGAAGTGCGGTATCCAGTATTATACAGGCGTGATGGTGTTATGTACACTTTAGATAGTTACCGGTTAGATAAACAGTTGAATGAGTCACTTGTATCAAAATTAATTGATAAAAAGACGAGTAAAAATTCACTAGATCTTGGGATTGCAGCCGGTGTAGTTGCAAATTCATCAAATTTGTTTGGAACAAATGATGTTGAATTACGAATTTCAGCTAATAAAGTATTGGATGGTTACAGGTGTGTAATAAGAATCCAACAGAAGAAAACTGTCAGTCTGAAAATAGAAGAACTTGGGTTTGCTCCAAGTGTTTTACATGATATAGAGCTGCTTGCGAATAAAAAGTCCGGAATCACTTTGATTACCGGTGCTATAAGAACGGGTAAGAACACTACAGCTTTTGCTATGGCTAATAAAATGATACAAGACCCTATTAGTATTGTATCGTATGATTCACCAGTTGAAGTACTTATGCCTTTTGCCCAGGTTGATTATCAGGAAGATAGCAAACGTCTATTGTCTTTAGTTCGATTAACGAAAAAGCAGGATGTTGATGTGGCTTTTCTTAACGAGATACCAACAAAAGAGGTAGCTTTTGCTGTAAGCGATTTAGCAGAGAGTTCCATTTATGTAATAACGACAATGCATCTTGATAGATTATGGCAGTTGCCGTACAGATTATATGATTACTATGGTGAGAGCTATAAGAATATAATCTCACAGATAAACGGTGTTCTGAATCAAAAGATGTTTGGAGTGCAGTGCCCACATTGTAGAGAAGAAAGGCTACTTTCTGAGTTGAAGAGCGAGCCTATTTACAAATTCCTTTCTAGTAAGGGAGTAAACTCTTATTTCGTTACCAAAGGGTGCAAGCATTGTAGAGACGAGATGGAAAGTATTTTTTCTTCCATGTCCTGAGTTACGGTATTTTGATATTTTTTAATCAGCTGTGGTTCATAATCACCGTTACGATCCCTTGGAATGGCTACATCCATATCTCCATAACTGGTATGCATAGTTTTACGGGAGTGTCCATTTCTACTATTGTCCGTTTCTTTGTTTCGGTACAAAGCATTTTTACTACAGTTTGAACAAGATACAATATTGATTGTACCCATTTTTACTAAATGCTAAAGTTATTATATTTAAATAATCCTAAAAATATGATATTTATAAAATGATACGAAAAACAAAAAGTTGACATAATCGTATCAATAATGTACTATAAAAATGCAGTTTATTGTTTGCTTTTTTAGAAAGGAGGAAGATTATGTTGCAAGTTGAAACAGGGCATTTTGCTAAGCTGCG
>OIAV01000049.1_pt1 | contig 46371 bp, 36 predicted proteins | sample 1580881 | NCBI WGS metagenome assembly OIAV01 (sample SAMEA3882541, study PRJEB24775) | human gut metagenome | biome: human-associated habitat; feature: intestine environment; material: feces | place: Netherlands | collected 2009/2010
AGAAATATCTGTTTCTATTATTGATTTAAATCCCTTTTCATCGGTATACTCTACCCTTAGTCCGTTCAGCACGACACGATTTTGGTACACCTTGAGCTGTCCATTGCCGTTTACATCGGCATTGGTCGATTTGATAATAGCACGTGGCTGATTATCTTTTTTCTCGAGAAGCTTCGGGTCTACATATTGTATGAGTTTTCCCATATTAAACGTCATACCTGTGCTATCATACTCCAGGCTGGTCTTTAAGCTCTTCAGATACTCCTGCGCAAAATTGCTCTGTCTGCCGGCCTCATTTATGCTGCTGTCAGAGTAATTCTCCATAACCTTGGTATATCCTGCTGAGTAAGCCTTGGAAATATCTCCCTGCAGACCTGTACATATCTGATCCAGCACACCCTCTGCCGAGTAAAAGTTATCTGTATTTTTTTCATCCGTCACCTTCATCTGGAGGTTCATAAGCGCTATCCACAGCACAGTCACAGCTAAAACAGCCACTATAGCCATTGCAACTACAACCATCACAAAGGAAGCACCACGGTTATCATTACGCTTCATAATTAATACCCCATGCTTCCGGTCATCGTGACAACCGGGTCTTTATCCTTAAATATATCATCCAGTGAAGCCTTGCTCTCGTATACAGCCACCTTCACATCATACAGCCTTTCAGATGCATTGCTTTTTGTCAGATTCTTTATATCGACAATTGCCTTTACATCATTCTGAATTACATTGTTATTAAAGCCATATATAGCTTGATCGGGCTGTAGTGGATTATCCGGTGCTCCCATATTTACATTCAGATTGGTGGCTATATGAGTATAAGCATGACCTGTACGATTTCCCGGCTCACTTACCTTCACATATGCCTTATATGTACTCTCCTTCGTGCTCAACTCTGACTGATCCGATATAGTCTTTTGCTTTACAATATTTACCGTACAGTCCAGCTTGCCCTTATTATTGATTATAATGACATCGTTGTAGGTATTGTAAAGTGCTCCTGTAGATGTGTACCATGGATTGTAAAACAGATAGACATTTCTCAGATTATGATTCACAGTATCTGAAGAATTGTCGTAAATCACCATGGTATAATCATCCTTCAGTGCACTATTCGGATCCGGAAAAGTCTTTCTTACTCCATTCTTATTGATAGAATACGAATATGACACCGTCACCTTGGTAGCCTTATTGCTCGCAGCCCCACTCTTTTCTATATCAATTGTGATAGTTCTCTTTATATCACTCTGCTGTACACTGAAGCCTGGATTCATATTGTTAAATGCAGATATAATATTTGTAGCAGAATACCTGTCTGCACTCATGCAGTCGAAATTTGAGTCCATGGCCGACATATCTGCCACCTCGTCCATGTTGTACTCTTTAACCTTATCTATATTTGATGCATCTGATTTTGCATCCACTGTCACAAGAGCATTGTATTTCTTTGTACCTGACTGCACGCCTGACATATAGAAATAATACTTGTGCGCATCCGACTCCCTGAAATCCCAAAGCGATGTATCGCTTATTTTGGCTGATGCATCAGTCTTGTGGATACAGCTAGTGATGACATCATCCTTGTTTACAATCTCAGCACTGATATCCTCAAGTCTTTTTACATTATCAAACTTGCCCGACTTCTTAAGAAGCTCACATGCACTGCTTCCATCTGATATATTAAAGCCGTCCGCCACGTCAAAGCCCTCAGATGGATAGTTGAACTGATATGCCAGTGTCTTCATGGAGTTCTTTTCAATACCCTCCATAATGTTTGTCGCCAGATGTGTAGCATTCATCTCGTTTTTTGCCTTTACATTGGTCTTTGTAGCTGTCACAAATGAATTCAAAAAAGGAAGCACGATTATTGCGAGAATAGCAATCGACACAATAATCTCCACAAGTGTTACTCCTCGATCATCGTTTTTTAGCTTTCTCAAATCTGCTTCCTCCCCTCTTGTATTTTGTTATCTCATAACTCAATAATCTAACATTTGATATTTATCACTTACGGTCTCAATAACCCGCTAATCTAATAATCTAATATTATAATAATCAATTAGTTTGTTGTACCAAACAGATTATTTGTACCATGTGGTACTGCCGGTATGTATGGTGCCTCATATGGCTTATCAAGTCCATACAGGAAATATGAATCCACAAGCATCTCACCTGTCAGCTTACCTGTCGAATCATCAAAGCTCACATTGAGCGTGCTGATAGTTTTCTTCTGTGATGAACCAATCACCTCGCCGAGCATAGCCTTAAGCCCATGATACTCTGTCTTGAATGCCATAACTGTGCTGACATCATAAAGCTGATAGCCTGTAACCGTAGACTTTGCAGAGCTTGATGATGTGCTGCCATCAGCTGCACTGCCGTCGCCTGTCTGTGACTGAGAGCTGCTGCCATCAGCGGTCTGAGAGCTCTGCGAATTGTCTGCATTACTGCTATCCGTGGTACTGCTGTCTGAACTGCTTCCTGACGAAGAATCTGTACCGGCTTCACCTGTCGGATTATTCACATCAATAGCTGTCGGTGAGCCGACTGTAAGCTCTGTAATATTTGTATTGGTAGATTTCTCTATAGCAACCGCATCCATGATGCCGTTTTCAATCTGTAAATATGAAGGAAAATTGTCATATACCTGCTGCATAGCATCAGACATATCCTTTGTCTTCTCTGTGTAGTCATCCGCCTTTGCCGCAAGGGCTGAAAGCTGATTGTACTGTGATTTCAGGTTCATGTTTTCGCTCTTGAGTGAATCCCTCTTATTGGACTGTGGAATAAAAATCAAAAAATATGTCAGTGCTAAAATGGCAACACCCGCTAATATAATAAGTAACTTTTTATCTCTCGTTGACATCCTAACACCCCCTACTGATTTGTACTGTCTGTATCTGATGATGAATTACTATCCGTCTGTGCCTGTGATGACGCATCTTTTGATGTATCATCTGGCTCACTGCCTGTGCCATCTGCCGATTCAGAAGCAGCACTGTCATCAGCCTTTACATATGTGCAATCTACTGTGAACTGAACCTTTGAAGCACCGGTCTCATCAACCTCCTCTGTAATGGTTGACACATTGGATACCATGATACTCTCAAATGTACGAAGCTGTGCAATCACATCAGCCGCTATATCCTTGCTGCCTGTCTTTATGGTCATCGAAACACCATCAGTCGTAACAGACATATTCACAAGCTTGGCCTCTGACGGAAGCTTCTGCTCCAGCTCATCCACGAAGCCCGTTATCTCATCATTCTTGTTGGATGAGGCGCTCTCAAGAAGCTTAGTCCAGTCATAGTCCTTCTTGGTCTGGTTGTACACATCATATATATTCTGTGCATATGACAAATCAGAAACACGTGCTTTAAGCGTCATATTGTCTGAAGTTAAAACAAGATTTGAAAAAATGCTGTATGCCGTGATACCAACTGCAACTACCACACACAATCCAAAAATGAGAAGCTGCACCGCAAAAGAAACAGGCTTTTCTGCTTCCTCCCCTGCCGGTACGGGAAGAGGCTTCCCATCAGGACCGACAGGTGGTTTTCCCTGCATACCTGCCTGTGCACCGCCGGGTGTCATAGCACCTGCAGCTGTTCCTGCCATAATCGGAGCACCGATTCCCTTGTTTTTCTTACTGTCAAGTATATCAAGCGGGCTCAATGAACATCCGACACAGTTGAAATACTCTGCCAGCTTTGCCTCTGCGAGGTTTATGCTCTTTGCCACATGTATGCCGTCAAACTGCTGGAGCGGAACCACCTTGACATTGAGCTCATTGGTCAAAAGCTTTGAAAGTCCGCTGAAATCAGCACCTAAGCCTATGAGGAAAATTCTCTCAATAGGAGTATCTGAGTTTCTCGACTGATAGTAGTCTATTACTCGTCCAAGACTGCTTATCAGATTGGAAAGTGCATATGAAACATTCAGACGAAGCTTCTTAAAACGCTCCGAATCAATCTCATGCCCCATAGGATCCATTACACTGCCTGCAGGCTCATCCGGCACTGTACCATCAGGCTTTATTGCAAGGCAGGTCTTTCTGCGTGCCACATCAACTGCATCGGTAAATGACAGATACTCTCCAAAAAGCTCACTATCCTGAATCGCCTCAATAGCATCAGCAAGTCCATGGTTGACATTGCGCTGCAGCTTTACCATGCTTCCATCCATTACAGTCAGTGTGGTAGAAACCTCATCCACCTTGACAGTCACCTTCACATCTCCGGGAATCTCTCTTCTCATGAGCTGCTTGATGGCATTTCCACTATAGTCAAGTGCTACAAGCTGCAGCCTGCAATCAGCTGCAAGAGCACCATACGACAAAATAAGATCATTAGGCACAGCAATAACCGAAAGACGTAATTTCTTTTCTTCCGGTCTGTCAATCTTCTCTATAATCTGATGTACCAGCTTGTACTGGCTCAAATCCACCGGAAAATAATCCGATGCATTCATTGCAATCATTTCCTTAAGCTGTTTTTCCTTAACAAGCGGAAGCTCAATATCTCTGCTTGCTATACGCGCTGAATTTAACACAAAAACAACTTTTTTGGTGGCAATCTTCTTTTCCTTTAGCTTGCTGTATAAGATAGAACGAAACATCCCATCCGGCTGTACCACTCCATCATTAATCATCCCCGGTGGTGTCGGAAAGCCGAACATATTGTAAATCTTGGGATTTTTTGCTTTGTAATCAATCTCAACTACTCTGGTAAGGTTCTCCCCTATTTCAATGCCGAGTACCCTGTTTGCCATAACCTAACCCTCCATGTTTATCTTTGTTTTACACTGTATACATCTGTAAAACATTCGTAACTGTTCAGTTACAAACATTCTATATATATATTTCGGCATATCTGTGTTTTCTCTGCTTTTGTCTCACTGCTTGTCGTACTACCTGTTTTATATTAAGTACGCTATATTATAACACGTTTTTCAAAAGCCTGCGAGTGTCAAATATGCCGATATCATTTTCTCACCCCATAGCATCGAAATAAATATTCCGGCTGCCAAGTACGGTCCCATCGCAAGCCTGTTGCCTGCGTTTGTTACTTTCATACGAATCAGATGTATCACGGAACCGATGATGCATCCTAAGAAAAATGCTAATGTAATATTCTGCCAGCCTATCGCAAGACCTGCACATGCCATGAGCTTGACGTCTCCGCCACCTATGGCTCTTCCTCCACTTACAAGAAGAAGGATTTCAAGAAATAAACTGACACAAAAGAATCCTATCACATATTCAGACCAGTTATCATGGTCTAAAAACACATGCAGGATTCCAAGCACCAGTATAAATATATTGATTCCAAATGGAATTTCATATGTTCTCCAGTCTATCACACTCAGAACTATGAGTGCAGATGTAAGAAAGCAGTAGATGATACTCGTAAGCTCAAGTCCATTTACTGCAAATACTACTATGTATAATATACCGTTTAACGCCTCAATAATAGGGTATTGAGGTGATATCGGTTCTTTGCACTTGCGGCATCTGCCACGAAGAAACAGCCAGCTGAAAACCGGCACCATATCGTACCACGCGAGCTGATACCCGCATCTCATGCAGTGGGACCTTTCGGTCACCACTGTCTCGTGCTGCGGTATGCGGTAGATACAGACATTTAGGAAGCTGCCTATAACTATACCGAATGCAAATATTAAGATGTAGATGGGTATCAGTTCTGTGGTCATGGTTGGTAGTCCTTTTATTTAACCTTCATTCTTTATGAATTTACCAGCATCATTTTCATCAACTTTATAGTAAGCATCATCACCACCCGCTATTGTATATGAAACACTTCCGTTTGATGGAGTATATGTGATTGTAATTGAAGTCCAGTTTTTACCCTTCAATTTAGCACCAGTCAATCCCGAATCAACGATTGCCGCATCACTAGCTCCAGTGGTAATACCTGTACCCTCAATCACAATTTCAACATCAGCAGTCTGATCCTCTTTATCAGAGTAATATGCTTTTAATGAGGATGCAATACTATCGCAGTTCTGAATATCTGTAGCTTCTCTTGACTTTTCAACATACTTCATAAGCTGTGGAGCAAGTACACCTACGAGCACTGCCATGATGGCGATTACAACAATAAGCTCTACGAGAGAGAAACCTTTGTTGTTCTTCTGTTTCTTTCCTAACTTTTTAAATACATTCTTTACCATAGTTCTTTTCTCCTTTTCATTATAACATGGTTTTTGTGCAAAGAGCTGTGCCCTATCAGCATCTCTTTGTTTTGTATGCGCTCATTGTACCATAAATCAAAGCATAATGCAAGTTATTTTCTAGTACAATAGTATCATTGCTGTATAATTTTTTTCGCCTTTTTTAGCAATTTTAACCAAATTTCAACCGATTTATTACATTTAAATCATATTTTTTCAAAGAAATAATCCCCCGGGCTGTATTTTGGCACAGCGTGAGGGGCTTCACCCCATGTGACCGGCTAACGCATACACTCTCGTGAGAGCTACGCTACACTGCCAAGATACTGTAGGAATTATGCTTTTAGATTTTCTATGCTTGACGAAACCGTCGAAACGCGCCGTCCGTGGCGCGGTTCTCCTTGCCCATTAAAAGTGCCTCTACGAGGCAGGGGCTGTAATCTGACAATAGTTGACTTATTGGCGCATAGCTTGACAGCGTGGTGTCAAGCTTGCGTTTGAACAGCAACGATATATTACATCCCAGTGGCAGTTCATTTCTGTGTTTCATGCGCATAATTCAACAGTATCTAAGCAGCTTCGCTATTCGCTCACCCGAGAGTATATTCGTCAGCCGTTCGTAGAGAATGAAGCCCCATCCTACTGTCAGCAAAAGAGGAAGCAACCTCCGAGTTCTCTCCCAAAGATTGCTTCCTCTAATTTACATTTCACTACAATATTAGCTCACAAGCCATTTTTTTACAGTTTCCTCATCAAAATCCACACATTCAGCTATATCTTCTATTGAGTGTCCTTTTTTCTGAAGTTTCAAAGCTGTTATTTTTGCCTGACGAATTCTGCCTTCTTCTCGACCTTCTTCTCTGCCTTCATTTTTCTGTTCTTCCCACGCCTTGCACATATCAATCACCTCTTCTTTCTCATCTATGTCTATATTCGTTCCTGCAAACAGGTTGATTGCCTCGACTGTCTCTCTGTCCACATTGCTAAACTTCTCGTCATTCTGCAGCACTTCCTGCATTTTTTCCTTATCATACGCATTCTTCAGTACCTCGAAAAGCTGCCTGATGGATGTCCTGAATCCGGTAAAGTCTGTTATCTCCCTCGGTGCCAGCAGATTAATTCTGTAATCCGGTATGAATGGCAGAAGCTCTTCATCCACATCACCAAACATATCTGACAGCTTTCTTGGACCATCCCATTCCTTTGTTCCGAGATATACTGTAATCGTAATCACCGGTATCAGCTTATCCTCTTTCGTAAATCCAGAGAGAAATTCATCCGATGTTGCCGTATCCTTTTCCTTGCGGTGCTTTTTGGCAGTTTCCTTTACCTGGTTGCCATATGCCATGACATCATAAAACATGTTTTTTACCGGAATGGCATAGTGTATATCGGACTGATTTTCTACTCCTATCAGTACGACATATGATTTGCCGGTATATTTGATGCTGGCATTTTTGAAAATATCCCTCAGCTTCTGCACCGCTATGGTCTTTTTGTCAAGCCCCAGTGCGGTCAGCACCTCTGTCGTGTCCCTTTCCTTAAGGTTTTCCGGCAGGATAACCTCTCTTCCTCCATACAGTATATTGTTGCACAGATCCGCAAACCTGGCATTATCTGCAAAGTATTCCTTTGCCATTGAGTCCTTTGCGCTCAATCCTTCTCCTCCTGTTCTCTTGTGTGAGTAGGAAAATCCGGTGCCAATGATGGTACAGTGGTACAGTTTATGAAGTATACATGTGCAGTCCTTCTTTATGTTATCTATATGTTTACATTATGATTATCACACTGTATACAGTTCATCCGCCTTTTGACTACATTTTCTGCATTCTGTCTACATACGGCATTTCAATTTTCCTGCTGTTGATTGGTAATTAAAGCATCGAAAACTTCCATGTCCTTTGTAGAATGATGCGAAGTGGTCTGCCCTCTTCAAAGTGGTGAGCACCTGAAAAACTGTTATGTGGTGCCGCTTACAGAAATATAATGCTTTGAGTTGATTGTAGCATAGCGGCAGTTCTTTGTCATCATAATTTTTCTTTTTCCATACTTATATTTTTTCATACTGTTTCTGCACTGCACGCCTATCAGCCTGCATTCTGCCACAGTGCAAGGGGCTTTATCACGTGAGACCAGCTGGGGCACGCTTTCTCTCGTGAGCGAATAGCGAAGCTGCTTAGATACTGTTGAATTATGCACACGATACACAGAAATGCCCTGCCACGGATGGCAGGGCAAGGAGAACCGCGCCATGGACGGCGCGTTTCGACGGTTTCGTCGGGCATCGTAAATCTTTAAGGCATAATTCCTACAGTATCTTGGCTGCGTAGCGTAGCTCACGTGAGAGAGTGTGCACAAGCCATGGCTCATGGGATGAAGCCCCGTCCTACTGCCAGTACATACAGTTGCTATGCCAGCTTCTTATTTTTCTCAAGAAGCTCATAGATTTTCTCAACATCATAATCCGGCTTCATTGACAATGCCGCTTCGTAAATTGGAGCGATAACCTCCTCTTTTTCTTCCAGGTCATCTGCTATCTCTGCCACACTCTTGTCCTTTTGCAGCTTTTTTACAATCTGAGAAATTATCTTTTGTCTTTCTCCTAATTCTCGACCTTCTTCTCTGCCCTCTTCTCTGCCTAATTCTCTGCCCTCATTTTTCTGATCTTCCCATGCCTTACACATATCAATCACCTCTTCTTTCCCATCTATGTCTATATCCGTTCCTGCAAACAGGTTGATTGCCTCAACCGTCTCTCTGTCCACCTTGCTAAACTTTTCATCATTCTGCAGCACTTCCTGCATCTTTTCTTTATCATATGCATTCTTCAGTACCTCGAAAAGCTGCCTGATGGATGTCCTGAATCCGGTAAAGTCTGTTATCTCCCTCGGTGCCAGCAGATTAATTCTGTAATCCGGTATGAATGGCAGAAGCTCTTCATCCACATCACCAAACATATCTGACAGCTTTCTTGGACCATCCCATTCCTTTGTTCCGAGATATACTGTAATCGTAATCACCGGTATCAGCTTATCCTCTTTCGTAAATCCAGAGAGAAATTCATCCGATGTTGCCGTATCCTTTTCCTTGCGGTGCTTTTTGGCAGTTTCCTTTACCTGGTTGCCATATGCCATGACATCATAAAACATGTTTTTTACCGGAATGGCATAGTGTATATCGGACTGATTTTCTACTCCTATCAGTACGACATATGATTTGCCGGTATATTTGATGCTGGCATTTTTGAAAATATCCCTCAGCTTCTGCACCGCTATGGTCTTTTTGTCAAGCCCCAGTGCGGTCAGCACCTCTGTCGTGTCCCTTTCCTTAAGGTTTTCCGGCAGGATAACCTCTCTTCCTCCATACAGTATATTGTTGCACAGATCCGCAAACCTGGCATTATCTGCAAAGTATTCCTTTGCCATTGAGTCCTTTGCGCTCAATCCTTCTCCTCCTGTTCTCTTGTGTGAGTAGGAAAATCCGGTGCCAATGATGGTACAGTGGTACAGTTTATGAAGTATACATGTGCAGTCCTTCTTTATGTTATCTATATGTTTACATTATGATTATCACACTGTATACAGTTCATCCGCCTTTTGACTACATTTTCTGCATTCTGTCTACATACGGCATTTCAATTTTCCTGCTGTTGATTGGTAATTAAAGCATCGAAAACTTCCATGTCCTTTGTAGAATGATGCGAAGTGGTCTGCCCTCTTCAAAGTGGTGAGCACCTGAAAAACTGTTATGTGGTGCCGCTTACAGAAATATAATGCTTTGAGTTGATTGTAGCATAGCGGCAGTTCTTTGTCATCATAATTTTTCTTTTTCCATACTTATATTTTTTCATACTGTTTCTGCACTGCACGCCTATCAGCCTGCATTCTGCCACAGTGCAAGGGGCTTTATCACGTGAGACCAGCTGGGGCACGCTTTCTCTCGTGAGCGAATAGCGAAGCTGCTTAGATACTGTTGAATTATGCACACGATACACAGAAATGCCCTGCCACGGATGGCAGGGCAAGGAGAACCGCGCCATGGACGGCGCGTTTCGACGGTTTCGTCGGGCATCGTAAATCTTTAAGGCATAATTCCTACAGTATCTTGGCAGTGCAGCGTAGCTCAAGCGAGAGAGTGTGCACCAGCCTGGGCTCAGGGGATTAAGCCCCGTCCTACTGTCAGTATCCCTTAGCCAAAAAAGAAGCAGCCTCTGTGCTCCCGCCCAAAGACTGCTTCATATTGATTATTTTTAATTTTCAACTGCTGCTATGCCAGCTTCTTATTTTTCTCGAGAAGCTCATAGATTTTCTCAACGTCATAATCTGGCTTCATGGACAATGCTGCTTCGTAAATTGGAGCGATAACCTCCTCTTTTTCTTCCAGGTCATCTGCTATTTCCGCCACGCTCTTGTCCTTTTGCAGCTTTTTTACAACCAGTGAGATTATCTTTTGTTTTTCTCCGATTTCCTTACCCTCTTCTGTTGCAACCTCTTCCCAGTAATCACTCACATTACACATCTCGCTCATCCTCCCTTCGAGTTCCATGCTCATTTTAAGTCCATAATCTTCTTCAAGTATCTTCTTTTTCTCGATAAACTCTGACTTTGAGAACAGCTCTTCCAGCATTCCTATGAGTTTATTCTTAGACTGCTTTTTATTTTTTGTTGCTCTCGTCCGGACATTTATCAGTGCACCATTTAATTTGTCAATCTGTGGTATTTTCTTTATTTTACCATAAATCAGGCTGGATTTCATCCCAAATTCGATTATTGAGTCCTCTGATTTTTTTGTATCCATACATATCCATATGGTATATACGGATTTTAAGTCATCATAATTCGAATTTACAAACTCAGTACCCTTCTGCTCGGAAATCATTCTGCCCATGTAATAGGCAATCCGGTTTTCCAACCGGTAGCCCAGCTTTGATTTTTTACTGCTCTTCTGAGCTTCAATATTGATGATAAATTCTCTTCTTTTTCCATTATAATACAATGGAAATTTGATGTCGTAAATAATTTTTCCATCATCCTCATCAACTGACTCATTATTTACGTTCTGGATTTTAACTCCAAGCCTTTCCGGAAATCTGAGCATTACTGTCGGCTCACCAATGCACGGAATTATTTTCTCGGCTTCCATTTCCTTAAATTCCGGCACAAGCGCCTGAACTATATAGGCTGCTATCTGCGGATCTGCCAGAATACACTTCACGTAGTCGTCACTGGTTGCCTTGTCCTGCTCTATAGAGCTAAGAGTTCTGGACAAATTTGTCTTCACTTTTCTGTATATCATACACTTCTCCTGTTTCCACATGAAATCTGCATACATATCATTTTTTATAGCCCCATTTTTTGTGCATACATAATTTCAAATGATAATAACCCTTTATATTCCTCAAATAAATGCCCGCCACGCATAGAAACGAATAGACTGGTACTTTAGCTGATATTTATTTTTAACACACAATCGGATTTGTTGCTGACACAGCATGATAAATCAACGGGTAAAGAACATCCCCGAACCATGTATTCGAATTGTAGCCTATTGTATAACAGTTGTCAATGTATTTTTTCGCCACAGCGTAAGGGGCTTCATCCCCCTGAGACCGGCGGGGGCACGCTCTCTCGCATGAGCGCATAGCGAAGCTGCCTAGATACTGTTGAATTATGCACACGATACACAGAAATGAGCTCCCACGGATGGGAGCTCAAGGAGAACCGCGCCACGGACGGCGCGTTTCGACGGTTTCGTCAAGCATAGATACCCTATAAAGCATAATTCCTACAGTATCTTGGCAGTGCAGCGTAACTCAAGCGAGAGAGTGTGCACAAGCCAGGGCTCATGGGATGAAGCCCCGTCCTACTGCCAATGTCTCTGCACCAAAAAAGCAGCCTTTGAGCTTCACACTCAAAGTCTGCTTCTTTTTTATTTTATAAACTGTCCATAGCCTGATACATGGTAAGCATAGGTGCCATAACGGCTGCCACAAGCACACCAACAATAAGTGCCAGAACAAGGATAATCATAGGCTCAATAGCTGCCATAACTGTCTGGGTAGCCAACTCAACTTCCTCATCATAGTAGTCTGCCAGTCGGGTAAGCATGCCTTCCAAGTCACCGGTCTCCTCACCGATTCGCGTCATGTGTGAAACCATAGGTGGAAACAATCCACACGCAGTGATTGGCTCAGACAGTGGAACACCCTTACTTACTTCTTCCCTCGCATTTTTCAGGGCTTTTTTGTAAAGCGCATTCTTCATGGTGTCAGCAGTGATACCAAGGGCTTCAATCATCGGAAGTCCGGAATACACAAGTGTGGAAAGTGTACGCGCATAGTTACTGGCCGCTGTCTTGATGTTTAGCTTTCCGAAAACCGGAATCTTTCTTGCGAGATTACCAAAGAACATCTGGCCGCTGTCAGTCTGCTTATAAAGCTTGATGGCTATAACAATTGCTGCTATGACAGCAATCACAATATACCAGTATCCAGTGACAAAATCACTCATCGCAACAACTGCCTTTGTGATGCCCGGAAGCTCTGTTCCCAGGTCATTGAACATCTCCGAGTAGCTTGGGATGACCTTTACAAGCATTACAATAACAACCGCAATAGCTACAATCACAACGATAATCGGATAAACTGCCGCTTTTTTTATCATGCCGTTAAGCTTTGCTGATTTCTCGAAGTGTGCAGACATTCTGTCAAAAGCTACATCAATCTTGCCGGATGCTTCTCCTGCCGCAACCATACTCACCATGATGTCAGGGAAAACATTCGGGTATTTTTTGAGACCATCCGAGAGAGTCTCACCTTTTTGAATCTCGGCATGAACACCTCTGATAGCTTTCGCCATGACCTTGTTCTCAGTCTGATCGGATAGCATATCCAGCGTATCAAGAATCGTAACACCGGCATTGACCATACTGGTGAACTGGCGACAGAATACCGATAGATCTCTCGGCTTTACCTTTCCTCCTACACTGAATGAGATTTCCTTGGTCAGTGCTGTTGCCTTGGTGAGGCTTATGACCATGTTTCCATCCATCTTAAGCTTATTTTTTGCCTCTGCTTCTGACTCGGCTACTATATTTCCTTTTCTTTCTTTTCCGCTCTGGTCTATAATCTGATATGTCCAGTCAGCCACTTTCTTCTCCTCCTTATCCCTAATCTGTGCAACCTCCAGATAAATTAAATCATAATTTATTAAGACTCCACAACATTATACCATAACAGTAAAATACATACGATTATGCCATCAGTAGTAAAGGTGCACACGGCTAGCCATGCTTACCGGATCATGTGCATATGCAACTGCAGTCTCCGGCGCTATAAGGCCCTGGCTGTAATACTGTAAAATACAGTCATCCATCATCATCATACCCTCTCTCTTTGATGTCTGTATGATAGATGGAATCTGAAATGCTTTTGCCTCACGAATTAAGTTTCTGATGGCATTGTTTGCAAGGAGCACCTCAAATGCTGCAATTCGTCCGCCATTTACCATTGGAAGCAGATGCTGTGCAACAATTCCCTCTAAAACTCCTGAGAGCTGCACTCGTATCTGTTGCTGCTGGTGTGGTGGAAAAACGTCAATCATACGGTCAATTGCGTCGGATGAACTGTTGGTATGCAGTGTAGAAAATACAAGATGTCCTGTCTCCGCCGCTGTAATAGCTGTAGATATAGTTTCAAGATCTCGCATCTCTCCTACAAGTATTACATCCGGATCCTGTCGCAGTGCAGCTCTTAGGGCTGCAGCATATGAGAGTGTATCCTTTCCAACCTCTCGCTGTGCCACTATAGAGCGGCGCCTTGAGTGCAGGTACTCGATAGGATCTTCAAGCGTGATTATATTTTTGGAATCTCTTGATGCAATGACATCTATAAGACTTGCCAATGTGGTCGACTTACCACTTCCTGTAGCTCCTGTCACGAGGACAAGTCCTCTCATCTTTGTGGTGAGATTGACAACCGACTGTGGTATGCCAAGCTGCTGCGGTGTAGGCACATCATATGAGAGAATACGAAGTGCTGCTGCATATGAACCTCTCTGTCTGAACACATTGGCTCTGACTCGTGAAAAGCCCTCCACCGAAAAAGCAAAATCAAGCTCTCCATTTTTCTTTAGCACATCTTTAAGCTCCTGCGGGACAATTGGAGAAAGCAGGTTGTCCGTCTCAACATTGGAAAGAACCTGATTTCCCTGCGGTACAAGCATTCCGTCAATTCTAAGCATAACCGGATTTCCCGGTGCGATATGTATATCCGATGAGTTCTGTTGCTGCGCTGCTTTTAAAATGTCTACTATCTGCATTTTCTTTTCCCCCTTAGTTTTCAAACGTGGTCTTTAACATTTCCTGGAATGAAGTAACTCCTTCGAGTACAAGCTTCTCTGCACTCTGTCTAAGTGTATGCATGCCCTCATCACATGCAGCCTTGTTTATATCCTCTATATCAACACCTTTTGAAATAAGTGACTTTATCTTTGGTGTTATGGTCATTATCTCATATATACCGATTCGTCCCTTGTAGCCTGTATTGGCACATTTTTCACAGCCACATGGCTCATAAATCTTTACCGGACGGAATGCCGGTATATTCATAAAGGCCTTTTCCTCCTCTGTCAACAGATGCTCTCTCTTACATGCCGGACAAAGTCTTCTTACAAGTCGCTGTGCAATGATTCCCTTTACCGAATCCGCAAGCAGATAACTTTCAACTCCCATGTCCTCCAGTCGTGAAATAGTACTTGCCGAGCTGTTGGTATGCAGTGTGCTGACCACAAGATGTCCTGTGATTGACGCCTGTACTGCAATCTGTGCTGTCTCCTGATCTCGAATCTCACCAATCATAATGATGTCCGGATCCTGTCGCAGAATGGAACGAAGTGCTGATGCAAATGTCAGGTCAGCTTTATTATTTACCTGTACCTGGTTTATTCCATCTATATTGGCCTCGACCGGATCCTCAACTGTGATGATATTTACATCCTCCTTGTTGAGCTCTGAAAGTGCCGTGTAAAGCGTGGTTGACTTACCACTTCCTGTAGGTCCTGTAACAAGGATGATACCGTTTGTATTCATCAGTATATGATCAAAGGCCTTAAGCTCTTCGTCTGAAAATCCCAGCTCCTTTTTATCTCTTGTAAGTGCCTTTTTCTGCGCAAGTCGCATAACGCATTTCTCACCGAATACTGTCGGAAGGATTGATACTCGGATATCATACTCTATCTTGTCTATCTCCATAGTGATACGGCCGTCCTGCGGCTTACGTTTCTCGGAAATATCCATACCACCTATAATTTTAAGTCGTGTAATAATTGCAGAAAGCAGATGTATACTATATGCTGCCTTCTCATAAAGCGCACCATCTATTCTGTATCGCACCCTGACTTTATTTTCCAGTGCCTCTATATGTATATCTGAGGCCCTGAGTCTGGCTGCCTGCTCAATGATAGAGTTGACAAGTAAAACTACCGGCGAATTGTTGACATCCTTGCTGGTAGCTTCCTCAGCCTCGGCATTTTTCTGCTCACGCTCTTTTCTCTCCCTCGCATACTCCTGAGCCGCTTTCATAGCTTCTGTATCACCGTAATATTTGTCAAGCGTCAAAAGTATGTCTCTGCCTGTCGCTACTGCAGGCTCAACCTGTAGATTGGTAACAATTGAAAAATCATCAAGCGCAACCATATCCATAGGATCAGCCATGGCCACATGCACTACATTGGCATTATTCTTGTCAAATGCATATGGTATCATAACATGCTTTCTAAGCACTGTCTCACTGACAAGGTTTTGCACCTCCTCAGGTATGTTGATTGCGCTCACATTAACAAGCTCCAGTCCCAGCTGCTGTGACAATGCCTTTGCTATCTCAAGCTCATTGGTGAATCCAAGCTCAATGAGTGTTTCTCCTATCTTCTTATGCTTTTCTTTGGCTATAGGCAGAGCCTTTTCCAGCTGCTCCTGAGTAATTACATTTTCATTTATAAGCATATCACCGATACGCTTTTTCTCTCGTCTAAAAGCCATAGTGGCTCACCCTCTTTCATCATTTAGTAAAATACTACCATTATGATGGCTGTATTTCAAGGGTATTTATATAAAATATACAATAAATTTATTTCAAAACTAAAAAGTAACGATTCCGAGTGCCTGCAGCAACAGTATAAGCAGGAATGCCGGTGCAATAAATTTAACCATGATTATATAAAGCCCTTTTCTGGTGAATTTGCTGCCTCCGCGTGTCACCTCATCTATTATTACCTTTGGACTTACTATCCAGCCAACGAGGATACATGTGGCAAGTGCAACGATTGGCATAAGCACATTGTTGCTTACATAATCCATGATATCAAGTATCTGTCCGACTGTGCCGTTTGGAAGCTTAACCTCCATATAGAGCTTATTGTAGCCAAGGCAGACTATTATCTCTGCAATCAGACCGTATACCGTGACTAAAATTGCGCTTTTTCTGCGGCTCCAGTGAAATCTGTCTATAAGACTCGATACAATAGCCTCCATAATTGATACAGACGATGTGACTGCTGCGAATGCAACTATCATAAAGAATATCAGTCCCACGATATCTCCTGCTATTCCCATTTCATTAAATACCTTTGGCAGTGATATAAACATAAGCCCCGGTCCTGCTGACATGCCGTCTCTGCCCATAAATACATATACTGCCGGAATAATCATAAGACCTGCAAGGAATGCAACAAGTGTATCAAAAATCTCGATCTGGTTGATTGAGCCCATGAGCTTTGATTCCTTCTTGACATACGAACCATATGCAACCATGATTCCCATAGCCACACTGATTGAGTAAAACAGCTGACCGAGCGCATCAACAAATACTGTGGCAAGCTTTTGCATTGTAAGTCCCTTGAAGTCAGGAACCACATATATCTTAAGACCCTCAAGACCACTTCTTACTGCGCCTGATGCCTCCTTATAATGGAGCGTCAGCGAGAAAATACCGATTGCAAAAATAAGCACAACAAGGATAGGCATGAGCACCTTGCTGAAGCGCTCGATACCTTTATTGACTCCGCCAATGACAACTGCTGCTGTTATAAGCAGATACACCACTCCAAATATGATTGGTGCCCACTGGCCTGTGATAAAGCCTGTGAAATATCCATCCGCAACCGCATTTTTACCGCTTCCTGTAATGAAAAGGGTAAAATACTTTAAAACCCATCCACCTATAGTACAGTAGTAAGGCAGAATAATAGCCGGTACTATACACGCAAGCACACCGATAAACTTGCCCTTTGGATTGATAAGACCATACGCGGTGAGCGGTCCCTGTCCTGTCTTACGTCCTATTGCAATCTCAGTGGTAAGCAATGCAAAGCCAAAGGTCAGAACAAGTATCAGATACACCAGCAGAAAAAGTCCTCCTCCGTCCTTTGCTGCCAGATACGGAAACCTCCATATATTTCCAAGTCCTACCGCACTGCCGGCTGCCGCAAGAACGAACCCAATGTTGCCGGAAAAAGTGCTTCTTGATTTTTCTTTCATTTTCTACTGTCTCCTTAATATATTATATAATTTAATTTCGATTTAATATGGACATTGTTTCCATTTACAAATCTAATATACCTATTATAATCATCTAGAGTACTTTTTGCAACGGTTGATATTTTTTATTCGCATTTGCAGTACGTGTGGTGGCACATGGCAGGTGTCGTGAGTGCTACGCTATACTGTCAAGATACTGTAAGAATTCTGTCACAGCGTAAGGAACGTAAGCCCCGGGTACCGCGGGCGCACACGTACTCCCGCCGGAGCGCATAGCGAAGTGGCTTAGATACTGTAGAAATTATGCCCACAAGACGCAGAAACGCCCCTGCATGGACGCAGGGGCGAGGAGAACCGCGCCACGGACGGCGCGTTTCGACGGTTTCGTCAAGCATAGAAACCTATCAAGCATAATTTCGTACAGTATCTTAGCCACGCAGCGTAGCGACGGCAGGAGTACGTGTGCGCCCGTGGTACCCGGGGCTTGCGTTCCGTACTATTATATAAACGTCCTAAATAAGGTTTTTAATGCCTTCTGTTAAACGCTTTGCAACTCTCACATTGTTCATAGTATAAAGGTGAATTCCCTCCACATCATTAGCTAAAAGCTCAATTATCTGACTCTCGCAGTAAGACATTCCGGCATCAAAAAGTGCCGCCTTGTTGTCTCCGTATCTGTGCACAATCTTCTGGAACTTCTCCGGGAACTTTGCTCCGCACATTGTGACCATTCTCTGAATCTGAGCCGCATTTATACAAGGCATGATGCCCGGGATAACAGGCACATTGATACCTGCAAGCCTGCAGTCCTCAGCAAAATTGAAGAAGGTATCATTGTCAAAGAAAAGCTGTGATAAAAGAAGCTCTGCTCCTGCATCAACCTTTTTCTTAAGATTCTTAATATCATCTACCTTATCAGCTGCCTCCGGATGGATGTCCGGGTAGCATGCACCTGCGATACAGAACTGATCGCCTGTGGTATCCTTTATGTACTTAATAAGGTCGCTTGCATGGAGAAAATCCTCCTTTGCAGGCACGTTCGGATTTCTATCTCCTCTTAAAGCCAGGATATTCTCAATGCCCTCATATGAAAGCTGTCTGGTGAACTCATCTATCTCTGCCTTGTTATAGCACAGACATGTAAGGTGCACGACCGGCTCCACATTGTACTGGTTCTTGATTTTCTTCGCAATCTCGATAGTCTTGTTATTGTTTGAGCTGCCGCCTGCGCCAAATGTCACGCTGATGTACTCAGGATGACAATCACAAAGTATCTCAAGCATCTCATCTATATTTTTGAAGTCTTCCTCCTTCTTTGGTGGAAATATCTCAAAGGAGAGCGACTGTGGTTTGTTTGTATGTATCTGTGTAATCTTCATGTTATCCTCCGGTATATATGGTTATTCAATAATTTTTAATTTTTATATTCCATATATTACTGTAGTTTTTTGTCATTGTAAAATATATTTTTCTTTTAGTTTGTCATAAATAAAATCTATATCAAAACTTGCTGAGTATTTGATTTTTTTATATGAGGTGATATAATGGGCGAAGCAAATCAAAAAGAGGTTTCACAATGAAAAAAATAGATTTTGATAATGATTCAATAAAGAAAAATATATTGCAGGCTGCTCTGCCCATGCTGGCAGCCCAGATTCTAAGCCTGTTGTACAATATAGTAGACCGCATATACATTGCCCGCATACCGGATATGGGAACCACTGCACTCGGTGCTGTGGGGCTTTGCTTTCCTATTATAATGCTGACAATTGCTTTCTCCAATCTCTTTGGAAGCGGTGGTGCTCCTCTTTTTTCAATAAAAAGAGGCATGAGTGATGACAGAGCCGCCAATACTATAATGAATACGAGCTTTACAATGGTCTGCACATTCGCAGTCGTTTTTACAGCTTTGTGCATGATTTTTGCAAAGCCTCTTTTAATCGTGTTTGGCGCATCTGAAAATGCTCTCAAATACGCTCTGCCATACCTGCTCATTTATTTGATAGGAACACTCCCATCCATGATTTCAACCGGCATGAATCCCTTTATCAACGCTCAGGGCTACTCCACTACCGGCATGCTGTCTGTTGCAATCGGAGCCGTTGCCAATCTGGTTTTAGACCCGCTTTTTATATTTGGATTTAATTTCGGCATCAAAGGAGCAGCTATTGCTACGGTCATCGCACAAATACTGTCTGCTCTCTATGTGCTTCACTTTCTTAGGAAAAAGGCTGAGCTTAAGGTGCGCCTTATGACACTCTCTGAATTTGGTGAAAACACGCGCTATGCAAAGGACATCATAAGCCTTGGAACCTCCGGCTGTGTCATGCAGCTCACAAACAGCCTGGTATCTATATGCTGCAACAATGTGCTTTCAGTGACCGGTGGCGATTTGTACATATCGGTAATGACAATTGTATCAAGCATCAGGCAGATGGTTGAGACTCCAATTTATGCAATTGTGGAGGGTTCATCTCCTGTTTTAAGCTACAACTATGGCGCCAAAAGGCCGTCCCGGGTGAGAAAATCTATTTTCACTATGGGACTGCTCGTGCTTCTATATACAGCTGTCATGTGGAGTGTAATCATACTTGCCCCTCATGCCCTGATTACAATTTTCAGCTCCGATGCCACCCTCATGGATGATGCGGTGAAGGCTTTAAATATCTACTTTGCGGCATTCATATTTATGGATCTGCAGTACATCGGACAGACTACCTTTAAATCACTGAACAAAAAGAAGCGGGCTATATTTTTCTCCCTGCTTCGCAAGGTGTTCATCGTTGTACCGCTGACATATATTCTGCCTTACTCCTTTGGTATGGGAACCGACGGTGTGTTTATGGCAGAGCCTGTATCAAACGTGATTGGCGGAGGCATCTGCTTTGTAACCATGCTTGGCACTGTGCTACCTGAGCTTCGCAGAATGGAGCAGTAGTTACAGCATCTCATCAATGCAGATGCCGTAGCCTCCGGTCGGATCATCGACAAACACATGGGTGACTGCTCCTATTATTTTACCATCCTGTATGATAGGGCTTCCGGATGTGCCCTGCACTATGCCACCGGAGAGCTCTATCAGCCTGTCGTCTGTCACCTTAAGCTCCATTCCCTTGTTTGTATCTGTCGCTTTTTTATCTATATTTGTTATTTCCAGATTATATTTTTCAAGTTTTCCTGATATTTCCGATATCATCTGTGCACTGCCTGTGTGTATCTCATCCTTGCCGGCAACCGGATAATACATATCCTCTGCGGCATATTCCGACAATTCATCGCTGTCAAGCTGTCCGTAAATTCCCAGATTACTATTGCAGTCAAGTGTGCCTATATGGCTTTTTTTGCCAAAATATACCACTCCGCCTATCTCGCCCGGCGCGCCGGCTTTTCCCTTTTTGATTTTGGTAAGCTTCATGCTGTACAAATCACCACTGTTTGCATACAAGAGATTGCCGCTTTGCGTTCCGTCTCCTATTCCATGCCCCAGCGCTCCAAAACGGCCGTCCTTTGTATAATAAGTGATAGTACCGATTCCTGCCAGATCGTCCTTCACCCATATTCCCATATAGTATTTGCCATCATCCATCCTCACAGGCGTGATATCCGCTGACATTTTCTCACCGCCTCGAAGAAATTTAATGTTTACGGTACTTTTATCTTCATGACTTTCATCATGCTGCTTCATAATATCATTCACAGCTTCAGAAAGTTCCTCCTTGTCTGCCACAGTGCGTCCATTGACAGATAGGATATAATCACCGCACTGCACCTTTTTATCTGCCGGATTGACTTTTTTTCCATCCTCGTCTGTCACCTCCGTCGTATTCACTACAAGCACTCCCTCTGTCTGCTCATATATACCGGTCAGCCTGCCACAGGCATATACGCCCTCAACACTTATTCCATCACTTATTTTATCTGTCTCTTCATAATCTCTGTGAGTTGATGCTGTATCTGCTGTCTGTCCTATGCCTTGTTCGGTTCCACCGTTTCCACTGTTTTCACCGGTTCCGCCGTTTTCACCATTTTCACCATTCTCGCCCGAATCAGCCAATACACTGGCCGCCTGTCCCGGAAGCCCTGTCGCATATCTTCCATATCCGGCCTTTGATTCATTTAAAAAACTTCCTAATGCACTTTCATCAAATGCCTTATCTACCCTGCTGCACCACTTATCATCACTGCTTAGTGCAAACATAGCTATCACTGCTGCAGCCAGCGTGACACTCACAAATTTTCCAAAAAACTTCCGCATACTATTACCTCCATTTGGATTAGTATGCTCCTGTCATTTTTCTTTTATTCTTTTAATATCTTATTATCTCATTTTAACTATTCCAAATTATTTTGAGCAAAAGCCGGTATAGTTTGACAGTTTAGGTGTTTTCCTATATAATTTCGATATATTTATATGTTTATTATAAATTTCACATATAATTCCCACGTTGTCCGTTACAAATAAATACTGTAATAGCTTTATAATTCTTAAATCACCATTTAATAAAGGAGGGATTCCATGAATACATACCTGCTCATCACATCTATAGTAATCTTCTTATGTATCCTGCTAAATCGTGTCTCCAACCGCATAGGCATTCCGGCACTTTTAGCCTTTATCGTGCTCGGCATGCTTTTTGGCTCTGACGGAATAATGAAGATAGATTTCGACAATTACGCGTTCGCTGAACAGATATGCTCTACCGCGCTGATATTTATCATGTTCTATGGCGGCTTTGGCACCAACTGGCAGCGTGCAAAGGCTGTTGCCGTTAAGTCTGTGCTTTTGTCCACCATCGGTGTTATTATCACATGCTTTCTCACAGGGCTGTTCTGTCACTTTGCCCTTAATATGAGCTGGGAAATAAGCTTTCTCCTCGGTGCGCTGATTTCATCAACTGATGCAGCGAGCGTTTTCTCCATACTGCGTTCGAAAAAGCTGAATCTGAAATACAATACCGCCTCTCTTCTTGAAGTGGAAAGCGGTAGTAATGACCCATGTGCCTATATGCTCACAGTTGCTTTTATATCCATATCTCAGGGCAGCGCAAGCCCGGGAAATATTGCCATACTCATAGTAAAGCAGCTTGCCTTCGGCATAATCTTCGGCGTCCTGATTGCAAAGCTTTCCATCATGCTCCTTCGATATATACGCTTCAAAAGCGCGGGGTTTGATGCGATTTTCATGGTGGGAATTGCTCTGATATCGTATGCCCTGCCTGCTTACTTTGACGGAAACGGCTTCTTAAGTGCCTATATAGTCGGCATTATACTCGGTAACACAGAAATAGAAAATAAAAAGAATCTGGTGAATTTCTTTGATGGCATAACAGGACTCATGCAGATGCTTATTTTCTTTCTGCTTGGTCTGCTTTCTTTCCCATCAAAGCTGCCACACGTCATAGTACCGGCACTTTTAATATTTATGTGGCTGACCTTTGTGGCAAGACCTCTTTCTGTCGCACTTGTGCTCACACCATTTCGCAGCAAAATAAAACAGCAGCTGCTTGTCTCATGGTCCGGCTTAAGAGGAGCCGCATCCATAGTGTTTTCCATCATGGCATATACCGCCACCAATGATGACCTCGACACCTTCCACATAATATTTATGATAGTACTCTTTTCAATACTGCTTCAGGGCTCAATGCTCCCATGGATATCGCGAAAGCTTGATATGCTCGATAAAACAGCCGATGTAATGAAGACCTTCAATGATTACTCCGAGGAAGCAGACATCCAGTTCATACAGCTTACCATACCGGAAAATCATCTGTGGTGTGGCCACAAGCTAAAGGACCTGACGCTGCCTCCTGAGACACTGATTGTGCTTATACGAAGAGGTGAGCAGAATATAATACCGGACGGTGAAACAATAATTCTGCAAAATGATGTGCTCGTGCTTAGTGCCATCACACCTGATGAGGTGCATGGTATAAAACTGGTGGAAAAAATAATAGAAAAAGACAGCAGATATAACAATAAACTGCTGTCTGAAATATCAAAAAAACACAATGAGATTATAATAATGATCCAAAGAAATGGGCAGGTAATCATCCCAAACGGAAACGTACGGCTGACCACCGGTGATATACTGGTAATCAACCGCGCCGTAAACTGATAATGTCAGATTTTTTTCTCCATGGCAAGTGCTTTCATCTCGCGTGCGCTCTCCATCACGGTATCTGTGATTTTTGCACCGCCGAGCATTCTGGCAAGTTCAGCCACGCTGTCATTGTCAGTTAGTCTTCGAATCCTTGAAACCGTGGATTTGTTCTCGACTGCTTTTTCAATAAGGAAATGTGCATCTGCCATAGCTGCTATCTGTGGCAGATGTGTGATACATATAATCTGATGGTTGCGGCCAAGCTCATTCATCTTCTCAGAGACCATCTGAGCTGTACGTCCACTGATTCCAGAATCAATCTCATCGAAAATAAGCGACTCAATGTGGTCATTTTCTGCCATGATTGTCTTGATGCCAAGCATGATACGCGACAGCTCTCCTCCCGATGCTACCTTGCCGAGCGGCTTAAGCGGCTCTCCGGGGTTCGTTGATATGAGAAACTCCGGCGCATCGATGCCGTTTGCCGTATAGTCCGGCAATCTGTCAAACTGCATATCAAACTGTACATCAAGGAAATTCAAATCATTAAGTGCTGATTTAATTTCTGACACAAGCTTTACAGCACTCTTTTGTCTGATTTCTGATACCTCATCCGATATCTGTGCCAGCTCCTTTTCCTTTTTCGCAAGCTGCTGCTCTAATTTCTGTAAATAAGAATCATAATCGTTCAGGACACTGATACGCTCCCTCTTTTCATTGAGTGCTATCAGTATATCATCAATTGAGTTGCCGTATTTGCTCTTTAGATGATTTATCTCATCCAGACGCTTTTGTGTCTCATAGAAGGTCTCCTCGTCAAACTCAGCCTGTGATATATATCCTGATATCTCGTGATTAAAATCAGAAAGCAGACTGTCTATCTCTGACAGCTGACTCTCCAGAGCTTCCACATCCTCATCATAACCTGATACCTGCGACAGCTCTCTTACCGCCCTGCCAATAAGCTCTGAGGCACTCTCCATCTCGCCTCCTGTGGCAGAATATGCAGCATTTACACCCTCCATGATTTTCTTTCCGTTTGAAAACTTCCTAAACTGCGCCTCAAGCTCCTCATCCTCACCAGACACCAGGGAAGCTTCTTCTATCTCCTTCACCTCGTACTCAAGGAATGACAGCTCACGGCTTCTTTCTTCATTGTCGATATTTGACTTTTCATACTCATCCTTAAGCGCCCTATATGCTTTGTATGTGACTGAAAGCTGCTGCTTTTTATCTCCAAGCGGCTGCTTTGCGTACTCATCAAGTATATCAAGGTGTTTTTTCTTTGATAAAAGTGACTGGTGCTCATGCTGACCGTGGATATCTATGAGATATGCGGCTATTTCCTTCATTCGCGAAACAGACACGGCTTCACCGTTTACCCTGCCGACTGCGCGCGACTGTGTGATTTTACGGCTTAAAATCACGCATCCGTCCTCGACCTCCACATCAAGCTCCCTTAAAGCCTCTATAATCTTTGGGTCCTCAACTGAAAAAATAAGCTCCACAAAAGCAGGCTTTTCATTGTCTCTTAGCATCTCCTTTTGCACTTTTTCACCAAGCGCCAGATTGATAGAGCCTATGATGATTGATTTTCCGGCTCCGGTCTCTCCCGACAGTATATTTAGTCCGTCGGAAAACTCAACCTCACACTCATCTATGAGTGCCAGATTCTTTACATGTAGATTTTGTAACATATTTTCTCCTTCCTCTCCCAGGCATGACGATATATGTTATTTTCTGTTACAGTTCAGCTATAATCTGATATTCATGTAACATTATTCCACAATTCTGCGGATTTTTTTCATCACCGCATATGTATCATCAACAGTCCGGATTGCACACATGATTGTGTCATCTCCTGCAATCGAACCGACGATTTCTCTCATCTTCATGGCATCTATTGCAGCACAGACAGCGCTTGCCATTCCCGATACAGTCTTTATAACGAGGATATTCTGTGCCATATCCATTGACAAAAAGCCCTCTCTGAGTACTCTTTCGTATTTTTTGGAAAGGTTCTCAGGTGCATCCGTTATCACAGCGTACTTCTGTCTGCCGCCTGCGGTAGGAATCTTTGTGAGCTTAAGCTCCCTGATATCCCTGGATACTGTGGCCTGAGTCACGCGAAAACCATCTTTTTCAAGAAGCGCAGACAGCTCATCCTGCGTCTCTACCTCATTCTTTTGGATTATCTCAATTATCTTGGATTGTCTGTTTGTTTTCATGTCCTGCCACCTCATAAATATTATTTGTAACTATTCATTATAACAATCCTTATCTGTGTTATGAATAATTTCCCATCTTTTTGCGGAGTATCTCCAAAAAGCTTCTCTGGTGAAGCTTGCAAATCTTTGTATGATTGGCTGCCTTTGAAATAACAAAACGGTCTCCCACAGCCAGCTCTGCCGTAGTGTCGCCATCATAGCTGACACACGCCATCTCATCGTTTTGCTCCCTGCGGCTTAGAATCTCTATCTCTATCTCATCATCGCCTGAAAGCACAATGCTCTTTGACGTAAGATTGTGAGCATTGTTCGGTGTAAGCAGTATCATATCGCCCTTCGGATCCACAATCGGACCTCCCGCCGACATACTGTAGCCTGTAGAACCCGTTGGAGTCGCAACAATGATGCCATCGGCATGGTAATTGTTTAAAAACTCACCGTTTACATACACATTGAGGCTTAATATCTGCAAATTGCCCTTTCTATGGATGACTATATCATTTAATGCAACTCTCGAGGTCTCACTGCCTCTTTTATGCCCTGCGAGCATAATACGATCCTCTGTCATGTATTTATCAGCCATGAGCGAATCAATAGCGTCAAATACCGTAGCTTCCTCCACCTCACACAGATAGCCGAGTGTGCCGAGATTCACTCCCATAAGCGGAATCTCAAGTGTCTCCACCCTTGTGGCTGCACGAATCAGTGTACCATCTCCGCCGAGTACAAGAATACACTGCGTATCCTGTGGTATATCCTCAAGCTCAAACTCGTTATCGGATATAGCCTCGACATTGCTCATAAGCCCCTTTGCCGTGCCGCCCTTTTGTTCTATGTATGCCACTATTTTATTTGTAAGTGCAAAATTCCTGTCCTTATAGGCATTTGCTATCACAACAAAATGTTTCATAGTCTATTTCCTGTCCAGCTCTCCATGCGCGGCCTCGACCACACTATGAATATCCACTGATTCCTCCTTTATAGGATCATCTGTCTTTTTGATATGTACAAGGTACTCTATATTGCCCTCCGGCCCCTTGATTGGCGAATACTCAAGGTCTAACACGCTAAATCCATTTGAAAGTGCAAAGGATATGATATTGTTCACTACCTCCTCATGCACGCTCTTGTCACGGACCACGCCCTTTTTACCTACCTTTTCCCTGCCTGCCTCAAACTGTGGCTTGATAAGACAAACCATCTCGCCACCGTCCTTTAACAGTGCTCTTGCAGGACCTAACACCTTGGTAAGTGATATGAATGACACATCAACCGATGCAAAATCCAGCTCATCATCTATGTCATTGGGCGTCACATACCTGATATTGGTCTTTTCCATGCACACCACGCGCTCGTCCTGACGCAGCTTCCATGCAAACTGGCCATATCCGACATCCACGGCATACACCTTTTTAGCACCATTTTGAAGCATACAGTCTGTAAAACCGCCTGTTGAAGCACCTATATCCATGCACACCTTGCCATCCATCGTGATATCAAAGTGCTTCATAGCCTTTTCAAGCTTTAGCCCTCCACGGCTCACATACTGCAGTGTCTTTCCATGAATCTCAATATTGCAGTCATCAGGAAATGTGCTTCCCGCCTTATCCTCACGGTTGTTATTTACAAAAACATTGCCCTCCATAATCATGGTCTTTGCTTTTTCCCGTGATGGTGCAAGGCCTCTGTTTACAAGTAATACGTCTAATCTTTCTTTCATACTGTATGTTACCTCTATCTATAATGCTGCTATTATACGCTTAGCCACCGATTCGGCATCCACATGCAGCTCCTTTTTGAGCACCTCGACATTGCCATGCTCCACATAGCAGTCAGGAAGTGCAACTGTCAACACCTCAAGAGCTATGCCGTTAGTCTTGACATACTCCGTCACATGCTCACCAAAACCGCCGCTTTGCACGTTTTCCTCCATAGTCACAAGCAGGCTGTGTTCAGCCGGCAGTTCCTTAATTGCTTCCTTATCAAAAGGCATTGCAAAACGCGCATTGATAAGTGTAGCAGAGATTCCATCTGCCTCAAGCAGCTTTACTACATCAACGGCAGTCTTTACCATACTGCCGAGTGCCATGATAGCCACCGTGCTTCCTTTTCTGATTAGCTCACTCTTTGCAAGCTCTATCGGCTGTCTGATTTCCTTAAGGCCGTCATAGGCTGCCCCTCTTGGATATCTGAGTGCAATCGGACCGTCATATGCCACTGCAAACTTCATCATATCAGACAGCTCCCACTTATTCTTCGGAGCCATGATTGTTATATTCGGGATGACCGACAGATATGATATGTCAAATATTCCCTGATGTGTCTCTCCGTCACTGCCTACAAGCCCTGCCCTGTCGATTGCAAAGATGACATGCAGATTCTGTATGCACACATCGTGAAGTATCTGGTCAAACGCCCTTTGTAAAAATGACGAGTACACCGCAAATACCGGGATAAGTCCTGCTTTTGCAAGCCCTGCCGCAAAGGTCGTGGCATGTGCCTCGGCTATTCCCACATCAAAAAATCTATCCGGGAAATTGCGGTGGAATCTGCGAAGCCCTGTTCCATCTGCCATGGCAGCCGTTATCGCAACTACCTTTGGATTTCTCTCGCCCAGCTTCTTCATGACTGTTGAGAAGACATCTGTGTAATTGGCCTTCGTGCGCTTATTCTTTGGAAGTCCTGTCTCTATGACAAATGGCTCTGCACCGTGAAATCTGGAAGGATAACGCTCAGCCGGGTCATAGCCTGATCCCTTTTTCGTAAGCACATGCACAAGCACCGGACCATCCACACGCTTTGCCTCATCAAACACACGGCACATTTCCTTTATATCACTGCCATCCACAGGTCCCAAATAGATAATGCCCATCTCCTCAAAGAACATACCCGGAATAAAAAGCTGCTTTATGCTGCTCTTTGTATTCCTGATATGCTTTACCATACGCTCTCCGTAGATCGGTATATGGTTTAGGGAATTCATGACATTATTCTTAAAATCCCTGTATGCATCCGCTGTGCGAAAGCCTGAAAGATACTGGCTGATGCCCCCGACGTTCTCTGAAATCGACATATTGTTGTCGTTTAGCACTATAATAAAATTGCCTTTAACGCTTGAAGCGTTGTTGAGCGCCTCATATGCCATGCCTCCGGTCAGCGCGCCGTCTCCGATGACTGAAACCACATGGTAGTCATCTCCGGTCACCTGTCTGGCTGTCGCAAGCCCAAGCCCTGCTGATATGGATGTGGAGCTATGTCCTGTATTAAAACAGTCACAGTCGCTCTCATCCGCCTTTGGGAAACCGCTCATGCCTCCATACTGTCTGAGCGATGAAAATCCATCCTTTCTGCCGGTGAGTATCTTGTGTGTGTACGACTGATGCCCTACATCCCACACTATCTTATCCTTCGGTAGATTAAAGCACAGATGCAGCGCCATGGTAAGCTCCACGACTCCGAGGTTTGATGCCAGATGACCTCCTGTCACCGATATGCTCTCTATAAGAAACTGCCTGATTTCATCCTTTAACAGCTCAAGCTCCTCAGGTGTCAGTTTTTTTATATCATTTTCCTTTTGTATCTTTTCTAAAACCATCCTATTTCTCCCGATGGATCAAATATTCAAATAGCTCCTTAAGAAATGCATCGTCGTATCCCAAATCATCAAGCTGCTCCTCTGCCTCCTTGGAGATGCGCTCCACATCAGAAACCGCTTTATCCAATCCCTCAAATGTGACATATGTCGCTTTATTATTTTTCTCGTCACTGCCTACCGGCTTTCCAAGCACCTCAAGTGTACTTGTGACATCAAGCACATCATCCTGTATCTGAAACGCAAGCCCCAGCTTTGCCGCTATCTGCTCCACGCGTGATACCTCATCAGACGACGCCCCTGCAAGGATTGCTCCTATCATCATCGAGCTCTCTATAAGTGCGCCTGTCTTAAGCCTGTAGATAAAGTCAAGCTTTTCCCTTGTGATAGGACAGTCATCGGATTTCTCGCTTTCTACATCAACCACCTGTCCTCCGACCATACCATACACGCCTGCCTTTTTTGCAAGCACCGCAAATGCCCTTGCCACACGCGCATCAACCACTTCCATGCCAAAAGCCTTTGCTGCGGTCTCATATGCCAGGTTTAAAAGTGCATCACCTGCAAGAATGCCCATAGCCTCACCGTACACAGCATGTGTGGTCTTCTTTCCACGCCTGTACTCATCATTGTCCATGGCAGGCAGGTCATCATGCACCAGCGAGTAGGTGTGTATCATCTCGATTGCCGCCATAAATGGCTCAATCACTGCACTGCTTCCGCCAAACATATGGTAAGTCTCTTCCATGAGGATAGGGCGAAGCCTCTTTCCACCGGCTCTCACACTATAGTTCATGGCCTCAAAAATAATCCTCTGCTGTCCCTCCTCAGCGGGAAGAAACTTCTCAAGCACATCGTTTATATGCTCTACCTTTTGCTGCAGCTCTTCCATGAATTGTGACTTATTTAAATTCCCATTTAAGCTCATCAGAATTCCTCCAGTTGTCCGTCGCTGTTTAGCACAAGCATGGCCTTTTCCATGCCCTGTACCATATCATTGGCACTCTTTACCTCATCAAGCCCCTTCTTGTAGAGCTCAAAGGCCTCATCCAGGGATACATCCGCATCCTCCATCCTCGCCACTATCTGCTCTAAGTGTGCAAAGCGCTCCTCGAGTGTCAGTGTTTTTTCATTTTCTTTGCTCATCGTTAATAACCTCCGAAACTACGGCCCTTGCATGACCGTCTATCAGATATATATTTATGTCATCGCCTGCATTGATATCGGATACACTGTGCAGTGCCCCCTTCTTTTCCACCTCGACATACGCATAGCCCTGTGCCAGTTTTTTGGCCGGTGAATATGCATCCAGTGTACCTGAAAGCAGCGCCAGACGCTGTCTGCAATCCGAAAGTCTCTGCTTCATAATCCTTTCAAGTGCATCCTCGATATCTGCCAGACGCCTTTTATTCTCATTTAGTTTATTCTGCGGACTAAGGAAATTAAGTCTTGTTTTAATATGTGACAGCTTTTCCCTGAAAAAATCAATCCGGCCTGTCAGATTTCTGTCCATCCTGCGGCGCAGATTGTCAAGGCGCTCTAACGTCTGTCTGTAGTCACTGACTGCAAGCTCTGCAGCCGCTGAAGGTGTGGGTGCTCTCCTGTCTGACACAAAATCCGCTATCGTCCAGTCAGTCTCATGGCCTACTGCCGAGATGATTGGCGTGCGGCAGTCAAATATGGCTCTCGCCACAATCTCCTCATTAAAGGCCCATAAATCCTCTATGGAGCCTCCGCCTCTGCCGACTATTATCACATCAAGATTCATCGCATCCAATGTCTGTATGCCCTTCACTATGCTATTAGCCGCACCCTCTCCCTGCACAAGTGTCGGATAAAGTATAACCTGTACATATGGATTCCTGCGCGATGATACATTCCTTATATCCTGCACGGCCGCGCCTGTCGGTGCTGTAACCACACCAATACGTCCGGCATACTGCGGAATGGGCTGCTTGTACTCTGCCGCAAACATGCCCATCTCCTCAAGCTCATGCTTTAGCTGCTCGAATTTGAGATACAGATTGCCCTCTCCGTCAAGCTCTATCTTTTTGGCATAAAGCTGATATGCGCCGGTCTTCTCATACACCTCAACGGAACCTGTCACAATAACCTGGTCCCCCTCCTTCATGTGGAAAGAAAGTCCTGCCGCCCTGCTGCCCGCAAACATGATAGCGTTCATGGCTGCTCCCGCGTCCTTTATTGTGAAATAAATATGACCGCTCGTGTGATACTTGCAGTTGCTCACCTCTCCCTTTATGCTCACCTGTCTGAGCATAAAATCCTGAGCGAACATATTTTTAATATAGCTATTTACTTGCGCTACCGAATATATATTTCTATTTGCCATGTTCAATGCTCTATATCGCTGTTCCTCTTAAGCTATGCAAACTTTGCAAGCACTCCGTTTACAAATGCACCTGACTCATCTGCACCATACTTCTTTGCAAGCTCAACAGCCTCATTTATTGAAACCTTTGTAGGAATATCGTCCTCAAACTTTATCTCATAAACTGCCAATCTGATAATTGCCAGATCAACCTTTGCCATACGATTGGTCTTCCAGCCTGTAGACTTCTCATCGATGAGTGCATCAAGCTCTGCCATATGCTCAATAATCGCACTGCATTTTTCATCAATATACTGTTTTTCCTCGTCTGTAGGATTTGTAAGCTCATCATTTAAAAGCTCCATCTGCTCTGCAAGCTCAGACTTGTCATGAAACTCAACCCTGAAAAGCATCTTAAAAACGTTTTCTCTTATCTTGCTTCTTGTCATTTAAATTCCTCTCGTGAATAGTATTTTATATAAATTAAGGATGTCTGTACGACATCCTTAATTATACTACATTTGTGATCATTTAAAAAGAACTATTTAATTCTCTCCCATATCAACACTTGCTATACGAACATTGATAGTAGCCACAGAAAGCCCTGTCATTGTCTCAATTGCAGACTTAACCTTCTCCTGTACCTTTGTAGAAACCTCAGGGATACTGTATCCATAAGCAATATTGAGTGCTACATCAACCACTACCTCATTGTCTGCTATCTCAATCTGAATTCCCTTTGAGAGATTCTTCATACCGAGCCTGCTGACAATCTCGTTTGTGATATTGCCTGCCATGGAGCTTACTCCCTCAACCTCAGTAGCAGCAAGACCTGCTATGATAGCTACAACCTCATCTGCTACCTTGATCTCGCCAGACTCATCTGATTTGATATTTATTGTGTTTCTATTCTCTGCCATGTCCATGTTCCTCCTTAACCGGCTATACGGTCTGTCCCTTTGCCACGTAAACCTGGAATGAGTCATTTCCCGTAAGTGATCTATTTCTTGATACGCGAACATTCTTGTCTGTGATCACGTACTCCAGATTGGCGCCATCCTCAATTACCGTATCCTGTAGCAGGATGCAGTTCTTGACCTTTGCATTCTTTCCTATCTTGACGCCTCTTGATAGGATGCTGTTTTCCACGGTACCCTCGATGACACAGCCATCAGCAACCATGACATTCTTGGCTTTTGAGCCATTTATGTATCTTGTAGGGTTATCATCCCTGATCTTTGTATAGATAGAATTGCCACTCTTAAACAATGCTTCCCTGTTATCCTCATCAAGGAGCTTCATATTCTCCTCGAAATAGCTCTTCATATCTGTAATCTGTGAAGCATAGCCTGTGTACTCATATGCCTGGATATTGAGTGAATCAGTGTTTGTAGCCATCAGATCCCTTGTAAAATAAGAATAACCATGTACAAAAGCGTCATCCACTATTCTAATGAGCTTCTCCTTCTCCATGATATAGATATTCATGCCAAAGTTTACCTTGCCCATATCCCTGTCATTGATATATATCTTTTTGATACGTCCATCATCTATATCAAATGTATAGTACATCTCATCATTGTTGCCGTTTGGTCTTAAGAATACCTTCGGTACCTCCTGCTTGCGGTACATTGCAGTGATATCAGCCCCTGTGTTCTTATGTGCCTCAATCAGCTCCCTGAAATCAAAATTGAATACATAGTTGGCATCAGCCATGATAACATACTTCTGAGTGCACTTTCTCAGATAGCCCTTAAGGCTTTCGATTGCCTCAACACGGCCCTCATACACCTTAATCTGCTTCTGTGCATAAGGCGGAACTATATTGATACCACCATTTTTTCTTGCAAGATCAAACTCCTGACCTGAGCCCAGGTGATCCATCAGAGAGTGATAGTTCTTCTTAACTATGAGAGATATATTGTCGATTCCGCTATGTACCATGCTTGAAATCAGGAAATCGCAGAGTCTGTAACGACCTGCAAACGGAATGGAAGCCATAAGTCTCTCGGATACCATCTCAGGGATGAGGGCATCGTAGCTGTTTGCAAAAATAACGGCCAAAGCCTCTTCGTTGTTCATGTTTAGCATTGTTCCTGGCCCTCCTCAACATCATTATATACCATCGCCTTTGGTCCTATAACCGCTCTGTCGCCAATTGTAACTCCCGGTGCAATTGTAGCAACATCACCTGTCACGTCCTCCGCCGGCTTTTCTCCAATAACTGCATCACAGCCTACTGTAACGCCCTCTGCAACTATACAGTGTGTGACCTTAGCGCCTCTTTTTATCACAGTATCACCCATGACAACTGCATCCTCTACCACTGCGCCCTCTTCTACAATGACACCGCCAAAAAGAATTGAATGCTTTACTGTGCCCTTCACTACACAGCCATCGGTAATCATAGAGTCTGTAACCTCTGCGCTGTTGCCGATGAAATGTCCTGTATGACCGCTGTTACGGCTGTATATCTTCCAGTTCTCATCAAACAGGTTGATACCGCTGTGCTCAGGATCAAGCACCTCCATGTTTGCCTCCCAGAGTGCAGGTATTGTTCCTACATCCTTCCAGTAGCCGTTAAAGTGATAAGCATACATCCTGCGGCCATCCCTCAAAAGGTTTGGAATGATATTGTTACCGAAATCATTCTCTGAATCCGGATCATTTTCATCCTCGATAAGATACTTCTTAAGTATATCCCAATTGAAGATATAAATACCCATGGATGCAAGATTAGACTTAGGATTCTTTGGTTTTTCCTGAAACTCTGTGATCTTGTCGTCATCATCTGCTACCATGAGCCCGAAACGTGATGCATCCTCCCATGGAACCTCCATAACTGCTACAGAAAACTCAGCATTTTTCTCCTTATGGAACTTAAGGAAATCGCTGTAGTCCTGCTTACAAATCTGATCTCCTGAAAGTATGATAACATACTCAGGATCATATCTCTCGATAAATGCAATATTCTGATAAATCGCATTGGCTGTTCCCTTGTACCAGTCTGAGCCTGAAGCCTTCTGATACGGTGGCAGTACATGCACTCCTCCATATAATCTATCAAGATCCCATGGCTGTCCATTTCCTATGTACTCATTCAGTACAAACGGCTGGTACTGTGTCAATATACCAACTGTATCTATGCCTGAATTAACACAATTAGAAAGCGGAAAATCAATAATTCTGTATTTGCCTCCAAACGGAACTGCCGGCTTTGCAAGTTTCTGCGTCAGTGCATAAAGTCTGGAGCCCTGACCACCGGCAAGAAGCATCGCAACTAGCTCTTTTGCCATATTAAAATCCCCCTTGTTCAATTTTATTAAATTTTTGTTAGCTTTTGCAATTATTTTGGTTTTTTATAATGGTTTATAGTTATATTTTACCACACTTTGGCATTTATGCAATTCAAAATTAACTAAAAAATACTATAATTTTTGTCATTATTTTCCAATTATCTCGCGGTTGTTTATGAACTCGTACGGCACTTCCTGGTACACATAATAATTAAGCCAGTTGGAATAAAGTATATTACCGTGCGACCGCCACTGTAAAAGCGGCTTTTGTGTATCATCATTATTCGGATAGTAGTTCACCGGCATATCTATATCAAGCCCCTTTTTCTTATCCCTCTCGTACTCATTGTGAAGAGTATATCTGTCATACTCAGGATGTCCCATCACAAAAATCTTTTTACCGTCCTGATCCATCAGAAGGAATACTCCGGCATCATCCGACTCCGCAAGTATGGTAAGCTCAGGATGCTTTAATATATCCTCCTTTAAGACCTCGGTATGCCTTGAGTGCGGTGCGTAAAACACGTCATCGAAGCCTCTGACAAGTGGGATTTTTCTGTTCTTTACACGGTGCGCATACACACCAAATTTCTTCTTCGGAAGCACACGCTTTGGTATGCCGTAGTGATAATATAATCCTGCCTGTGCACCCCAGCACAGATGAAGTGTGGAGAAAGCATGTGTCTTGCTCCACTCCATTATACTGCATATCTCATCCCAGTAGTCTACCTCCTCGTATTCCATAAGCTCAACCGGTGCCCCTGTGATTATCATGCCGTCAAAGTATCTGTCCTTTATATCATCAAAGGTCTCGTAAAATTTGTTCAGATGACTGAGTGATGTGTGAGTGGCCTCGTGAGTAGATGTGGTCACAAACGTTACATTGACCTGTATAGGGGTATTTGACAGCGAGCGCAGTATCTGAAGCTCTGTGTCCTCCTTTAATGGCATGAGATTTACAATCGCAATCTCCAGCTGTCTGATGTTCTGATGTGATGCCCTGTTTTCGTCCATCACAAATATATTTTCTCTCTCAAGTATTTCCTTTACAGGTAAATCATTTTGTGTCTTTATAGGCATTTTATAACCTCTTTTCTAACGCCCAAACATCTCTATAAATGTATCCTCCGAGATGATAGGTATTCCTAATTCTTTTGCTTTTTTATTTTTTGATGAAGTAGATTCAGTGTCGTTGTTTACCAGATAGTCTGTCTTTTTTGACACGCTTCCTGTCACCTTGCCGCCTTGTGACTCCACATAGGCCTTAAACTCGCTTCTGTTGGCAAAATCATGCACATCGCCTGTGATAACAAATGTCTTGCCGTTTAAGCTTCCCTCCGACATATCCTTTATATCGACCTTTTCTATGTCAAGCTCCTTAATCAGTGCTTCAAACATCGCGCTGTTTTGTGGATTTGCATACCATTCAAGTATGGAGCCTGACTTTTCCTGGCCTATACCGTCTATATCCACAAAATCTGTGGCATTTCTCATTCTGTCCGCGAAGCCATCAAAACCTATTGCGTTGACAATCTTCTTGCCTGCGTCGGTACCTATAAGAGGTATACAGAGTGCAAATATCAGATTAACCGGATGGACATGTCTGCTTTTTTCGATGGCAGCCTGCATATTCGTGCATGATTTTTCTCCAAAGCCTTCCATGCTGCTTATCTTATCAAAATGCTCGGGCAGATGGTATATGTCAGGGAACTGTTTTATGAATCCCTCATTTATAAATTTTAGCATTGTCTGTACCGAAAGTCCATCTATATCCATTCCGCTTTTGCTGACAAATCTTGAAAACTTTTTGACATTCTTGGCTGTACAGTCAGGGTTTGTGCAATGCAGCGTCTTCACACCGCTGTTTTTACTTACAAATATGCGTGTCGGATGATGACACACCGGACATTCCTTCGGTATCTCAACTGCTCCCACCGCATCCTTTACAGCTATGCATTTTGGAATAATCTTGTTGGCTTTTATCACGGAAAGGGTACACTCTTTTCCCACTCCAAGCCTTTCTATTTCAGTCAGATTACAAAGCGAAGCTCTCGAAACCGTCGTACCCTCTATCTGCACCGGCTCAAAAACAGCCACCGGCGATATTGTCGAAACCGCACACGACCATTCAATATAACGAAGTCTCGTATCTACAGCCTCATCCTGCCACTTGAAAGCAAAGCCGGCTCTCGTAGCATGATGCCCTGTGACGCTTCCGCCTGCAGCGTAGGCAGTGTTATCATAGCATATGACAAGTCCGTCCACAGGCACATCCATCCTGCCACTCTCGACATCCCTTGTCCAGCGTTTTACAGCCTCATCAAGACCTGCAGCATCTGTTGCCTCCCTTTTGACAACATTGAATTTCATATCACTAAGATAGCTCATTCTATCTCCCCATGATATGATATCATCATCTATATGCACGAGTGTAAACGCATAAAACACTACGTGTCTGCGCTTCACCTCTTCCACATCATCGAGATTTAATGTACCGGATGCAAGGTTCCTTGGATTGGCATATTTCTCATCATCGTCCTCGATTGTATCATTTAACAGTTTAAAATCCGTGTAGGAAATTGTCGCTTCCCCTCTTACAACCATATGTCCCTTGTATGGTATCTCCTTTGGGAAGCCGCTTATGGCATCCTGCAAAAAGGTGATGTTACTTCCTACAGTTCCATTTCCTCTCGTCAGTATTTTCACAAGCCTGCCACCGTCATATGTGAGCACGAGTGTCAGTCCGTCAAGCTTCCATGAAAGCCAGATTGGCATATCACCTGCCCATTTCTTAAGCTCCTCAATACTCTTTGTCTTTGCAAGTGAAAGTGCCGGATACTCATGTGGCTCACGATTTCCTGCCTCTGCCTCATAGCCTGCATTATGTGTCGGACTGTCCGGACGGATATATCCTGTTTTTTCCTCAAGCTGTGTAAGTTCATCAAACAGTGCATCCCACTCGTAGTTTGGCATTATTTCATCTGCACCGTTGTAGTAGGCTTTTGACGCGCGGTTAAGACTTTCAACAAGCTCATCTATCTTATCTTTTATTTTGTTATTCTCCATGCTGTAATAATCCCCTGTCTGCTTTACTTCGCTCTTCTATCCGGATATTTCTTATCCGTATGTTTCTTATCCGTATATTTCTTATCAGAATGATTCTTATTCGTATCAGGCATAACCGGCTGATTCGAGGAATCCGCAATAAGTCTTTTGAGTCCCTTGTATTCAAGTGGTGTCACTGCCCTGTACTTTCCTCTTGGCAGGTCACCAAGCTCAATATTCATGATTCTCACTCTCTCAAGCTTAACCACACGGTAGCCAAAGTATTCACACATCCGTCTTATCTGTCTGTTGTAGCCCTGTGTCAGAATAATCTTAAACTGCTTTGAGGACAGCTTTTTCACATGGCACTTTCTGGTTGTCACACCAAGCTCTACAAGCGGTACGCCTCCTGCGAGCCCTCTTATGAAGCTGTCAGATATTGTTTTGTTTACTGTGACAATATACTCTTTTTCGTGTCTGTTGCCGGAGCGCATCATCTTATTTACTATCTCGCCATTGTTGGTCAGAAGTAAAAGTCCTTCTGAATCCTTATCCAGCCTGCCAATGGGATAAATGCGCTTTGGGTAATTAAGATAATCTATCACGTTGTTTTTTTCCCTTTTTTCTGCTGTGCAGACTATGCCGGCCGGCTTATTGAGGGCAATCAGTATCATCTCTTCTTCCTTTGATACTACCTGTCCATTATATGTGACAGTCTGTCCCTTTAGAACTCTGTCACCTGTCTTTGCTGTCACACCGTCTATTCCTACTTTGCCGGCTTCTATCTGCCTGTCTGCCTCACGCCTTGAGCACACGCCCGCTTCACTGAGGAATTTATTTATTCTTACACCATTTTCTTCCATACCATATCCTCTTTTTAGATTGCTTTATCCGATATACATAAACCAAACAGCAGCCTTTTCTACTCTTTACAGCAGCCATTTGCTATGTAGATTAAAACACGGAGACCTTTAAGCCTCCGTGTTGCTTCTTATGATTGTATGCACATCTGTTACTTTATATTGCTTTTACTGTCCTACTGTCTGGAGATTCTCTGTCTTGATATAAGCTCTGCCATTTGTTCCGGCGCTGTAGGATACTATAGTCCAGTCTCCCTCTGTGCCATATGCTGTAAGTGTTACCTGTTCCTTTAAGAGACCAAGCTCCTTTGCATCTGTGCTTGCACCGTCACGTACCTTTACAACATCCTTTGTCACTACCTGATACTCAGCCGGTGCCTGTGGCTGCTCGGCTGTCTGCTGATTGGCTGCATTTGTATCTGTGGTCTGTCCTGCGTTAGCATCCGTGGTCTGCTGATCTGTGGTCTGTCCTGCATTTGCATCTGTAGTCTGCTGGTCTGCAGTCTGTCCTGCATTTGCATCCGTGGTCTGCTGGTCTGCAGTCTGTGATGCATCATCGGCCTGCTGTGTATCTGCCTCTGTAGTCTGTGTGTCTGCATCAGACTTCTTTAAATTGGCAATGCCTGACGATGTGTACCACTGCTTTATAGCACCTGTGAGTGTTGTCTCAAGCATAGTCTTTAAATTGGCATCAGAACCGACCGCCTGCTCATATGCCTTTTGTACCTCCTCATGAAGGTCTGCAAACTCAGATGAAGCAGTATACTTAGAAATAAGCTCCATAATATCGTCATCGAGTTCATTCTCGCAGTATGTTCTGTTGAAATTACTGTATACATTGTTTATAAAGAGCTTTCCGTCCTTACCTGTCTCTATATAAAAGAAGTCAAGTGTAGGTGCCTGTGTATCAACTCCCGTAAACTTTATGCTGTTTTTAACAGACACAAAGTATGTTCCCTTTTTCAAACCATTCTTGGTGTAAGGTGTAATGTCATTGACTGACTCATAGTACTGGCTGACAACACCAATATAGCTCTTCTCGTTGTCGCTCATAGGTGTCGCAAGCTTGCCAAGTGTATCAAGGTCATCACCCACGTATGCCTTGTAATAATCAGCAAGTAATGTGCTGATATCGTCTTTGGCGTCATTTGTGTAATCCTTTTCAAACTCAAAATCCTTCACCGAAATCTCTGTCTGTGATCCGGCTTCAGTATTGGATTGTCTGCCATTATTGCCTCCTGCGACAACTACTATAAGTATAAGTATGAGTCCTACAAGTACACCTGCTACTCCAACGTATTTTTTATTTTCTGCGCAAAATTGCTTTATATTATCCAATGTTTCCTTGTTAAAAAAGTCCTTCATATGGTTCCTCCATTAACCCAACATATCAAAATCAAAGTATGTGACCGACGCGAATCGAACGCGCACTCGCCGGAGTCGGAGTCCGGAATTTTATCCATTAAACTACGGTCACAAAAAAGTTACCAACTATTTATATCACATCTTTTACTTTTTTTCAATGTTACTTTTTTATTATTGTAGTCTTTTAGTGTTTTATTATAACTTATTATGCATACTATTATAATTGATAAAAATTTGACAATATATTTCATTTATCTTATTATTTAACTGTTTGGGCATTATATATTGGAAATTTTTTCCGATATGCCATAAAAATATACCATTTTAATTAATACAATTACTATTTATATAAGGAGCAGTATTATGAGTTTCACATTTTTAAACCAGCTTCCAACTCCTGCACAGATTAAGGAGGAATATCCTCTGTCAAAGGAGCTTACCGAGCTTAAAGCGAAGCGCGATGCAATGATTTCAGATGTTATCTGCGGAAAAGATGATAGATTTCTCGTCATTATCGGACCATGTTCAGCCGACAACGAGGATTCAGTCTGCGACTATGTCAGCCGTCTGACAAAGATTCAGGAGGATGTAAAGGACCGCGTAATCATCATCCCTCGTGTATATACAAACAAACCAAGAACAACCGGCGAGGGCTACAAGGGAATTGCCTCACAGCCTGACCCTGAGAAGGCTCCTGACATGGTTGAGGGTCTTATCGCCATGAGAAAAATGCACATCCGTGCCATCGCAGAGAGTGGACTCACCTGTGCAGATGAGATGCTTTACCCTGAGAACTGGGGCTATGTTGAGGATCTTCTCTCATATGTGGCAATCGGCGCTCGTTCTGTTGAGGATCAACAGCATCGTCTCACCGTCAGCGGCTTCGATGTGGCCAGCGGCATGAAAAACCCTACAAGCGGTGATTTTTCCGTCATGCTCAATTCTGTTTACGCAGCACAGCACCCACATCATTTTGTTTACAGAGGCTATGAGGTTGAGACATCAGGAAATCCTCTGACTCACGTTGTTTTAAGAGGTGCTGTCAGCAAGCATGGCAACACTACAACAAACTACCATTACGAGGACTTAATCCGTCTGCACGAAATGTACGACAAGATGGACGTTGTCAACCAGGCGGCTATCATCGATACCAACCATTCCAACTCCGGAAAGAAGTTCAAGGAGCAGATTCGTATCGCCAAGGAAGTTATGCACAACAGACAGCTTTCCTCTGATATCAAATCACTTGTCAAGGGTCTTATGATTGAGAGCTATATTGAGGAGGGCAGCCAGAAGATTGGTGAGCATGTCTACGGAAAATCCATCACCGATCCATGTCTAGGATGGGAGGATTCAAAGAAGCTTATCTACGACATTGCAGAAATGAATTCTTAAACCACAAATTATACACACATTTTTTTACAAAACACAAGCCACAGGAGTATATATCCTGTGGCTTGCATTATTTTGTCGGTTTATTATTTAATCATATTACTATAAGCAAGAACTGCACTGACTGTTTTGGAATCCTGGATTTTTCCGGCATAAATCATGTCGCACAGCTCCTTTAGGGTGTATATTTCTACATCGATTGACTCGGCATCATCGAGATGCTGCTTGCCCTTTTTCAGGTTTTTGGCAAGATAGACATCTACTTCTTCGTCGCAAAAGGCAACTGTTGTGCGAAGTGAAAGTAAAAACGAGATATCATCAGAGCTGTAGCCCGTCTCCTCCTTAAGCTCCCTTTCTGCACACAGTCTGGTATCTTCTCCCACAAAGTCTCTGCAGCCGGCCGGAATCTCTATTGTCTCTCTCTCGAGAGCATTTCTATACTGACGCACCATGATTATCCTGCCGTCATCAAGCACCGGAAGCACTGCCGCAGCGCCCTTTCTGTGTGAGACAAAATCCCATTCCTCAGTCTTACCGTTTGCAAACTGCATTGTATCCTTGTATATATCGAGTATTGAACCCTTATATACAAGCTCTCTTTTTTGCCGTTTCATTTCATCAATCATTTTTCCTGTTTACCTTCTAAATAATTTAAATTCAGAGTTACCGTTTTGATTAGAAATCCACCTCTGTATCATAATAGCAGCATTTGAGAAGCTTCTCCATCTCCTCCTGGCTTGGCTGGCGAGGATTTGAGCCTGTACAAGCATCAAGGATAGCATTTGCAGCAATCTCAGGAAGTCTCTCAAGGAATACCTCCTCCGGTACAAAGCCCTGCTCTGTTGGATAGCTGTCTGCTCCATAATTCTTGATGCAGTGTGGGATATTCAGATCATCATTCATGCCACGTAAGTATTTGATAAGAAGCTCAACCTTCTCATCAAGTGTCTCTCCACCCAGTTTCATGAAATCTGCTATTACGCCATAGCGTTCCTTCGCTGTCTCATCCTTTGCATTAAAAGCAATAACCTTTGGCAGATACATGGCATTGGCTGCTCCGTGGATGATATGTGCACCATAATCTGCAAAAGCTGCGCCTGTCTTGTGTGCCATGGAATGAACTATTCCAAGTAGTGCGTTGGAGAATGCCATTCCTGCCAGACACTGCGCATTGTGCATCGCATCTCTCTTTGCCATATCACCATTGTATGAATCAATCAAGTCATGCTGTATCATCTCTATTGCATGGAGTGCAAGCGGATCTGTAAAGTCACTGTTGGCTGTTGATACATATGCCTCGATAGCATGTGTCATGGCATCCATTCCTGTGTGTGCAACAAGCTTCTGTGGCATTGTCTCTGCAAGCTCAGGGTCTACGATTGCAACATCAGGTGTAATCTCAAAGTCTGCGATTGGATACTTGATACCCTTCTCATAATCTGTGATGATTGAGAACGCAGTAACCTCAGTTGCCGTACCTGATGTGGATGAAATAGCACAGAAATGTGCCTTCTTTCTAAGCTTTGGAATACCAAATACCTTGCACATATCCTCAAATGTGATATCCGGATACTCGTACTTAATCCACATAGCCTTAGCTGCATCTATAGGTGAACCACCACCAATTGCTACGATCCAGTCCGGTTCAAACTCAGCCATGGCAGCCGCACCTTTCATGACTGTCTCAACTGACGGATCCGGCTCTATTCCCTCAAAAAGCTTTACCTCCATACCTGCTTCCTTCAAATAAGCCTCGGCTTTGTCTAAAAAGCCAAATCTCTTCATTGAGCCTCCGCCCACACAGATAATAGCCTTCTTTCCCTCAAAGCTCTTTAATGCCTCAAGCGCACCCTTTCCGTGATATAAATCTCTTGGTAATGTAAATCTCTGCATTGTAAAACCCTCCATATGATATTTTATTATATAGTTTCTCCCTTGTAATATTTATAAATATTGCAGCCATCAAATACTGAATAGTTGCTAAATATTACACTTACCATTTTATAACATTTTACTAATTTTGTCACGTACCATTATCTGTTTTTGTGAATACAAGATATATTATACATATATTTTTATGCAATATATACAAATTTCTTCAGTAGTAATGAACAGTTACCAATAATTTATTTCATACCATAAGCACTACATTGTAAAAATCGGCTGCATTTACGTTTTTATTTTTTGCAAAAAAGAAAAGGCTTCGTACGAAGCCTTTTCAAATGTACATGTTATTATGTCAAACCGACAATACGCTAATGCTCTACTTTGCGTAATCCACTATACGTGACTCACGTATTACATTAACCTTTATCTGACCCGGATACTCTAACTCAGACTCAATCTGCTTAGATATGTCTCTGGCCATGATAACCATGTCGGCATCGCTGACCTGCTCAGGAACTACCATAATACGAATCTCTCTACCTGCCTGAATAGCAAAAGATTTCTCTACCCCTTTATAACCATTTGTGATGTCCTCTAACTGCTGAAGACGATTTGAATATGTCTCCAAAGTCTCTCTTCTTGCACCCGGACGTGCCGCACTGATTGTATCAGCTGCCTGCACGAGACATGCAATAAGTGACTCCGGTTCAACATCACCGTGATGTGATTCTACTGCATTAATCACAAGTGGTGACTCTTTGTATTTCTTACATAATTCGGCACCGAGCTGGATATGTGAACCCTCCATCTCGTGATCTACTGCCTTACCTATATCATGTAATAAGCCTGCACGCTTTGCCATTCTGACATCCTCACCAATTTCAGCAGCCAGTAAGCCAGTCAGCTGTGCAACCTCGATAGAATGCTTTAACGCATTCTGACCGTAGCTTGTTCTAAACTTCATCTTTCCAAGAAGACGCACAAGCTCCGGGTGAATACCATGTATGCCCACCTCAAGTGTGGCAGCCTCACCCTCTTCACGAATCATATTATCGACTTCTTTTTGAGCCTTCTCAACCATCTCCTCTATACGGGCCGGATGGATTCTTCCGTCAACAATAAGCTTCTCAAGAGCTATTCTTGCAACCTCTCTTCTAATTGGATCAAAGCTTGACAAGATAACTGCCTCAGGTGTGTCATCTATAATCAGATCTACACCTGTCATAGTCTCGAGAGTACGGATATTACGTCCCTCTCTTCCTATGATACGTCCCTTCATCTCATCATTCGGAAGCGATACTACTGAAATAGTAGTCTCAGACACATGGTCTGCTGCACATTTCTGAATAGCTGTAACCACGTAATCCTTAGCCTTACGGTTTGCCTCTTCCTTTGCTTTGTTTTCCATTTCCTTAATCATTTTTGCAGTATCAAGTTTTACATCTTCTTCAATGGTCTTTAAGAGATATTCTTTAGCTTGCTCGGAGGTTAATCCAGAGATTCTTTCAAGTTCCTGTAAACGCTGCTCGTTAAGCTTTGATATTTCAATCTTCTGCTTCTTGAGTTCCTCTTCCTTAACTGCAAATCCGGCTTCACGCTTCTCGATAGCTTCGAGCTTCTTGTCGACATTTTCTTCCTTCTGAACGATACGACGCTCATTACGGGAAATCTCGTTTCTACGCTCTTTGATTTCCTTATCCAGATCATTCTTAGCCTTTATAGACTCTTCCTTGATCTCAAGCATAGACTCGCGCTTCTTTTCCTCCGCAGTCTTTACAGCCTCATCAATGATTCCTCTTGCCTTCTCCTCAGCATTTCCTATCTTGGAGTTAGCAGATTTCTTCTCGTATGAAGCGGCTGCAAACCATACAATCAATGCAGTAATAATAATAGAAACTACAGCAGTAATGATATACGGTAGCATTACAGGAGCACCTCCTTTATTAAATTTTCATTGTATTTCACAAATTACAACAATTAAATTCTATACTTTTTGGTGCAAATTGTCAAGGTAATTGTGACCTCATTGCAGAAAGAATCTGGCTGCTCTTAAAGCCCCTGCGCATAAGAAACTGGTATATCCTGCGAAACTCCTTTTCATCACAGTTATCAGGATCATAGTGTTTCTTTTCAAGCAGCTTTGCTATATGTTTCTCTTCATCAGCAGTGTATTCGCTGTCTATGGCACAATTTATATCATATCTGCCTATGCCCTTTGTCATAAGCTTCTGCTCCAGCTGCCTGCGGCTTAAGCTGTCCTGATGATACCTGACATATGTGGAAGCAAATCTGTAATCATCAAGATAATGAAAGTTCTTGACATAATCTATTGCTGCATCCACACAGCAATCCGGATATCCGCCCTGTGTGAGCTTTTCCCTAAGCTTTCTTTCACTCCTGTCCATCTGTTCAAGCAGATGCAGTGCTCTCTTTTTGGCTCTCTTTCCTACCACCTCAGATATCAGCTTTTCGTAATCCGCTTCACTGATAAAGGCTCCCTCCATAATAGAGTACCGCACGGCCTCTGTACGATACAGCACACATGTC
>OIAV01000063.1_pt1 | contig 39991 bp, 36 predicted proteins | sample 1580881 | NCBI WGS metagenome assembly OIAV01 (sample SAMEA3882541, study PRJEB24775) | human gut metagenome | biome: human-associated habitat; feature: intestine environment; material: feces | place: Netherlands | collected 2009/2010
AGACGCGAGTGCCGCCCAAGGCACGAAGCGGATGCTGGGTGCCGCAACCCGGAAGCAGCGGAGGCCATTCCAAATCGTCCTGCTTCAAAGAAAGCTGCTGCAAAATGGCAAGCCTTCGGCGGCAGCTGCGCGGCACATGGAGATGCTGCCGCGCAATGGACTTTTTGCGCCATTTACGACTTTTCGGTGAAAAAAACGGCTGCGGGTTTGATTTTTTGGCCGTTTTCATGTAAACTAAAAGATAACCATGCCCGCGTATTTTTTGCCCGGCAGAACCCTGCAAAACGCGCAACACATGGGATAAAAATTGCTAAAAATAACGGAGCGTAATGAAATATTATGGCCATCGTAAGTCCTTCGATTCTTTCTGCTGATTTTGGCAAGCTGGGTGCAGACTGCCGCATGGTGCTGGATGCCGGTGCACAGATGCTGCACTACGACGTGATGGACGGGCATTTTGTGCCCAACATCAGCTTTGGCGTGCCGGTGCTCAAAAGCCTGCACAAGGCGCTGCCGGATGCCTTTTATGACGTGCATCTGATGATCAGCCACCCGCTGCAATACGCCGAGCCCTTTATCAAGGCTGGTGCTACCCTGTATAATTTCCATCTGGAGTGCGAAGATGATATTCAGGCCACCATTGACGCCGTGCGTGCGCTGGGCTGCAAGGTGGGTCTGACCATTAAGCCCGGCACCCCGGCCGAGGCGCTGGCACCGTGGCTGGACCAGCTGGATCTGGTGCTGGTGATGAGCGTGGAGCCCGGCTTCGGCGGGCAGAAGTTCATGCCCTCGGCGCTGGACAAGCTCCGCTGGCTCAAGGCAGAGCGGGAAGCACGCGGCCTTTCCTACCTGCTGGAGGTGGACGGCGGCGTGGATGCCGCCACCGCACCCTTGTGCGTGGAAGCCGGCGCCGACGTGCTGGTGGCGGGCAGCGCCGTGTTCGGCGCTGCCGACCCCGCTGCGGCTGTGGGCGCACTGGCCAGCCTGTAAGGAGGGCTGTATATGGATGAAGCTTTGATCCAAGAGCAGGAGCGGCAGCTGCAAAAGACCGGCCGGTACTACAAGCACGTTTTCTGGCTGTGTGTGCCGCTGCTATGCATGGCCTGCTATTTCTATGGGGCGCGTCCGCTGCTGCTGTGCGGCATCGCCCTGCTTACCGGCAACCTGTGCGACCGTCTGGTGGCGCTGCTGCGCCATCGGGTGTACACCAATAAAGATCTCTCCAACGAGAGCTTCAGCCTGATCATCGCCCTGCTCATGCCCGCCACCGTGGACATCTATGTGCTGGTGGTGGCAGTGCTGGCGGGCGTATTGATCGGCAAGGAGGTCTTTGGCGGCTACGGCAGCTATCCCTTCAACCCCGCTGCCGTGGGCTACGCCGTGGCGGCGGTATCGTGGCCGGAGCAGGTGGTGCGCTACCCGCAGCCCTATACGCCGCTGCCCCTGTGGAACGCCTCTGCCGTGCCGGTGAGCAGCACCATCGAGGATACCCTGCGCAGCGGCGGCATCCTGAACCTGAACGCCCTCGCCGTTGTGCTGGGCGAGTTTGCTGCCCCCATGGGCACCGGTGCGGCGCTGGTCATTCTGGCCTGCGGCCTCGTGCTGTGGACCCAGAAGGACGTGCACATCGGCGCATCGGCAAGTTTTCTCATCACCTGCGGGCTCATCGCCTTTTTCTTCCCGCGTCAGGTGGGTCTGGCGGACAGCACCCTCTTCAGCAGCCTGCTGCCCCGCCTGCAGGGCATCCGGGACGAGCTGCACACCGGTGCGGTGCTGTTCTGTGCGGTGTTCCTGCTCAACGAACCCTACACCTGTGCCCACCACCGGCTCGGACGTATCCTGTACGGCGCCCTGGTGGGGGCTGCCACCATGGGCTTCCGCTATTTCGGCGTGTACGAGACCGGCGTCTGCTTTGCACTGCTGGCCGTCAACAGCGTGTCCGCGCTCATTGACCGCACCGAGGAGCGGCTGTACCGTCTGCTGCACCGTCTGCCGTCCGAACGAAAGGAGGCTGCGGAATGAAAAAGCGTACTGCGGAACTGATTTTAAAGGATCCCGAAAAGTTTGCCCATCATGACCGCGTGTTCCTGAATAACCCGGTGGTCATGCAGGGCATGGGTCTGGCACCGCTGGTGGTCGTGGCTACCACCGGCCAGAACGGCCTGATGCTGGCGGCGGCGGTGACGCTGCTGCTGGTGCCCTCCCGCGTGCTGGCCTGCCTGCTCAGCCGCCTTGTGCCCCTGCGGGACGAGGAGCCTACCCCGGAGCAGCTGCAAAAAAAGCTGCTGCCCCGTGCACTTTTGTATGCAGCCAGCGCCGCTGTGGTGTATCTGGCGGCATATCCCATTCTGAACTTTGTGTTCGGCACCGGGCTTTTGAACCTTGGCATCTACCTGCCCATGCTGGTGGTGGAGCCGCTTCTGACCTACCGCTTCGGCCGGGTGCAGGAGACAGTGCACAAGGCCGTTTCCAAGGGCGTGCGCATCACCGTGGGCTACGCGCTGCTGCTGCTCGTGGTGGGTGTGGTGCGCGAGTGGCTCAGCCTTGGCACCGTGTTCGGTGCCCCGGTGGGGCGCTGGGCGCTGCTGCCGCTGGCTAAGATGCCGGCGGGCGGCTTTATCGTGCTGGGCATCCTGTGCGCCATCTGGCGCGCTGCGGCTGCAAAGCGCAAGGAATATCTGAAAAAGGAAGCACGGGATACCCTGACCGTGCACTACCAGAAGGAGGTGGACCGCGAACCGTGAAGGAAGTTGTAAGCAGCTCGGCAGTGTTTTTCAGCTATGCACTGCTGGCCATTTTTGCACAGAACGCTGTCTTTACCCGTGCACTGGGCGTGTCCCGCATGGTGCAGCTGGTGGGGGACGACCGCACCAGCAGCGCGTTGTTCGGCATGATGCTGTGCATCACGCAGGTGCTGGTGGCGCCGGTGGCTTTCCTTGCCGGGCGGTTCATTGCCCCGCTGGATAACCGCGCCCAGCTGCGCCCGCTGGTGTATATTGCCAGCATTGCCGTGGTGTGTCTGGCGGAGCATCTGGTGCTGTGGCTGCTGCGCAGCCTGCCCCGCCGCGCCCAGCTGCTGCGCATCGTGCCGCTGGCCGCGCTGAACAGCGGCGTGCTGGGCACGGTGCTGGTGGAGCGCACCCAGTCCTTTACCCTTGGCCAGAGCCTTGGCTTTGGCCTTGGCAGCGGCCTTGGCTATGTGCTGGCGGTGCTGCTGGTCACCGAGGCGCGCCACCGCCTGCGCAGCAGAGCCATCCCCAAGGCATTCCGCGGCCTGCCCATCACGCTGGTGTATATCGGCGTGCTGGCGCTGGCGATCTATGGCTTTACCGGACATTCCGTCATCCTGTAATGCAGACAGGGAGGAAAGGATACCATGGCTAAGAATAAACGTCAGAAGGTCAAGCATTATCACCGCAGCTTTTACAGCAGGGAAACGCGCGTAAAGCGCGGCATCGGCATCGTGGTGCTGGTGGCGGCAGTGCTGGCAGCCGCATGGTTTGCCGCACCCCATGTGCTGGATTGGGCCACCCACACCTGGTATACCGTGGTCAAGGATCGGGACTTAGAGGCCGAAAGCGCTTCCCGCGCCGAGGCAGCAGCCTCCTCTGCGGCGGCAAGCAGCGCCGCTGCTTCGCAGGCAGCGTCTGAGCCGGAGGAGGAAAAGCCGCTGGACGGCAAGGCCATCACCGGCGGCAGCTGGGCAGAGCTGGATGTGACCGCCCTGACCGATGAAGCCGCCATCCGCGCCGCCGCCCGGCAGCTGAAGCAGCAGGGCGCAGACTACGCCCTTGTCACCCTGAAGGACGCCGCTGGCACGGTGTACTACGCTTCCGGGGTGGCAGCCGCTGCCCAGAGCATCACCGAAAACCCGGTGGATGCGGCCAATATCGCCGCCATCCTGCGGGAGGAGGGCATTATCCCGGCGGCGCAGCTTGCCGCCTTTACCGACCCGGTGTCGGTGTACACCGACCGCAGCATGGGCGTGCACTACGATGGCAACAGCCTCTGGCTGGACAACGTCAGCGCAGCCAAGGGCGGCAAGGCATGGATGAACCCCTTTGCCGCAAGCGCGGTGCAGTATGTCGGCGACCTCATTGAGGAGGTGCAGGGCATGGGCTACGAGCAGGTGGTGCTTACCGGGGTGCAGTTCCCCAATATCATCACCCGCAAGCAGGACTTCGGTGCCTCCGGCGGCAAGAGCCGGGAGGGACGCGCCGCCCAGCTGACGGCGGATATCGCCGCATGGCAGACCCGCTTTGCAGGCAGCGTGACCCTGTGGGTCAGCTATCCGGACGCACTGTGCACCGCCGCTACCGATGCCCTTGGCACCACCGGCACGTCCCTTGGCATGGAAAATCTGCTGGTCACCAGCAGCACCGCACTGGATGCGGACAGCCGCGCTGCGCTGGAGCAGGCCGCTGCCGACGCCGGTGTGAAGCACGTTGTGGTGCACGATACCGCAGCGTTCCGCTGAGAAGCGGCTTTTATCGCAAGTCAAAAATTAGCGCAACATTCAAACAGCATATTTGCGATATGCAATTCAACGTTGTTGCTGTTGCATTAAAAAAGTTGAATTGCAATAAAGAGGGGAGGAAACGACTATGAAACCGACTACCTGTTTTGCACCCGCACACATCCTGCTGCCTTCGGAGCAGGTGCCGCTGGAGCAGTGGGGCTGCATTGCCTGTGACCAGTTCACCAGCGACCGCAGCTATTGGCAGCGGGCAGAAGAGACCGCTGCGGGTGCGCCCAGCACCCTGAACTTGATCCTGCCGGAGGTGTATCTGGAGGACGGAGACGCCGACGCGCGGGTGGAAAAGATCCACGCCACCATGCAGGACTACGCCCAGAACGTGCTCACCCGGGCGGTGGATGGCTTTATCTATGTAGAGCGCACCGAGCAGAGCGGCCGGGTGCGGCAGGGTCTTGTAGGGCGTGTGGACTTGGAAGCTTACAGCTACCGCCGGGGCGAAAAATGCACCGTGCGCCCCAGCGAGTGCACCGTGGAAAGCCGCATCCCGCCCCGCATGAAGGTGCGCACCGGCGCTGCGCTGGAAACGCCCCACATCATGATGCTGGCGGATGACCCGGACTGCACCCTCATCGAGCCCATTGCCGCCCACAAGGACAGCCTGCCCAAGGTATACGAGGGCGAGCTGATGCTGGGGGGCGGCCATGTGGCAGGCTGGGCAGTGGAGGACCCCGCCCTCATCGCACAGATCGAAAATGCGCTGACCGTGCTGGGCAGTCAGGAAGAATTTGACAAGAAATACCCCGATGCCACCCGCCGCGACCCGCTGACGCTGGCCGTGGGCGATGGCAACCACTCGCTGGCTACCGCAAAGGCCTGCTGGGAGGAGCTGAAAAAGACCCTGACCCCGGAGCAGGCAGAAAACCACCCCGCCCGCTGGTGCTTGGCAGAGGTGTGCAACGTGCATTCCCCGGCCATTGAGATTGAGCCCATCCACCGGGTACTGTTCAACGTGGACTGCGCCACCGTACTGCTGAGCCTCATTACATGGAGCGATTCCAACATGGCAGGCTGCTGCTTTGGCGGCAGCAAAAAGCAGCCTTTTACGCTGGCGGGCCCCCACATGGCCAATGTGCTCAGCTTTGAGGACCCCACCGAGCCGCTGACCGTGGGCACCATCGACGATTTTATTTCGGATTATATCGAGCGCCACCCGGAAGCAAAGGTGGACTATGTGCATGACGAGCCGGCTGTGCGCGCTTTGTGCAAGCAGGGCGCAGTGGCGTTTTTGATGCCGCCCTTCGCCAAGAGCGACCTGTTCCGCGGCGTTGTGATGGGCGGTGTGCTGCCCCGCAAGACCTTCAGCATGGGACACGCGGAGGAAAAGCGCTACTACATCGAGTGCCGGAAGATCACAGAATAATAGGAGAACCATGACATTTAAAGAACTGAATCTGTCCGCCCCGCTGCTGCGCGCTGTGCAGGAAGCGGGCTACGAGACCCCCTCGCCCATTCAGGCAGCGGCCATCCCACCGGTGCTGGCAGGCCGGGATCTGATGGGCTGCGCCCAGACCGGCACCGGCAAGACGGCTGCCTTTGCGCTGCCCATGCTCGACCGCCTGACTGCCAGCGCGCCCCGCAAAAAGGGTGCCATCCGCGCCCTGATCCTGACCCCCACCCGGGAGCTAGCTTTGCAGATCGGCGAAAGCTTTGAAGCCTACGGCAAGTACCTGAAACTGCGCAGCACCGTCATCTTTGGCGGTGTGGGACAGGCTCCGCAGGTGGAAGCGCTGAAAAAGGGCGTGGACATCCTCATCGCCTGCCCGGGACGGCTGAACGATTTGATCGGGCAGGGCTTTATCGACCTGTCCGCTTTGGAGATCTTTGTGCTGGACGAGGCCGACCGGATGCTGGACATGGGCTTTGTCCATGACGTGAAAAAGGTCATTGCAAAGCTGCCCGCCCAGCGCCAGAACCTGATGTTCAGCGCCACCATGCCCGCCGAGATCGAGCAGCTGGCTTCCGGCATCCTGCATGACCCCGCCTTTGTCAAGGTGGACCCGGTGTCCAGCACCGTGGACCGCATCCAGCAGAGCCTGTACTATGTGGAAAAGGGCAACAAAAAGCTTTTGCTGCCGTGGCTCATCAAAAATTTGCAGCCGCCGGTGGTCAACGCACTGGTGTTCAGCCGCACCAAGCACGGCGCGGATAAGATCGCAAAAGACCTGACAAAGCAGGGCATCCCCGCCGCCGCCATCCACGGCAACAAGAGCCAGACTGCCCGCGTGACCGCGCTGGAGGATTTCAAGTCCGGCAAGACCCGGGTGCTGGTGGCCACCGATATCGCCGCACGGGGCATTGATATCAGCGAACTTTCCCATGTGTTCAACTACGACCTGCCCGAGGTGCCGGAGACCTATGTGCACCGCATCGGGCGCACCGCCCGCGCCGGTGCGGACGGCACCGCCGTCAGTTTCTGCGCCCCGGAGGAGCAGGAGTATCTGGCAGGCATTGAAAAGCTGAACCGCCGCAAGATCCCGGTGGTATCCGGTCATCCGTGGGACGGCGTGCCCGCCCCGGTGCGCCCGGTGCTGCCCGTGCGCGGCAAAAAGCCCCGCCCCGAAGCAGAAAACTTGGCCGAAGCGCCGAAAAAACAGGCCGAAACTGCGCCCGCAAAAGCCGCAAAAGCAGCTGCGCCCGCGCCGAAGCAGGAGCCGAAGGCTGCAAAGAACGCGGTGCCTGCAAAACCGAAAAAAGAGGAAACACTGATGCAAGACAGCAACGCAAAGCGCGGGGCCCGCAACGACCGCCGCGCCAACAACCGGGGCGCAAACGCCCCCAAGGAAGCGGCAGCGCCCCGCGCCCGCCGCGAGAATGCCGCCCCCGCCCGGGGCAGCAACGCCCAGCCCAAATTTGACCCCCATTTTGTCAGCGCCCCGGAGGCTACTCCGCTGCGCCCGGCACGTAAGACCCCTGCCGCTCCGGCAGCACCTGCCATCCGCAGCGCACAGGAGCCCCAGAATAACCAGAACGCAAACCGCAGCGGCAGCCGCCGCAACGACCGGGGTGAGCAGCGCAATGCCCGCCCCGCTGCCCAGAGCAATAACGCCCGCCCTGCCCGCAGCGAGCGCGGCAATGCCGGAAGCCAGAGCCGCACCGGCAGCGCACCCCGCGCTGCCAAGGCCGAGCCTGCCCGCCGCGGCCGCAATGCCGCCGCCCGGGACGAGGACCCGGGGCTGATGCTCATCAGCCGCCGCCCGCCCCAGCAGAAGTACACCAGCTTTGAGGAGTATATGGACGCCCACGGCGGTGCCACCGCACCCATTGAGGATCACAGCGAAGAAGTATGAGCCGGAACGAAGCCTTTACCCCGTGGCAGTGCCCCCTGTGCGGCGGCGCGCTGCAAGGGGAGAATGACCTGAAATGTGAAAAAGGCCACTGCTTTGACCGCGCCCGGGAGGGCTACTGGCATCTTTTGCCGGTGCAGAGTATGCGCACCAAAGCCCCCGGGGACAGCAAGGAGATGGTTGCTGCCCGCCGCGCCTTCCTGAACGCCGGATACTACGGCATTTTCGGGCAGGCGCTGGGGGAGCTGTGCCTTGCCCACGGCGTGCCCGCCGCGAAGGACGCCCCGCTGCATCTGCTGGACGCAGGCTGCGGCGAGGGCTGGTACGACCGCTGCATCGCGCAGCAGTTCGCGGCGGCAGAAAAGCCGCTGCAGCTGGCCGGGTTCGATATCGCAAAGCCCGCCGTGCGTCTGGCGGCAAAGGCGCTGCCCGCCGCGCAGTACGCGGTGGCGTCCAGCTTCAGCCAGCCGGTGCGCACCGGCTGGGCAGACGTGCTGCTGAACTGCTTTTCGCCCTTTGCGCAGGAGGAGTTCAGCCGGGTGCTGCGCCCGGGCGGGCGCATGATCTATGTTGTGCCGGGGGCAGAGCACCTGTACCAGATGAAGGCCGTGCTCTACGAAAAGCCCTACAAAAACCCGGTGCAGCAGGTGGAGTACCCGGGCTTCCGCGCCATCGACGAGCGTGAGATGCAGGGCACCATCACCGTGCCCGCCGCCCAGCTGGAAGCCCTGTTTGCCATGACCCCCTACTACTGGAAAACGCCCCGCGACGGTGCCGCCCGCCTTGCGGCTCTGCCGCAGCTGACCACTACCATCGCCTTCCGCTTTCTGGTGTTTGAAAAGCTGTAATAAGATAAAAAAGGACTGCCGTGCACCAGCACGGCAGTCCTTTTTTGTACCCATTCTCATGCTTGTTGATTTTCACAAGAACTGACATACTAATATATCAATTTAGCACAAAAACAATAAAATCTATTTACAAGTGCATTGTATTGTGGTACGATTTGTGCAGATTTCGATGGCGTGATACAACTGGAATGTCTATCGGGCCCGGCAGCAGGGCGTTTGCTGCACAGCTTTGGGCGGCTTTGCTCTGCACAAATGAGCCGTCTGCATTTAAAAGGAGAAATGATGATGAACAGAAGAGACTTTATGAAGCTTTCCGCCGCTTCTGCCGTGACTGTGGGCGCAGTGGCTGGCATGGCGCCCGCATCCTTTGCTGAAAACGCTGGCGTGCACACCGATGCTGAGGTGCAGGCCATGGTGGCAGAGGAACTCCGCCTCTCCCGCGAGGTAGCCTTTTATCCGGCTGCTTTCCGGGGTGATTTTGACAAGTTCTATGTGCTGTTCCACAAGCTGTCCCGCGCTCAGTACGAGAAGGTGGATGGTGCAGCTGTGCCCGGCATCAATGCTTCTCACTACGATATGTGTGTTGCTCTGACCAATGCCCGCAAGGCGCTGCGCCAGATCAAGGACCCCAAGAGCACCGTTTGGGAAATTTGGGGAGATCAGATGGCCGTGGAATCTCCGCTGCCCACCAACTGGGAAAATTGCTACGATAACGAGGGCTTCCGCCCCTTCCTGAACCCGTACCTGCTGCGGGATCAGGGCAAGGTGAAGGGCAACGTGATCATTATTGCAGGCGGCGGCAGCACCCACCGCAACAACGTGGTGGAAGGCTACCCTGTGGCCGAGTTCTTCAACAAGAACGGCTACAACGCCTTTGTGCTGCAGCGCCGCGTCAACCCTTATGCCGCTGTGGATCAGCAGCTGGATCTGGCCCGTGCTATCCGCTACATCCGCCACAACGCCTCTGAAAAACACATCGGCAAGACCGATATCATGATCGCGGTGGGCTTCTCTGCCGGCGGCATGAATGTGATGCAGGTGGTGGCCGACCAGTTCGGCACTACGAATACCCCGGATAAGGTCTATCCCAGCTACGTCTGCGATGCTGTGGACCATGAGAGCGCTGACCTGAATGTGGCGATCCCCATCTACGGCCTGTTCGTCACCGGTCTGGACTTCACGAAGAACCCCAACCTGCCCCCGGTCTTTGGTGTTGTGGGTCAGAAAGATGGCCTGAGTGCGATGATGCTGCCCGCTCTGCCGGAGTGCGCTATGATCTTCACGGACTTCAGCTTCTATCTGGCACCTGATGCGCCCCACGGTGTGGGTCTGGGCACTGGCACCAAGGGCTATGTGGACTACTACACCCAGATCGCCCAGTGGCCGGATATGGCTGTCAACTTTATCGAGAGCCGTCTGGGGCTGATGGAAAAGAAGATCGACATGGACTCCGTGGGCTTTGCATGGTAAGTGGCCCCGACAGGAGTACCTGAAAAACAACGACCCGCCGCATCTCTTTCAGTGCGGCGGGTCGTTGTTTGTAAAAATGTTATGTATGATACTCCATCCACTTGCCCTTCCACGCATACAGGATCATGAGCAATGCGCCCAGACCCCAGCTGACGGGGTAGAGGATGAACACGCCCTCGATGCCGGAGAAGAAGGGCAGCAGAAACTGAATCCATACCACACGGAACAGGCACAGCGAGACCAGCAGCACCACCATGGGCGGGATGCTGGCACCCGTGCCGCGCACGGCACCGGCAAGGCCGTGCAGGATGCTGAGCAGGAAGTAGAACGGACAGAACCACCGCATAGCCAGCTTGCCGTAGGTGACCACGGCCTCGTCGGCGGTGAACAGGTGCAGAATGGCGTCCTGTCCGGCCAATAGCGCCGCGCCGGTGCAAAGGGTGTAGATGACCCCGATGGCAAGGGTGACCCACACCGAGCGCTTTACCCGGTCCAGACGCCCCGCACCGTAGTTCTGCCCCACAAAGGTGGTGGCAGCCATGCTGATGCTGCTGACGGGCAGAATGTTGAAGCCGTCGATCTTCATGTAGGCCGCAAAGCCCGCCATGGCGGCGGCGCCGTAGCTGTTCACGCTGGCCTGCACCAGCACGTTGGAAAAGGAGATGACCATGTTCTGGATGCCGGTGGGCAGACCCACCCGGATGATGCGGCCTGCCATTTTGCGGTGCAGCCGGATGGCGGAAAGCTCCACCCGGCAGGCGTCCTCGCTTTTCATCAGAAAGCGCAGGCTCAGCACGCAGGACACCAGCTGGCTCAGGTCTGTGGCGATGGCAGCGCCCGCCACCCCCATCCGCAGCCCTACGATGAACACAAAGTCCAGCACGATGTTGGTCACCGATGCCCATGCCAGATACACCAGCGAGCGGCGGGAGTTGCCGGCGGCGTTCAGGATGCCGGCGGTCATGTTATACACCACGCTGAACAGCACCCCGCCAAAGTAGATGCGGATATAGGTCACGGCATCGGCCAGCACCTCGGCGGGGGTGTTCATGGCCACCAGCAAAGCGCGCCCGCAGGCAACGCCGCCCACCGTCAGCAAAAGCCCCATGACCACCGCAATGGCAAGGGAGGTGTGCACCGCCTCGCGGGTCTCCTTGTGGTCGCCCGCGCCCAGATACTGCGACACCACCACGCCCGCGCCCACGGCAAGCCCTTGACTGAAGCCGATGAGCAGGTAGATGGGCGACCCGCTGGAGCCCACGGCGGCAAGGGCATTGCTGCCCACAAAATTGCCCACGATGATGCTGTCGGCGGTGTTGTACATCTGCTGCAGCAGGTTGCCGAAGATCAGCGGCAGGGCAAACAGCAGCAGGCTTTTTACAATGCTGCCCTCGGTCATAAGGGTAGCAGTATTCCGTGTTTTTACGGCGGCCATGGGGTTCCTCCTCTCAGCGCAAAAAATCGCTTGTACCCCTTAGCATAGCACAAACTCCGCCCCGGGACAAGGGGACGGCTGACGATTTTAAATCGTCTCACCCGCCGACAACAGCGGCGGCGCGGCGCTGCCGTGCAGCTTGCGGGCAAGGTAGTTTTGGGTGATTTTCACCACCGTGCCGGACAGCGCCACCACGCCGATGAGGTTCGGCAGCATCATCAGGCCGTTGAAGGTGTCGGAAAGCGTCCATGCAAGGTCCAGCCGCATCACCGCGCCCACCGGCATCAGCGCTACGAACAGCACCCGGTAGCCTGCACCCGCCCCCGCGCCGAAAAGATACTCCACGGCTTTGCAGCCGTAGCAGCTCCAGCCCAGCGCGGTGGAATAGGCGAACAGCAGGATGCACACCGCAATGAGCTTGGACCCCAGTGCACCGAACACGGCGTCAAAGGCCTGCCCCACCAGCGCACTGCCCGCCGCCCCGGCGGCGATGCGCCCGGTGTCCAGATTCACAAAGCCGGAGGTCAGCACCACCAGCGCCGTCAGGGTGCACACCACCATGGTGTCCGCAAACACCTCAAAAATGCCCCACATCCCTTGCTGCACTGGCTCTTTTACGTTGGAAGCCGCGTGCACCATCACCGAGGAGCCAAGCCCGGCTTCGTTGGAAAAAGCACCCCGCTTGAAGCCCCAAGTGACCGCCCGGGACAGCCCGTAGCCCACCATGCCCCCACCGGCGGCGCGCAGCCCGAATGCGCCCTTTACGATGGCGGCAAGCGCCGCCGGGACGGCAGTGATGTGCACCCCCACCACGGTGAGCGCACCCACGATGTACAGCAGCGCCATGGCGGGGACAAGCCGTTCTGCCACAGCAGCCACACGTTTCAGCCCGCCCAGCAAAATCACCGCCGACACTGCCGCCAGCACTGCGCCGGTAACGGCCTCCGGCACGCCAAAAGCTGCCTGCAGATTGCCCGCGATGGAATTGAGCTGGCTCAGGTTGCCGATGCCAAAGCTTGCCAGCGCGCAGAACGCAGCAAACAGCACCGCCAGCACCCGCCCCGGCTTGCCGCCAAGGCCGTCCCGCAGGTAGTACATCGGCCCGCCGCGCCAGCCGCCCGCCGGGTCTTTGCGGCGGTAGTAGATGCCCAGCACGTTCTCGGCGTAGCTGGTCATCATGCCCAGCAGCGCCATGACCCACATCCAGAACACCGCCCCCGCCCCGCCGGAAAGGATGGCTGTCGCCACCCCCACAAGGTTGCCGGTGCCGATGGTGGACGCCAGCGCGGTGCACAGGCTTTGGAACTGGCTGATGGCCTGTTCCTCGCGGGCGGTATGGGTGGTGACGCTCCGGTCGGTCAGGATAGCACCGAGGGTGTGTCGCATCCAGTAGCCCCACCGCCGCAGCTGGAAACCCCCGGTGCGCACCGTCAGCAGCAGCCCGGTGCCGAAGAGCAGCCCCAGCCCCACCGGCCCCCACACGATGCCGTTCACGGCCTCGATTCCCCGCATGAACCGCTCTGGCATCCCATCCCCCCTTTTTACCGTATCCTATGCAGCAGCCTTAGTCCTCATGCGGTGCGGGCAGCGGAGATTTTTCGGGGTCGGGGACGGGAAGGGGTTCCAGCGTCAGCCAGAAGTCCTCCTGTTCCTCGCGGTTTTTTTCGTTGGGGTTTTCTGTTTGATCCATACAGCATCCCTGCCTTTCTGCATAAAGGGTCGCCCGGTGGGCTATGCTTTATGCACAAAAAGGAGGCAGAGCCATGAAACACGCAAAACGCAGCGGCTGGCGTCCCTTCTGGGCGGCGCTGTGCGCCGCCCTGCTGGTGCTGCTGCCGCTGGTGGGCGGCACGGTGCTGCTCAGCCGCGCCCAGCTGCGCAGCAGTCTGCGGCAGGCCGCAAAAAGCCAGAGCGGGGTGCCCGTCCGTCTGCCCAAAGCCGCCGACCGGTGCACCGTGCTGCTGTGCGTGGCAGACGAGACCCCGGGCTTTGTGCTGGCCTACCTGAACGCCGGGCAGAACTGCATCCATCTGCTGGCGGTGCCCGCCGCGCTGGAAGTGCCCTTTGGGGGCAAAAACGTCCCCCTTGCGGATTGTTACGCCGCCGCAGGCCCCGCCCGCTGCCGGGAGGCGCTGGGCGAGGTGTTCGCTCTGCCGGAGGATACCGACTATCTTGCCATCGCCCCGGCGGTGCTGACAAAACTGGCGGCGCGGTACGGCGCAGTGCGGGTGGGCTTTACCGGGGCGCTCACACCGGAGCAGCTGGCGCGGTACGGCAAAGGCACCGGGGTGCAGGGCATCTCCGCCGCCGATGCCCACAGCTTTTTAGCGGCGCTGGATGCCGATACTTCTCTTTCGCCCCGGCGCAGCGCCGCCGCCCGGGCGGCGGTGTGGGATGCGTTTTTCCGGCAGGCGCTGGAGCTGCTGCCCACCACCCTGCCGCAGGGTCTGCGGGAGGTGAGCAGCAGTCTGCTGACCAGCCTGACCGCCGTAGACCTTGCTACACTGGAACGCACGCTGGAATTTTTAGCCACCAGCGCCGAGCCGGTGGATATCACCGCCGACGCCCTGCCCGGGGACTGGGCAGGCGGACACTATACGGTGTCTGATGCCTCCCGGGCGGCGGTGCAGAGCTTTTTCAACCTTTCCCCGGCGGCGGCGCAGTCCGCGTCCGGCAGTGAGCCGTAACCCAGCACCAGCGTCCCGGCGGCAGAGTGCGCCGTGCCGGTCAGGTCGTAGTCGCTCAGCAGGGAACAGCGCACCCCGTACTGCCGGGCAGCAGCCCGCAGGGCGGCGTCCGGCGGCGGGTCTTTCAGCTGCGCCAGCAGGTGCAGGCCGGTGTGCAGCCCCGCAAGGGTCAGCTCTTCCGGTGCAAAGGAGGTGCGCAGCGCCGCCACCAGCGCATCCCGGCGGGCTTTGTAGGCGGTGCGCTCCCGCGCTAGGTGCCGGGTGAAATACCCCCCGGTGATAAAGCGCGCCAGCGTCTGCTGCTCAAACCGCCCCACCGTGCCGGAGTACAGCCGGTACTTGGCCTGCCACGCGCCCAGCAGCTGCCGGGGCAGTACCATGTAGGCGATGCGGATGCCCGGGGCAAGGCTGCGGGAGCAGGTGGACAGGTACACCACCGGGCCGTCTGCGCCCGCCATGCCCTGCAAACTGGGCAGCGGGCGGGTATCAAAACGGAACTCCGAGTCGTAGTCGTCCTCAATGATGTACCGCCGCCCCGGGGCGCGGGCTGCCCAGTGCAGCAGCTCGGCGCGGCGTCCGGCGGGCATGGTGACCCCGGTGGGGAACTGGTGGCTGGGGGTGACGTAGCACACCGCCGCATCGCTGGCGGAAAGGGCTGTCAGCGACAGCCCATCCGCGTCCACCGGCAGGCAGCGGCAGGACACGCCGTTGTTTTCCAGCACCTGCCGGGCGCGGGGGTAGCCGGGAGTCTCCACGGCAGCAGGGCCGGGCAGCAGCGGTGCCAGCAGCCCCAGCAGATATTCCAGCCCTGCGCCCACCACCAGCTGCTCCGGGTCGCACTGCACGCCCCGGTACTCGGCCAGATACTCTGCCAGCGCCTGCCGCAGAGCAGCGTCGCCCCGGGCATCCCCGGGGGTGAGCAGCTCCGGCGCGGAGTACAGCAGTTCCTTTTGCAGCCGTGCCCATGTGCGGAAGGGGAACAGCCCCGGGTCCACGCCCCGGGTGGATAAATCGAACTGCACCGGCGGGGCGGTGTCGGCGGGGTGCGCTGCCACCGGCGCAGAGGGCGCGGCGGGCGGCTGCACCCCCTGCGGCAGGGCAAGATACTCCTGCACCGTGAAGCCGCTGCGCTCCCGGGCGGTCAGGTAGCCCTCGGCTGCCAGCATCTGGTAGGCGGTGTCCACCGTGTTCACCGAGACCGACAGCTCCGCCGCCAGCCGCCGCTTGCCGGGCATCCGGGTGCCCGCCGTCAGGGTGCCCGCCCGCATCTCGGCGGCAAGGCTGCGGTAGAGCTGCTCGTACAGCGGCACCGCCGAAGCCGGGTCCAGTGCCGTGGTCAGATGTACCATAGAATGTCCCTCCTGTCTGGGCATTGCGTCAAACTGACCCCATAAAAAAACTTTATTCTGGGTATTTTCATGGGGTCAGTTCTGCGTATAATAGGAGCATACCCGCCGGACACCCAAATGTCAAGTAGTTTTGTGGGGTTATCGGCGCGATTGGAGGGAAAGTATCATGTCTACTACTGCAATGTGGCTGCTGCTGGCAGTCGTCGTTATCCTGATCCTGTTTTTCAGTGTGCTGTACAAGCGCCGCTTTACAGTGCACGAGCTGGCGCTTACCGGCGTGATGGCTGCGCTGAGCCTTGTGGCCTACCTGTTCTTCCGCATCCCGTTCTACGGCGGCTCCTCGTTCCATCTGGGCAACACCTTTACTGCCCTGACCGCCCTGCTGCTGGACGGCGTTTCCGGCGGCCTGGCCGGTGCGATCGGTCTGGCTCTGGCCGATATCCTGGCCGGTGACCCGGGCTATGCCGTGACCACCTTTGTGCTGAAGTTCATCATCGGCATCACCTGCGGTGCCGTGGCACATAAGGTGTTCAAGCTGCGGGATCAGGATCGTCACAGCGCCGGGTATCTGGTCAAGGTGATCGTTTCTGCGGGTTCCGGTCTGCTGCTGAACGTGTTCACCGACCCCTTCCTTGGCTACTTCCGCAACGTGTACATCTTTGGGCAGGAGTACACCGTGGCACAGGCGCTGACCAAGATCGCCGGCGGCGTCACCTTTGTGAACAGTGTGGCTTCCACTGCCTGCGTCGTGGTGCTGTATCTGGCACTGCGCCCCGCACTGGAGCGTGCAAAGCTGCTTTCCAAGGGCGAGAATAAGGCTGCCTGATTTAAATAAAAAAAGGGATCCTGAAGCGCCAGCTGGCGCTTCAGGATTCCTTTTCTGTTACCGTTTTCGGTTGCAAAGGTGCTTTGCGGCGTCCCGCCCGGCGGCAAGGCCGCTGCCGAACGCCCAGTGCAGGTTGAAGCCGCCGCAGCTTCCGGCGCAGTCCAGCGTTTCCCCCACGAAGTACAGCCCCGGACAGCCCTTGAACTGGAAGGTCGGTTCCACCTCGGTCAGGGCAAGCCCGCCGCCGGTGGTCTGCGCCTGCCGCCAGCCGCAGGGAGCAAGCCCCTCGAACCGCCAGTGCTTGGCGGTGTGGGCAAGCTTCTGCCAGCTGCCTGCGGGCAGGGCGTGGGGGGCAGTATCCGGCAGGGCGGCAGCAGCCCAGAGGGCGCGGCCAAGCTTGCCGTGCAAAAGCCCCAGCCAGAACGCCGCCGCCGTGTCCTCGGCTAAAAGCGGTGTCCGCGCCGCAAACAGGGCGGCAAGCTCTGTCTCCGGCACAGCGGGGAAGAGATCAAGTTCCACCGCCGGGTGCTTCGGGCTGCGCCCGGGGGCAAGCAGGCCGGACAGCTGCATGATGCAGATGCCGGAAAGCCCGTAGTCGGTAAACTGCACCTCGCCCATTTCTTCAGCCAATACCCGGTCGCCGTCCAGCAGGCGGGCGGCGGCTTTGGCGCGGATGCCCGCAAGGCTCTTGTTCGGCTTTGCGCATTGCAGGGCGGTCAGGCAGGGGTAAAGCGGGCGCATCTGCCCGCCGCAGTCGGCGGCAAAGCGGGTGCCGAAGCCGTCCGTGCCGAACTGCGGCCCGGCAGCGCCGCCCATGGCGCAGATAACGGCATCTGCCCGCAGGCTTTCGGTGCCGCCCTCGGCGGTGGTAAACTGCACCGCGTAGCCGCCCTTGCTCTGCCGCAGGGTGCTTACCGTGCAGCCGGTGCGCAGCTGTACGGTGTGCCGCTGCAAATGCAGTTCCAGCAGCGCCAGCACGTCGGCGGCCTGATTGGAATAGGGGTACACCCGCCCGGCCTCATCGGTGCGGGTGTACAGCCCCAGCTGCTCAAACCACGCCAGCGGCGCGGCGGCATCCACCGCCGCCAGCAGGGGGCGCAGCGCGGCGGGGTCGGCGGTGAAGTACTTTTCCGGCGCAATGGCGGTGTTGTCCAGATTGCAGCGGCCGTTGCCGGTAGCCAGCAGCTTTTTGCCCACCTTGGGGTTGCGTTCCAGCACCGTGACGCGGGCAGCGGGTGCGGCCTGTGCAGCCGCCAGCGCAGCGGCCAGTCCGGCGGCACCGCCGCCCAGAATAAGGATGTGTGCCATGCGGACACCTGCTTTCTTTGGGTTTATTCCTATTTATTGTAGCAGAACCCCGCCCGGAACGCAATGCGGCGGGCAAAGCAAAAAATGCGCTGCCGGTATAATTTGCCGCCGCTGACAGATACTACATACAAAGGAAACCGCAAGGAGGGCAAAATAATGAAAGCAACCGGTATCGTGCGCCGCATCGACGAACTTGGCAGGGTGGTGATCCCCAAGGAGATCCGCCGCACCCAGCGCATCCGGCGGGGCGACCCGCTGGAGATCTTTACCACCGGCGACGGGGAAGTGATCTTTAAAAAGTACTCGCCCATGGGCGAGGTGAACACCCTTGCCGCCCAGCTGGCAGAGGTGCTCAGCCGCCAGTTTGCGCTGACCGCCTTTGTGTGCGACAGGGACCGCATTCTGGCGGTCAGCGGCAGCGGGCGGCGGGAGTTGACCGACCGCAGCATCAGCCAGCCGCTGGAAAAGCTGATGGATGCCCGCAAGCCCTACCAGAGCCCCGGCGCACCGGAAAAGACCCTGCTGCCCTGTGAGGGCGCACCCCGGGTGCTGCTATGCGCCGCACCGGTACTGGCGGGCGGGGACGTGACCGGCGCGGTGGGTTTACTGACCGAGGACCGCACCGCCTGCCCGGAGGACGCCCAGTGCAAGGCGGTGGCGGTGGCAGCGGCCTTTCTGGCAAAGCAGATGGAGGAGTGAAAACACCGCCGCCCGGCCTGTGAAAGCAAGCCGGGCGGCGGTGTACATGAAAGGATGAATGTGAGGATGATTAGTTTGTGATGGGCACAGGCACCTTTTTCAGGCTGTTCCATGCGCGGATGATGCGGGCATTGGTCACCTTGGTGTCCGGGCCAAAGGTTGCGCCGTAGTCGGAGAGCAGACCCTGCTCCACGCACCAGCGGGCGGCCTTCTGCTGCTCGATAGCGTCAGCGGGGATATCGGTATACAGTGCGGTGCTTACAGGGTCGGGCTTGCCGGCAGTCGTCCACAGGACGTTTGCCAGCTCCTGACGGGTAGAGGGGATAAAGCCGCCCGGCAGGGTATAGTACAGGTACAGGGAAGAGATGTGAGCATAGGTGATATAACCCAGACCCGCAGTGCCCAGTACCACGCCAAGTGCGGCTGCGCCGGAGGAGAGACCCGGGTCAAGCTCGCCGGGGTCGTCCGGTGGGGGTGCCGGAGGCTCCTCGGTCACCAGAACGATCTTTTCATAGTTCTGCACAGGAATCTTGTAAACATAGCTGTCACTGTCGCTGTCAGGTACGGGGAACTGTTCACCGTCTGCAAGGTAATAGAGTAGTTTGGTATGAGTCTTTACGGTAATGGTGTTGGGCTGCGCAGGTGATCCGTTGGGAACATAAAGTTTGTTGTAGCCGCTTTCAGACCAGTCTCCATTTACAGGCACTTGGAAGGCGCTGCCATTCTGACCGCTCACAGAGGTAAAGCTGACGCTGCCTTCCGGCACAGTGGGCTTGCTTACAAAATAGCCGCCGGTGATCTGAAGATTAGGCAGGTTGGTGATGCTGCTTACATCCACGGCTTTGGTAAATAGGCCACCGCTGATCGTAAGTGGCTTGATGAGGGAACCTGCTTCGGTGAAAACCTTGCCGTCAAACAGGCCGTCGGTGATGGTGGTGGGGTAGTACGCATCGGGATAGATCTTCATACCATCTTCAAAGGTTCCACCCTCGATCTGAGCCGGCTGGAAGATGGCTTCCGCAGTAACAGTTAACTTAAAGATGCCGCCGGAGATGGTGCCGGAGTTGTACATCTTTCCTTGGAAGGTACCGTCGGAGATGGTTTGGTAGTTGTGCAATTTCCCTTGGAAGGTACCGTCGGAGATGGTGCCGTAGTTGTACACCTCCCATTGGAAGGTACCATTGGAGATGGTGCCCTCGTTGTGGGCTCTTTTGCCGACGGTGCCGCCGTTAAATTCGGCATCTTTATAAATATCGAGATCTGTCTGCAATGCGCTTTCAGCCCCGGGCTCCGAAGAGGGCTGCAGGGTGAAGGTGCCTTGACGCAAGTTCAAGCTAAAGCTTGTTGCATAGTCATATGCCCAATGCTCACTGTCGCCTTCGCTTTCGGGCTTCCCTTCGGCATTCAGCTGGATGGTAATGCTATCGGCGGTGCCGTTTTCTGCGTCCAGATCACGGCTGCTGCGGGTGGCAGCTTCCTCCTCGGTGCTGCGGGAGGCGTCGGCCTCCTGTACAAGGGGTGCAGCCTTTTTGGCCGTGGTCTGGGCGGGTGCATCGAACACCGGGGCGGCTGCCAGTGCAGACACCGGCAGCAGGGACAGCAGCATACTGCCGGTCAGCAGGATGCTTACAATGCGTTTGGCTTTCATTGCTTTCGCTCCTTTCGTGTGGGGTTTATATGGGGTGTCGTTACCATAAATATACCATAAACTAGGCAAAAACAAAAGAAATTCTGCACGAATGGGGGTTAAAACTGCGCGAATCGCTGAAAAAGAGGGGAAACTAAAACACTGCCGCCCGGGGATGTTCTCTTTTGACACCAAAAGAGAACCAGAAAAGTGCCAGCGATTTCGACGCGCTGGAGCCACGAAAAAGGGGCTGCTCGCCCCTTTTAACCCCAAAGAAGTGGGCTACACCGGAAAAAACTGAAGATTCACGCCTGTTCGGCGTGAAGATCTTTTAACCGTTTTTTCCGGCTCCGCCGATTTGAAGCCCCTCAGTCGCTACGCGACAGCTCCCCCGAGGGGGAGCGAGCACACCCGGAAGCTTTGCGGTTGAGCCAGAAACCTTACCGCCATGCCAAAGGCTCCCTCCCGGAGGGAGCTGTCAAAGCCGTCAGGCTTTGACTGAGGGAGTTCAGCCCGCTGAAAGTCTGCAAAAATCTTTCCCTGCAGCGCCGCGCTTCCGTAGGAAGCGGCGCTGCAAATGCCGTTTCTCTCTACGACCCCTCTCGTGAAAATGCAATGCCGGAGCGTCCGCAGACGCTCCGGCATTGCTCTATTAAAAATAATTTTTCCGCTATTTATGCGCAGAGCAAAGCGGAGCGCATTAAAAACGTTCACGCTCCGGCAGACGCACTGTCAGGAAAGCACGGCGCTTTCCTCCACCTTGTCCAGCACCGCCAGCTGCAAAGCGTTCAGCATACTGCGCTGTGCGCCGTAGGTGTCGGCGTAGGAACTGTTGGCGCTGTCGATCTGCTCCTGTGTGGGGGTGATGTCCAGCTGCTCCGCAATGGCCTGAAAGACCAGATCCTGCTTGGCCAGATGCTCAAAGTAAGCATCGGAATCCGCCAGCATCGCGTCGGCATCGGCGTAGCCCTTGGCCTGTGCGTAGGCGTCCAGCTCCATGCCGTACTGGGTAGCCAGCTGAGAGTGGTAGTTCAGGAACATCCGGATGTAGTAGCTGGTGATCTGGGTGGGGACTTCTTTAAAGGTGGAGTTCGTGAGCAGATAGTCCATCACGGCGTTGTCCAGATTGTTGGCGTACAGGGCACGGTCAAAGTACTGGCGCAGGGCGTCTGCGGTGTGCAGGTCGTCGCTGGCGGCAAAATTGGTCTCCACCCACTCGTCGGTCAGGGTGGGGACAACGCTCTGGGTGATGGCGTTCAGGGTCACGCTGAACACGGCCTCCTTGCCGCTGAGGGTGATGGTGTTGCCCTCGGCATCGGTGGAGTCGCCGTAGCCCTCCGGGAAGGTGACGGTCACATCAAAGGTGTCACCGATGTTGTGGCCGATGATCTGATCCTCGAAGCCGTCAATAAAGGCGTGGCTGCCCAGCGTCAGGTCGTAGCCGGTGGCGGTGCCGCCGGTAAAGGCTACGCCATCCACCGCGCCGGAATAGTCGATGTTCACGGTGTCGCCGCTCTGGGCTGCCCGGTCGGTGATGTTCTGGGTGGTGGCGTACTGGTTCAGCAAAGTGTCGATCTGAGTCTGGATCTCTGTCTCGGTAGGCTCGATATCAGCCTTGGAAAGCGGCAGCGCGGACACGTCATCCGGCAGGGTCACATAGTCCAGTGCGCGGATGCCGGTCCAGTGGCCGTTATCGTCCAGCCCCTCGGAGTAATCGAAGCTGGCGTAGTCGAAATCCGACACCTTGCCGTAGGTGGACACGCTTGCGCCGGATGCGGCAGAGTTTGCCGTGGTGCCGCTCTGCTTCTTGGTCAGCATAAAGCAGGCCGCAGCTACGCACAGCACAGCAGCCACCGCGCACAGCACACACAACAGGATCTTGGTAATGCGTTTCAAAAGAGATACCTCCTAAAAATAGCAGACCGTTTTCACGGAGAATGCAAATGTCATACCATCCTATTATAACGGAAAAATGCGAAAAGAAAAGATTTTTGCGAAAATTCCACAAATATCGCCCGGCACAGGTATCACTTTTGCCCGCTTTGGGACGGGAAATGCCGCAAAACCGGTGGAAATACCCGGACGGTTCTGTTACAATAAAAATAAGTGAGCCTTTCCCTGCGGGGGAAAGCCTTTTGCTGAAATTGGAGGATAAAACCATGGATTACAATAAAGCAGCTCTGGAAATGCACGAGACCCACAAGGGAAAGGTGGGCATCGTGAGCAAGGTGGAGGTCGCCACCCGTGACGACCTGTCCACCGCCTACACCCCCGGTGTGGCCGAGCCTTGCCGCAAGATCAAGGAAAACCCGGAGGATGTATATAAGTACACCTTCAAGGGCAACATGGTAGCCGTTGTCTCCAACGGCACCGCCGTGCTGGGTCTGGGCGATATCGGCCCGGAGGCCGGTCTGCCGGTCATGGAGGGCAAGGCCGTGCTGTTCAAGGAGTTTGGCGGCGTGGACGCCTTCCCCATCTGCATCGACGCCCACGATGCTGCCAGTGTCATCGCCGCCTGCAAGGCCATTGCGCCCACCTTTGGCGGCATCAATCTGGAGGACATCAAGAGCCCGGAGTGCTTCGAGATCGAGGAGACCTTGGAGCGGGAGCTGGACATCCCTGTGTTCCACGACGACCAGCACGGCACCGCCATCGTGGTCACCGCTGCCCTCATCAACGCCCTGCGGGTGGTGGGCAAGAAGATGGAGGACGTGCACATCGTCCTGAACGGCCCCGGCGCTGCCGGTACCGCCATCATCAAGATGCTGATGACCGCCGGTGCCAAGGACATCGTGGCGGTGGATCAGTTTGGCACCCTGTACAAGGGCTGCAACAGCGCCGAAGCGCACAAAAACTGGCTGGGCGAGGTGACCAACCCCCGCCAGATCAAGGGCGGCCTGAAGGAAGCGCTGGAGGGCGCAGATGTGTTCATCGGCGTGTCCCGCCCCGGCATCCTGACCACCGAGCTGTGCAAGACCATGAACAAGGACGCCATCGTCTTTGCCATGGCAAACCCCACCCCGGAGATCATGCCGGATGAAGCCAAGGCGGGCGGCGTGCGGGTGATGGCTACCGGCCGCAGCGACTTCCCCAATCAGGTCAACAACGTGTTGTGCTTCCCCGGCCTGTTCAAGGGCGCGCTCAGCGTCCGCGCCCGGGATATCAACAATGAGATGAAGCTGGCCGCTGCCTACGCCATTGCAGACCTTATCACCGATGCCGACCGCAGCGAGGAGAACATCATCCCCGGCGCGTTCGACCCCCGCGTGGCCGAAGCTGTGGCAAATGCCGTGGCAAAAGCTGCCCGCGAGACCGGCGTGGCACGGCTGTAAGCGGAGGACACAGGAATGAGAACGATCTCCGCACAGAGCATTACGGATACGGTGGCGCGGCTCTGCATCAAGGCCAACACCCAGCTGCCGCAGGACGTGCAGGCCGCGCTGGAAAAAGCCCGGGAGGAAGAGCCGTGGCCGCTGGCAAAGAACACGTTAGACCTGCTGTGGTCGAACCTTAGCGCCGCAAAGGAAAAAGACCTGCCCATCTGTCAGGACACCGGCATGGCCTGCGTGTTCGTGGAGCTGGGCACGGATGTGCACATTGACGGCAGCTTTGAAGCCGCCATCCACGAGGGCGTGCGCCGGGGCTATACGGACGGCTACCTGCGCAAGAGCATCGTGGCCGACCCGCTGCGCCGGGGCAACACCGGCGATAACACCCCGGCGGCTATCACGGTGCATCTGGTGGACGGCGAGGGCTGCCGCATCACGGTGGCACCCAAGGGCTTTGGCAGCGAGAACATGAGCCGCATCCAGATGCTCAAGCCCGCCGACGGCGTGGAGGGCTTTAAAAGGTTCGTGGTGGATACTGTAAAGCAGGCCGGCTCCAACCCCTGCCCGCCCATCGTGCTGGGCATCGGCGTGGGCGGCAGCTTTGACAAGGTGGCGTATCTTGCCAAAAAGGCGCTGCTGCGCCCGCTGGACATCCCCAACCCCGACCCCTACTACGCCCAGCTGGAGCAGGAGCTGCTTGCCGCCATCAATGCACTGGGCATTGGCCCGCAGGGCTTTGGCGGCAAGACCACCTGCCTTGGCCTTGCCATTGAGCAGATGCCCACCCATGTGGCGGGTCTGCCAGTGGCTGTGAACGTTTCCTGTCATGTGACCCGCCGCGCCAGCGCGGAGCTGTAAGGAGGGGAGAACGATGGAATACAGACTGACTACCCCCTGCACCGCGCAGGATCTTGCTCCGCTGAAGGCGGGGGATACCGTGCTGCTTTCCGGCGTGGTGTACACCGCCCGGGATCAGGCACACAAGCGGATGATGGAAGCACTGGACAAGGGCGAGACCCTGCCTTTTGATCTGGAAGGCAGCGCCATCTATTATGTAGGTCCCACCCCGGAGCGCCCGGGCGAGATCATTGGCTCGGCAGGGCCTACCACAAGCGGGCGCATGGACGCCATGAGCCCCCGGCTGCTGGATCTTGGCAACAAGATCATGATCGGCAAGGGCAAGCGGGACGCCGCCGTCAAAGACGCTGTGGTGCGCAACGGTGCGGTGTATCTGGCTGCGCTGGGCGGTGCCGGTGCGCTGATGGCAAAAAGCGTGCAGACGCTGGAAGTGATCGCATGGCCGGACTTGGGCTGTGAAGCGGTGCGCCGCCTGACTGTGCAGGATATGCCTCTGACCGTTGTGCTGGACGCCCATGGCGGCGATCTGTACGAGGAAGGCCCTGCGGCCTATCTGGCCACACGGTAAGGCAAAAACGCCGAGAATTGCACCCTTTGCACAAAACAGGGGCGGCGCAAAACCGGCAAAACAGCAGTTCTGTGCAGAAAAATATGGTTAGTTTAACAAAACTTGCTGCGAATTACTTGCATCAACCGCAAAAGTGTGATATCCTTTAACATACGACAGCGGGTACACATCCCCTGTCGGAAAAATCCCCCAGAGGGAATGAGGCAGGAGGCCGGACAAACCATGCAGATCCACCAATCCGCAGAAGATTATCTTGAAACGATCCTGATGCTGAGCCAGCGTATGGGCAAAGTGCGCTCCATTGACGTTGTCAATGAGCTGGGCTTTACCAAAGCCAGCGTGAGCATCGCCATGAAAAAGCTGCGGGAGAACGGCTATATCGCGGTGGACGGCGAAGGCAACCTGACCCTGCTGGAGCCCGGGCTGGAGATCGCTCAGCGCATTTACAGCCGCCACCAGCTGCTGACCCACTTCTTTGTGCAGCTGGGCGTGGACGAGCAGACCGCCGCCGAGGACGCCTGCAAGGCAGAGCACATCCTCAGCGAGCAGACGCTGGAAAAGATCCGCGAAAGCGCCCTGCGCAACGACGCCGCCCATCCGCAGGCAAAGTGATATGATTCCAAGAGACACCGGAACGCCGAAAGACGTTCCGGTGTCTTTTTTTGTATGAAATTTTCGGTTTGTGTTGCATATCTGTTACGGATTTGGTACAATAAATCTGTGCGGAAAAGGAACGTTGGAAGAGCGAAAAAGGGCCGGGACGGCGCAAAGCCGCCCTAGGGTAAAGGAGAGCGTTGCGGCATGGATGCGATTGCCCATACTCAGGTCAGTGTGGTCTGTCTGGTCACGCTGGCGGTCTTGCTGCGGGCGCAGCAGAAAATGCGGGATAAAAGTCTGCCCGGGCGGCTGTTCACGGCGCTGCTGTGGTCTGCCGGGGCGCTGACGATCGTAGATCATGGCAGTGCGCTGGCGCAGCTGGGCGCGTGGCAGGATCTGGGCATCCCCCTGACCTACCGGCTGAACGCCGGGGGCAGTATTCTGTTTTATCTGCTGGCGGCGTGCTGCTGCTTGCTGGAGTTTTTGTATGTGGAGGCAGAGCTGGGGCGTACATGGATGGAGGACGGCCGCAGGCTGGCGCTCAGCGCCGCACCGGTGGCGTTGCTTTTGCTGGCACTGCTGACAGCGCGGGACGAAAACGGCTTCTGCTATCTGGATGCAGAGGGGCTGCGGGGCAGCACCCTGTTCTGGGGGGCGAAGCTGGTGGGGCTTGCCTATCTGGCGGCGGCCTTTCTCCGCTGCAGCTGGACGCTGAGCAACTGGAAGCAGGAAACACCCAAAGAGGAACTGAAGACCCTGCTGCTGCTCGCGCTTGCGCCGGCGGCAGGCTTTTTGCTGCAAGGCTGGCTGCCCGGGCGCGGGCTGCTGTGCTGCGGCATTACGCTGGGGCTGGTGTGCGTGTATGTGCTGGTGTTGCAGACCAAGTTCACGGTGGACACCCTGACCGGCGTCAGCAACCGCATCGTGGCGCTGCGGTATCTGGAAAGCGAACTGCCCTACTACCGCCGTCACCCCAACCGCTCGCTGCACTTCCTCATGATGGACATGGATCACTTCAAGCACATCAACGATGAATACGGCCACCTGGAGGGGGACGCTGCGCTGGTGCTGCTGGCGGGCATTTTGAAAAAGGTGTGTGCCAACTACAACGGCGTGCTGGCGCGTTACGGCGGCGATGAATTTTGCATCGCCTGCGGCTGCAACAGCGTGGAGGTGCGCACCCTGATCGCCTCCATCCAGCGGGAGCTGGACGCTGCCAACGCCGCCTCCGGCAAGCCCTACCAGATCGAGATCAGCATCGGCTGCGCCCGTCTTGAGCCGGACATTGCCACCGTGCACGACCTGATCGATAAAGCCGATCAGGAAATGTACCACCTCAAGACCCGCAAGCGCGGAGTTTCCTAAAATAAAGAAGGCACCTGCAACCCTTCCTGTCTGTGCGTTGGCACCCGAAGGCGTTTGCGGGTGCTTTTTCTTTGACCTGTTGAGAGCCAAGAAGCAACCCCGCAGTGCGGATGTTTCCGCAGGAAACAGGCACTGCAAATGCCGTTTCCCTCTACGACCCCTCCTGTGAAAAAGCAATTTCGAAACGCCCGCAGGCGTTTCGAAACTGCAAATCAAAATAATTCTTCCGCTGAAAATGGCTAGAGCGTAGCGGAAGCCATTCAAAATCGTCCCGCCCGCGCTTTCTAAACGTTTTTTACCCTTCTGCCCTTGCATCCCGGGGTGGAACGCGGTATTCTTATAAAATAGACCGGAACCGCGACAGCACAGGGGAGGGAGACCACATGGACGCACAGGAGATCCGCGCATTGCTGGGCAAAAGCATCTTTGAGCGGGCACAGAAGTACCGCAAGCGTATCCTGCAAAGCAGCTGCACCACCAACGAGGACGGGGTGCGGCACCTGACGGCGCTGGTGCAGGGCAGCGGGCCGGACTGCTATTATACGCAGGTCTGGCTGCGGGAAAACGGCAGCTTTGTCAGCGCCTCCTGCGACTGCCCCTATAATCAAAACGGCGACGGCACCTACTGTAAGCACATTGGCGCGCTGCTGCTGCAGGATGCGGAAAAGAACCCGCCTGCCCCGGAAAAAAAGCCGGAGAGCATCCCCGGGGTGCAGCGGGGCGTGGCAGGCTTGAGCACCGAACCCCGCAAGGACAGTTACAGCGCCGGGCTGGATATGCTGTTCGGCCGCAAGTGGCGGGGTGAGGAGCCGGAGACCGACTATGAAGCCCAGCTTCTGCTGAAACGCTACCAGCGGGAGGATGCGCAGCCCCAGCCCCAGAACGCCGCCCAGCGTACAGGCTTTGCTCTGCTGGAACCGGAGCTTACGCCGCACAATGGCCGTATCTGGCTGCGGCTGCGGGTCTCGGACGGCATCGGCAGGCGGCAGTATCTGGTAAAAAGCATCCCGCAGTTTCTGGATGCGGTCGAGCAGGGCGAAAGCATCAGCTACGGCAAATCGCTGGCGTTTGTGCACCGGTGGGACGCCTTTGCCCCGGATGCGCAGCAATTGCTGCGGCTGCTGCGCCGTCAGGTGAGCGCCCGGCAGGCGTTTGAAGCCGAGGGTACGGTGCGCTCCGGCTGGGAGAAAGGCCCGGCGGGCGGTCTGCCGCTGACCGGCGAGGGGCTGGATGCCCTTGTGGAGCTTTACGCCGCCGAGGGCGTTGTGGGCGGCTATACCCTTAAAGAGGGTCTGCCGGTCATCAGCCTGAAGGTGGAGCGCCGCAAGGGCGGCGTGCAGCTGAGTTGTACCCCGGCGCTCAGCGGAGTGCAGGGGCTGGACTATGCCTATCTGCTGGGCGAAAGTACCCTCTGGCGGATGCAGCGGGAGGAGTGCCGCCGGGTGCTGCCGGTGCTGGATACCTTTGGCGGGCGCAGTTTGTTCTTTACCAGCGCGGACGCCGCCGCTTTTTGCAGCTATGTGCTGCCGGAACTGGGCAACCGGGTCAACATCGTGGACCCCGACCGGCTGCTGCTGAACCAGATCCCGCTGGAACCGGTGGTGCAGTTTTATCTGGACGCCGACCGGGGGCTTACCGTCACGGCGTACCCGGTCTTTCTGTACGGAGAGGACAGGGTAGCCCCCGGCGAGCCGGTGCCCCCGGATCTTTTGCGGGATGCCCGCACCGAGAACCGGGCAAAGCGCCTGCTGGAAACCTATCTGGAACCCGAGAGCGGCAAGCCGGGGCATTACAGCCTTTCCGGGGAGGAGGCGCTTTTCCAGCTGCTGGAAGAGGGCATTCCCGCCCTGCTGGCCATGGGCGAGGTGTACCAGACCGATGCTTTCCGCAACTTACAAGCCGCCCCGCCTAAAATTTCGGTAGGGGTATCGGTGCACGGCAGCGTGCTGGATCTGGAAGTGGACACCGGCGCCTTCCCGGTGGAGGAACTGCGGGAACTTTTGCAGTCCCTGCACCAGAAAAAACGCTACCACCGCCTGCGGGACGGCAGTCTGCTGCGGCTGGACGACAGTCTGGAAGGGCTGGACGAGCTGAACGACACGCTGGAGCTTTCCGGCGCAAAGCTGAAGGACGGCCACGCCGCCCTGCCGCTCTACCGTGCCCCTACGCTGGACTGGGCGCTTTCGGGGCAGAACGGTCTGCGGTTCGACCGGGACGATGCTTTCCGGCGCATCAGCCGCAGCTTCCACGCCGTGCGGGACAGCGAGTATACCCCGCCGCTCTCCCTGCAAAAGACCCTGCGCAAATACCAGCGGGACGGCTACCGCTGGCTGCGCACACTGGACGGCTACGGCATGGGCGGCATTCTGGCGGACGATATGGGTCTGGGCAAGACTGTGCAGGTGCTCAGCTACCTGCTGGCCATGAAGGAGGGCGGGCAGCGGCTGCCCAGCCTCATCGTCTGCCCGGCGTCGCTGGTGCTGAACTGGCAGGAGGAATGCCAGAAGTTCACCCCGCAGCTGCAAAGTGTTGCCATGGACGGCGATGCCGCCCACCGCGCCGCGCTGGTCGATGGGTGGGCACAGGCGGATATCGTCATCACCAGCTACGATCTGCTGCGCCGGGACGAAAAACTGTATGCCGGGCAAAGCTTTTACGCCTGCATTCTGGACGAAGCGCAGGCCATCAAAAACCACACCACCCAGAAATACAAGGCGGTGTGCCGGGTGAACAGCCGGGTGCGCTTTGCCCTGACCGGCACCCCGGTGGAGAACCGCTTGGGCGAATTGTGGAGCATCTTCTCCTTTTTGATGCCCGGGTATCTGCCCCCCTACAAGACCTTCTGCGCCCGGTTTGAAAAGCCCATCGTGCAGGACGAGGATGCCAACGCCGTGCGGCGGCTGAACCAGTTCACCGGCCCCTTCATCCTGCGGCGCATGAAGTCCGAGGTGCTGCGGGAGCTGCCGCCCAAAACGGAGAATGTGCGCCGCGTTGAGTTGGAGACCGAGCAGCGCAAGCTGTATCTGGCAGCGGTGGTGGACGCCCGGGAAAAGCTGCGGGCGGCAAAGCCGGAGGACAAGATGACCGTGTTTGCCGTGCTGATGCGGCTGCGGGAGATCTGCTGTGACCCGCGCCTTGTGGCGGATAACTGGACGGGCAGCAGCGCCAAGCTGGAGGCCTGTCTGGAGCTTGTCACCGAGGCGGTGGCGGGCGGGCACCGCATTCTGCTGTTCAGCCAGTTCACCTCCATGCTGGAACTGCTGGCAAAGCGGCTGGACGAGGCCGGGGTGAGCCACTTCACCCTGCAAGGCTCTACCCCGAAGCCGGTGCGTGCCGAGCAGGTGCGCCGGTTCAATCAGGGCGAGGCAGACGTCTTTCTGATCTCGCTGCGGGCGGGCGGCACAGGTCTCAACCTGACCGCCGCCGATATCGTCATCCACTACGACCCGTGGTGGAACCTTGCCGCGCAGAATCAGGCTACCGACCGCGCCTACCGCATCGGCCAGCGCAACCCGGTGCAGGTGTACCGGCTGATCGCGCAGGATACCATTGAGGAAAAGATCGTGGAACTGCAGCAGGCCAAGCAGTCGCTGGCCGACACCGTTACCGGTGGGGCAGACGGCGCGATTTTGTCTATGAACCCCGAACAGCTGCTGCAGCTGCTGGGAGAAGAAGCATAAAGGAGTGTATCCATCATGAAGGTTTGGGATCTGCATTGCGATACCCTGTACGAACTGCGCCGCGCCGAAAAGGCGGGCGCACCCAAAAGCTTTTTGCACAACGATCTGCATATCGACCTTGAAAAATTGCAGCAGGGAGATTATCTGCTGCAATGCTTTGCGGCCTATGTGGATCTGGCCGACCCCGCACCCGGGGCCGACCCGCTGGTAAGCGTGCTGGAGGAGATCGACATCTTCAAGCGGCTCATGGCGGCTTACCCGGAAAAGATCGCCCCGGTGTACACCGCCGCCGACCTTGAGCGCAACCGCGCCGAGGGCAAGCTCAGCGCCATGCTGACGGTGGAAGAGGGCGGCTGCTGCAAGGGCAGTCTGGGCGTGCTGCGGCGGCTGCAGGAACTGGGCGTGCGCATGATGACCCTGACATGGAACTATCCCAACGAGCTGGCAGCCCCCAACGCAAACCCCGGCGGGCCGCTGGTGGCCAACACCGAGACCGGCCTGACCGAGCGGGGCTTTGCCTTTTTGGAGGAGATGGAAAGGCTGCACATCACCGCAGACGTGAGCCACCTTTCCGATAAGGGCTTCTGGGACATCGCAAACCACAGCACCCGCCCCTTTGCGGCAAGCCACTCCAACTGCCGTGCGCTGTCGCCCCACAACCGCAACCTGACCGATGAGATGATCCGCGCATTGGCAGAAAAAGGCGGCATTGCGGGGCTGAATTACTGCGCTTCCTTTGTGGACGCAGACTCGGCACATCCGAAGCTCTGCCGCAGCACGGTGGAGCGGCTGGCAAAGCACGCGGCACACTTCAAGCAGGTGGGCGGCATTGAGGTCATCAGCCTTGGCAGCGACTTTGACGGCATCGGCGGCCAGCACGAGCTGGAAACGGCGGCAGATATGCCGCTGCTGGCCGAGGCGCTGCGCCGCGAGGGCTTTACCGAGGACGAGGTGGAAGCCATCTACTGGCGCAACGCCTACCGCTTCTTTAAAAACAATCTGTAATAAAACGTCTTAAAATTGCAAAATGTGCCCGGGATACCCCTGCGCTGCGCGGGTATCCCGGGCTGTGTATTGCCCTGCGAGGGGAGGTTTTATATGGTCTAAGGCGCGCGTCTCCTGAAAAAGAACAAACGACTTGGAAAGATAAGAGGAATTATAACAATGGGTATCACGATTTCGCCGTGGATGATGGCGTTTCTCATGCTGATGACCGGCTTTGCAGGCTTTGTGGATTCGGCAGCCGGCGGCGGCGGGCTGATCAGTCTGCCGGCCTATCTGTTTGCCGGGCTGCCGCCCCACTACACCTATGCCACCAACAAGTTCAGCGCCGCCTGCGGCACCACCTTTGCCACGGCAAACTTTTTCAAAAGCGGTGCCATAAACGTGAAGGTGGGCGTTCTTGCAGCCATCGGCAGCTTTGCGGGCAGTGCGCTGGGCGCGCACATCGTGCTGCTGCTCAGTGACGAGATGCTGCGCACCATGATGTTCATCATCCTGCCGGTGGCGGCGGTCATCATCCTGTGGCAGCGCAACCTGCCGGATGAGAACCGGGATGACGGCACGCTGGATCTGAAAAAAATCTTACTGGCGCTGGCCATCGGTTTGGGCATCGGCCTGTACGATGGCATTATGGGCCCGGGCACCGGCACCTTTGCCATCATTGCCTTTACCACCCTGATGGGCTTTGACCTGCGCACCGCCAACGGCAACGGCAAGGTGCTCAATCTGGCCAGCAACTACGCCAGTCTGTTTACCTACCTGATGAACGGTCTGGTGGTGTTCCACATCGGCATCCCCTGCGCCGTCAGCAACATTCTGGGCAACCTGCTTGGCTCCCATTTTGCCCTGAAAAAGGGTGCCCGCTTCATCCGCCCTATGATGCTGGTGGTGCTGGTGCTGCTGCTGGGCAAGCTGATCTCGGACGCGGTGCTGTAAGGGCAAGGCGGGACGATTTGGAATGGCCTCCGCTTTGCTCTGGCCATAATCAGCGGAAAGAATATTTTATTTGTAGTTCCGAAACGCCTGCGGGCGTTTCGGAACTACTTTTTCACGGGTAAAAACAAAGTCGGGCAGCCCGCGGGCTGTCCGACTTGTTTTTGCGAATAGGTTTTATTCCAACGTCAGCTCTTTATCAAAGAACGCGATGCCGAATGCGCCGGGGCCGGTGTGGGTGCCGATGACGCAACCGATCTGGCGCACCAGCGGTGCGTCCAGATGCAGGTTGTCCTGCAAATAGGTCAGCAGCGGCTGCAGTTCCCGGTGGTTGACGGTGTAGCCCAGCAGCGGGGTGTAGCCCGGGTGGATGCCACCCATCTCGTCGATCTTCTTGAACAGCGCCACATACACGCCGGGCAGACCGCGCGCCTTACCGGCCAGCGCCACCTTGCCCTCTATGACGGCGAGGATGGGCTTGATGCCCAGCATACCGCCCGCCACAGCGGCGGCGGCAGACAGTCTGCCGCCCTTGCGCAGGTACTTCAAATCGTCCACAGCGGCCACCAGATGCAGGTGCTGCTTGGCCTTTTCCAGATCGGCGGCGATCTGGTGGATCGTCTTGCCGGCGTCCCGCAGCTGCACCGCCAGCCGCACCAGCAAAGACTGCCCCAGACAGACGTTCTCGGTGTTCACGAACACCACATTGTCCACGTTGGCAAGGTCGGCAGCAAGTCTTGCGCACTGGCCGGTGCCGGACAGCGCATCGGACAAGAAGATGCCCAGCACCTCGTCCCCGGCGGCAGCAGCGTCCAGATACAGCTGCTCGAACTGCTCCGGGCTGGGCTGGCTGGTAGTGGGCAGCTTGCGGCAGGCTGCCAGATGGGCATAGTATTCGCTGGGGGTCATGTCGATGCCGTCCCGCAGGACGGTGCCGTCCTCCAGCGTCACATTCAGGGGGATCACGGTCACGCCCAGCTGCTGCGCCTCGGCGGGCAGGATGTCGCAGGCGGAATCGGTGAGGATACGGATCATAATAATACCTCCGGTCTACCGGTAAAATACAGTATACGCAACGCTTTTGTTAAAAAGGTTGGAAATTATTATACCACCATTTAGGGCGATGTGTCAATGATTTGCATAAATTTGCCGCGACAGAACGCCCAAACCTTGCGCACCCGGCGGCAGATATGGTACTATAACCGGGAACGAATCACAGCAGGAGGAGGGAGACCGACCATGCACAAGCTGAACCCCCGCACCGCCGCGCTGCTTTCGGCCTTTGGCTGGGCGGTGGGGTATCTGCTGGCGGGCAAGGTGCTGGCGGTGCTGCTGCCCGTGCCGCCCGGCGGCGCGGCGCGGTTTTTCCGGGTCTGCCTGCTGGCTCCGCTGGCGGAGGAAGGGGTGTTCCGGGGCGCAGTGCAGCGCCGGGCGCAGCCGCTGGGCAGGGGACAGGCTATTCTTTTGCAGGCGGCGCTGTTCGCCTTGCAGCACGGCAGCGCTGCCGCCATGGCCTATGCGCTGGTGTGCGGGCTGGGTCTGGGGTGGCTGGCCGACCGCACCGGGCATCTCTGGCCGGGGGTGCTGCTGCACAGCGCAAACAACCTGCTGGTGCTGGCGATGGGATGAGAGGATGGGATACATGACCGATTTTGAACTGATGGGTCTTGCGCTGGAAGAAGCCGCCAAAGCCGCCGCCTTGGGCGAGGTGCCGGTGGGCGCGGTGGTGGCGCGGCACGGCGAGGTGATCGCCACGGCGCACAACACCCGGGAGACCGAGAAAAACGCCCTGCACCACGCGGAGCTGCTGGCCATTGATGCCGCCTGCAAGGCGCTGGGCGGCTGGCGGCTGTGGGAGTGCGAGCTGTTCGTCACCTTAGAGCCCTGCCCCATGTGCGCGGGCGGCATCATCAACAGCCGTCTGTGCCGGGTGGTGTATGGTGCTGCCGACACCAAGGCCGGGTGCTGCGGCTCGGTGACCGACCTGTTTGCGCTGCCCTTCAACCACCATCCGGTGGTGGAAAAGGGGCTGCGGGAGGCCGAGGCGCAGCAGCTTTTGCAGGCGTTTTTTGTTTCTCTGCGGGAAAAGCGGGCGGGCAGACCCCGCTGGAAGCCCCCGGTGCCCGAAAACAGGGGAAAATAAGGAAAAATAGTGGGAACTGCGTAAAAAATTGCAGTTCCCACTTTCTTTTTGGGCTGGATTGTGGTATATTATTCAATGGAATCTTGTCGAAACCCATCGCAACTGCAGACAGGCACGCCAAAGCACCGGACCTTTGCCGGACACATAAACGGAACGCTGCACTGTCTGGGGATGGGCACAGGGTTTTTCCGGCTGGGGCACTGCGCCCGGCCGAGAATACCGAACAGGAGGGATACACTCTTGTACGAGGACGAGTTTGAACTGACCTTTCAGGTGCCGGAGGAAGAGAGCGCACCGGAGCCCCTTGCCGCACCGGCTGCAAAGCCGGCTGCGCCGATGGAGCCGGTGGCGGACGAGCCTACCCGCATCATGACGCTGGGAAAAACGGCAGCGCCTGCGGTGGACGAACCCACCCGGGTGATCACGCTGGAAAAGCCCGCAGAGCCGCCTGCGGTGGAGCTGCCCGAAGCGCCTACGCCGCAGCCTGTAAAAGAGCGGCCTGCCCCTGCCGCACCCGCTGCGGCGCGCCGGGTGCTGATCTCCGGCGGCGACCGGGGCATCGGTGCTGCCGCTGCCCGCGCCTTTGCGGCAGCAGGGTATCAGGTGGCGGTGCTCTACCACCAGAACGCAGCTGCTGCCGCTGCGCTGGAACAGCAGCTGCCCGGGTGCATCGCCATCCAGTGCGATGTAGCCAGCCGCGCCAGCTGTGAGCTGGCGTTCCACGCGGTGGAGCAGGCCATGGGCAGGGTGGAGGTGTTGGTGTGCAACGCCGGCATCGCGCAGCAGAAGCTGTTTACCGACATCACCCCGGAGGAGTGGCAGCGGATGCTGGACGTGAACCTGAGCGGCGCGTTCCACCTGTGCCAGCTGGCACTGCCCGGCATGATCCGCCGCAAGCAGGGCCGCATTCTGACCGTGAGCAGTATGTGGGGCCAGACCGGCGGTAGCTGCGAGGTGCACTATTCCGCCGCGAAGGCCGGGCTCATCGGCCTGACCAAGGCACTGGCCAAGGAAGAGGGCCCCAGCGGCATTACGGTGAACTGCGTAGCGCCCGGGGTCATCGAGACCGACATGATGGCGGCTTTTACCGCCGAGGACAAGGCGGCGCTGGCCGAGGAGACCCCTGTGGGGCGGCTGGGCACCCCGGAAGAAGTTGCAAAGCTGCTGGTCTTTTTGGCCGGCGAGGATGCCGGATACATCACCGGACAGGTGTTTGGGGTGAACGGCGGCCTTGTGATCTGATGCACAGGGCAATATTACACGATTTTCCCCGGAGTGGGAAGGAGAGAAAAAATGGGCATGACTTTGAAGGAACTGTTGACTAAGGGCGAGGGCACCCTCTCTGCACAGGAGGCCAAGGCGTTGGCGGCACAATGCCGCATGGATGTAGACACCCTCTACACCCTGCTGGAGGAGCGCGGCATTAAGGTCCTGGAGGAAGAGAACGAGCCGAGTCTGGACGTGGACAGCATCATTGCTGAGGTGGAGAATGCCGAGAACAACAACGATGACATGGGCCTTGCCGATGAAAACGAAGAGGATGCCGAGGAGAACCCGGCAGACCTGAAGGCTGCCATGGATGAGCTGCTGGACGACCCGGTGAAGAACTACCTCAAGCAGATCGGTCAGATCCCGCTGCTGAGCGCCGAGCAGGAGGTGGAGCTGAGCCGCCGCATCCATGCCGGTGCCGAGGCTGCACACATTTTGCAGGCAGACCGCCAGAAGTACGGCGCACCGGAGTACATCAAGAAGAACAGCGCCCGCTTCTCCTTTGAGGAGGACGAGAACAGCCGCAGCTACACCGAGGATCTGGACGAGGACGGCGAAAAGTCCGCCGAGGATGCCGAGGAAAAGGCAGACGAGGAAAAGGCCATGGAGGCCGTGGAGAACGGCCCCCTGAGCGAGGAACGCCGTCAGGAGCTGCTCAAGACCCGCCGCGACGGCCTGAACGCCCGCCGCAGCCTGAGCGAGGCGAACCTGCGTCTGGTGGTGTCCATCGCCAAGAAGCATGTCGGCCATAATCTGGCCTTCCTTGACCTCATTCAGGAGGGCAATATCGGCCTGATCAAGGCCGCCGAGAAGTTTGACTGCGACCGCGGCTTCCGCTTCTCCACCTACGCTACCTGGTGGATCCGTCAGGCCATCACCCGCGCCATCGCGGATCAGGCCCGCACCATCCGTATCCCGGTGCACATGGTGGAGACCATCAACCGGATGCGTCAGGCCACCAACCAGCTGGTGTACCAGAACGGTCACGAGCCCACCCCGGAGGAGCTGGCAAAGGCCATGGACATGAGCGTGGAGCGCGTGCGCGAGATCCAGCGCATGGCACAGGAGCCCGCCAGTCTGGAAAGCCCTGTGGGTGAGGAAGAGGATTCCTCTCTGGGCGATTTCGTCGCCGATGAGAACGCCGAGGCTCCCGGCAAGGCAGCTGACCGCGCCATGGTGGCACAGCAGATCAATCTGGCACTCAAGAGCCTGACCCCCCGCGAGGAGAAGGTCATCCGCCTGCGCTTTGGTCTGGATGATGGCCGTCCCCGCACGCTGGAAGAGGTCGGCCGCGACTTCGGCGTCACCCGTGAGCGTGTGCGCCAGATCGAAGCCAAGGCTATCCGCAAGCTGCACAGCCGCAAGTGCCTGACCCTGCTCAACGGCCTGATCGAGTAATAATATGTATTTTGGGATAGCAGAACACCCGCGTGGGTTCGGCTATCCCTTTTTTCATGTGGTATAGAGGAGAAGTTGCAATTGCCGTTTCCCTTTACGACCCTCCCGTGAAAAAAGGGTTCTGAAAAGCCCGCAGGCTTTTCAGAACCCCAAATTAAAAATCATTTTTCCGCTGATGATGCGCAGAGTGCAACGACGACGACCGCCGCCAGCGGCGGAAACAGGGAGAAGTCGTTGGGGCAGCGGCCAGCAAGACGCAAGTGCCGCCCAAGGCACGATGCGGATGCTGGGTGCCGCAACCTGTTAGCGGAGCGCATTCCAGATCGTTTTTATCTCAGTACGAGCTCAGCCCAAGGCTTACGTCCAGCGCCTGATCCACCCGCTTCTGGTCGGCGGCGGTGATCTGCCCGGCGCGCTCCCGCAGGCGGTGTTTATCCAGCGTGCGGATCTGCTCCAGCAGCACCACGCTGTCCTTGGCAAGGCCGGTGTCTGCCGCCCGGATGTTGATGTGGGTGGGCAGGCGGGTCTTGTCCAGCCGGGATGTAATGGCCGCCGCGATCACAGTGGGGCTGTGCCGGTTGCCAATCTCGTTCTGTACGATCAGCACCGGGCGCACACCGCCCTGCTCCGAGCCCACCACCGGCGAAAGATCGGCGTAGAAAACTTCTCCTCTGTGTACCTCCATGGAATCTCCCTCCTGTTTGTCTGGAGGATGTGCCCCGCTATGTGATGCGTCCGGCGCATCCTGTCTGCTCTCAGTATGCGCAGGCGGGGTGCGGCTTATGCAGTGCGGAGGCGATATTCCATTGTATGCACAAGGGACGGTCAGTTTTCCTCTTCCAGCGTGCAGAAGGCCAGCGCCATGCCGCCCTCGTGGCTTAAAGAGAGCCGGGCCCGCAGCCGGTGCTGCGCCACCCATGCGGCGGTCTGCCCGCTGAAGCGGTAGGCCGGAGCACCGTTTTCCTGCCGGACGGCCTCGATCTCACATAGAGAAAAGGGTTCCCGCAGGCCGGTGCCCGCCGCCTTGAGAAAGGCCTCCTTGGCGGCAAAATCTGCGGCGGCGCTGGCAAGACGGTGGGCATTCAGCGGCGCAGGGGACGCCTCCAAAAGCCCCAGCGCCGCCTGCTCGGCCGGGCCGTACACCCGGCGTACAAAGGCCGCTGCGTGGGCAGAGGAAAGGCTTTTTTCCAGATGGGAAAGGCTGCACAGGTCGCAGCCGATGCCGTAAAGCATACAAAGGCTCCTTTCGCGGGCAGAATGCCGCCCGGACATCGTTCATCTTGCCGGAACATTACTGGAAATTTTGTGCAGGATGTGCAAATCCGGCGTAATTATCTTGAAGTTTCGGCGCATTTCGTGTACAATGGGGCTAGTTTCAACCGAAGGGGGTGTATTGCGTGGGAGACGCAACCGCGATTTTCTCCATCCACGATAAAAAGGACTATGAGATCCACGAGATCGTACAACAGGTGTACGATGCTTTGAAGGAAAAAGGCTATAACCCGGTCAATCAGCTGGTGGGCTACATTTTGTCCGAAGACCCTACCTACATTACGACCTATAAGAATGCCCGTGCCATGATCCGCAAGGTGGATCGTGATGACCTGCTGCAGGCTATGCTGCGCAGCTACCTCAACGTGTAATACGGTCCTTTTCAGCCCCGCTGTCTTGCAAGACGGCGGGCTTTTTTGTGTGACCATTTTAATCGTTTTCCACCAGCGGCAGGGTGAAGATCTGGTTCACCACCACCTCGTACTCCCACGGCTCCCGCAGCTTTTTCAGCTGCTTTTCCAGCTTTTCCGCCCCGGCAAAGCAGTGGATGAGGTAGAACCAGTGCCCTTTCATCCGGCTGATGGCGCAGCCTGCGCTGCCAAATAGTTCAGTGTAGCCGTGGTACAGGTCGGTCAGGTAGCCCCGCAGCTCCTCCTTGGTGGCGGGGGCACCGCCCCGCGCCCTGCGGAAGAGCGCCGGGTCTGCAATGAGTCCGCGCCCCACCATGATGCCGGACAGGGCGGGAAACTCCTCTTCCAGCGCGTGAAGCTGGGCGGCGGTGGTCACATCGCCGTTGTAGCACACCGGCATGGTGCACCGGGGCAGCGCAGCCGCAAAGGCGGCGCGGTCGGCCTGTCCGCGATACTGCTGCCGCATCACCCGGGGGTGGATGGTCAGCTCCGAGATGGGGTAGCGGCTATAAATTTCCAGAATGGCGGCAAACTCCTCCGGTTTCTCTACCCCCAGCCGGGTCTTGACCGAGACAGGCCCTTCAGCGTGGGAGAACACCCTCTCCAGAAAGGCGTCCACCTTGGCAAGGTCCCGCAGCATCCCGGAGCCCTTGCCCTTGGCAGTCACCGTCCCGGCGGGGCAGCCCAGATTCAGGTTCACCTCGGTATAGCCCAGCGCCCGCAGTTGACCGATCATCCATGCAGCCAGTTCGCCGTCCTTCGCCAGCAATTGCGGGATGACCGGCGCACCGGGGTTTGCCTCCGGGGCAAGCTCTGCCATCTTCTTTTTAATGAGCACCCGGTTCTCCGGCGGGGAGATAAACGGCGCATAATAGCGGTCGGCAGCGCCTTGTGCGCCGAACCATTTCTGATGGGTCTGCCGCCAGACCCGGTCTGTGAAGCCCTCCATGGGGGCAGCATAATAAAGCATGGGCGTTTCTCCAAACGTTTTTGTTACCGGTATTGTAGCATAAAATCCGGCGTGGGGAAAGGGGAGTGGACGGGGGATGTTCTCTTTTGACACCAAAAGAGAACCAGAAAAGTGCCAGCGATTTCGA
>OIAV01000065.1_pt1 | contig 39681 bp, 40 predicted proteins | sample 1580881 | NCBI WGS metagenome assembly OIAV01 (sample SAMEA3882541, study PRJEB24775) | human gut metagenome | biome: human-associated habitat; feature: intestine environment; material: feces | place: Netherlands | collected 2009/2010
CCATTGCCTTCAAATACCCGCCGGAGGTCAAGGAGACCACCCTGCGCAGCATCGAGGTGGCTGTGGGGCGCACCGGCGTGCTTACCCCCACCGCCTGCTTTGACCCGGTGTTTCTGGCGGGTACTACGGTAGCCCGCGCCACCCTCCACAACGAGGACTTCATCCGGCAGTTCGGGCTGTGCATCGGGGACACCATTCAGGTGCGCAAGGCGGGCGATATTATCCCGGAGGTCATCGGGGTCACCCATCATGCAGAGGGGGCTGAACCCTACACCATGCCTACGGTCTGCCCCTCCTGCGGTGCGCCGGTAGTGCACTTGGAGGACGAGGCTGCCCTGCGCTGCGTGAACCCGGAGTGCCCGGCACAGGCGCTGCGCAACATCATCCATTTTGCCTCCCGGGATGCCATGGATATCGAAGGTCTGGGCGAGGCAGTAGCCACCCAATTGGTGGAAAAGGAACTGGTGCATTCCGCAGCAGATATCTACACGCTGACCCGGGAACAGCTGCTGGAGCTGGACAAATTCAAGGAGAAAAGCGCGGACAATCTGCTGCAAGCTATTACTGCCTCCAAGCAAAACAATCTGGATAAGCTTTTGTTCGGTTTTGGCATCCGCAACATCGGCGATAAGGCAGCCGCGCTGCTGGCAGAACATTTCGGCACACTGCAGGCCATCCGGGAAGCCACCGCTGAGCAGATCAGCCAGATCGACGGCTTTGGCGGCGTGATGGCGCAGAGTGTTGTGGAGTTCTTTGCCAAGGAAGGCACCACCGATCTGGTGCATCGCCTTGCAGATGCCGGGGTCAATATGCAGTGGAAGGGCGAGCCGAAGGGAGATAAACTGGCGGGCAAAACGCTGGTGGTCACCGGTACGCTGGAGACCCTCTCCCGCAACGAAGCCGAGGCGCTGATCGTGAAAAACGGCGGCAAAGCCAGCGGCTCGGTCTCCAAAAAAACGGCCTATGTGGTGGCCGGTGCAGCGGCGGGCTCCAAGCTGACCAAGGCACAGGCGCTGGGCGTGCCGGTGCTGACCGAGCAGGAATTTCTTGCTATGCTGCAGGATGCTCCGGTAGAACAGGAAACGACTTAAAGCGCCCTTTTAAATGCCGGAATACAAGTAATTTCAAAAGCTTCTGCAATGCTGTTGCAGAGGCTTTTTTGTTTGCCCGTTCCCGGTTCCCGGTTCTAATGACGCACAAAGCGCATACAATGCTAGCACAAAGCTTTCGTGGAAGGAGAAACCAAAGTGGACGAGTATTATCAGGCTGTCAGAGCCCTTCCCGCTTGGCTTGCAGCGCCGCTGGCACAGCTGCCCGTACAAACGGCAGTGCGCATACAGGAGCTGCGGCTGCGCACTGGCTGTGCGGTCACATTTACCGTACAGGGGCGGCAATGCTCTGCTTCGGCACTGCCGGGCTGCCCTCCAAAGCTGGCTGCAATAAGGCTGAATGCGCTGCAAATAGAAGAGATATTTCACACCCTTTGCAATGGCTCGGTGCACACCCACGAAAGGGAGCTTGCTGAGGGCTACCTGACCACTGCTGTCGGCAACCGCGTGGGCGTGGCGGGGCAGTTCGTACAGCGGGAAGGGCAGTGCATCGCTCTGCAAAAGGTCACTTCGCTCAACCTGCGGATCGCACGCAGTTGTGTTATCCCTTTGCCGCCCGCGCTGGACAAGCTGCTGGAACAGCACTTTACCGGGCTGCTGGTGGTGGGAGAGCCCGGCAGCGGCAAGACCACCCTGTTGCGCACTATCGCCCGGACGCTGGCCGAGCGGCAGCGTCTGGTGGCCGTGATAGACGAGCGGGGCGAACTTTTCCCGCCGGAGCAGTCTCTGCCGCCGCTGGAGCGCATTGGCGGGGTGGATAAAGCCCGCGCCGTCCAGATGGCGCTGCGCACGCTGGCACCGCATGTGATCCTGCTGGACGAGTTGGGCAGTCTGGAGGAAACGATGGCACTGGAGCAGGGCTTTTTCAGCGGGGTGGATTTTATTGCCAGTATCCACGCGCCGGATGCTGCACAGGCGCAGTGCCGCCCGCAGGTGCAGGCTTTGTTGCAGCGCGGGATGCTGCGGCAGCTGGCCATCCTTGCCGGGCGGGAGGCACCGGGTTGCATCCGGGAAGTGTGCGCCGTATGAGCGGCCTTCTGCACGGGCTTGGCCTGCTTTTGCTCCCGCTGTGCGGCTGGCTGGCGGGGGATGCGGTACAGGCTCAGACAAGTCTGCACCTTGCCGCCTTGCAGGGCACCATCGCGTTATTACAGCGCATCCGGCAGGAGATACAGTACCGCCGGGCAGATCTGCAAAGCCTCTACCGGCAGCTTTGCCGCGAGGGCCTTTTGCCACAAAATCCCGGCGGTACATTGCAGCAGTTGCCTGCACCGTGGCAGCTTTCAGCAGAGGAGCGTGCTTGCTTTGCAGAGTGCTTTAGCGGAATCGGCCGCGCAGAGGCCGCACAGGAATGCGAGCGGCTGGGTTACTATACGGCGCGGTTTGAGGACTATTTACAGCGGGCACGCCGCACAGCACAGCGGCAGGCCGGTTTGCCGCACCGTCTGGGGTTGGCTGGCGGTATGATGCTGGCGCTACTCTTTTGGTAAAAGCTGTACGGAACAAAGGAGAAACGGATGGATATCGAGCTTGTGTTCAAAATTGCGGCCATCGGCATCATCGTGGCAGTACTTAATCAGCTGCTCATCCGCTCCGGGCGGGAGGATCAGGCCATGATGACCACATTGGCGGGGCTTGTGGTAGTGCTTTCCATTCTCGTCAAGCAGATCAGCACCCTGTTTGCCACCATCCGGTCTCTGTTCGCGCTATGAGCGCGGCGGTTCCGGTGCTGACTGCGCTGCTGCTGATGGCCTTTGCGGGAGTTCTATTGCAGCGGTATTCCCCGGCATTTGCGTTGCTTCTTTCGCTGGGTGCTGCGGTGTGGCTGCTGCTCCGTCTGGCACAGCCGCTGCGCGGGGTACTGCAAGCAATGGTACAGCTGGGGCAGCGCACCAATGCACAAGCCTTTTCCTGCCTTTTGCGCAGCGCGGGCATCCTGTTGCTGGCAGATTACGTCCGCACCCTCTGCGAGGAAGTCGGAGCGGATGCCCTTGCATGGTGCGCCGGGCTGGCGGGGCGGTGCCTCGTACTGGCGGCGGTATGGCCGTTGCTGGAACAGATATTCCAGACGATCTGGGGGTTGGCAGGATGAAAAAATGCGGCCTTATCATTTGCATGGCAACGCTGGGTTTTCTGTGCAGCAAAACCGCTCTGAAAGCTGCGGCAGCAGAAGCCACACCGTGGCAAACCTATCTCGACAAGGCACCTGTACAGGCCGAGCAGTTTGCGGCAGACCCGCTTGGCACCCTTGTGCGTTTGTTTGCCGCCGAACCGGTGCAATTGCTGCGGGATACGATGCAACAATATGCCGATGTTCTGCTGTTTTTGTCGCTGGCAGCTGGACTTGCATTTCTCTTGCAGGACACTGCCGACAGAGCACTGCTGGAGCTGGCGGCTGCCGGCGGCTGCGGCGTTCTATTGTGGCAGGAGCTGGACAAGCTTGCCGCTGCCCTGTGCACCCGGATGGCCGGGTGGAAAAGTTATCTGCTGGGCTTTTTGCCGGTATACAGCGGCGTGTTGGCAGCTGGCGGTGAATGGAACGCCGGAGCGGCTGCAAACGGCTTTCTGCTCACGGTGCTGTGTTTTATCGCACAGGCGGTCACCCTCTGGCTGCAGCCGCTGCTGCGCAGCTACCTTGCCATCAGCATGGCCTGCGGCATCAGTTCCCGCAAAAGTCTGTTCGAGGGCTGCACTCTGACCGGGCGGCTGCTGCGGCAGGCCATCGGCGGGGCAGGCAAAGCGTTCGCCGCTCTGATGAGCATTCAGCGCGTAGTCACGGTGCAGCTGGATCGTTCAGCCTCTCGTCTGGGGCAGCTGCTGACCGGCAGTGTGCCCATTGTAGGGCAGGCGCTGAGCAACGCGGCAGATGCAGTGCTGGCCGGGATGCAGTTGCTCAAAAGCACCCTTGGCATTGCCGCATTGCTCAGCATCGGGGCAGAATTTGCGCCCTTGTATCTCGGGCTGCTGGTGCATCTGCTTTTTCTGTCCTGTTGCGGCTGGCTTGCCGGGATCGGCGGGCTGGAGCATTGCCATAAGCTGCTGCAATGCTTTGCCGAAGCTGTGCGCTGCATGGCGGCTGTTACGGCCTTGTTTTTTATGTTGTTTGTGGTGGGCATCGTGCTGCTGATGCTGACAGGGGGTGGTTAGATGCAGGCATTTCAGCGGGCCGCGGCAGTATTCTGCATAGCGTGCATCGGGGCGGAGCTGGTCAGTTTTTTTGCTGGGCAAAGCTGGGCTGGCCGGTGCATAAAAGCCGCAGCCGGGTTATATATTTTAGCAGTCCTTCTTGCGCAGTTGCCGCACCTGCCGGGCAAGGTTATGACCGCTTTTTCAGGGAATACAGCCCCGGCGGCCACGTCCACTGCACAGCCGGATGCACTGGAAACGGAGATCCTGACTGAGACCAAGGCTCAACTGGAAGAGTATTGCACTGCACAGTGCCGACAGCAATTCGGGTTGGACATTCGTATGACGGTCACGCTGAAAAAAGTCGGGCAGCAGGTCGTGGTAAAAAAGGCTGTTGCTGCCTTCCCGGCGGGCTGTACCGCCGCCCAAAAGCAGGCAGTGCTCAGCTTTTTGCAGCAGACACTGGGCACCGCTCCCACGGCAGCGGAGGAGAGCACACCGTGAAGAAGAATGAATTGCTTTCCGCTTTACGCTCTTTGCAAAGCAACAAAAACCGCACCTCGCTGGCGGTGACGGTCGGCGTGATGGCAATGCTGCTGCTTTTGCTGTCGGAACTTTTACCCAGCGGGAACACGCAGAAAACCGCGGCATCTACTGTCCGGACTGCTGCCGTCAGCCAGTACCAGACCCAACTGGAGCAGCAGCTGGAAGAGCTTATCAGCCAATTGCAGGGAGCAGGGCGCACCACGGTCATGGTCACCCTGACCACCGGAGAGGAGACTATCTATGCAGTAGATACCCAGACCGGAGATCTGCAACAGCAGGAGACGCACGTTCTTTTACAGGATGGGTCTGCGCTGGCCGAGACTACCTATCTGCCGCAGGTCTGCGGGGTCGCCGTGCTGTGTGAGGGCGGGGGAGATGTCCGGGTTGCAGCTCGCATTACTGAGCTGCTGCATTCGCTGTTGGATCTGCCCACGAACCGCATCTGCGTGGAGCAACGCAAGTGCTGAGCTGTTGCTTTGATCGAGTACCAAAACTATTTACCCAAAAACAAAGGAGGAAGCGTTTTATGAGAGCACTTTCCAGAAACACCCGCAGGGTCACCGCCCTGACACTGGCGGCGGCGCTGGTCATTGCCGTCTACTTAAACTGGCAGTATGCCCGGGCAGACATTACTCCGCAGACAGAGGACGACACCCTCATGGTCTCGGCAGAGCCAGTGGAGGCAGAAGCGGAGACTGCCATCACGGATGCGCTGCCCACAGAGGCGGAGGCCGCCTCCGGTGTCAATAAAAATTATGGCGAAGCACAGCTTGTCAGCGTAGCAAACGACAGCGGCACCCGCTTTTTTGAACAGGCTCGGCTCAAGCGGGAAAAGGCACACGACGAAGCGATGGACACCCTGCAAAAGAGCCTGAAGTCCTCCTCCCTGACAGCAGAGGAGAAAAAGGAGTACGCCGCACAAATGGCGGCAGGGCTGGAGGATCTGAACGCAGAAAACGAGATCGAAACGCTGGTGCGCGCCAAGGGCTTTGCAGATTGCCTGTGCTTTTTGCAAGCAGGGCGGGCAGACCTGACTGTAATGACAGCGGGTGAGCCGCTCACGGCGGCGCAGGTGGCACAGATCCGGGATGTGGTGATGAACAAAAGCAGCGTGACCGCCCAGAATATCACGGTGGTGGAGGTAAAGTAAGCACTCTTTATCTATGCGGATATCCCGGCGGCGCAGGCGCAGCTTTTCTTGCAGGCAGAAAGCCGTATGCGCTGCCGGGATGCCATTCTATGCTGATTTCCATCTTCTTTTCCAAACAAGTATTGAAATTACCCCCGCATTGATGGTATAATAACTCTATCAAAAATGAATGCTGCGCGCCTTTATGCACTGTACAAGGGCGCGTTTGAACACAAAAGGCAGGCACGGCAGACCGGTTTCAGGGTTTTGAAACCGCTGCCGGAGCAGCCTTTGGATGGAGGACAGCACAATGGATTTACAGAACATGGATCTTCAGGGCGGCAGCCTTCAGATTTCGACCGAGGTCGTGGGTAAGATTGCCCGCTGCGCCGCACTGGAAGTGGACGGCGTCGCCGAGGTGTCCTGCGGCGTGCAGAATAAAAAGCTGAAAAGCCTGCTGGAATCTGCCAGTATCCAGCCGCCTGTGGTGGTTGAGATGAGGGACGGCACGGCCAGCATCACTCTGCACCTGATGATGCAGTTCGGCGCACGGATTCCCTCTGTGGCCGAAAAAGTACAGGAGAACGTCAAGTCTGCCGTGCAGAACATGACCAATGTGACGGTTAGCCGCGTGGATCTGGTCATTGCAGGCCTTGCCGAAGCGCAGTAACAAATTCAGCAAAAAATCATATCAGAAACGATCCTCCTCCCGGTACGCCCGGCGGGGAGGGTTTGTATTGCGAAAGGAACATTATGGAAAACATTCTGCCCCGTAGAGAAGCCCGCGAAAACGCCTTTTTGCTGGCATTTTCGCAGACCTTTGGTGACATTCCTCTGGCCGAGGCATTGTCCAACCACGCTGAGAACGATGAAGAACATCCTGTGGATGCGTTCAGCCGCCTGCTGCTGAACGCTTACTATGATCATTCCGCAGAGGTGGATGATGAGATCCGCTCCCATCTGCGCAACTGGACCATGGAGCGTCTGCCCCGCGTCAGCCTGACTGTGTTGCGTCTGGCCGTGGCCGAGATGCTGTTCGGCGGCGAGAACAAGCCCGGCGTTGCCATCAATGAGGCTGTGGAGCTGACCAAGAAGTACGGCGCGGGCGAGGACTACCAATTTGTGAATGGCCTGCTGGGTGCTGTGGCACGCGACCACGGCCTGAGTGATGAAGCCGTCACGGAGTCGGCTGAACAGTGAGCCGTTATACGCTCGGGGTCGATACAAGCAACTATGCAACCTCTCTGGCAGTTTTTGATACAGCCGGGGAGGTTGTTTGTGCAAAAAAGCGCTTTTTGCCGGTAAAAGCCGGGCAGCTTGGTCTCCGGCAAAGCGATGCACTGTTCCATCACACAGCAGCTCTGCCGGAGATGCTGCAGGAGCTGGCGCAGGAATTCGACCTGACAAAAATAGATGCCGTAGGTGTTTCGCAAAAACCGCGTCCGGTAGAGGGCAGCTATATGCCCTGTTTTCTGGCCGGTGTCAGTGCCGCGACTGCCTTTGCAGCGGCGCGGGATATACCGCTGATCCACACTACCCATCAGCAGGGTCACGCTGCTGCGGCGCTGTATGCCGCAAAGGGTGAGGCACTGTTCTCCCAGAAGGTGCTTTTGTTCCATATCTCCGGCGGCACAACGGATCTTTTACTGTGCGATCAGGTGCGTGCTATCACCACCCTTGGCACCAGTACCGATCTGTACGCCGGTCAGGCGGTGGACCGCGTGGGCGTGCGGCTGGGCTTTGGCTTCCCCGCAGGGGCAGAGGTCTCCCGTCTTGCTGCGCAGTGCGCCGAGGATATCCTGCCCAAGTCCAGCGTAAAGGGGCTGCAATGCAGCCTTTCTGGGCTGGAAAATCAGTGTAACGCCCTGCTTGCGGCCGGAAAAGCACCGGAATACGTTTGTAAGTACTGCCTGCTCTGCGTGGCAGATACCGTTGTCCGCATGACAAAGGCTGCACAGAAGGAATACCCCGGTCTGCCGGTGGTCTGCGCCGGTGGTGTGATGAGCAGCGATATCATCCGCACATGGGTGCAGCAGCGTTTGCCGCAGGTCTATTTTGTGCCAGGGCAGTATTCAAGTGATAATGCCATCGGCGTATCCATTCTTGCTGCGCGGGAGGCCGGTCTATGGCTGATGTGATCTCGGTATCCGATCTGAATCATTATGTCAAAACGCTGCTGGATGTCAACGACGGGTTGTTCGATCTGGCCCTGCGGGGTGAGATCGCAAATTTTGTGCAGAACGCCCGCAGCGGGCACTGCTACTTTTCTCTGCGGGACGATGCCTGCAGCGTAAAGGCGGTGATGTTCCGCACCGATGCCCGCCGTCTGGCATTTCGCCCGGAGGAGGGGATGCGGGTCGTGGTGCGCTGCCGCGCTACCCTTTACGAGCGGGACGGCGCATTTCAGGTCTATGTAAACGAGATGTTTCCGGATGGTCTGGGCGCGGCACAGCTTGCGCTGGAGCAGCTGAAGGCCCGGCTGGAAAAGGAAGGCCTGTTTGACCCGGTATACAAAAAGCCGCTGCCTGCATACCCCGAATGTATTGGTGTCGTCACCAGCAAAACCGGAGCGGCGCTGCAGGATATCCGCAACGTGATCAGCCGCCGCTGGCCGTCCGTTCGGCTGCTGCTGTGCCCGGTAACGGTGCAGGGCTTTGAGGCTGCCCGGCAGATCGCCGCCGCCATCCGCACGCTGGATCAGAGCGGGCGGGTAGACGAGATCATCGTAGCCAGAGGCGGCGGCAGCAGGGAAGACCTGTGGGTGTTCAACGCTGAGGAGATTGCTCGGGCGGCATTTCGCTGCAAAACGCCACTGATCAGTGCCATCGGCCATGAGATCGACTACACCATTCTGGACTTTGTAGCCGACCAGCGTGCTCCCACACCGTCCGCTGCCGCAGAGCTTGCGGTGCCGGATCGGGAGGAACAGCAGCGCATTTTTGAAAATATTGAAGAAAATATTCACAAAAATATACAAAAACGGCTTGCGTTGTGCTATAATGGTCTGGAACAATACAACTTTTTGTTGGAGCAGAGCGCGCCGAGCAAAATCTTACAGCAGTATTCAAACCGTCTGCAACAGATACAGCAGGCTATCCGGACGCAGCAAAAAGCGCGTATGAATGACAAAAGCATGCAGCTTCAACACGCAGCTGCACTGGCTGCATCGCTGGATCCATACCGTGTGCTGGCCCGTGGCTATGCCCTTGTGACCGATACAAAAGGGAAGGTCTGCACCGTGGAGCAGCTGCAGCCGGAGCAGCCCATCTGTGTGCGCAGTCGTCAATATCAGGCACGATGCCGTGTGGAAACGGTGGAGGAGATCAATGAGAGCACCCAAAAGCTTTGAAGAAGGAATGGATCGGCTGAACACGATCCTTGCACAGATGCAGCAGGAGGACACCTCGCTGGCAGATTCCGTCAAGCTGTATGCGGAAGCTGCCTCCCTGATGCAGTACTGCCATGCAACGTTGGAAAAGACGTCGTTGCAGATCGAGGAAATCAATGCAAAGATTGCCGAGACCGTGGACACCCCGCAGGAGCAGGAGGAAGAATAATGGAATATAAGGCGCAATATCAGGAATATCTGCTGCAGGCTACGGCTGCGCTGGATGCTGCCAGCGCCCGTTTTCTGCCCGAGGAATCGGAAGTATGCAGAGCTGCCCGTTACAGCTTGCTGGGCGGTGGAAAGCGCATCCGCGCGATTCTGACGCTCAGTGTCTGCGATATGCTGGGCGGCGAGATGCAGGTTGCCGCACAGTTCGCGGCAGCTGTGGAGATGCTGCATTGCTACTCGTTGATCCATGATGATCTGCCTTGCATGGACAACGATGATCTGCGCCGGGGACGTCCCTCTTGCCATAAGGCCTTCAGCGAGTCCACGGCAATGCTGGCCGGTGACGTGCTGCTGACCGAGGCTTTTGAGGTGATTGCAAACGCCTCCGCTACGCCGCAGATCTGCGTGGCAGCCGCCCGTGCGCTGGGCGCGGGTGCAGGCAGCCGCGGTATGGTCTACGGGCAGGAGCTGGATCTGAAATATGAAGCGCTAGCGGCCACCGAGGAGCAGCTGCGCCTCATTCACCGCAACAAGACTGGTGCACTGATCAATGCCGCCGTCCAGATGGGCGCTGCCGCAGCCGGTGCAACACCGCAGCAGTGCAAGATACTGGCCTCCTACGCATACGGGCTGGGGTTGGTGTTCCAGATCGTGGACGATGTGCTGGACGTTACCAGCACCCCGGAACAGCTGGGCAAACCCATCGGCAGCGACAGCGAAAACGGCAAGACCACTTTTGTTACCCTGTATGGAACCGACGGCGCAATGGTGCTGGCGCAAAAGCTGAACGAGCAGATCTGCAATGATCTGCAGCAGCATTTTGGTGCAAAGGCAGCTTTTTTGCAGCAGCTGGCTCAGCAGCTTCTGGTGCGCAAAAACTAAAGAAAAAGGAATACAGATATGCAGTTTATTCAAAATATCTTATCAGCCAATCAGATCTTGACCGCATCGCTTCTTAGCTGGTTCATTGCACAGGTGCTAAAGACCATCATCAACTTTATTCTGCTGGGTAAGTTCCAGTTAGAGCGGATGTGGGGCGATGGTGGTATGCCCAGCGCACACAGCGCGACCGTCTGCGCCATGGCTATTGTTACCGGACGCAGCGCCGGGGTCGCCTCGCCGATTTTTGCGGTGGCCTGTGTGGTGGCTATCATCACCATGCACGATGCCATGGGCGTCCGGCACGAGACTGGTGAACAGGCAAAGGTGCTGAACCAGATGATTGCCCAGTGGATCGATGTAAGCGAGAAAAACGCTCCCTTTTTGCAGAATATGCACCTGAAGGAAATGGTCGGCCACACGCCGCTGCAAGTCGTGGCGGGCGTACTGCTCGGCTCCCTGGTAGGCTTTCTGTTCCCGGTCGTGTAAAAGGCGGCAGAGACGCCCAAAGTACAAACACATAAAGGATGTGTGAATATGGAATCGTTGTTGCTGGATAAGATCGATCAGCCCAGCGATCTTAAAAAGCTGAATGCGCAGCAGGTGGAAAAACTTTGCGCAGAGATACGGCATTTTATGCTGGAAAATATCTCCAAGACAGGTGGCCATCTGGCCTCTAATCTTGGCACCGTAGAGCTGACCGTGGCGCTGCACCGTGTGCTGGAAACGCCCAAGGATAAGATCGTTTTTGATGTGGGGCATCAGTGCTACACCCACAAACTGCTTACCGGACGCCGGAAACAGTTTGACCATTTGCGGCAGCTGGATGGCATTTCCGGCTTTCCAAATCCTCACGAAAGTGTGCACGATGCCTTTATTGCCGGACACGGCAATACGGCGCTTTCACTCGCTATTGGTATGGCTTGGGCCAAAAAGATCAAGCATGAGCCCGGGCTTGTGGTGGCGGTGATCGGCGATGGCGCTTTTACCGGCGGCATGGTGTATGAGGGGATGAACAATATCGGCGGGCTGGACAACCTGCTCGTGATCTTGAACGATAACAAGATGTCCATCTCTAAAAATGTCGGTGCACTGGCACGATATCTGACCCATCTGCGCACAACTACGGCGTATTATGATGCCAAGGATAATGTACGCAGTTTTCTGGACGGTGTGCCATTGATTGGTACGCCGATGAAAAAATCGCTGATCGGCGCAAAAACGCTGGTACGCCGCGCTATGTACCACTCCACTATGTTTGAGGATATGGGCTTTGAATACATCGGCCCGGTGGATGGCCACAACGTGGAGGAGCTGGAACGCACCTTGCGCTCGATCTACCAGCGGCCGGGTCCCCATTTTTTGCATATTGTGACCAAAAAGGGTAAAGGTTATCAGCCGGCAGAGATGAACCCAGGAAACTATCACGGTGTATCTGCTTTTGACCCGGACGGAATGCCGGACCCGGAGGTTGCGCCGAAGGAATCCTTCTCCACTGTTTTCGGCAAACTGCTGGTGCAGGAGGGAACACAAAACCCGAAGCTCTGCGCAATCACCGCTGCCATGAAGTACGGTACCGGACTGCAATTCTTTGCCCATCGTCACCCGCAGCGCTTTTTTGATGTGGGCATGGCGGAGCAGCATGCTGTCACCTTTGCGGCCGGTCTTGCCAGTCAGGGAATGCTGCCGGTGGTGTGCATCTACTCCACCTTCCTGCAGCGCTCCTATGACCAGATCATCCACGATGTCAACCTGTTGAAGGAGAATGTGGTCTTTGCCATCGACCGCGCCGGCTTTGTCCCTGCAGACGGCGAGACCCATCAGGGCATCTATGATGCAGCCTTCCTCAGCCAGATCGGCATCCCGGTCTATGCACCCTCCAATTACGAGGAGCTGCAATACTGGCTGCACTATTTGCTGCAGGACACGGTCTCCGGCCCTCGGGCCATCCGCTACCCCCGCGGCGGCGAGAGTGCAAAGCTGGCGCAGTATCCCTGCACAAAGCGGGAATACGACTTTTTGTATGAAACGCCCGGGGCAGAGGTCCTTCTGGTCAGCTATGCGGACGAACTGGAGGATCTGTTGGAAGCTGCCGTTCAATTGAACGCTGCATCGCAGAATGCAGACGTTCTGAGGCTTGTAAAGCTATACCCCTTTACAGATAAACTTATCGATACTGTGTCGAAATATAAAATCGTACTGTTTGCAGAAGAATGTGTTGCAGCTGGTGGTATTGGTGAACATCTGGCATATGCTTTGCAGCAAAAAGGCTGGAACGGCCGCTTTTTACACTGCGCTGTCCACACGGCCTGCCTGCCGCACGCGACTGTTCCGCAGATCAAGCAGTGCACCGGTCTGGACGCTGCGGATCTTGTGCAGGCAGTCCGGTCTGCCCTCACGAAAGGAGAAAACGAGCTGTGAAAATTCGGTTGGATCAATATCTTGTGCAGAACGGTCTTGTGCAGAGCCGGGAGCGCGCCAAGGCTCTGATCATGGCCGGTGTGGTTTTTGTCAACCAACAAAAGGTGGACAAGGCCGGCGAGATGATCAAGGAGGATGCTGTGGTCGAGGTTCGCGGCCACGACATCGGTTACGTCAGCCGTGGCGGTCTGAAGCTGGAAAAGGCCATGAAGTGCTTCCCGCTTACCCCTAACGGCAAGGTTTGCATGGACATCGGTGCGTCCACCGGTGGCTTTACCGACTGTATGCTGCAAAATGGTGCAGTGAAGGTGTATGCCGTAGACGTTGGCTATGGTCAGCTGGCATGGAGCCTGCGGACGGATGAGCGTGTGGTGAACATGGAACGCACGAACATCCGCTATGTCACGCCGGAGGATCTTGCAGAGCCCATCGAGTTTTTCAGTGTGGATGTTTCCTTTATTTCTCTGCATCACATCTTCCCGGTGGCACAGCGCATCACCACCCCGGACGCCATGGGCGTCTGTCTGGTGAAGCCGCAGTTCGAGGCAGGCCGCGAGAAGGTAGGCAAAAACGGCGTGGTGCGTGACCCTGCCGTGCATCGTGAGGTGCTGCACAATGCCATGTCTTACGCTGCGGAAAACGGCTTTGTGGTGCGCGGGTTGGATTATAGCCCGGTCAAAGGGCCGGAAGGCAATATTGAGTACCTGATGTTTGTGCAGAAGAGCGACCAGCCCGCAGTGCTGGACGACGAAGCCGCCGCACAGGTGGTGGCAGCAAGCCACACCACGCTGGATCGCTGAGACTCAACTGTCAGCAAAGGAGAAACCGGTATGACGATCTACATTTCGCCCAATCCGGGCAAGACCTCTGCCAGCGAAATCGCGCTTCGTGCGGCGCAGATCCTGTTGACCCACGGCGCAGCTGTACTGATGAGCGATGCCCTGCGGGAAGGTTGCAGCACGGCAGGGGTCATTTATCTGCCGCTGGAGCAGTGTCTGGAGCGTGCTGACGTGATCCTGACCATTGGCGGGGACGGTACCATCTTGCACGAAGCGAATCTTTCGCTCCGGTACGCAAAGCCCATCCTCGGCATCAATCTGGGACGCTGCGGCTTTCTGGCTACCTGTGAGATCGGCGAAATGGAAACAAAGCTGGCCGCTGTGGCGCGGGGCGATTTCCAGCTGGACAACCGGATGCTTTTATACGCCCGGGTGCTTGGTCAGGACGGCTGGGAGGGGCACGCCCTCAATGATGTGGTCGTGACCAAGGGACGCCTGCAACAGGCCATCGACTTCAGCATTTACTGCGATGATATTCTGGTAGAGCACTACCGGGGCGATGGCGTTATCGTGGCGACCCCCACCGGCTCTACGGCCTACTCGCTGGCAGCCGGCGGCCCGATTCTGGATTCTCAGACCAAGGGCGTCGTGGTGACCCCCATCTGTCCCCACAGTCTGGCCAGTCCGGCCATGGTATTTGCGCAGGAGCGCAAGCTGAACGTCTGTGTGGGGCAGGTAGCAGACGATGAAGTGTTTATCAGTTGTGACGGCGGTATCGGTTACCCCCTCAAGGCGGGTGCCACCGCAGAAATCCGCCTGTCCGATCAGAACGTCAAGCTTATTACCTTTGGGCGGGCAGACCAGTTTCAGGCCATTGACCAGAAACTGCGCAAAAGACAATAACACGGGAGGCGATTTTTAAGATGGCACGCAGCCGCAAAGAAGATACAAAAACAAAAGCGGAACGTTTGCAGACGATCCTACGTCTTGTGCAGGAGCATCCCATCAGCCGACAGGAGGTGCTGCTGGAGCACCTGCGGAACGAAGGCTTTGAGGTAACGCAGGCCACCGTTTCCCGCGATATCCGGGAGCTGTGCCTTGTAAAGGCAGCCACCACCGAGGGCTACCGCTATGTTTCCAGCCGGAATGAAAGCTTCAACCCCAAGACGCAAGGACGCTTTGAGACCATCTTCCACGAGTCTGTTCTGGGAGTGGATTACGCCGGGCACGTTGTGCTGGTAAAATGCTATTCCGGCATGGCAAATGCCGCCTGTGAGGTTTTTGACGCATTGCAGTGGAAAAATGTCGTTGGCACCCTTTCCGGTGATGATACCTTTTTAATTGTTGCGCGCTCGGAGCGCGATGCTAAAACCATTTGTTCGGAGCTGACCCGTTATGTGGGGCAGAGATGACGGTAGGAGAACGAAGCCATGCTGAGCAGCCTGCAAATTGAAAATGTTGCCGTGATCCAGAAGGCAGAGGTGCACTTTGAACCGGGGCTGAATGTGCTGACCGGCGAGACCGGTGCGGGCAAATCCATCTTGATCGACTCCATCAATGCGATCCTTGGCAACCGCACCTCTAAGGACTTGGTGCGTACCGGGGCTGCAAAGGCGGTGATCCGCGCCGCCTTTGAGCAGGTGCCGCCTGCTGTGCTGGATAAGCTGGAGCAGTCCGGCTACGAGCGCTCCGAAGCACTGCTGCTCAGCCGTGAGATCACCGCCGAGGGCAAGAGCAGCTGCCGCATCAACGGAATGCCGGCTACGGCAGCCGTTCTGCGGGAGCTGTGCGGTGGTCTGATCAACATCAACGGCCAGCACGATTCGGTGGGTCTGCTCAACCCGGCGCATCATCTGGGCATTTTGGACGATTATGCGCAGAACCGCACTGTTTTTCAGGAGTACTATGCCCTGTACCGGGAGCTGGTGCGGGTCAAGCGGGAGCTGGATGCCCTGATCACCGACGAGGCCGAAAAGCAGCGCAAGATCGACTTGTTGCAGTATCAGGTGCAGGAGATCGAGGATGCCGGGCTGACTGCCGGTGAGGAGCAGACGCTGGAAAACCGCCGGAAGGTGCTGTCCAATGCGTCTGCCATCCGGGACCGGCTGGCGCAAAGCTATGCGCTGCTTTCCGGCAGTGATGATGCCGCAGGCGCTGTGGATCTTCTGGGGGAAGCCTCCAACGCGGTGGATGCCGCTGCGCAGTTAGACCCTGCGCTTACAGCCGCCGCCGGGCAGCTGCTGGACTTATACTATAACGCCAAGGATGTGGCCGCAGATCTGATCGGACGGCTGGACACCTACGACACCAACGATGCAGAACTGGACGAGGTGGAGCAGCGACTGGATCTTTTGTACCGGCTGAAGCGCAAATACGGCAGCACAGTGGAGGATGTGATCGCTTTCGGGCAAAAGGCCCGGGAAGAGCTTGATAACATCCAGCATTCCCAGCAGCGCCACGATGCATTGCAGGCAGAAAAGCTGCGTCTTTACACAAAAGCGCGGGAAAAAGCTGAGGTTCTGACCCAGACCCGACTGAAGGCCTTTGAGGAACTGAACACCCGCATTTCCGGCACGCTGGACTTTTTGAATATGCCGGGTGTGCGTATGACCTTGCGGCATACCCGCGGTCCGCTGGCCAGCCATGGACAGGACAGCGTTGAATTCTACATCTCAACAAACCCCGGTGAAGCACCCAAGCCGCTGGCTAAGATCGCATCCGGCGGCGAACTGAGTCGCATCACCCTTGCAATCAAGAATGCAATGGCCGATAAGGACGCTGTGCCTACCGTGATCTATGATGAGATTGACAGCGGTGTGTCCGGCAAGGCAGCCGGACGCATTGGCGAGGTGCTGCGTCAGAGTGCGCAAGGGCATCAGATCCTGTGCATCACCCATACGGCGCAGATTGCAGCACTGGCTGATTGTCATCTGCTCATCCAGAAAAATGTGTCCAACGAGCGCACCTATACCGAGATCCATCCGTTGGATGAAAATGGCCGTGTAGAGGCCTTGGCGCGCCTCATCTCCGGCGACCACGTTACCGAGCTTTCCCGCGCCAATGCACGAGAGATGCTGCAGGAGCGCAAGCACGGCGGATGATGCAGCGGAATGCATTTTTGCAGAAAGGACAGCTCTTGACAAGGCGGCGGTCTTGTGATAGAGTAGACAATGTTAATGGCGATGAAGGGAACAAGTACCCTGAAGTGTTCTGTCCAGAGAAGTCCCGGTTGGTGCAAGGGATCACAGAACAGCAGGGGAAATACCTCCCGGAGCTGCAGGCTGAATGCGTAAGGCTAGTAGGCTGTGCCGCGTGCGAGCGTTAAAGACGCAGGAGTGTCACTCTACTCTGGGGTGCGCACTCGTAAGGCCGCTTCCGTGAGGAAACGGCAAACAGAGGTGGTACCGCGAAGTTATCTCGCCCTCTGCCAAATTCATTTTTGGCAGAGGGCGTTTTTGTTTCCTCTGCCCCAAAAACAGGAGGTTTTTTCCATGACGCTGTACGAAGAACTGAAAGCCCGTGGTCTGGTAGCCCAGATCACCGATAAGGAGATCATTGACCTGATCAACAACGGCAAGGCTACTTTTTATATCGGCTTTGACTGCACTGCCGACAGCCTGACTGCCGGCCATTTTCTGGCGCTGACCCTGATGAAGCGCCTGCAGCTGGCTGGCAACAAGCCCATCGCCCTGATTGGCGGCGGCACTACCATGATCGGCGATCCCTCCGGCCGCACCGATATGCGCAAAATGCTGACCAAGGACGATATCGCTCACAATGCCGCCTGCTTTAAAAAGCAGATGGAGAAGTTTATCGATTTCTCCGAGGGCAAGGCGCTGATGCTGAACAACGCCGACTGGCTGTTGGACCTGAACTATGTTGAGCTGCTGCGCGAGGTAGGCGCCTGCTTCTCCGTGAACAACATGCTGCGCGCCGAGTGCTACAAGCAGCGCATGGAGAAGGGCCTGTCCTTCCTGGAGTTCAACTACATGATCATGCAGAGCTACGACTTCTACTACATGTTCCAGCACTACGGCTGCAACATGCAGTTCGGCGGCGATGACCAGTGGAGCAACATGCTGGGCGGCACCGAGCTGATCCGCCGCAAGCTGGGCAAGGATGCCTACGCTATGACCGTGACCCTGCTGACCGACTCTCAGGGCAAGAAGATGGGCAAGACCGCCGGCAACGCTGTCTGGCTGGACCCCAACAAGACCAGCCCCTTCGAGTTCTACCAGTACTGGCGCAACGTGGGCGATGCCGATGTGATGAAGTGCATCCGTATGCTCACCTTCCTGCCGCTGGAGCAGATCGACGAGATGAGCACTTGGCAGGATCAGCGCCTGAACGAGGCCAAGGAGATTCTTGCCTACGAGATGACCAGCATGGTGCATGGCAAGGAAGAGGCCGAAAAGGCTCAGAATGCTGCCCGCGCACTGTTCAGTGGCAACGCAATGGATACCGAGCACATGCCCAGCACCCAGCTGACCGAGGCTGATCTGACGGACGGTGCCATCGGCATTCTGACCCTGATGGTCAAGGCTGGTCTGGCTGCTTCCAATGGCGAGGCTCGCCGTCTGGTGGTGCAGGGCGGTGTGTTGGCAGACGGCGAAAAAGTCGCTGCTCCCACTGTCAGCTTTACCGCAGAACAGTTGGCCAAGGGCATCGTCATTAAGAAGGGCAAAAAGATCTACCACAAGGTAACGCTGTAAAAAAGCATTATAAAATTTATGGGCCAGAAACGTCCGTAGGCGTTTCTGGCCCATTTTTTACATTTTAGCGCGCAACAGCTGCTGTCCGGCAGTCACCCGGCCGGAGAGCAAAGGCTCTATCCGTGCAAACCGGCTGCTGTTGGTCACGATTACCGGGGTGGTCAGCGTGTAGCCTGCCGCTGCAATGGCCTGCATATCGAATCGGAAGAGCAGCTGGCCCTTCTGCACATGGTCTCCAGTCTGTACAAATAGCTCATAGCCCTTACCCTTCAGCTCCACGGTGTCCATGCCAACATGAATGAGTACCTCCATGCCGTTGTCGCACAGCAAACTGATGGCATGATGGGTCTTGGCGATCTTTTCCACAATGCCGTCTGCGGGTGCTACTACCTCGCCGCAGCTGGGCTCGATGGCGCACCCTTTGCCCAGCACCTCGCTGGAGAACACAGGGTCCTTGATCCGGGTCAGTGCGCGGATGCGTCCTGAGACCGGTGCATAGAGCAACTGCCCGCTGTCCGCAGGCGCAGCTTCCATTGCTGGGTCATCAGGGGCAAATAGCGCACTTTTCTCAAAATGTGCCAGCAGCCGCTGCCGGATGCTGTGCATAAGAGTAGCAGGTTCTTTCATTCCGGTTTCCTTCTTTCGGCAGGGGAACTGCCGTGGCGGTGTTTTTCTTGTCTCTACGCATTCCGCAAAAACAGGGCCGAGAGGGAAGCCGTCCCCTAGGCCCCGACTTATGCTTTTACAGCTCGTATGCCTTTTTCAGTGCCTCATAGGCGGCGTCCTCGTTTTCCGCGTGGACGAGCAGAGAGATATCCAGATCGCTGGTGGTGATCAGCAGCACCTCAATACCGGCCATAGCCAGCGCATTCAGTGCCCGCGCAGCCACACCACAGCTGGTGACCATATCCTCACCGAACAGATTCAGCTTGGAGTAACCCACACTGATCAGAGGAGAAGCCTTGGCGTCCTTATCCAGATTTGCTGCCGAGATCGCCTTCATCACCAGCGGCAAATCGCTGCTGGATGCGGTAAAGCTAAAATCAATGGTGGTGCCGTGGGGAGCGCTCTGGCTGATCATATCCACTACTACGCCGGTCTCTGCAAAAATATCTAGATACCGGGACAGACTGTTGCCCCGGAACACTACGTCCTGCACGCTGATCATCATCAGGTCGGTCTCGATATTGATCTTCGATACTCCGTACATAAAAAGTCCTCCGTTCTGCCCGGGTTGCCGGACAACGCTCAATCATTTCACATTTTTATGTAAGTGCTAAAAAGGATGCACTGATATTATTTTGCGCGATTTTTTGTATCCTGTCAAGGCTGAAATCAGAATAATTTGCCCGCACACCATGCGCTGCCGCCAATTCCTGCGTGTAATCGCGCAAAAGGTAGGTGCGCACATTGGTTTTTCCGGTATCATAATGGGTCACGGTGGGGTGCAGCTGCGGTGCAAGCACTTCACACTGCACCGAGCCGTTCGGCTGGGTGGTCTTTTGCAGCTGCAAGGTCAGGATCGCACCCACCAACTGATCCGGGTGGCTCTGGGTGCTGAGGAAATTGCCCAGCGAGAAGGCGACAAAGCTTCTCCGCCCGTCCGCTGCGGTCAGCCACTGGGCATCCTGCAGCACATGCGGATGGGTGCCCACGATGACATCTGCGCCCCAGTCTGCCAGATTCTGCGCCAGTGTGCGCTGACTGTCCACGACGGCGTGGCTGTTCTCTACGCCCCAGTGCACTCCCACCACCACAAAATCTGCCTGCTGACGCGCCAAGCGCACCTGATGCTCGATCACATTGGTCTGGCTGGTGTAGATGACATTGGCTGTCATATTCTTATTCTGGCGGATACCGTTGGTGTGTTCAGTATAGGAGAGATAGGCGATGGTCACACCGTTGACGGTTTGCAGTGGGATGCGGTCGTAGTCCTCTTCGCCGCACCACAGACCGGTGGTGACTACATCCTCCGGCATGGACTCCCAGAATTGCAGAGTAGCCGCAATGCCGGACGCGCCCTTATCATAGGTGTGGTTATTGGACAGGCTGAACACCCGCACCCCGGCACGGTACAGCGCCCGCGCACAGTCGCCAGGGGTGGAAAAGCATGGGTAGGTGGAGGGTGCAAGGGTGTCGCTGCAAAGGGTCTCCTGATTGATCCAGTTCACATCCTGTTCCGCATAGAAAGGAGCAATGTGCTCATAGCAGTAATCAAAGCTGTACTTTCCGTCTTCGCCTGCCCGGCGGGCGGCCTGATTATAAATGGGAGAATGGATCAGGTTATCTCCTGTTGCGGAAAAACGGATAGTTTCCACCACAGGCTGCGGTTCAGGTTCCGGCTCCGGGGTCACAACAGATGAAGTAGGGGATAACACCTCCTCCGGCGGCTCGACGCCGCCCACCGGTACATCTTCTCCCGGCAGCCTTGTCCAGATCCCCAGACACAATGCTATCACGCTCACAGCCAGAACCGACAGCACCACCGCTCGGAGCGTTTGTTTTTGGCCGCGCTTACGGGCAGCCGGACGCCGCCGCTTTAAAGGCTCCTACTTCATCGTTCACCTCTTCTCCCGGCGTATGCCGGGCAGCTCGTTTTTCAAAGTGCAGCGATCAGATCGCCCATATCGTACAGACCCGGCTCTTTTTTTGCCAGATAGACCGCAGCATTTACTGCACCGTTGGCAAAGATGCTGCGGGAATAGGCGGTATGCCGCAGGGTGATCACCTCGTCCGGGCCGCAGAACAGCACCTCGTGGTCGCCCACGATGCTGCCGCCGCGCACAGAGCTGATGCCGATTTCCTTCGGGTCACGCTTCTGGCGCACGGAGGAGCGGTCGTACACATAATGGTACGCGCCGTTATTTTCCTCGTTGATGGCGTCGGCCAGCATCAGTGCCGTTCCGCTGGGGGCATCCAGCTTGTTGTGGTGATGCTGCTCCACGATCTCGATATCATAGTTGATACCCAGCACAGCAGAGGCGCGCTTGCACAGCTCTGCCAGTACATTGATGCCCATGGACATATTGGCGCTCTTGAACACCGGAACGCTGCGGGACAGCTGCACTACCTTCAGCTGCAGCTCCTCCGAAAGGCCGGTGGTGCACACCACGATGGGCAGCTTGTGGGTCTGGCAGTAGGGCAATGCCTTTTCCACTGCGGCAGGGGAACTGAAGTCGATGATCACATCGCCCTTGCCGTTCAGCTTTTCCAGACTGTCGTAGACCGGAATGCCGTTTTGCTCGCCGTCCTTCATATCAATACCGGCCACCACACAGCAGTCCTCCCGCTGTGCAATCATATCGCACAGCACATGGCCCATGCGGCCGCCAATACCCTGAATCACGATCTCTGTCATTGCTGTTTCCTCATTTCTATAATATGGCAGAATGCCCGGAAGCTGAAGATCCCGGGCATTCTGTACGCTGTTGTTATTCCTTGATCAGACCTGCAGCCTGCAGAGCCTGCTCGATCTTTGCCTTGTGGGCATCGCTGGGCTCTACCAGCGGCAGACGGCATTCGCCTGCGTTCCAGCCCAGCACGTTCATGGCATACTTGACCGGAATGGGGTTCACCTCGCAGAACAGAGCCTCCTCCAGCGGCAGCATTTCCAGCTGCAAAGCGCAGGCCTTGGCGGTATCTCTGTCAAAGAAAGCCTGACAGCAGTTATGCACCAGTTCCGGCGCAACATTGGACACCACGCTGATAACGCCCTTGCCGCCCAGTGCCAGCAGGGGAACCACCTGATCGTCGTTACCGGAGTAGATGTTCAGCGCATCACCGCACAGTGCAGCAACTCTGGCCACCTGAGAGATGTTGCCGGAGGCCTCCTTGATGCCGTTGATGAGCGGGTGCTTGCTCAGCTCCAGAGCAGTCTCGGGTGCAATGTTCAGACCCGTGCGGGAGGGTACATTGTACAGGATGACCGGGATGCCGCCGGCCTCAGCCATGGCGGTAAAGTGCGCCACCAGACCGGCCTGCGAGGTCTTGTTGTAGTAGGGGGTGACCATCAGCAGGGCATCGGCACCGCAGGCGGCAGACTTTGCTGCCAGTGCGCAGCCGTGGTCGGTATCGTTCGAACCGGCACCGGCAATGACCGGTACGCGGTGATTGACCGTATCCACGGTGAACTTGATGGCGGCCAGCTGCTCCTCATCGGCCATGGTAGAACACTCGCCGGTGGTGCCGCAGATGATGATGGCATCGGTGTGGCGGGCGATCTGATCCTCGATAATGCGGCCCAACTCGTCAAAGTTGATGCTTCCGTCCTCGTACATCGGGGTGATGATGGCAACACCCGCACCGGTAAAGACAGGCTTCTTCATAGTAAAAAACTCCTTTGCTGCGTGTATCGCGCAAAAATTCAGGCATTAGTCCATATAGCCCTTTGCTGCCAGCAGCTCGGCCAGCAGCACAGCACCGCCGGCAGCACCGCGCAGGGTGTTGTGGCTCATGCAGGCAAACTTGTAATCAAACAGGGTGTCCTCCCGCAGACGGCCGATGCACACAGCCATACCGTTCTCGGTGTTGCGGTCCAGCTTGGGCTGCGGACGATCCGGCTCGGTAAAGTAGTGCAGGAACTGCTTGGGAGCGCTGGGCAGGTTCAGTTCCTGTGCAGGGCCGCGGAAGTTCGCCCAAGCTTCCAACATCTGCTCCTTGGTGGGCTTTTTGTCAAAGCTTACGAACACGGCTGCGGTGTGGCCGTCCGAAACAGGCACACGGAAGCACTGTGCAGTGATGACCGGCTTCTCGGCATTGACGATCTGGTCGCCCTCAATGTGGCCCCACAGCTTCAGCGGCTCGCGCTCGCTCTTTTCCTCCTCGCCACCGATGTAGGGGATCACGTTGTCCACGATCTCAGGCATCCGGTCAAAGGTCTTACCAGCGCCGGAAATGGCCTGATAGGTGCACACCAGTGCCTTACTCACGCCAAAGTCCTTCATCAGGGGATGAAGGGCGGGCACATAGCTCTGCAGGCTGCAATTGGACTTGACCGCGATGAAGCCGCGCTTGGTGCCCAGACGCTTGCGCTGGGCAGGGATGATCTCGATATGGTCGGCGTTGATCTCGGGAACCACCATGGGAACGTCCGGGGTGAAACGATGGGCACTGTTGTTGGAGACCACCGGGCACTCTGCCTTGGCGTATGCTTCCTCCAGTGCTTTGATCTCGTCCTTGGGCATATTGACAGCGCAGAAAACAAAATCCACCTGCGAAGCAATTTCCTCTACCTTGGAAGCGTCCAAAACGGTCATCTTCTTCACGCTCTCCGGCATGGGAGTAGTCATGGCCCAGCGGGAGCCCACTGCATCCTCATAGCTTTTGCCCGCACTGCGGCCGGATGCAGCCAGCACGGTCAGCTTGAACCAGGGATGATTCTCCAGCAGAGTCACAAAACGCTGACCCACCATACCAGTTGCGCCTACGATACCCACTTTATACTGTCTATCCATTTCCAGCACCTTTCCTTTCAAAAAAACAAACAGCAAATCTTATCATTGTGCACAACACGGCTTGCAAACCGGACAGCGATGCAATATAATAGATACTGTTTATACAGATTCTATAATATCATTGATACGTTGTCCGTGTCAATCATCGGAAAGGCAAATGCACAGTATGTTAAAAAAAGATTTTTGGTACGATTTACCCAAAGAGCTCATTGCACAGGAACCTGCGTCCCCGCGGGATGCGGCACGGCTGATGGTTCTGAGCCAAAAGGACGACAGCATTCAGCACAAGGTATTCCGCGACCTGCCGGAATTTCTGGAGCCGGGAGATCTTTTAGTAGTGAATAATTCCAAGGTGCTGCCCGCCCGCATCGTGGGCGTCAAGCAGCCTACCGGTGCCGTGTGCGAGCTGCTGCTGCTGCGGCAGGTGAAGGGAGACCAGTGGGAGTGCCTGGCAAAGCCCGGCAAGCGGATGCAGCCCGGCACAAAGGTGAGCTTTGGCGACGGCAGTCTGACCGCCGTGGTGGACGAGACCATGGAGGACGGCAACAAGTACGTTACATTCTATTATGATACCGAAACGCTTTATGAAAAGCTGGATGAATTTGGCAAGATGCCTCTGCCGCCCTACATCACAAAGCAGCTGGAGGATCAGAGCCAGTACCAGACCGTCTATGCCAAGGAGCTGGGCAGCGCAGCTGCTCCCACCGCCGGGCTGCACTTTACCCCGGAGCTGATGGACACCATCCGCGCCATGGGGATCGGCATTGCCGAGGTCACCCTGCACGTTGGTCTGGGCACCTTCCGACCTGTGCAGGAGGACGAGATCTCCGACCATAAGATGCACAGCGAGTGGTACTCCATCAGCGAGGAGACCGCCCGGCGCATCCGCGAGACCAAGGCCGCAGGCCACCGGGTCATCGCTGTGGGCACTACCAGCTGCCGCACACTGGAGGCTGCCGCTGCCAAGTACGGCGAGATCAAGGCTTGCAGCGGCAACACCTCCATCTTCCTGTACCCGGGGGTGAAGTTCAACTGCATCGACGGTCTGATCACCAACTTCCATCTGCCGGAGAGCACCCTGATCATGTTGGTGTCCGCCCTGTACGGCTACGAAAAGACCATGCACGCCTATGAGGTAGCTGTGGCAGAGAAGTACCGTTTCTTCTCCTTTGGCGATGCGATGCTGATAGTCTGATGCAAAATTCGCGCTTTTTGCGATATTTGTATGTGAAAGGTAAGGATGCGATCTGCATCCGCCGCTCCCCTTACAATTACGGCAGACCGCTGCTGTGATCATTCTGATAACTTGCAGGCTCGTGGCCTGCATCGAGGCTGCACGGCTGTTTTCCGTGCGCAGAAAGGAACGAATAATCATGCCTTCTTTGACGACCTACACCCTGCTCAAGCAGGAGCACAACGCCCGGCGGGGTGAGTTCAAAACCGTGCACGGCACGGTGCAGACCCCTGCCTTCCAGAACGTTGCTACCGCCGGTGCCATCAAGGGCGGCCTGTCGGCGCAGGATCTGAAGGATATCGGCGCGCAGGTCATGCTGTGCAATACCTACCATCTGCATCTGCGTCCCGGCGACAAGCTGGTAGCGGATATGGGCGGCCTGCACAGGTTTACCCGCTGGAACGGGCCTATCCTGACCGACAGCGGCGGATTTCAGGTATTCAGTCTGGCAAAGCTGCGCAAGATCACCGAGGAGGGCGTGACCTTCGCCTCCCATCTGGACGGGCACCGCATCTTCATGGGGCCCGAGGAGAGCATGCAGATTCAGGCAAATCTGGGCTCTACCATCGCCATGGCCTTTGATGAGTGCGTAGAGAACCCCGCTCAGCATGATTACTCCAAGGACAGCTGCGAGCGCACCACCCGCTGGCTGAAGCGCTGCAAGGCCGAAATGGCGCGCCTGAAGCACGAGGGTATCTCGGTCAACCCGGATCAGCTTCTGTTCGGCATCAATCAGGGCTGCACCTATGCAGACCTGCGTGTGGAGCACATGAAGCAGATTGCAGAGCTGGAATTGGACGGCTACGCCATCGGCGGTCTGGCTGTGGGTGAGCCTACTGAAGTGATGTATGAGATGATCAGTCAGGTGGAGCCGCACATGCCCAAGGACAAGATCCGCTATCTGATGGGTGTCGGCACCCCCGGCAACATCATCGAGGCCGTAGCCCGTGGTGTGGATTTGTTTGACTGCGTTATGCCCAGCCGCAATGCCCGCCACGGCCACCTGAATACATGGAGCGGCATCATTAACATCAAGAATGCCAAGTACGAGCGGGACGAGCGTCCCATTGACCCCGCCTGCGGCTGCCCGGTGTGCCGCAACTATTCCCGCGCCTACATCCGGCACCTGCTTAAGGCAGATGAGATGTTGGGTATGCGCCTGACCGTGATGCACAATCTGTGGTTCTACAATCACCTGATGGAACGCATCCGGGATGAACTGGATGCCGGTACCTTTACCGCTTTCCATGACAGATACGTTAAACTTCTGGATACCCGAATTTAAACTTTAGCCTTGCAACAAGGCTGATAAGAGGGTATAATAGCATTATCTGAATTTTTGAGAGGAGATTTTGCCCCATGCAATTTCTGACTACCACGTCCGAAGGCTATATCAGCCTGTTCTTCACGCTGGCACTGATGCTGGTCCTGCTGTACTTCATGATCTACCGTCCTCAGAAGAAGCAGGAAAAGAAGGATGCCGCTATGCGCAGCAGTCTGGAAATCGGCGATCAGGTCACCACCATCGGTGGTGTCATTGGCCGCGTTGTCGCCATCAAGGATGACACCTTTGTTCTGGAGACCGGCGCTGACCGCGTGAAGATCCGCTTCACCAAGTCTGCGATCTCTTCGGTCGAAAAGCTGAACATGGACAAGGCTCCTGCCGACAAGAAGTAAGCGTTTACACCGTGCATACATGAACCGCCTCCCTGCATAGACTATGTGCAGGGAGGCGGTTTTGTTATGTCTGAGTCTCGAGGTTTCCCGGCGGAGCTTCTTTCGTTTCTGGCTTTCGGGGTGCTGGGGGTAGCCGTAACAGCGGCAGCACTAGCTGGTTTTGCGCAGCTGATGGCCGGACAGGGCTGCTCCGGCAGTGTAGTGCTGATACTTGCCACAACAGCCGTGTGCATGGGCAGCTTGCTGTGTGCACTGGCGGCAGCGTTTCGTAAAAAGGCGCGCGGTCTGCTGACCGGGCTGCTCCAAAGTACATTTCTGGCAGTGCCGCTGGCGCTTTCTGCTGTATGGAACGGCACAGCCGCCGAGCCTGCTGTGGTATGCCGCCTTCTGGCGGTGCTGCTCTGCGGTTGCATTGGCGGGCTTCTTGGGGTCACCCTGCGCAGCCGCAGGCACACGCTTCGTTGATCGATCCGGCAAATCGAATCCATCAGAGGGAGAAAACAGCGTATGTGGATCTATGAACAGACAAAATCAGAAGAAAACTTTTCTTTGCTGCCGCAGACGGTCGGCCTACCGGTGCAGAAAGTAGAGCCCGCTCTGCCGACTGTACCGGAAACTGCACCGGGATCGGCAGAGCAATTGCCGACAAAAGACTCCTGCATTCCGGCAAAGCGCCACGCCACCCAGGATTGCTGGCTGCTGGCTGCGGCGTTTCTGCTGGGGTGTACGGCAGCCGGTGTGTTACAGGCCGTATGCGATGCCCGGCAGGCAGAGCTGTTGCGGTATTATCTGGAAGCGTGGCAAGGGCTGTTTACACCGAGCGGTATGCAGGGGGCTGTACAGCTTTTCAGCATGGAATACCTGACACTCGGCCTTGTGGTCAGCCTTTTTCTGTTACTGGGACTTTCTGCCCTTGGCCCAGTAATGATCTTTGGCAATATGATGTTGTACGGCTTGGGCAGCGGGCTGCTTATGGTACAGCTTTGCGCCGCAGGCGGGTGGAAAGCAATACTTCCGGCACTGCTATGGACAGGCTTACCGGCGGCAGCAGCAAGTGGTTGTCTGTGCTTTTTTGGGGCCTGCGCTTTGCAGGTCAGCAGCCGAATCCACACCTATTCTTTCCGCAAGCATCCCGGCGGACAAGCCCGCCCCGGGGTGCAGGCACTGCTGGGGCAGTATCTGCTGACCATGGTGGTGCTGCTGCCGCTATGCGGTGCGGCAGCAGGGCTTTCGTATTTGGGCAGCCGCCTGTAAATGGTATCCTTTTCTTGCGGGTTTTGGCGCAGTGTGTTACAATAACAAAAGACCATAATAAATGAGGGACAGACATGAAACTAAAATCCGTCTATGTATGCTCCAATTGCGGAGAGACAAGCCCCCGCTGGATGGGACGCTGCCCCAGCTGCGGCAGCTGGAATACCATGAACGAGGATGTTGTGGCCGAAGCCCCTAAGGCAGGGACTCCTGCCGCCCGTCAGGCTGCCGCGGCTCGTCAGGAGGGCGTGACCACCCTGACCGCCCAACGGCTGTCAGAGATCAGCACAACTGAGGAAAAAAGCCGCATCCTGACCGGCATCTCGGAACTGGACCGCGTATTGGGCGGCGGTATCGTGCTGGGCGGTGTAGTGCTTTTGAGCGGTGAGCCTGGCGTGGGTAAATCTACCATGCTGTTACAGTTGTGCGGTGCCATCTCCAACCAGCACAGCGTGCTGTATATCACTGGCGAGGAGTCTGTCCGGCAGGTCAAGCTGCGGGCAGCGCGGCTGAAGGTACCGCAGAATAACATCTTTCTGGCGGCAGAGAACGATGTGGATGAGATCTGCGGCCTGATCGAAAAAGAAAAGCCGGATCTTGTGGTCATCGACTCCATCCAGACCATGCGCTGCATGGATATCTCGTCCTCGTCCGGCACGGTCAGTCAGGTGAAGGAGAGTGCCGCCCGGCTGCTGGCGGTAGCCAAAAAGCAGGAGATTCCCATGTTTATCGTGGGTCATGTGAACAAGGATGGCGCAATTGCAGGCCCCAAGGTCATGGAACATATCGTGGATACGGTGCTCTACTTTGAGGGCGACAAGATGCTGCCGTACCGCATTCTGCGGGCAGCCAAAAACCGCTATGGCTCCACTAATGAGCTGGGAATGTTCGATATGACCGGCACAGGGCTTGCCGAGATTGAAAATCCCTCCCAGATGCTGCTGGAAGGACGTCCGCTGGGCGTTTCCGGCAACTGCGTGGCCTGCACCATGGAGGGTAGCCGTCCTATCCTGAGCGAGATACAGGCACTTGCCACCAAGACGAATTTTCCGGCACCCCGTCGCGCCTGCAGCGGATACGACTATAACCGCATGAACCTTTTGATCGCCGTGCTGGAAAAGCGGGCAGGGTACTTCTTTGGAAATCTGGATGTTTACGTCAACATTGTGGGCGGCATTGCACTGCGGGATACCGCCTGCGACCTTGCAGTCTGCCTGAGTATGGTCTCCTCGCTGCTGGACCGCCCGGTCAGTGATAAGCTTATTGCTATCGGAGAGGTAGGTCTGGGCGGGGAAGTGCGCAGTGTGCCCAATCTGGAACAGCGCCTGCACGAGGCCGAGCGTATCGGCTTTGAGCGGGCTGTTATCCCCAAGCACAGCCTTGCACACCTGAATGCCGCAGATTATCCCGGCATGAAGCTGGTCGGTGCAGCGTATATCGCAGATGCCATCAATGCGCTAAAAAATGACCGCCTGTGATGAAACGAGGAACCTATGTCGATTTATCTGGACGAAAGAAACCCCGGCAAGCACGCGCCCTTTGAGGATGCTGCCCCGGATATTGTAGAATATGTGCGGTACCTTGAGGTGATCGCCGGTAAAAGCGCCAATACAGCTTTCAGTTATTACTGCGACCTGCGTTCCTTCAGCCGCTTTATGAAGCGCCGCCGCGGGCTTGTGGCCACAGATGCAGAATTTAAGGAGATCGATCCCAAAGGGCTGGATACAGCCTTCTGGGGCAGCATAACAAAAGAGGATATCTACGAATACCTGTATTTTCTGAACCGGGAGTGCGGCAACAAAAAATCCTCTACCGCCCGGCGGTTGGCCAGTCTGCACGGCTTTTATGATTATCTGGTCAATCAGGTCAACCGCTTATCCGAGGACCCTACGGCGGCCATCCGTCCGCCCAAGCAGGATAAAGTATTGCCCAAGTACCTGACGGCAGAGCAGTCCATCTCGCTTTTGGAGAGCACCCAGACCCAGAGTGATTTCCCGGAGCGGGATTATTGCATGGTGGTGCTGTTCCTCAACTGCGGTATGCGTCTTGCAGAGCTGGTAGGCATGGACCTTGGAGACATCGATTTAGAGCAGCGTCAGATCCGCCTGTTCGGCAAAGGCCATAAAGAGCGTATGGTCTACCTGAATGATGCCTGCGTGGAGGCACTGCAACTATATCTGCGCAAGCGCAACACCATGGAGGGACTTTCACCCAAGGAAAAAGCGGTGTTTATTACCCGTATGCGCAAGGAACGTATTTCGAACCGCAGAGTAGAACAGCTGATCTCCGGTGCAATGAAGGCTGCGGGGCTGAAGGGCTTTTCCACCCATAAGCTGCGGCACACCGCCGCAACGCTGATGTATCAGACCGGCAATGTGGATATCCTTACCCTCAAGCAGCTTCTGGGGCACAGCAGTGTGGGAACAACACAAATTTATACGCACTTACAAGAATTTCAGGTGCGCTCTGCCATTGAGGAAAACCCGCTGGGCAAGGTACTACCCATCAATGCTGCAAAAGCAAGTTTGGATACAACAGATGCAGCAGGGGAGACATCTGTTGAAAATGCCCCGGCGGGAGAGGACACTTCTGAGCCGTCCGGCCCTATGGCGGCCTTTGAGGGCACTGCACAGGATGGCTTCCGGGCAGATATCTCGGCAATGTCCAACGAAGAAACCAACGATTCATCGATCGATACTTGAACCCGTACAAAACGGCTGAGACGATTCATAGACCTATGGCGCGATCCGGCTTGACCGGATAACGTCATGGGTCTTTATAATTTACATTATAAGCAGTCAGCAGCAATACATACAGGAGCATCCATAGAAACGCGCAACGTAATGTCTACACAAAAACAAATGAACAACCACAGCCACAACAAGCCACAACATGAAATGTTATAAATCAAGCGCAGAGATGCTTATCGGAATAAAATGAATTACAAATGAACCGATGCAGCAGCGCATAACACAGGAAGCATCTGTAAGCATGAGACAAATAAAACCATAAAATATGATAAAAATTGCAGAATGTGCAGAACGGCTGAACTAAGCCCGAAAATGAGCCAGCCGAGGCTGAAACGCCAAAATTCCGGGAAATGGGCATTTTTCGCTTCCCTATGTTTCGCATAACGTGCATTATACGAAACGCGAACAATTAAAAAGAGAAGCTGCCCTTCTCTCTTTCTGTCAGATTTTCGGCAGCTTCTGTGTCCGCTTTTCTGTTTGCACACGGCCGCTTCTACGCCACTGGACGTATTACCAGTATGTTCAAGCGTTCAACTTATGCCTGCGGTAGCCGTTCCGGTGTGTTACAGGTCATGTTATAAAAGCGGTATCGTTTCTTTTCCTTTGGTGGTGCGATATTCATTCCACCGGCAGCGGTTCTGTGCCGAAGTATGCACAGATGGCTTCGTAATAAATGCGTGCCACTGTCTTGCAGCCCTGTTCACTGCCAAAATGCTCCACGTCCTCATCGTTCGTCACAAAACACTGCTCTGCCAACACTGCCGGGCAATCCACATCCTCCAGCAGCGTAAAGCTGCGCTCAGGCCGCACCTGCGTGTAGGTATTCTCCACCAGCTGCTTCTGGTCGTTTTCCAGATAATAAATGTACCGTACTCCCCCTCGCCCGCGCAGCTTTGCACCGATGCTCTGCATTCCACCGGCCAGCAGTCTTGCAAAATAAAAGCTTTCCTGATGCCATGTACGCCCGGGCACTGCCGGATAGCATTCAAAACCGGCCGCCGTAGAGCCATTGGCTGCGGAGTTGCCGTGGATGGACAGCAGCAGCTGCGGGCTTTGAGCGCTGGCTGCGGCTGCACGCTGGGCAGGCGTGGCGGTTGCATCAAAGCTTTCCCGGGTTTGCAGCGGGATGTAATTCGAATCCTCTTCTAACCATTGGAGCAGCGCAGCAGCCGTGGCTGCGGTGACCTGTTTTTCCTCGACTACTCCCCTTGCGCCTGGGTCGTTGCCGCCATGTCCGGCGTCCACTGCCACACGGTACGGCGGGTCGCCCACCACAGGACGAAAGTCCTCCGCTGAGACTGAGACTGCGGATTCTGCGGGTGCGTTCAGTTCCAGCGCCGCCTTCCATAAAAACAGGCCGAAACAGAGCATCAGTGCCGCAAAAACAAACAGCAAACCGTGTAAAAACCGGTTCCTCGTTTTGCAGCGGTGCGTTTTACGTTTGCTATGTTTATTTACTGGTCTGCGCTGACTGGTTGGCATAAAGTTTTACTTCCTGTTCGTTTTACATTTATAATACGAGTATACTCGCCTTTTCCCTGCACTGCAACAAAAAAAGACTGCCAATTTTTCAAAAGGCAGTCCTTTGGGGTTATTTCAGTTCTACAACCGTCACGCCGCTTTCGCCTTCGCCGTAACGGCCAAGACGGAAGCTTTTTACCATGCGGTTGCCGCGCAGATGCTTATGGATGGCGGTGCGCAGTGCGCCGGTGCCGTTGCCGTGGATCAGATAGACTACTGTCTGTCCGTTCAGGATGGCGCGGTCAATAAAGGAGTCCACCTCCGACAGCGCCTCGTCCACTGTAAGTCCCAGCAGGTTGCACTCCATTTTGGCGGTACGCTGTACGCGCTCTACCCTGCCGTTGGGACGGTTGGTGTCGCCGGTCAGGCGGGAATACCGCTGCTGCGCTTTGGTCTTGGGCACAGTGGGTTCTTTTACCAGCTTTTCCGGCTGCTTCAGGCCCTTGAGGGGCACCTTAGTCTTGATGATACCGGCACGCACCAGAACATCGCCGTTTTTGTCTGGCAGCGCCAGAACGGTGGCCAGCTGGTTCAATTCTGCAATGCAGACCTCCTGTCCCACCTTTACATCCTTCAGCGGTACAAACTCCTTGACGGGGTTATGCACCACCTCCGTACCGGCAAACAGCTTTTCGGTCTCCTTTTTGGCAATTTCGCGGGCACGCTGCGCCTTCTGCTGGGCGCTCATGCGCTCGTCCTTTTGCAGCTGGCGCAGTTCATCGGTCAGTGCGTAGGCCTGCGTTTCCACCTGCTGTGCCAGCGTGCGCGCCTTGGCACGGGCAGCTTCCAATTCATTTTCGCCCTGCTGGATCAGTTCATCCCGCTTTTTGCGGGCTGCTTCCAGCTGATGGGAAGCTTCATTACGTAGCTGCTCCACTTCGTTCTGGCTTTCCTTCAGCTGCAACTTCAGGTCGTCCAGCTGACCCAGAACCGCATCCAGACGCTTATCCTCAGCAGACAGATGCTGCTGAGCCGCTTCAATGACGCGGCTGGGGATGCCCAGTTTTTCGCTGATCAGGAATGCGTTGGATTTGCCCGGTACGCCCACGCTCAGCTTATAGGTGGGACGCAGGGTCTCCAGATCAAACTCGCAACTGGCGTTGACCACACCCTTAGTCTCCAGTGCAAAGACCTTCAGTTCCGCATAGTGGGTGGTCGCCATCAGCAGTACGCCACGGCGGCGCAGCTCCTCAATGATGGCAACTGCCAGCGCGGCACCCTCAGCGGGGTTGGTACCGGCACCCAGCTCGTCCAGCAGCACAAGGGTGTGCGGCATAGCCAGTTCCAGAATACCGGTGATTTTTTTCATGTGGCCGGAGAAGGTGGAAAGGCTCTGCTCAATGCTCTGTTCGTCGCCGATATCCACCAGAAATTCATCAAACACACAGATCTCGCTGCGCTCGTCAGCAGGGATCAAAAAACCGCACTGTGCCATAGCGCACAGCAGACCGGCGGTTTTCAGGGTGACCGTCTTACCGCCGGTGTTCGGGCCGGTGATGATAAGGGAATCGTATTCCCCGCCCAGTGCAATATCCACAGGAACACACTTTTGCGGATCGATCAGCGGGTGGCGGGCACGGATCAGATTAAAGGAAGAATCCGTCCGCACAGCGGGCTTGAAGGCCTTCAACTCCAGTGCAAGCCGCGCCTTTGCCAGCAGGATGTCGATTTCCAGCATGGCCTTGTAGCTGTACTGGAACTGCGGCTCAATGGCGGCCACCTGTGCGGTAAAGGCCACCAAAATGCGCTCGATCTCCTGTGCCTCCTGTGCGCGGTACTGCAGAATGCGGGCGTTTGCCTCCACCACAGCCTGCGGTTCCACGAACACCGTAGCGCCCGTAGAGGATACATCGTGGATGATACCGCTCACTTCGCCGCGGTATTCGCTCTTGACCGGCACAACATACCGGCCGTTGCGCATGGAAACCACGCTTTCCTGTAAGTATTTAGAGGTATCCATATTGCGCACCAGGCTTTCCAGCCGGTCGCGGATGCTGTTTTCGGTGGCGCGGATCTTTTTGCGCAGCTCTGCCAGCGTGCGGGAGGCGGTATCCGCCATGGCATCCGGTGCCAAAATGGCGCTGGAGATCTGCTGCTCAAGACCCGGTTCCGGTGCAAGTGCGTAAAACAGATCATCGGTCGGCAGCGCGTCATGCTCAGAGGAGCCGTACCAGCTGCTCAGGTGTTGAAAATTGCGCAGCGCACCGGCCACCATCAGCAGCTCGCCCATAGAAAGCACGCCGCCCTTTACGGCACGGGCGGCAAGCTGGCTGACCCCCTCTACCCCGCCAAAGCGCGGCGAGCCGTTTTTAATCAGCAGGGTGTTGATGGCGTCCGTCTGCTCCAGCGCGTAGCGCACCTCGTCCGGGTCGCACTGCGGCTCAATGGCCAGCAGCATAGCACGGGCTTCCTTGCATACGCAGCCCTCCGCCGCACGCGCAATGATCTTATCCAGTTCTAATGTTTTTAAGTAGCTTGTTTCCATACTGTTCCTTTTTGGTCAGGGCAGCACGCTTTTCAAAAAGGCATAGCTTTTCAGCGGCTTATCCAGATGCGTCAGGGCATAGTTTTCAGCCACTGCGGAAAGCTTTGCCAGACTGCCCACAGAGATCTTGAATGCAAATATTTTTTTGTCCTCCACCAAGCAGATGTGGCGCAGTGCAAACAGCGCAGCCTTGTCCAGATTGCAGTTCTTGCCTGCCTTTGCCGCACAGGACGCACAGAGCAGGTGCCCTTCCTGTGCGTCCAGATAAAAGGCATCTCCTTCATCGTAGGTACCGCAATCCCGGCAGCAGACAATCTGCGGCATAAAGCCGCACTCACTCATGGTGCGCAGCTCAAATACTGCCTTGATCACCCGCAGGTCGGTGCGGTGCTCGCTGATCATATACAGACTGTTCAGCACCAGACGCAGCTCCCGGGCTGCTTCCTCTCCGGTAGGCGAAAGCGCAGCGGCCAATTCGGTAAGATACATGGCAAGGCTTACCCCTTCAATGGAGGAGGAAATGCCATGGAAGATGTTCTGCACATCGGCTTCCCGCACGGTATACATATTGCGTCCGGGCACCAGTGTAAACTCCGAATAGCAGAACAGCCCGCAGGCACTGAACAGCTTGCTTTTCAGCCGCAGGCTGTTTGCAGCCATTGCTGTGATCACGCCCAGTTTCGGGGTAAGAATCGTCAAAATGCGGTCTGCTTCTCTATAACGGGTCTCCTTCAGTACCAGACCCATGGTCACGAATGGTTCCATCGTCCGTTTCTCCTGCCGGATGCTCGGCGGGCAGCTGCACCAGTTGTTTGTAATCGAGATAACGGAGAATGTTCCCCGTGCAGGCAAAGGCCTGCCAGCTTGCAGCAGCATCCATCTTCAGCACTCCTTCCCTTTTCTGTGCACAGGCTGCTTTTGTTATAGTGTCAGCCTGATTCTAGCACAGCATACAAGGGAAAACTGTCCTGCTTTGGCATCACTCAGCGGTTGGAGGAATTCTGCTTAAAGCCGAAGTTGTTCAGCAAAAACTCGTTATCCCGCCAGTCGGATTTCACCTTGACCCAGCACTGCAGATTGACCCGGCAGCCCAGAAACTCCTCGCAGTCGGCACGGGCAGCGCTGGCGATCTTTTTAAGCATGGCACCGCCCTTACCGATGACCATGCCCTTGTGGCTCTCCCGCTCGCAGTAGATGTTCACATCAATGTCGATCAGGTCTGTGCCCGGGCGCTCCTTGAAGCGCTCCACCACCACTGCAATGCCGTGCGGGATTTCATCCCGCATAAAGAGCAGTGCCTTTTCGCGGATGACCTCGGCCACCAGCTCTTTTTCCGGCATATCGGTATAGGCATCATCGTCAAAGTAATGGGGACCTTCCACAGCGTAGCGGCTCAAAGCATCGAACAGTTCCTCGCTGCCTTCCTTGTTGCGCACACTGATGGTATAGATCTCATCGAACACGCCCAGCGCCTTCAGCTCTGCCTTGCGGGTTTCCAAATCGGCAGGTTCTTTAACAAGGTCGGTCTTATTAATGACTGCAATGGCCGGGCCGCTGCGGTGCAGCGCCTCCACAAGTGCCATCTCAGATTCGTTCAGCGCGCCGTAAGGCTCGAACAGCATCATGGAAACATCCACATCCGCAATGGAATCGCTGGCGGTCTTATCCATGCGCTTTCCCAGCTTGTTGTGGGCTTTGTGCACACCGGGGGTGTCCAGCAGCACATATTGCAGCGGCCCCCGGGTGATCACGCCGGTAATGCGGGTACGGGTAGTCTGGGGCTTAGAGGTGACGATAGCCACTTTCTCGCCGACCAAGAGGTTCGTCAGGCTGGATTTGCCCACGTTCGGCCGTCCGATGACAGCAACGAATACAGAGGAGGTGTCGTAATGCTCCTGAACGGGTGTTGTAGTACTCAAAGCGAACTCCTGTCTTGTTTTTATGTTCTGGGATATCATTCCGTATAGCTGACCGTGCGGGGCAGACCCAGCTGCAGCAGCACAGCCTCTTCTTTTTCGCGCATACGCATGGCCTCCAGACCACCGTTTTCGTGGTCGTAGCCCAGCAGATGCAGCATGGAGTGTACGGTCAGAAAGGCCACCTCCCGCTGCAGCGGATGCCCATACAGATTCGCCTGCTCCATGGCGCGCTCCATGCTGATAACGATATCGCCCAGCATCATGCAGCCGTTGTTCTCGTCGATGTCATACTTGCCGTTCTCACCCAGAGGAAAGCTCAGCACATCAGTAGGCATGGGCTTATTGCGGTACTGGTTGTTCAGCTCGGCAATGGCAGCGTTGTCCACAAAGGTAACGCTGATCTCGGCGGGACGGTCGAAATGCTCATATTCCAGCACGGCATTGCAGGCCCGGCGGATCAGAATGCGGAGCCCGGAGGGCACCTTGACAGCTTTCTGGGAGTTGGTGATCAAAACTTTATTGGACATATCGGTCCACTCCTTTCAGGGATTTATTTAAAATTCTTATTGTTTTCTTTATTTTCCACATCGGCAGCCGGATGGGCGGCACGCTCGTAAGCCTTTACGATCTCCTGCACCAACCGGTGACGCACAACGTCTTTATCGGTAAAGTAGCACTGTGCAATGCCGTTCACATCCTTCAGCACCTTCAGCGCGTCCACCAGACCGCTGCGGGTGCTGCCCGGCAGATCGATCTGAGTTACATCGCCGGTAACGACTACCTTAGAGCCCACACCCATACGGGTAAGGAACATTTTCATCTGCTCCGGGGTGGTGTTCTGCGCCTCGTCCAAAATGATAAAAGAATCATCCAGTGTGCGCCCGCGCATATAAGCCAGCGGGGCGACCTCAATGATCTGCTTTTCCACCAGACGTTCGTAGGTCTCTGCGCCCAGCATATCAAATAGGCCGTCGTACAGCGGCCGCAGATAGGGGTCTACCTTTTGCTGCAGGTCACCAGGCAGAAAGCCCAGCTTCTCCCCTGCCTCCACCGCCGGGCGGGTCAGGATAATGCGTGATACTTCCTTGGCCTTGAAGGCTTTCACAGCCATGGCAACGGCCAGATAGGTCTTGCCGGTACCCGCCGGGCCGACTCCGAAGGTAATGGCATTGGAGCGGATGGCGTTCAGGTATTCCTTCTGTCCCAGCGTTTTGGGACGGATCGGGCGTCCCTTGACCGTGACGGTAACAAAGTCCTCGGTCAGTTCCTTTACCCGCTTCTCTGCGCCATCGTGTGCCAGACTGATGCAGTAGTGCACAGTCTGATCTTCCAGCGGGGTGCGGTTCTCGATCAGAAGAAGCATTCCCTCCACGGCGCGGTTCGCTGCCGCCACGTTGGCAGGCTCGCCGGAAATGCGAAGCTGTGTGCCGCGGCAGACGGCGGTAACAGAAAACTCTTTTTCCAATAAGCGAATATTCCGGTCACAGTTGCCAAAAACAGCCGCTGCGATCTCTACACTATCCAATTCAATACACTTTTCCGCCATGGAGCTCCTCCCGAATTGCAGAATTTGATAACTATATTGTACCACCAAAATCTTCAGAAGAAAACTATGAAAAGTGCACAAAATATTTTCCCGTGTTCCATCGGTTTTTCCATACGAACCGTGTTTTAAAGCTTTTTGATGACTTTTTTCCGAAAACGCTTGACAAAGTATATCGGGAGACGATATACTTTAAGCGTAATATATCGGCTGACGATATAAAGACGCCCGATAGAATCCATGGAGTATTTCAGTATGGAAAACCTTGCATTGACCGAATCGACCTATTATATCCTGTTGTCTCTTTACCATCCGCAGCACGGTTATGGCATCATGCAGCAGACGGAGCAGCTTTCCGGGGGCAGAGTTCATCTTGCCGCCGGGACGCTGTACGGCGCATTGACCTCCCTGTGTGAAAAAGGCTGGATTCGTCCCCTGCCCGCTGAGAGCGGCAGCCGCAAAAAGGAATACCAGCTTACCGCAGAGGGTGTACAGGTCTTAAAGCACGAGCTTGCCCGCTTGCAGCAGCTTGTGGCCAATGGTGAGAGCATCCTGAAGGAGGAAACCTTATGAGGAAAAAGAAAACCGTTTTCAAGCTTTTCTTTGTGTGGGATTTTGAAAAAGAAGAGCGCTGGCTGAACGAGATGGCACAGGAGGGCTGGGTACTGGACAATACCGGTTTTTCCTTTTACACCTTTGTGCGCTGCGAACCGGGCGAATATATCATCCGCTTGGAGATGAACCCCAGCAGCGATTACCGCGCCTTTGTAAAGGAACTGGGTGCAGAATATGTCGGCGGCTGCGTCAACTGGGTGTACTTCCGTCGGAAAGCGGAGCTTGGCAGCTTTGAGCTGCTCTCGGATATCGACTCCCATCTGACGCATCTGAGCCGCATTAATCGGATGCTTTCCCTGATCTGTCTGGCAAACCTGATTATTGGCATAACGAACTCTTTGAATCAGGCTCGCTACGGCTGGCTGAACCTGTTGTGTGCAGCAATGCTCTCCTATGCACTGGGGCGTATCCACGGCATGAAAGTAGCGCTGGAAAAGGAACGCAGTTTGCACGAATGATTTGTCAATCCCTTCTTCGCCACAACCGCAGAGAAAAAAGCGGCGTATCTTTGGATAAAAAGACCATAGCAAACTGTTCTCCATCGTGATACAATAGCAAGCGTTGTGTACCGCCGCCCGGCGGCCGTTTGGACTGCTTGAACACAAAGGAGAAGGAACCATGGAACAGCTTTTTCTGATGCCCGGTGAAGAACGATACGAGCGCTTCAAGGATGGCAACGGTGTTCCTAAGGTACACTACTCCTACCGCTCTATGCGCGGTGCCTTCTTCGACTGCGAGAGCCGCAGCTTAGAGGAAGCCCAGCGTCTGTGCGAAAACTGGCTTGTGGGGCAGGATCGCTGCTACCGCAATTAACATAAAACCATAACCCCCCTGCCGTATTTGCAGCCTTTTTTGCAAAACGGCAGGGGGTATTTTTGTTATATAGGCTTTACTGCCACACCTGTGCACAGACAAGTTCCAATACACTACCGGCGATGCAACGGGATTTATCCGAGATCAGGAAGCAGTTGGA
>OIAV01000086.1_pt1 | contig 29409 bp, 18 predicted proteins | sample 1580881 | NCBI WGS metagenome assembly OIAV01 (sample SAMEA3882541, study PRJEB24775) | human gut metagenome | biome: human-associated habitat; feature: intestine environment; material: feces | place: Netherlands | collected 2009/2010
ACACCCAGTACGCCTCTGATATCGAGACCATTCTGAACGCCGAGCACGATGCCATCATGACCATGAGCGAGACTGTGGACGAAGGCATCCAGAACATGAACGATCAGGTTCCGGCTGTTCTGGGCTGATCCTCCCATTTACTGCTGACAACTCCTACACTTCATCATTTTTTCTCCTTCATTCATTATTATCTCCCATTTTTAATTTTCTCAATGGCTGCACATTGGGAAAAGCCCTGTCCGAGCGGGGCGGGTATGCACAGCGCCCGCTCCGCTCATTTTTTGGGAAAACTGTTATACTTCCGGGAAAGGAGGCTCTTTTATGGCGAGTGCTGCTGTCCAGAATAAAACTCCCCGTAAAGTGCTAAAAAAATCGACCCGCGATTCCCTGATCGCGTATTCCTTCATTGCGCCAAACTTCATTGGCTTCTGCGTGTTTACGCTGGTGCCCATGGTGTTTGCCATTGCGCTGGCCTTCTGCGCATGGGACGGCCGCCACGCCATCGAGTTTATCGGTCTGAAGAACTTTGTAAAACTCTTTACCACCGATAAAATTTTTCAGGCGGCGCTGAAAAATACCATCGTCTACGTCATTGGCACGGTGCCGCTGACGCTGGCCTGCTCGCTGGCCATGGCTGTGCTGCTGAACCAGAACGTGAAGCTGCGCAACTTCTTCCGCACCGTGGCGTTCTTCCCTTACGTTGCTTCGCTGGTGGCGGTGGCAGCGGTGTGGAACATGATTTTCAACCCCTCCATGGGCCCCATCAACATGATCCTGAACCAGTTCTTTGGCGTGGCGGTGGAAAACCTGCCCCGCTGGGCTGCCGGTAAGGACACCGCTATGATCACGGTCATCCTGTTCAGCGTGTGGAAGAACATGGGCTACTACATGGTCATCTATCTGGCAGGCCTGCAGGGCTGCAACCCGGACCTGAACGAAGCCGCCGAGCTGGACGGTGCAAACCGCTGGCAGCAGTTCTGGCACATCACCCTGCCGCAGCTGCGCCCCACCACCTTCTTTGTGGTCATTATGCTCACCATCTCCGGCTTCAAGGTCTACGACCAGATGTACATGATCACGCAGGGCGGCCCCGGCACTGCTACCATGACGCTGGTGTACTACATCTATAATGTGGCCTTCGTCAATACCCCGAAATACGGCTACGCAAGTGCCATTGCCATGGTGCTGTTCGTACTGGTGCTGATCGTTACCATCATCCAGTTCCGCGGCTCCAAGGGCGATAACTGAGAAAGGAGGAAGAAACCATGGCAACCGCTGTTATTAAAGACCACGCTTCCCAGAAGCGCCGCAATTTCATCTCCAAGTTCCTGATCTATTTCTTCCTCATCGTCATCACAGCTTGTATGCTGCTGCCTTTTTTGTGGATGCTGTCCTCCTCCTTTAAGCTGAATAAGGACGTGTTCGGCTTCCCCATCCAGTGGATCCCCAAAAATCCCCGCTGGCAGAACTATGTGGACATCTGGACCCAGATCCCGCTGCTGACCTTTGTGAAAAACACGGTCAAGATCACCGTGGTGGTCACCCTGTTGCAGCTGTTCACCTCCTCCTTTGCAGCCTACGCCTTTGCAAAGATGCAGTTCAAGGGCAAAAACGTGCTCTTCCTCGGCTACATTGCCACCATCGCAGTGCCTTGGCAGGCCTACATGGTGCCCCAGTTCATGATGATGAGCTCGTGGCATTTGAACAACACCCATCTGGCCATTATGTGCCTGCAGGCCTTCAGCGCCTTCGGCGTGTTCCTGATGAAGCAGTTCTACGAGGGCGTGCCCACCGAGCTGTGTGAGGCTGCCCGCATTGATGGCCTGAGCGAGTACGGCATCTGGTGGCACATCATGCTGCCGCTCAGCCTGCCCGCCCTGTCCACCCTGACCATCTTCACCTTCGTGAACACATGGAACGACTTCCTTGGCCCCCTGATCTACCTGACCAAGACCGAACTCAAGACCATCCAGATCGGTCTGCGTATGTTCATCACCCAGTATTCCGCAGAGTACGGCCTGATCATGGCGGCCTCTGTGGTGGCACTGATCCCGGTGCTGATCGTGTTCCTCTCCCTGCAGAAGTATTTTGTGCAGGGCGTGGCATCCACCGGCATCAAGGGCTAAACAAATCACCCGTAAGCGGGGCGTGGGCAGTACCCGCGCCCCGCATTTTTTGCAGAAATAGAGGGAAAACGTTATGTTATATCCTGAACAGAATGAAGCGCGCTTGAAGCTGAGCCTTGACGGCACATGGGCGTTTGCGCTGGGCAGCTGCGTGGAAGACCAGTTCGATCCCGCAAAGCCCCTGCCGGATGCCCAGCCCATCGCCGTGCCCGCCAGCTACAACGACCAGAACGACCAGACCACCGCCCTGCGCCGCCACTACGGCTGGGCATGGTATCAGCGCAAAGTTACCCTGCCCACTTTCTGCGCCGGGCAGCGGGTGGTGCTGCGGTTCGGCTCGGTGACCCACACCGCAAAGGTCTGGCTGAACGGCCAGCTCATTGCACAGCACAAGGGCGGCTTTACCCCCTTTGAAGCAGACGTCACCGCCCTGCTGCACCCCGGCGAGACGGTGCTGCTGACCGTCGCCTGCGACAACCGGGTAAACCACAGCACCCTGCCTGTGGGCAACGAGGACGGACAACTGGCCTTCTTTGGATCGGACAACGCGGGCATCCCCAGTGTGGAGGCTGCCAAGCGCGCCGCCGCACCCCAGAACCGCCCCAACTTTGACTTTTTCAACTATGCGGGCATCCACCGACCAGTGTGGCTCTACACCACCCCCAAAGAGTATATCGAGGATGTGACCGTAGTGCCCGCCGTGGACGGCACGGTGCAGTATGCGGTCAAAACCACCGGCAGCGCGCCTGTCCATGTCACGGTGCTGGATGCGGACGGCAACGCCGTTGCAAGCGCCGAGGGTGTAGAAGGTACCCTGACCATTCCGGAGGTGCATCTCTGGGAGCCCAGACCCGGCACGCCCTACCTGTACACCCTGCACATCACCTGCGGGGCGGATGTCTACGACCAGACCTTTGGCGTGCGCAGCATTGAGGTGCGGGGCACACAGGTGCTTTTGAACGGAAAACCGCTCTATTTCAAGGGCTTTTGCAAGCACGAGGACTTTACCGCCCATGGGCGCGGCTTTGACCCGGTGCTGAACGTGAAGGATGTGAACCTGATCCACTGGGCAAACGCCAACGCGGTGCGTACCAGCCACTACCCCTACGCTGAGGAGTTCTACGACCTGTGCGACCGGGAGGGCATTCTGGTCATGGACGAGACCCCGGCGGTGGGCATCGGCGGCGGGGCGGCGGTGAATCCTTACAAGGAATATCCCCTTGCGGAGCATCACCGGCAGGTGCTTGCCGAGATGATCCATCGGGACAAAAACCACCCCTGCGTGGTGCTGTGGAGCCTTGGCAACGAGCCGGATCTGGAGCACTTCCCGCAGGATGCCTACGATTACTGGCACCCGCTGTATGAGCTGGCGCATCAGCTGGACCCGCAGAACCGCCCGGTCACCCTCGTCTGCTGCCAGAACGACTACACCAAGGATATCACCACCCGCACCATGGATATCGTCTGCATCAACCGCTACTACGGCTGGTACAACCTTTCCGGCGACATGGACGCTGCCTGCTACGGCTTGAATCAGGAGCTGGATTTCTGGGCAGAGCAGCACAAGCCCGTAATGATGAGCGAGTACGGCGCAGACACTGTGGCAGGCCTGCACACCGCCGGAGCCGAGATGTTCAGTGAGGAGTTTCAGGTGGAGTTCTACCGCCGTCTGGATGCAGAGTTTGACAAGCGCCCGTGGTTTGTGGGAGAATTTGTCTGGAACTTTGCAGACTACGACACCGTGCAGGGCCCCATGCGGGTGGATGGCAACAAAAAGGGCCTGTTCACCCGGGACCGCCGCCCCAAGCTGGGTATGCACTTTCTGCGCCAGCGGTGGGCAGAGATCCCTACGTTTGGATTTAAGGAGTAATCATGATGAAAACCTACCAGAACCACGCTATGACCGACGCCGAGGCACGGCAGGCACTGGCCGATGCCTGCAAACAGGTGGAGACCAATCTGCCCCTGTACACCTACCAGTGCCAGAACCATTCCAGCGTGAACAATATCTACCCCGGCTGCGCCAATAACCAGTGGACCTGCGGCTTCTGGCCCGGTGAGATCTGGCTGGCCTACGAGGCCACCGGGGACGAAAAATTCAAGACCGCCGCCCTCATTCAGGTGGACAGCTTTGCGGACCGCATTGCCCGCAAGGTGGAGGTGGACCACCACGATATGGGCTTTTTGTACAGTCCCACCTGCGTGGCAGCGTGGAAGCTGGTGGGCAGCGAAAAGGGCAAAAATGCCGCCATTGCCGCCGCCGACCAGCTGCTGACCCGCTACCAGCCCAGCGGCCGCTTCTTGCAGGCATGGGGCACTATGGATGACCCCGACAACTACCGCTATATCATTGACTGCATGCTCAACGTGCCGCTGCTGTACTGGGCAGCGCAGGTGACCGGCAGCGACCACTACCGCGAGATCGCCGCCGCCCACACCGCCACCACGCTGGCAAACTCCTTCCGACCGGACGGCAGCACCTACCACACCTTCTTTATGAACCCGGACGGCACCCCCAAGGGCGGCCGCACCTGTCAGGGCTATAAGGATGACAGCTTCTGGGCACGGGGACAGGCGTGGGGCGTGTACGGCAGCGCCATTGGCTACACCTACACCCACGATGAAAAGTTTTTGGATGTGTTCCGCAAGGCACTGGCGTTCTACCTTTCCCGTCTGCCAGAGGACATGATCCCCTGCTGGGATATGCTCTTTGCCCCGGAAAGCGGCGAACCCCGGGATTCCTCCTCTGCGGCCATCGTGGCCTGCGGCCTGCTGGAAGCAGCCAAGTATGTGGATGAAACAGAAGCTGCCCAGTGGCGCACGCTGGCGCGGCAGATGCTGGCCAGCCTTGCCGCAAACTACGCAGTAAAGCCCGGCACCCTCGGCTCCGGCCAGCTGCTGCACGGCACTTACAGCAAAAAAAGCCCCTACAACACCTGCACCCCGGAGGGCGTGGATGAATGCACGAGCTGGGGCGATTATTTTTACATGGAGGCGCTGACCCGCCTGACCAAAGATTGGGAGATGTACTGGTGATGAACTTGCAGACCAAAGCGGATTTTACCGCACTGATGCACAAATTTCTCGACCCGCTCAAGCCTTATTATTCCGCAGGCTGCGCCCGGCTGCATCTGGGCGAGACGGGCGTGACCTACAACCAAAATGCTATTGAGCTGGAAGCCTTCAGCCGCCCGCTGTGGGCGCTGGTGCCCTTCTGGGTGGGCGGCGGCTCTGAGCCGGAATTTGAAACCATCTACCGCAAGGGTCTTGCCGCCGGCGCCGACCCGGAAAACCCCGAATACTGGGGCACCACCGGGGAATACGACCAGTGTTATGTGGAGATGGCTGCCATTGCCTGCGGCATCCTCACCGCACCGGAAAAGTTGTGGACCCCGCTTTCTGACACCGAAAAACAGAACCTTGCTGCATGGCTGGGGCAGATCAACGCCCACACCATCCCGGACTGCAACTGGCAGTTTTTCCGCATCCTTGTAAACCTTGCCCTGAAAAGCGTGGGGATGTCTTACAGCCCGGAACTGCTGGAGGACGGCCTTTGCAAAATCGACAGCTATTACAGCGGCGACGGCTGGTCCACCGATGGCGCCTCCGTACAAAAGGATTACTACATCCCGTGGGCCATCCAGTATTACGGGCTGCTCTACTCTAAATTTGCCGCAGACACCGACCCCCGGCGTGCTGCACTCTACCGCCAGCGCGCCCAGCTGTTCGCGCAGCAGTTCGTCTACTGGTTCGATGCCAACGGTGCAGCGCTGCCCTTTGGCCGCAGCCTGACCTACCGCTTTGCTCAGAACAGCTTCTGGGCGGCCTGCATTTGGGCAGGGCTGGAACCGCTGCCCCTGCCGGTGATGAAAGGGCTCATCGTCCGCAACTTCAACTGGTGGCTGGGGCAGAAAATGTTCGACCGGGAAGGCATCCTGACCATCGGCTACTGCTACCCGCAGATGTACATGGCCGAGCGGTACAACGCCCCCGGCAGTCCCTACTGGGGCATGAAGAGCTTTTTGCTGCTTGCTTTGCCGGATGACCATCCCTTCTGGTCTGCCGAAGCCGCGCCCATGCCCGCATTGGAGCGGCTCAAGCCCATGCCCTACGCCAATATGCTGGTGCAGCGCCGGGCGGGGCGGGTAACGGCCTATGCCGCCGGTGTCAACGAGGGGCACGGCCACGGACAGTTCCCGGAAAAGTACGCAAAATTTGCCTACGATACCCGCTTTGGCTTCTGCGCCTCCCGCAGCCGGGAGGTGCTCAATCAGGCGGCTCCCGACAGTATGCTGGCCTTTGTCATCGACGATAACGTGTTTGTACGCAAGGTGAGCAAAACGTGGGAAATTGAAGCTGGGGCTGTGACTGCGCAGTGGTCGCCCTTCCCCGGCATTGAGGTGACCACTACCAACACCCCCACGGCCACCGGCCACCGCCGCCATCATGAGATTGACAGCAGTTTCGACTGCGAAGCCTACGACTGCGGTTTTGCCGTGCCCAATTTTGCACCGGGCTACGCCGAAAGCGTGGAAAGCGATACCGCCGAAGCCCATTGCGACACCCTGCGCTGCACCGTGCGCGGCAGGGGAGAAGCAGTGGTCATCGGCTGCGACCCCAACACCAGCCTGTACTTCACTAACGTCCATCTGCCCGCCGTGAAGTACCACATCCCCAAGGGGCACACAGGACTGGACACCGAGGTCTTTGACGAAGCGGACTGATGCCGCTTCTTTCCAGAAAAACAGTCGTTTTTGTGCGGCTGTTTTTCTTATATCCTGTGCTATAATGAGAGCAGAAAATGCTGCGAGGTGACATTTATGCCTTTGAATAACCCGATTACCCCGGCGCTGCTGGCCGACCCGGAAATTTTCCAGCAGAACCGCCTGCCTTTCCATGCCTATTTTGCCGACCAGACCAGCCCGGAAATGCCCCTGACCGTCAGCTTGGACGGAGAGTGGAGCTTCCGTTATGCGGAAAATCTGACTGCGCCTTTTTCGGACTGGGACACCCTGACGGTGCCCGGCTTTATCCAGATGCAGAGCCTGCAAAAGCCCGGCCGTCCCTACGGCGCGCCCCACTACGTCAACACCCAGTACCCGTGGGATGGCCATGAAAAGCTGCATCCCGGCCAGATTCCGCAGGATTATAACCCCATCGGGGAGTACCAGCGCAATTTTACTCTGCCGGAAAGCTGGGCCAACTGCTACCTGCGGCTGAACGGTGCGGACAGTGCTGCCGCCGTCTGGTGCAATGGGATCTATATCGGCTACACCGAGGACACCTTTACCCCGGCGGAATTCGACATGACCGCCGCCGTCCACCCCGGCGAAAATACCCTGACCGTGCAGGTATACCGTTTTTGCTCCGGCAGCTGGCTGGAAGATCAGGATTTCTGGCGCATGAGCGGTCTGTTCCGCTCCGTGGAGCTGTTCACAAAACCGGAAATTCACCTCGAGGATGTCTTTGTGAAGCAGGAGTTTGCCACGGATTTTTCCAGCGCTACGGTCACCTTTGGTTGCAAGGTCAGCGGCGCGGGCCGGGTGTCGGTGGTGTTCAACGGGCAGCAGCAGTCTGCCGAGGTGGGCGAACCTGCCGAGTACGGCAGCGGTGTGGTGTTCGGCAAGGGCGAGGCTGGCCCGGATGTAGAGGAGGACGTGCAGGACGTTTCCTTTGCATTCACCGTTCAAAATCCAGAGTTGTGGAGCGCAGAGCAGCCGAACTTGTATGAGGCAGAAATTGCCCTGCTGCACGAAGGTACTCTCGTGGAGCGCACCGGGCTGAAAGTCGGCCTGCGCAAATTTGAGCTGAAAGACCGCCAGATGCTTTTGAACGGCAAGCGCATCGTGTTCAAGGGCGTCAACCGCCACGAATGGAGCTGCAAGACTGGCCGCACCGTTTCCCATGAAGAAATGCTGTGGGATGTAAAGAACCTGAAAGCCCACAACGTCAACGCCGTGCGCACCAGCCACTACCCGGACGACCCGTATTTCTTACAGCTCTGCGATGAATATGGCTTGTATGTCATCGGGGAAAGCAATCTGGAAAGCCACGGTACATGGCAGAAGCTGGGCGCGGATGGCTCGGACGAGTGGACTCTGCCCGGTGCCCGCCCGGAGTGGCGGGAAAACGTGCTTGCCCGTGCCGAAGCCATGCTGGAACGGGACAAAAACCACCCGGCCATCCTCATCTGGTCTTGCGGCAACGAGAGCCACGGCGGCAAGACCCTGTGGGAGATGAGCGAATACTTCCGCCGCACCGACCCCAGCCGCCTTGTGCACTACGAGGGCATTTTCTGGAACCGGGAATACCCCGCCACCTCTGATATGGAAAGCCAGATGTACACCCCGGTGGCAGACATTAAAAAGTTTCTGGCAGAACACCCGGAAAAACCCTTTATTATGTGCGAATACAGCCACGCCATGGGCAACAGCTGCGGCGGCATCACCGACTACACCGAGTATGCCTACGAGGAGCCGCTGTATCAGGGCGGGTTCATCTGGGAGTACATGGACCACGGCATCGCCGTGACTGACCCGGACGGTAAACCCGGCTTTGCCTACGGCGGGGACTTTGGCGACCGCCCCACCGACCGGGAATTCTGCGTGGATGGCCTTGTGCTGCCAGACCGCCGCAATACCCCCAAGATGGACGCCGTCAAGGCGGCCTACGCACCGCTGAAGATCACCCTGACCGACACGGAAGCCGTGATTGAAAACCGGAATCTCTTTACCGACCTGAACGCCTACGACCTTGTGTTTGCATCCTCGGTCAACGGCAAGCCGGAGCGCCGGGCGGTGCTGCGGGCAGACTGCAAGCCCGGCGAAACGCTGCATCTGCCGTTCCCCTTTGCCTTGCCGGAGACAGGGCTTGCCTGCATGACCGTTACCGCTATCCAGCGGGCTGTACTGCCCGGCATCCCGGCGGGCTATGAAGCCGCTTTTGGGCAGGTATGGCACAACCATACCGCCGCCCGGCTGACCCTGCCCGCCCCACAGCTGGTGGAGATGGACTGCAACATCGGCGTAAAGGGCGAGGGCTTCGAGTATATCTTTGGCCGTGGAAAGGGGCTTGTGTCCATCCGCTATAACGGCGTGCAGCTGCTGGACGATACCGTGCGTCCCAACTTTTGGCGTGTGCCCACCAACAACGACGAGGGCTGCGCAGAACCTTTTACATTTGCCTTCTGGAAAACCGCCGGTCTCTACGCCCGGTGCGATAATCTGACTGCCGAAGCAAAGGATGAGTTCGTCATCGTCCGCGCAAACTACACCCTGCCAAATGGGCAGACGCTGCCCATTGATTTTGCCATCGACGGCGCAGGCCGCTGTGACATCACCATGACGTGGCAGGGCGCGCGCACTGAGCTGCCGGAGTTCGGCTTGCTCTTCCCGCTGCGCCGGGAACTGACCGAGGTTTCCTATCTGGGTCTTGGCCCCCGGGAGACCACCGCCGACCGCACCGCAGGCGGCAAAATGGGCGCTTGGAGCTACAATGTCCGGCAGGACTTTGCCCAGAACAGCCCCGTCTACCCGCAGGAATGCGGCAGCCGCACCGGTGTGTACCGCGCAGACCTGACCGGAGCCATTCCGGGCATCTGCTTTGCAGGGGACAGCATGACCTTCTCGGCACTGCCCTATACGCCCCATGAGCTGGAAAATGCCCGCCATCTCTATGAGCTGCCCCGGGATGACAATAAGACGGTCGTCCGGTGTGCTTTGTTCCAGCGAGGCGTGGGCGGCGATAATAGCTGGGGCGCAAAGCCCCACGCGGACACCTGCTTTGCGGTGGAGAAGGAAACCTCGTTCCATTTTTCGATTCAAAAATAAAAATTTACTTAGCTAAAGTGGTGGGGTCATCGTGATACCCACCACTTTGGTCTTATTGCGAAACCGTAACGAGATAAAAATCAGTGCAACATATAAATAGTATATTGGCGATACGCAATCCAACGATGTAGCTGCTGCATTAAAAAGTTGAATTGCGGTATCCATGTTGTAGCGGCAGGAAAGCAGTTCCATCATAGTAGTGTCCTCCTGGACCTGGACTTGGTTTTGGTGTGCGGCCACGCAAATCAATGCTGCCAAGTCGGTGGAGATAAAACGGCAAGGCCGCCTGCTGCCGCCAAGAAGAAAAAGGCTGTAATTCTATAAAAAGGACGGAAATCAGAGGAACCTATCAGGATTCTGTGCTCTGGTGGTCGATATCAAGAGACAAGCCGCCAACTTCACCGTGGATGGCCTTTATGTGGTAAGCGACATATTCGCGCGGATTGACACCGTAATTCTTTTTAAAGGAGCGGTAAAAGGCGTTATAATCAGAAAAACCGCATTTGGCCGGGATGGAAGAGATTAGTTCTTTTTTCATCAGCAGTCGTTTGGCTTCCAGCAGCCGCTGCTGGATGACATACTGGTAAAAGCTGATCTGCATATTCTGCTTGAACATGTGGGAAAAATTGTATTTATCAATGAAAAGCGCCTTTGCCACCGTGTCCAGTGAAAGATCGCCGCTGAGGTTCAGATCGATATAATGCAGGGCGTTGCTCAGGATGCTTGGTTTCTGCGCCTTGGCAAAAACGTGCTCTCGATTATACAAGGAGCGGTTGATGCCGATCAGGATGCGGAGAATATCGGCCATGCCCTCACTGTGGTAACACAGGCTTTCCTCCCGGTAAGCGTGGGTCAGGGCTTCAAACTGCCCGAACCGGGCGCGGGAACTGTCCACGCTATCCCGAATCAAAAATGTTTTTGCATGACCCGGACGGAGAAAGTAATCGATGTCCGGGTCGATCTTTTTCATGGTATCAAAAGCCGGAGGGCTGAGCCACAACACATACCGCTCATAGGGGATCTCAAAGTCCCGGAAGATGGGATGGTGCATAATGGCAGGTGGGATGATCAGCAGGTCTCCCGGTTTGAGCCGGAACATTTTGTCGTGGACAACATAATCCGCATTTCCGCTGACAAAGAGAAAAATTTCATAGAACTCATGGTAATGAGAAGCGACCGGAGGATAGCTGGCATCCTTGTAATGGTCGATCTCAAAATCCGGCTCGGCCATGTAATGTTTATCGGGTTTGACGACTTTCACAGAAAAATACCTCCGGTCAAAAAATTCTTTTGGGCTAGTTCATCATAACACGATGTACCAATATATGCAATGTTTTGACCAATAAATGCCAACAATTTTGCAAAAAAGGCTGGATTATACCAAGAAATGCAAGGTTTTTGCCAAAAAAGGCCTGTACATTACAACGCGTTTGCGCTATTTTTATTGACAGAAAGCCTGTTGCACATGGCAGAACAGAAATGGTAGGGAATGCGCAGCCCGAAGCCCTTTGCGGAAGGGATAAATTTCACTCTGACCGACAGGAGATCAAAACCGGTTTTGTACGCAGTCAATCAAACAAAGAAAACTGGAGATGTCAATCATGATAGGAACAAGACGTATTACTCGCCGCAGCTTTCTGGCTGCTGCAGGTCTTGCTGCCGTAGGCGCAAGCCTGTCGCTCACCGGATGCAGCGGCTCGGTTTCAGACGGCCTGAGCTCCAAGCATCTGCTGGTGGCACACAGCCACAGCGAAGCGCACCCGGTCAACGTTGGACTGCAGAAGATGACGGAAGTTGCTTCTGCTGAATCTGACCTGACCTTCAGCGTTTACCCCAATGGTCAGCTGGGCGACAACGCAGCAATGATCCAGCTGGTCAAGGCTGGTGTTCTGGATATTGCAAAGGTCTCTGCTTCCAGCATGGAGCAGTTCAACAGCGCATACGCCATCTTCTCGATGCCGTATGTGTTCGAGAGCACCGAGCAGTATTTTGCCGTTATGAACCAGAGCGAAGCGGTGCAGGAGATCTTCAAGAGCACCTACGATCAGGGCTTCTTTGCCATCGGCTGGTTCGATTCCGGCTCCCGCAGCATCTACACCACCAAAGACGGCCCCTGTGAAGGCCCCGCAGACCTGAAGGGTCTGAAGATCCGCACCCAGGACAGCCCCACGTCCATTGCCATGATCCGTGCCATGGGCGGCAGTGCAACGCCCATGTCCAGCGGCGAGACCTACACCGGTCTGCAGCAGGGCATTATTGACGGCGCAGAGAACAACGAGACAGTTCTGGTGCAGGACGGCCACGGTGAAGTCTGCAAGAGCTACACCTACACCCAGCACCAGATGGTGCCCGATATCGTGATCATCTCTACCGAGACTTGGGAAAGTCTGGACGAGGCCGAGCAGAGTGCCATCGTAAACGGCATGACGCAGGGCAACGAAGCACACGAGGCCGTATGGCAGGATCTGGTGCAGGAGAACATTGACGGTGCCAAGGAGATGGGCGTCCAGTTCTACACCATCGACAAGACGGCCTTTATCGAGGCTACCCAGTCCCTGCGCGACGAGTTCTGTGCCAAGAGCGCCGACAATGCCCGTTATTACGAGGACTTCCTGTCCTATGTACAGGCTTGATGAGGAGGGAAGCATACCATGTTGATCGTTAAATTCCGCGGCCTGATCGATAAGATCATTCAGGTCCTCAGCACCATTATCATGGGTGTCATGGTCATTGCTGTCTGCTGGCAGGTCATCACCCGCTACATCCTGAACAACCCCAGCACCGTGACCGAAGAAGCGCTGCGTTATCTGCTGATCTGGGTGACCATGGTGGGCGGTGCTTACGCATACGGCCGCCGCAAGCATCTGGCAATCACCGCGCTGAGCAAGCGTCTGTCCTTCAAGGGCCAGAAGATCCTGGATATCTTTGTGCAGGCTATGGTCATCCTGTTCTGCGTTGTTGTCATGATCGGCGGCGGCACGCGCCTTGTCAACACCGCTGCGGATCAGCTGAGCGCTGCGCTGCAGCTGCCCATGCCCCTGATCTACGCCAGCGTCCCTGTGGGAGCCATCCTGTTCATCTTCTACGCGCTCATCTTCATCGGTGAGGATCTGCGCGATATGAAGCAGGGCCCCAAGGCAGAGTCTGCCAAAGAAGCATAAAAAAGGAGGACGAACCTAAAATGGGTACTTTTCAAGTCGGTCTGCTCCTGATCGGCACGTTTGCGCTGCTGCTGGCGCTGAGCGTCCCGGTCTCGGTCAGTATCATCATTTCGTCGGTCGTGACCATGGCCTCCACCCTGTCTCTGGATCTGGGCACTTTCGTTGCCAGCCAGCGCATGGTGGGCGGCGTTGACAGCTTCTCGCTGCTGGCTGTCCCGTTCTACATCCTCTGCGGTGTTCTGATGAACACCGGCGGCATTGCACAGAAACTGATCGATTTCGCAAAAATTCTGGTCGGCCGCATCCCCGGTGGTCTGGCGCACACCAACATTCTGGGCAACACGCTGTTCGGCTCTCTGTCCGGTTCCTCCGTTGCAGCTTCCGTTGCTATCGGCGGCGTTCTGATCCCCATGGAGGAGAAGGAAGGCTACGATAAAAAGTTTGCTGCTGCCGTCAACATCGCTTCCGCACCTACCGGTCTGATCATTCCTCCTTCCGGCATCCTGATCATCTATCCGGTGCTGGCTGGCTGCTCTGTGGTGGGCATGATCATGTCTGGCTACATCCCCGGCCTGATGTGGGCACTGGCCTGCATGGTCGTGGCGTATGTCATTGCAAAGAAAAACCACTATCCCACTGCTGGTAAGGTTCCGGCTTCCGTTTTCTTCAAGTACTTCGTGGACGCCATCCCCAGCCTGCTGCTGATCGTCATCATCGTCGGCGGCGTTATGTCCGGTATCTTCACTGCAACGGAGTCCGCTGCTGTGGCTGTTGCCTACACCCTGTTCCTGTCCATCGTTGTTTACCGCAGCATCAAGATCAAGGATCTGCCCAAGATTCTGCTGGACGCCTGCGAGACCACTGCTGTCATCATGTTCCTGATCGCCGGCTCCAACGTCATGAGCTTTGTTATGAGCTTCACCGGTCTGCCCAGCGCCATCGGCAACGCACTGATCAGCGTTTCCAGCAATAAGTACGTCATCCTGCTCATCATCAACCTTGTGCTGCTGGTGGTTGGCTGCTTCATGGACATCACCCCGGCTGTCCTGATCTTCACCCCGATCTTCCTGCCCGTTGTCCAGTCCTTCGGTATGGACCCCATCCACTTCGGTATCATGATGGTCATGAACCTGGGTATCGGCAACATCACCCCGCCCGTTGGCAGCGCACTGTTCAGCGGCTGCTCGGTGGCAGATATGGACATGGAGGACATGATCAAACCGATCCTGCCGTTCTATGCGGCGATCTTCGTGGCGCTGATGCTGGTAGCTTATGTGCCTTGGTTCTCCATGGCGCTGCCCACCCTGTTCGGCGCAGTCTGATAATGTGAAAAGGAGCAAGTTTTCATGGTTTATTCAGTCACCAAGTATGGCGCTGTCGGCGATGGCGCAACCAATGATGCCGCTGCAATCCAGTCTGCCATTGATGCCTGCAACGCAGCAGGCGGCGGCCGCGTTGTACTGGAGGGCGGTCATACCTACTATTCCAGTTCTATCGAGCTGAAAAGCAACGTAGAGCTGCATCTGGAACAGGGCGCCCTTCTGAAAGCGCACTCCGATATCTCCACCTATTTCAACCCCAACGGCGATGATGCTTCCGTGGCAGCAGTTTCCGGCGCAAAGGCCGTGGATCGTCCGGTGGCAAAACCGGCTTACACCTTTATTCACGCCAAGGATGCAGACAACTTCTCCATCACGGGTCAGGGCGCAGTGGACGGCAATGTTTATGCCTTTATGAAGCGGGCAAGCCGTTACTACTTCAACGGTGATTTCTACCCCCGTCCCACCATGGTGTATGTGGAGCACTGCAACCACATCTCGTTCCATGACGTGACACTGCAGAACTCTCCGTTCTGGACGCTGCACCCTGCCGGATGCAACGATGTGCTGATCTCCAACATCCGGGTGTTGAACCCGCTGGACTGCACCAACTCCGACGGTATCGATCCGGATCACTCCACCAATGTGCGGATCATTGGCTGCCATGTCCAGTGTGCAGATGACTGCATCTGCCTCAAGACCACAGCGGGCAACAACGAGTACGGCCCCACCAAGAACGTCATCATCTCCAACTGCACGCTGACCTCTACCAGTGCCGCAATCAAGATCGGCACAGAGGGCGTGGCAGATTTCGAGAATATTCTGGTGGATAACTGCATCATCACTGGAAGCAACCGGGGTCTGTCCATCCAGATTCGCGACGGCGGCTGTGTGCGGAACGTGAGCTTCTCCAACATCATGATCGAGACCCGCCGCTTTGCCGAGTGCTGGTGGGGCTGCGCGGAGCCTATCGTGATGACGACCCACGACCGGAACGCCAACACCCACAGCGGCAGCATCGAGAATGTCCGCTTCTTCAACGTCACCTGCAAGGGTGAGAACGGTGTGTTCCTCTCCGGCAACGAGGAGAATCACATCAAGAACGTTCTGTTTGAAAATGTCAACGTCTGTCTGGAAGCTACCAGCAAGTGGGAGCGCGGAATGTACGATCTGCGTCCCATTCCGCCTGAAAAGGAAGGCATGCTGCATCAGAAGAGTGCAGCCATGTTCCTGCGCTGGGTAGATGGCGTCACCGTCCGGAACTCCACGCTGGGCTTTGCGGGCGAGGACCGTTCGGACTTCGCACAGGCGCTTCTTACTCAGAACTGCACCAACGTGCAGACCATGGGTCTGACTGCTGAGGCTGCCGCCCCGGAGTACCAGAGCATCGAACTGGGCTGAGCCGCCTATCAATAATGAGCAAGCCGCCGCATCGGCGCTGGCCCCTTTTGCCGGGTCGGGCCGGGCGGCGGCTTTTTTTGAGGGATAAACCAATGAACAAGAAAAAGAACATCATCACGTTTGCCGCGTTCCTGATCCTGATGGTGGGTCTGGGCGCGAACGATGCCATGCGGGGTATCTTTTCCACGATCTTCTCTGCCCACTTCCAGCTGAGTACCGCCCAGTTGTCCCAGATCGTCACCGTAAGCTACATCGGCAACCTCGTGTTTCTGGCCGTCGGCGGCTTCGGGGTGGATATTCTGGGCCGCCGCAAGGCCATGCTGCTGTATACCTTTTTGTGGAGCGCAGCCATGCTGCTGTTTGCCACTACGGACTCCTATCTGCTGCTGCTTGTGGGAATGTTTTTTGCCATGGGCACATCCACGCTGCTGAACACCAACATGAACCTGATTACGACCGGTATGTTTGCCGTTGCGCCCGGCTTTTTTGTGAACTTCCTGTTCTTCATTCAGGGCATTGGCACCAGCGGCAGCCAAAGCATCATTGGCAACTGGGCTACGGATATTTCCAGCTGGCACACCGTGGCATGGGGTCTGCTGGCCATTGGCGCAGTGGCCATGGTGCTGTTCGTGCTGTTCCCCATGCCGGAAGTGCAGGAGCACAAAACGGAGGGGAAGGTATCGCCCAAGGAGATCATGAGCTGTCCGGCATTTCTGTCGTTGGTGCTGATCATCGGCCTGTATTTCATTGCAGAACATGGCATTATGAACTGGCTGGTGAGCTATGCTACCAATGCACTGGAAGTGCCCATGGGACAGGCGGCAAACTTTACCGCTGTTTTCTTCGGCTGTGTGATGGTGGGGCGTCTGGTGCTGAGCAGTCTGGTGGATAAGCTGGGCATCTACCGCTGCCTGCGGCTCTTCGCCACAAGCGCTGCGGTTCTGTACACCGCAGGTGTTCTGCTGGGTGCACCGGGTCTGTGGCTCCTGGCAGTCAGCGGTCTGTTGTTTTCCATCCTGTATCCGACCCTTGTCATGCTGATCCCGCGATACTGGCCTAGTCACGCAGCTTCCTCTGCATCGGGTCTGGTGCTGAGTGTGGCTTCGCTGGCGGATATCCTCTTCAATGCCGTGTTTGGCAGCTTGGTGGATGCCATCGGCTACCGGACCTCCTTCCTCATCATGCCTGCCTGCATGGTGGGATGCACGGCACTGCTCTGGTTGTTCTTTGCAAAAGCTAAAAAGCTGGAACGGTGCGATTAACGGACAGATACGGCCACGCAAACCAATGCCCTCAAGTTTTAAGCGAGCATAAAAAATACCGCCCACGCAGCGCTGCGTGGGCGGTAAATTTTTTTCTTACCCAAAGTATAACAGGAGAACCGCAGACAGTAAGGATGAAAAGTCGTGAAGCAAGATGAATTTTTTGAATTGTTATAAATGGCACGACTTTTTGACCGATAACACAAAATTTTGCACCCTTATTCCGTGGGATTCTCTTTATAATAAGAACAGAAATCAAACGGAAAAAGGAGATGCGGATGATGCAAGCAACAAACCTGAAAACGAATCATCTGACCCAGCCTCTCGGTATAGATGCCGGGACGCTGTTTTTATCGTGGCAGTGCGCCGAAGGCGTGCGCCAGACTGCCTACGAAATCGAAGTGACCGCCGGAGCCGAAACGCTGTGGGCAAGCGGAAAGGCTTTGGGCAGTGTGATGCACACCGAAACGCCCAGCGCTGTACCGCCCAAGACGCAGGGACGGTGGCGCATCCGCCTGTGGGATGAAAATGACCAGCCCGGTGCATGGAGCACCGCTTCCTTCGAGACCGGGCTTGCACAGGCAGACTGGCAGGGCGTGTGGGTCTGCCCGGAGACAGAAGAGCCGGACATCGACTGCGCTGATGCCATCAACGCCTTTGCAAAGCCCAACTGGGAGCAGAAGCAGGCGGCGCTGGAAGCCTCCGGCAAAGGGCAGGCGCAGCCTTATCAGCCCCACCGCCCGGCAAGTTATCTGCGCAAAACGTTCACTGCTCCGGCGGGAGAAAGCAAGCGGCTGTACATTACCGCCAAGGGGTTGTATGCGGCATGGCTGAACGGCAAGCGTGTCGGCGACAAGGTGCTTGCCCCCGGCAGCTTTACCGCAGACAAGCACCTTGGGGCACAGACCTACGATGTGACAGCACTTGTCCGTGAGGGGGAAAACAAGCTGCTCATTGCATTGGGCGACGGCTGGTACCGCAGCACCTCCGGCGTGGATGGTGACCGTGACCTGTTCGGCAGCGAACTGGCTGTCCTGTTCCAGCTGGAAGTGAACGGCAAGGCGGTCTGCGTTTCGGATGACGACATGGAGGCCACCCAGTGCGGCCCGATTCGCCAAAATGATCTGCAGCAGGGCGAAGTGCACGATGCCCGGCTGGAAGAGGAGCTTTCCGGCTGGCATGGCGTAAAGACCGAGCCGAACTCCCTGCCCATCACCGGTATGAACACCGTGCCCATCCGGGAGCAGGAAGCCTTTGCGGGCAGGCTGCTGCGCACCCCCAACGGCGAGACTGTGCTGGACTTTGGGCAGAATATGGCTGGCTATGTGGAGATGAAGCTGACCGCCCACGCCGGGCAGAAAATCAAGCTGCTGTGCGGCGAAGCACTGGACGAGAACGGCAACTTTACGCAGGAGAACTTTCAGGACCGGAACCGCCACAAGGAGGGCGGCACGGCGCAGCTGCTGGAACTCGTCTGCAAAGAGGGCGAGAACCACTACAAGCCCAGCTTTACCATCATGGGCTTCCGGTACGCAAAGGTGGAAACGGACATCGACCTGACCGGCGCAGAGTTTACTGCCCACGCCGTCTATTCGGAGATGCCGGTCACCGGCAGCTTTGCGTGCGGCAATGCCGATGTGGATCAGCTGGTGAAAAACAGTGTGTGGAGCCAGAAGGGCAACTTCTGCGATATCCCCACCGACTGCCCCACCCGCGAGCGCGCTGGCTGGACTGGCGATATGGGGGTGTTCATCGAGACCGGCCTGACCCTGATGGACTGCTACCCGGTGGTGGAAAAATGGCTGGCCGAGTGCCGCCTGAACCAGTACCCGGATGGACGCATGGCAAACATTGCGCCGCCCACCAGCCGCCCCGGCTACATGACCCCCATGCTCTGCATGTCGGCAGGCTGGGGCGATGCCGCCATTCTGGTGCCCTACGCCCTTTATAAGCGCACCGGCGACCGCAAGATCCTTGCGGACAACTACGAGATGATGCAAAAGTGGTATGGTTTCCTGCTGGGCCGTGCCCAGCAGACCACCGAAGAACAGCAGACCGGGGCATACGCCAAGTACACGGTGCTGAACGGTCTGGACTACGGCGAGTGGTGTGAGCCGGGCATTACTCCCATGCAGGCGATGATGAACCCGCGCAAAAGCGTGGGTACGGCGTATCTGGCTTATTCCGGGCGACTTCTGGCGGAAATTGCGCAGGCGCTGGGCAAGGCAGAGGACGCAGCGCAGTACCGCGACACGGCAGAAAAGGCGGTAAAGGCATACCGCGCTGCCTTTACGGATAACGGAAAAATTACTTCGGACCGGCAGTGCGAATATGTCCGCGCCATTGCCTTTGCGCTGCTGGGCGAGGAGGAGAGCCAAGCCGCTGCGGATACCCTGAACCGGATGGTGGCGGAAAACGGCTACCATCTGAACACCGGCTTCCTTTCCACGCCCTTCCTCTGTGAGGTGCTGGCAAAGTATGGCCATGCCGACACCGCCTATAAGCTGCTGTTACAGGACACCGCTCCCAGCTGGCTCTATGAGGTCAAGCAGGGCGCTACCACCGTCTGGGAGACATGGACGGGCATTGACGCAAACGGCCACCCCAGCGAATCCCTGAACCACTACTCTTACGGCGCCATCTGCGGCTGGCTGTTCGGCGGCGTGTGCGGCATCCATCTGGCAGGGGAGACCCTGACCATCGCTCCCACCCCGAACCCGGCACTGGGCTGGGCAAAAGCAGTGTACGATTCCCCGGTGGGGCGCATTGAAAGCGGCTGGCAGTATGCAGGCGATGCCGTGACCTACACCATCACCGTGCCCTGCAACAGAACCGCAGAAGTCACCCTCCCGGATGGCAGAAGCCTGACCTTGCAGCCGGGCACCCACACCCTGTAACGCAAAAAGATTCCCCACAAAACACAACGCCCCGCACCGGAAGGAGAAACCGGTGCGGGGCGTTGCTTTTATGGGGGTAATGAAGAAGAAAAATGATGAAAAAATGGCAGATCAGAATTTTTGCGCAAGGTATTTTGCGCTGAGCTGGAAGCTCTTGATGGGGGAATTGTCCACCCAGTTGCGGTGGCTTTCCAGAATAACGGCATCCACCTCCACGGCAAGGGCCTGCGCCATCAGGCTGTCCAAGTCCATATTGCCGGTGCCCAGTTCCATGCTGTCGGTTTTCAGAATGGGGGTGATGGCACTGCCAGTGATGCGGGTGCCCCGGTCGTTGATGTGCCACAGCTTCATGCGGGGACCAAGCCGCTGCATCCATGCCAGCGCGTTTGCACCGCCCTCGGTGAACCAGTAGCTGTCAAACTCAAAGTTGACAAAAGCGGGGTCGGTCTCTTCTAAGAGGATATCGTAGGCGCGCTTTTCCGCATTCACATGCCGCAGCTCGCAGTTGTGGTTGTGGTAGAGCAGATGGATGCCCTCGGCTGCCAAGGCTTCGCCGGCTTTGTTCAGCCGCTGCGCCAGTTCGTGCATGGCGGCTTCATCGCCGTAATCAAACCGGTACATCCCGGTGATGACCACATGCTGTGTGCCGAAGCTCTTGGCTTCCTCGGCCACTGCGTGGGCATCCCGTTCCAGAGAGCCTAGGTCGGTGTGCAGGCTGACCACCTGAAGGCCTGTCTCCTGCACCAGCTTGTGCCAGTCCAGATTGCCGCCCTTGCCCACCGGCATACCGGCGGCCTTGGTCAGCAGCTTTACCACAAAACCAATGGGGTGGATCATAAATCCACACAGTTCAATACCGTCGTACCCGGCGGCTTTCATGGCAGCAAGCGTTTCTCTTGCCTGCTGCTCGTTGCTCAGTACAGTGCCCAGCATAAATTGCTGCACGGCTTTGATGGGCATGGTTTACCCCTCCAGTTTAAAAATCTTACCCGGCGTGATGCCGTTTTCGTTAAAGCTGTCCACACAGACATAGTATTCCTGCCCGGCGGTCAGGGTGGAAAGGGTCACTTCGTCTGTGTCATACACCAGCCAACTCAGATAGAGCTTGTCGGGCGCAGCGCCGTAGCGGACATTGCAGCCCTGCGCGTTTTCGATGTGCTTCCAAGTGATCGTTGCATCCAGTGCATCTACGCGAGCCCCGGCGGCTTCGGCCTGTGCGGGCTTCGGGCCTTCGCCGTTGCCGAACACCCGCAGACCGCTGATGCGCAGCGCCTGTCCGTAGGGCAGTTCGCCGCCCGTCACCCGGACGTACCGGGCACGGATGCCGTCTGCATATTCGTAGTAGCCGTTGGAGCACTCGCGGGCAACATTTTCGCGCAGCGTCCAGCTCGCTCCGTTCACACTGGTCTCCACCGTGTAGTGGGAGATCTGGGGCCGGGTCTCGATGTGGCGGGTCTTGCGGCCATCGCCGTAGCTGTCGGCAGGGAAGTCCACCACCAGCTTTTCGTCCGCCATATTTACCTGAATGGCGCGGACATCACTCTCTTTGCCAAGATCCACACACAGCCATTCACCCGGCTCTGCACCGGCGGCGCTCCACCAGCTGCGGCAGTCCTCATTGACTGCCCATTCCGGGCTGCTGTTTTCTGCGGTGCTGGAGGCCGTGACCGGCTTTTTGTAGCTCAGCAGCATCCATTCCGGCTGCTGTCTGGCGGCATCAAAGCGGTCTGCCGGGATGCGGTGGGGGTAATCGGAAAAGTTCTGGTTGCAGTAAAGCACGCCGTCCTTGTCGAACCCGGCAGGGAACAGCCCCACCCGGCGCTCAAAGTCATAGTTGACGGAAATGCGCATGGTGGAGGCGTGCCACCAGTTGCCGTAGGTGTCAGCAATGGTGCTGCCGTGGCCTGCACCGGTGATGAATCCACCGGGCTTTGCGGAAAACGGATTGGATGCCTGCCGCACAAAGGGGCCCAGCGGAGAACGGGAGGTGTATACACCGTCGGCGTAAGTGTTGTACTGGGTGCCAGGGCAGGCGTACTGCAGATAGTAGGTGTCGCCGTGCTTTGTCATGAACGCACCCTCAATGTAGGGCTTGCCGATGGCGTTGAACATGGCAGTCAGGCTTTCGGCACTCAGGCCGGGGATGTTTGCCATCTGCGGCGGCAGATTCAGCTTGCCGGTCTTGGGGTCATAGAACTGCTTCATGGACTGGTACAGCACGCTGGCTTCCCGGTCCACGATGCCGTTGTTGCCGGGGCGTTCGTAGCCAAGGGTAGTTTCATTGCCGAAGATCAGCTCCTGCTTTTCACCGATGGGGGTCAGGGTGTCCGGGTCCAGTTCCACGCCGTAGATGGGGGCAATATTGGAACAGCCCCAGTAGAAGTACACCCGGCCATCGTCATCGCAGAACAGATCCGGGTCCCAGAAAGCAAAGGGCGCAGAAACCTCGGTAAACGGCTCGGTCAGGGGGTCAGCGGTGCGCAGGATGGGGCAGTTGCGCCCCTTGCGGCTGGCGCAGAAGTAGAGGTAATTGCCCACCTGCCGCACATCCGGTGCGTAGTCATAGATCAGCAGGCCGGGGTCTGCATGGAAGTCCCAGCTCAGCAGATCCTCCGAATACCAGAACCCTGCCGACATGGAAACGAACAGATAATATCTGCCTTTGAAGTACACCAGCGTCGGGTCTGCGCCCTCCCGGAAACCCGCTGTGCGGGGGCCTTCCTTCATGTGCTGGTAGCGGTAGCCCAGATCAAGGGGGTTGCAATAGGTCTGTTTCATCGAAGCTTACTCCTTGGCAATGCCCTGCAATACACGGTTCAGCTGCTTGATGTCCTCTTCCGAAGTGCCCGCCTGCATCAGCATGGATTGAATGGTCATCCGCTGCATGGCACGCTCCATCATGGCCACCAGAGCCGGATTGTCCTTCACGGCGGCAGCAACGTCTCCGCGGGAAGCAGCGGCCTTTTCCCGGATCTGCTTCAGGATGGGACCGGCTTTCGGGTCTGCCATGGCGGCAGCCATGTTGTCCTTCACCGACCAGCAGCTTTCGTCCAGCTCGCCGTCAAACCAGTTGGTCACGTTCTTGCGGTTGTCCATGGCGTAATCCGGGTTGGGGGCGTCCACCTTGTTCACCAGGATCACGCTGCTGTGCTCACCGGAGCGTGCCTCAATGCTGTGCTTGCCGGTAATGGGCAGCTGGAAGGTGAACACCTTGTCGCCCTGCTTAGTCTCCACCAGCTGACCGTCCTTGTACAGCGAGACCTCTGGCAGATTGGAGTAGACCTTGATCTCGGTCACATCCTCGGCGCGGTCCACATAGCGGCTGCCGCACAGGTGCACGAAGGGCTCCTTGCTCCAGTAGGCCTTGTAGAGATAAAAGGGGTCTTTTTTCAGCTTGCGGTCAAAGGTGACAAGACCCTTCTGGTTTTCGCCGTGCTTGCCGCCCTCATCACGGCCATCGGCGGCAAAATCAAACATATTCCACACATGGGTCGCCCACAGCCACGGACGGTCGGCAATCATCTTTGCGATATGCTCGTGGTAAACGCACTGGTAGCTCTCGGTGTAGTCGCCCTTTTCCGGGTGGCTGCTCTGGTACTGGGGGTTGGCGTCTGCACCATACTCCGAAAAGCCGATGCAGCGGTCCGGGAAATCGGCATGGTATTTGTCAAAGAACTCGTCGTTCTGCTCCAGTTCACCCAGATACCAGCCGAAGTAGAGGTTGTAGCTGTTCACATCCGGGATCTCCAGAATGGGGCTGGTGGTCTCCAGCATGAACACGTTTGCCATGGTGGTCTTGCGGGTGGGGTCCAGCTTGTGCGCCAGCTCGTTCAGCAGACGATGGTTTTCTAGCAGATCCTCGTTGACAGCGGAGGCGGCGGTGATCTCGTTGGACAGGCCCCACACAGCAATGCAGGGGTGGTTGTAGTTCTGGACGATCAGTTCCTCCATTTGGGTCAGGGTGTTGGCACGGCCGTTTTTCATGTGCATGGTGATGTAGGGGATCTCTGCCCAAATGACAAGACCCTTTTCATCACACAGGTCGTAGAAATACGGTGCGTGCTGATAGTGTGCCAGCCGGATGGTGTTGGCGCCCATTTCCAGAATGATGGAGATATCCTCCTCCATCATTTCTTTGGTCAGGGCATTGCCCGCCCCCTTGCGGTCCTGATGGCGGGAAACGCCGCGCAGGGGATAGCTGCGGCCGTTCAGGATAAAGCCCTTCTGGGGGTCAAACTCAAATTTCCGGCAGCCGAACCGGGCGGAAGTTTCCTCGCCGTTGTCCAGCTTGGCGGAAACGGTGTAAAGGAAGGGGTCCTCCACGCCATCCCACAGATGGGCGTTGTTCAGCGTGAAAACAACCTTTGCAGTGCCGTTTTCCACCGGGGCGGTGATGCTCTGGCCTTCCAGCGCAAAGGATACGCTCTGTGCGCCCACCACGGCAGCTTCCACAGTAACTTCAACGGTCTTGGCGGCAAGGTCGGTGACGATAGGGGTCACCTTCAGCGCCGGTGCGCCATTAGCGGGCAGGGCGAAGTGCTCTGCCGGGACGATGTGCAGGGTCACATCCCGGTAAATACCGCCGTAGAAGGTAAAGTCCGCCTTCTGGGGGTACACGGTGTCGTTGTCGCAATTGTCCACGCTGATGGCCAGCAGGTTCTCGTCTTTCAGGTGGTCGGTCAGGTCCACCCGGAAGGTAGAGTAGCCGCCCTTGTGCTCGGCCAACTTTTCCCCGTTCAGGTAAACGGCGGCGGTCATGGCTGCGCCGTCCAGCTGCAAAACAGCCTTGCCGCCTGCCGGGATGGCGGGCTTTTCCAGTGCCAGCGTATACCAGCAGGTGCCGCGGTAGTAATCGTTGCCGCCGTCCTGACCGTCCACCGCGTTCCATGTGTGGGGCAGGGCGATGGCCTCACCCATAACAGCGGTGGGGATGCCGGGGTTCTCCTTGGTAAAATGCCAGTCGCTATGATTCAGCAGGATGGTCTTGCTCATGGTAAAAACTCCTTTATATTTATAAAAGATGGATAGAATCAGCAAAAACCGAAAGAGCGTATGAGCCTTTTCGGTCTTTGCGGGGTGTTACTGCATATGTTCTGCAATTACTTCACGGCGAAGAGCGTCTTTTTTATCTGCGATGCGCTTCTGGACGTTGACCATTTCCTCCTTGGTCAGGGGGCAGCCCACCATGGCGAGCAGGGTGACGACCCAGCCCAGCATCGGCAGACCGTACTTGATGGCAAGGGTCATCCAGAAGATGCCGGAGGTGTAGGCATCCGTGGGCTGAGGCATGGTGGTGGTGTAGCCCAGAACGGCTACCGCACCGGTGGCGATGACAGCAGCCACCGAGGTGATGAGCTTATCGATCAGGCTGTAAGTGCCGGAGACAACCGCCGGAATGTAACGGCCGCTGCGGTCCAGCTCGTAGTCGATGGTATCAGCCATGTAAGAGTTGTTGGAGGTGGTGATGCACATATTGGAACCGTTCTGCAGCAGGGTCAGCAGGACATAAACGATCATATTCCAGCTGCCGATCACACCGATCTGACGAGTATCGGTAAAGATGAAGAACAGGATCAGCACAGCGGTGATGGTCATGCTGACGCAGGTCCAGGTCACGATGCCCTTCTTGCTGCCTTTTTTACCCACATATTTTGCACCGAAGGCCGCAAAGAAGATGGAAGGCACCATGCTGATCATGCTAAGGGTGGTAGCAAGACCCATGTTGCCGATGAGGATGCCGTTCAGCATCGTGTTGATGATGGCCTGACTGCCTACCTGCTGAGCCAGCTTATCGGAAGCGTTGGAGGCAATGTAGCACTGCAGGGGCTTGTTGTGCTTGAGCACCTCAAGAATATCCGCAACCTTCAGCGGTTCGTGATTTTTACTGATGCTATCAAAGTTTTCGGGCTTGTCGTAAGCGGAGATGCCAGCGCAGACGATCAGGGTGCCGATGCCGGCAATGATCAGGACGATGGTGCAGACGGTGCTGAGGAAGTCCTGATTAAAGGTGCCGCCGCACTTGGGTAGGATGACGGTGTAGATCAGCATACTCATGCCCATGGGCACGGCGTAGTTCAGTGCAGTGGTCCAGACACCGATGGTGGGACGCTGCCGGGGATTGTTGGTCATGATGGCGGGCAGGGTCTGGGCGGTCATGTTGGTGACGGTGTAGCCGATGATGTAGATAATGTAGGTCAGGGCAAACACCGGCAGGCCGAAGCCCTTGCTGGAGCACAGGTTGAACATGCACAGCAGGCCGACTGCCTCGATCAGGTAGCCGCTGATCAGCAGAACGCGCAGCTTGCCGAAACGGGTGTTGACGCGGTCGTAGACGAATGCCAGCATCGGATCGGTGAAGGCGTCCAGAATGCGGGCCAGCATCAGGATGATGCCAACGGTTGCAGTGGTGATGCCGTAGCCGATACTTGCAGAATAACTTGCCATACCGATCAGGGAATAGACGCTCATGCCCACAAAGGCGTTGCAGGCATAGCAGATGATCTGCCAGGTTTTGGCGCGGCGGTACTGGACGCCGTCTACCTCACTGGCGCTGGGTTTCTTTTGGAACATAATGATTTTTCCTCCTTTTTGTGTGAAACGGGTTCCGCTTTTCTTGACACGAGAATAACAGAATGCAATAGGTACTGTCAGACAAAAAATTGGAATTAAGGATAAAAATTCGTGCAGTTCTGACCACTCGACGAAAAATTTACCAATAACGTGAAAAATTATCCTTTTTGCTCCGCACAGACCTGTTACAATAGGCACAGAGAAAACACGGCTTCTGAATAAAAAGGAGAATCATCATGCAGAAATTTGAAAAAGGCTTTTTCATCGGTGCTGCAACAGCAGCCCATCAGGTAGAGGGTAACAATACCAACAGCGACTACTGGGCACAGGAGCAGCTGCCCCATTCCAGCTTTACGGAGCCCAGCGGCATTGCCTGCGACCATTATCATCGGTACGAAGAAGATATTAAGCTGCTGGCCGATGCCGGGCTGAACGCCTACCGCTTTTCCATCGAGTGGGCACGGGTGGAGCCGGAGGAAGGAACGTTCGACCCGGAAGCCATTGAACACTACCGCAAGGTGATCGCCTGCTGCAAGGCACACGGCGTAGAGCCCATCGTCACCCTGCTGCACTTTACCAGCCCCAAGTGGCTCATCTGCAAGGGCGGCTGGGAAGCAGAGTCCACGGTGGAGGACTTTAAGCACTATGCAGCCTATGTCATGGAGCAGCTGGGCAGTGAGCTGCATTATGTCTGCACCATCAACGAAGCCAACATGGGCTTGCAGCTGGCCGCCATCTCCAAGCGGTTCCGCCTGATGGCAGAACAGGCTGCCAAGAATGCCGCCGCAGCCGGAAAGTCTGCCGAGGGCACGGTGCAGGTGGGCATGAACTTCCAGAAGATGATGGAAAACATGAAGTATGCTGCCATGGAGAATGCACAGGTGTTCGGCACGCCCCAGCCGCAGATCTTTGTCAGCGAGCGCACCCCGGAGGGCGACCTGCTGGTGCTGCGCGCCCATGCAGCCGCACGGGATGCCATCAAGGCCATCTGCCCGCAGGTCAAGGTTGGCCTGACCCTTTCGCTCCACGACTTGCAGGCACAGCCCGGCGGCGAAGCCTTTGCCGAGGCCGCATGGCAGGAGGAGTTCACCCATTATCTGCCCTACATCAAAGAGGATGATTTCTTAGGTGTGCAGAACTACACCCGCACCCTTTACGGCCCGCAGGGGCAGCTGCCGGCACCGGAGGGCGCAGAGCTGACCCAGATGGATTACGAGGTTTATCCGCAGGCACTGGAGCACGTCCTCCGCAAGGTGGCAGAGGAATTCAAGGGCGACCTCATCGTCACCGAAAACGGCATTGCCACCGCCGATGACACCCGCCGTGTGGCGTTTATCCGGCAGGCACTGGACGGCGTGCAGCACTGCATCGCCGACGGCATCCCGGTGAAGGGCTACTTCCATTGGAGCCTGATGGACAACTTTGAGTGGCAGAAGGGCTATGCCATGCAGTTCGGCCTGATCGCCGTGAACCGTGAAACCATGGAACGGACCGCAAAGCCCAGCCTTGCGGTGCTGGGGGAGTATTGCGGAGCTTGAGAGGGGGCTCCGGGCATCGGTAGAAAAAACGGCGGAAGTATGATATACTGGCTCTATCAATGAGTCAATGAGCCGGAGGGGTTACACATGGATGTTCTCCAGAATATGATGCTGTTTTCCGAGCTTGTCCAGTGCGGCGGCAATGTTTATACATGGTGCTATGATGCAAAGGGAAAGCTACTACGGAGCAACTGCCCGGACGAGGCCTTTCTAGCCAGCGCATTTGAGCTGTTCGGCTGCAAACAGCGGATGCTGGAGCATGGGAACCGGGATGATGTACCCGTTACCTTGGGGACGGCTCTGGGTCTTTTGTGGGGCGCAGCTTTTGAAAAGGAAGAGGGGAAGCTGAAGCGTGTCTGGGTCATCGGGCCGGTGTTCCATCGGGATGTGACAATGCGCGGGATCGAGGACGGACTGAAATATTACAGCAAGCTGGAGATCAGTGTGGCATGGACGATCCAGCTTTACAAAGCCCTTGAAAAAGTTTCTACCCTGCAAAACACCATTATATACCGCTATCTGCTGATGATGCACTACTGCCTGACCGGGCAGCGGCTGGAGCTGAGCTGTGTCAACAGCAGTGCAGCACAGGAGGAGCGGCTGGAAAGCTCTGCCATCCCACACGACCGGTATAAAATCTGGATGGCGGAGCAGGGAATGCTGCAGATGGTCCGCACCGGAGATATGAATTACAAGCAGGCGCTTTCTAACTGTATGAGCATAAGTGCAGGTGTACCGGTGCAGAGCAGCGATGTGCTACGCCAGAGCAAGACCTCCATCATCGTGTTCACCTCTCTGGTCTGCCGTGCCGCCATTGAGGGCGGCCTGTCCCCGGAGGAGGCATATTCGCTTGGGGACAGCTACATTCAGACGGCAGAAGCGGCAAAATCGCTGGATGAGCTGGCCCCCCTTGCAATGATGATGTACGACGACTTTATCCGGCGTGTCCACAAGCATCGGACGAACCCGAACCTCAGTATGCAGATTCAGAAATGTGTGGATTACATCGAGATGAATCTGGACAAAAAGATCGTAGCGGAAGATCTTGCCGTGCTGGTGGGCTACACGGAATATTACCTCACCCACAAATTCAAGGAAGAAACCGGTCTGAGCGTGACGAACTATGTAAAGTTTGCAAAGGTCGAACGTGCGAAAGTTCTGCTGAAAAGCACACCGTTCAGCGTCCGGGAAATTTCCGAGCAGCTTGGCTTTGCCACCCGCAATTATTTCAGCGCGGTCTTTCAGCAGGTCACCGGAAAAACGCCCATGGAATTCCGGGAAACATAAAGCAGAACAGGCATCCTGC